>ERZ779631.638-NODE-638-length-11848-cov-7.594166_pt1 | contig 11848 bp, 10 predicted proteins | sample MGYA00514193_ERZ779631 | MGnify/ENA primary metagenome ERZ779631 (study PRJEB29562, sample SAMEA4376710) | mouse gut metagenome | isolation source: Cecum | study: EMG produced TPA metagenomics assembly of the A DSS colitis mouse model was used to assess the...
CGAGGATGCCGCCGCCCGCCGTGGGCTGTTTCATTAACTTTGAGATGAAACAGCTGAAGTCAAAATATGGAACACTGCCGGCAGGAACATGCTGGAGGGCAAGGGCATAAACTATTTCGGGCACCGCGCCGGTGAAAAGCAATTCCTGCTTCGCCGCTGCGGCGTATTCCCGGCACGGCCCCATCTGAAAGGAGAGTCTTCTATGTCTCTGCCCAGTTTTCCTGATATTGATCCGCCCATCCAGCGCGAAGATGCGGTCAATCAGATCCTTTCTTCCATCGCGATGGAGGAGCTTGGACTGAGCCATATTCTCAACGCTGAGGGTGAGAAGCTGCAATATATCCTCGGGACCCTGCCCGGTCTCAGTGGTCCGCCCGCCACGGTCAGCGATGTGCTGTCCGCCAACGAGAGCGTCCGCGATCTGCTGGAGGCCGCCGTTCAGAATCAGCTTTTCCTGAAATCGAAAATGCAAGGGGCCTTGACGGCCTCCCCCATGCAGGGTGTCACCGGCCCCACCGGCCCCACCGGCCCCACCGGCCCTGCCGGTCCTGCCGGCCCCCAAGGTGACCCCGGCCCTATGGGTTCCGCGGGCATCCAGGGCGTTCAAGGTCCCACAGGTCCTACGGGCCCTGCGGGTGCTGACGGAGCTACAGGCCCCACAGGGATTGCCGGGTCTGCCGGCGCCACCGGTCCCACCGGCCCTGCCGGCCCGGCTGGAGCTACTGGCGCAACGGGACCTGCCGGCGCGACGGGCCCCACCGGCCCTGCCGGAGTCAGCATCACTGACACCAACGCGTATGTCACCAATACCAGCGGCACAACACTAAATGTCACTGGGTCTGGCACTGCGGTCCCTCTGCCGAACGACTATGTCATTGTATCCAGAGATATCCATGCCAACGCTGACCACACCGCGCTTACCGTGGATACCGCCGGTCTCTACCGGATATCTTATCTCGTCAACACCACCGAGCCCGTGGCCGCCGGTACCCGGCTGATGATCAAGGGCGCCGCGAATCTGGCCTCCACCATTGCCCCGGGGCTGCCCTTGAATCACTTCTCCAATGAGGTGATGCTCAGGCTGGACGCGGGCGACACCGTTGCCCTGGAGATGTTCGGCGTTGACAAGACGGTCAGGCTGGTGCCAAGCGGTTTGGGCGCGTCTCTGAGCATTACCCGTCTGGGCTGAGGAGGGTGATCTGATGTCGATGCCTGCGTTTCCCAAAAACGATCCCCCGCTGACCCGCGAGGGGAGCCTCAATGAGATCATCTCCTCCATCGCGGCCGAAGAGCTCAGCCTGAGCCATATTCTCAACGCTGAGGGCGAGAAGCTGCAATATGTCCTGGGCACTCTGCCGGGCCTGGATGAAGCCGCCAGCATGGATGAGGTCATGAAAGTCAACCGGAGCGTACAGGACACCCTGTCCGGCGTGATGGCCCAGCAGGCGGTTCTGGCTGACAAGCTGAGCGCGGCAATGCGCGCCCCGATCCTGCCCGGTCCCACCGGACCTTCCGGACCCGCCGGCGCGGCGGGTCCCGCCGAAGGCCCCACGGGCGCCACCGGCCCCACCGGCCCAACAGGACCGGACGGCTCCGTGGGGGCGGAAGATCCCGCCGGCCCCGCCGGTACGACGGGTCCCGCCGGGATCACGGGGGTGGAAGGTCCCGCCGGGGCGAAAGGTGCGTTGGGACCCACGGGGCTCACCGGCCCCGCCGGTCCTGCCGGTATGACGGGTCCCACCGGCCCCGCCGGCCCTGACGGGCTCACCGGCCCCACCGGCCCCGCCGGCCCTGCCGGACGGTCAGGCGCAGCCGGGGCAGCCGGGCCGGCAGGCGTCACGGGGGCCGTTGGAGCTGCCGGACCCACGGGAGCGGACAGTCCCGGCCTCATCGCCGCTTTTGCGGCCAACATCCAGGGCACCACCATCCCGGTGACGGCGAGCGGTACCCCGGTCCCGCTGCCCGATGCCCAGGTACTGCCGCCTGAGATCCGCTACAGCAACGCAACGTTTACTGTGGCTGAGGAGGGCGTCTATCTCATCTCTTATCATGTGAATACCACGCAGCCTGTGACGGCTGGGACCCGGCTGAATATCATATCGAACTTCAGCTATAGAGCCGCCACCGCGTCTACAATCCCTCCGGTGGCGCCCCGGTCCGGCTTCAGGAACCGTGTAAAGGTCAATCTATCCGCAGGCTCCACGGTTTCACTACAGATGTTCGGCCCTGCCGGAACCGCCACGCTGTTGGGCGGCGGAGCAGGCGCGTCCCTGACCATCATCCGTCTGGATAAAGCAAACTACTGGTTTGATGAGCATGACTCGGATGTAGAGATCGAGGAAGATTAGGGGCGGCGGCGTCCCATGGAGCGGAGTATCCGCTTTTCGATATGCTTCGACCTCCCGCCGGTTTTACCAGCGGGAGGTCAAGATTGACCTGAGAAATTCTGTCCCTTAAGTGCAGCCCTCGTTTATCACCTCCTCCCGCAGATTTGTCCTTATTATGCCATAAGGGCACTCCTATGCCGTGGTGGCAATCGAAAGCGGGGACGACATCAAGACCGTACAGGGCAACCTGGGACACGCTACCGCCGCTTTTACGCTGAACATCTACGCTCACACCACCCAAAAGATGCGCCAGCAGTCCGCCGACAGGATGGAGCGGTTTATTCAATCGGTTTCCGGGGCGAAGTGGCAATCAGGGCAAAACAAGGGAAAAAACAAGGGAAAAAACATGGCAAAAACCCTGTAACCATTGCGGTTACAGGGTTTTTGATGGCGGAGAAGGAGGGATTCGAACCCTCGAGACCCTTTAGGGGCCTACATGATTTCCAATCATGCGCCCTCGACCAACTAGGCGACTTCTCCATCGTTGTCGATTGCTCCGCAGATGCGAATGTAATGTCCCTCACAGAAGAACAGTGATTATTATACCAGAGCTTTTCCCAAAGTCAAGCCTTTTTTCAAATTTTCTCCGGCGGGGCCGGGAGGGGAGGATTTCCCCTCCCGACCTTATTTCCGGGCCTCCCGGATGGACCGGAGGGCCGTCACCAGGGCCGGTTCCCCCGCCGGGGACAGAATGTCCGGCATGGTGCCCGCCTCCTCGCTGCTGCTCCCGTCCGGGTTCAGGCCGTACATCATGGTAAACTGGATCAGGATGCCGCTGTTGGGCAGGCGCATCATGACGGGGTCCAGGGCCCCGATGCCGTCCCCGCCGGTTTGCGCTCCCACCAGGACGGCAAAGCCCGTGGCCTGGCAGAAGACGGAGAAGGACTCGCTGGCGGAGTAGACCGTGGGCCCCACCAGCAGCCACACCCTCCCGCGGAACGCCGCCCGCTCCGCCGCCGGCTCCACCCGGAGGGTACTCTCCACGAAGTGGGTGGCGGCCTCCAGGCCGTCCCGGTTCAGCTTGGGCAGGTCCGGGAGCTCCGCGATGGGATGGAGGTCCTCCGGCGCGAAGACATTTTCGATGTAGGGCCGGTTGTTCCCGCTGTCCGCCAGCAGGGCGTAATTCGTGCAGGACAACGGCGCGCCGATCAGCGGAGATACCAGCAGATTCTGCCAGTAGCCCTCGTTTCCCCCTCTGTTGTCCGTCAGGTCGATGATGAGGTCCGCGCAGTCTCCGGCGGCGTTGTAGAAATCCCGGATGGCCCGGGCCTCGGTTTGATAATTCGGGTCGTAGTCCGCAAGGAAGCTGTCCACCTTCAAATAGGCCGCGCCCGCCTCCGGCAGGAGGAGGGTGTGGAGGTTTTCCCCCGCCTCCCCGCCGCCTTGGGATCCGCCGCCGCCTTCGTCCCCGCCCAGGCTGTCCAGATAGGCCTTCAGCGTCTTGTACTGCTCCTCCGACGCCTCGATGAGCTCCTTCCAGCGCTCCCGGCCCGAGGTGTCCTCATGGCCGCACCAGTCCAGCATCCCGTAATAGTCCTCCGGCTCAATCATCCAGAGGTGTCCGTAGGGCCCCAGACGGTAGAGGGAGCTGTATACGGCGGAGTAGAACGCGTCGTCGCTGTCGTTTTCCTCGATCATCTCCCGATACTCCCGGAAAATGTCCTCCGCCGGGTCGTCGGGGTTCTCCCGGTCCCGGAGGCCCAGGCAGAGATAGCTGTCCTTCAGTGTCTTCACGAAATAGTCGTAGTCCTCCAGCCGCTGCGCCGGGGTCAGGCCCAGGGCGTTTTTCAGGGCGGGGTCCCAGCGGCTGTCCGGCTCCGCCGCCGGGGCGGCGCAGGCGGTCAGCAGCGTGAAGATGGCGAGGGTCAGAGCAAGCAGGCTTCGTCTCATAAGATCGTCTCCTTTTCCTTGGGGGCCTTTTGGTGTTATAACGGGACAGTGCCCCTGTTTTCCCCAGGGTAACAGGAAAATCTTACGGACGGCTTGACAAAGCCCTTAAGAATTTCTTACAATTTCCACTGCGGGAGACCCGGCGTTTTTCTGTGGGGGCGACGAAAATGCGGTTCGCGGCGCAAAACTTCTTTAATAAAAATGGGAACCGGGCGGGAAGCGTGTTATACTATGCCCCGTCTAACCATGCCAGCGGAGCCGGGAGGCGTCTGGGGCGTCCTTCCGGTTCGCCGGCTATCATTCATGGAAACGGAGTGGGCTCATGAATCGCACGGCAGTCGTACAAATTTCCGAGGATCAGCTGGACCGGATCGCCACCGGGTTCATCAAAGCGGCCAGCGGCTTCTCCAGCCAGATCACCATCACCCGGGACGGGCACTGCGTCAACGCCAAAAGCCTCCTTGGCTTCCTCTCCCTGATGCGGGACCACGGAGAGGTGGAGCTGAGCGCCGAGGGCGCCGACGCCGGGGAGGCGCTGGAGACCCTGGCGAAGCTCCTGGAGACGAAATGAGCGGAGAAAAGGGGACTGCCTGACGGCGGTCCCCTTTTTCGTCTCTCACGCGCCCCGCTCCAGCACCCGGCAGAGCATGGACGCCGCCTCTCCCCGGGACGCGGCCCGGCTTCCCGCGTAGACGCCGGAGGCCAGCCCCAGGGCCTGGGCCATGGCGGCGTAACCCAGCTTCTCCGCCGGGATGGCGTCCTTGTCGGCGTAATCGCAGGTGTAGATGCCCCCAAGCCTCGCGGCGGGGCCGTACCCGGCGGCGTTCAGCAGCATGTTCACCACATCCGCCCGGGTGAGGACGGCGTTGTCGTTCCGCTCCGCCGGGCGGAGGAGGCCCATGCGGTAGGCGTCGTAATAGGCGCTTTCCCGGCCGTCTTTTTCCACGGCCTCCGGGTCCAGGGGCGCGCCCCGGAGGCTGGAGACCAGGGCCACCAGCTCCCACTGGGTGATGGTCCTGCCGGGGCGGAATTTGTCCGTCCGGAAGCCCACGCCATACTCCGCCAGCTTCTCAATGTCCGCCTTGGCGGGACTGCCTCCCAGGTCCGTGTAGCGGAGGGGCTCCCGGGAGCTCCCCCGGGAAGCCTGGATCAGCTCCCCGGTCATGGCGTCCACGCCCTCACAGGCTTCCTCCCGCTCCAGGCCGTAGGTCAGCCGGAGGGCGTAATAATACTCCATGCCCTGCTCCATGAGCCTGGCCTGGACCGGGTCCGCCTTGTTGAGCTTCCGGGGCACGTTCCGGTAGGCCAGGACGGTCTGATAGGTCCCCCTCCAGGCCGCCAGGGCCGTCTCGGCGAAAATCACGCCCTTGGGGTCCTGGAAGGTCACGTCCTCGTCCCAGGTGACGGAGAGGCCGTAGACGGACCCGTCGGCGGCGTCGATGGAAACCTCGTAGAGGTTGGCGGGGAAGAAGATCCCGTTCTCCTGCCGGGCGAAGCGGAAGCGGTAGGAGGGGTCCCGCATGTCCTTCAGGGGCACGGCCTGATCCTCCCCGGCGCGGTAGAGCGCCAAGTCCCGGTCCGGGCAGAGAATTTTCAGATAGGCCTCGGCCTTTTCTTGGGCTTGGTCCCGGGTGAGCCTGGCCCCCCGGCCATAGGGGGCGCTGGACCACACGGCCCGGACCTCGCCGGTTTTGGCGTCCACGGTGATGTTCCGCCGGAGGCGCTCCTCGCCGTCGGTCTTGGTATAGCGGAGCTCGCAGTCCACGCCGGAGCGCCCGTCGTCGTTGGACCAGGGGTTGTAGACGTAGGAGGCCAGGGCGTAGCCCTCCAGGCCGTAGGCGCTCCCGGCCCGGAGGGTTTCGTCCAGCTCCCTGTAGGGGAGGACCCCCTCCAGCTTCTGGACCCCCTCCAGCTCCGCCAGGGTGAGCCCGCTCTCCTCCTCGGCGGCGGCGTCCTCCGCGCCGGCGGCGGTGTTGGCGAATTTGGCCTCTCTGGGGGCCTCCGGGGTTCCCAGCTTTTCCTTCAGCTCCGTCAGGTCCAGGAACTCCTCCGTCTTGGCGTCCACCAGGAACTCGTGGGTCGCTTCCGGCACGTAGCGGAGGACGGCCTTGTCCCCGGCGTCATTCCAGACGTACTCCAGGTTCAGCCCCAGGGTGTTTTTCAGGTTGACCTCCGCCTTGTCCCGGGAGGCGGGGGCCTCCGGAGAGGGCACGCCGCCGACGGCGGCGGTCTCCGGCACGTCCCGGCTGAAGTGATCCACCACCCCGTTTTCCACGCTGACGGAGTAGTGCAGGGAGGAGGGCAGGCCGTTCAGGACGATGGTCCCGGACCAGCCGCCGGAGCCGCTCAGGGAGGGGATGCCGCCCTCCCCGTCCTCCAGCTCCACGGTCTCCCCCGGCCGGAGGACCCGGGAGAGGAAGTCCCCGGCCGCGGCCCGGTCCACCGCCCGGGCCTCCTCCGGGAAGGCGGGGAAGCGGGCGGCGTCGGGGCTGGGGTCGTAGGCCCAGCGGTGGAGACGGACGACAGTGCCGTCCTCCAGGGCGGAGACGGAGAGGGAGCGGTTCTCGGACTCCCAGCTCAGGTTCCACACCCGGGCCAAATCCTCGGAAAGATCGCCCCGGAAGTTCTCATAGGCCTCCGTGTCCAGGTCCAGGGTCTTTTTCACCAGGGCGGTGACCTGGGCCAGGCGGGCGTCCTGGGAAAGGTCCTCCGCCGCCGAGGCGGGCAGGGCCAGCGCCCCCAGCAGGGCCGCGGCCAGGGTCAGGGAAAGCAGGCGTTTCATGGTCATCCCTCCAAATATCAGGTTGTCTGTTCAGACGGCGGGAGGCGGGAAAAAGTTCCCGCCTCCGGCAGTTTATTTCAGCTCGTCCAGCGTCAGGGAGAAGCTGTCCATGAACGTCTCCAGGAAGTAGTCCACCTCCGGCAGGCCGAAGGCCTCCAGGGCCCGCCTCGTCTGGGCGGCGGCCTCCCGGAACTCGGTGTTCCCCGCCTTCAGCTCCTCCACGCACTTGATGTAGGCCGACAGCTTGTCCGCCGCCTTCACCAGCCGCTCCGCCTCCTGGTCCACGTCGGTGAGCACCGGGGCGTAGGCCCCCCGGAGCTCCTGGGGCAGCATGTTCAGCAGCTTCCGCTCCGCCACCGCCTCCACGTCCTTGTAGGCGCTCTGGATGGCGGGGTTGTCGTATTTGATGGGGGTGGGCATGTCCCCGGTGAGAATTTCGCTGGCGTCGTGGTACAGCGCCGCCGCCGCCACGGCCCCGGGGTCCACGGTCCCGCCGAATTTTTCCTTGCGGATCACCGCCAGGGCGTGGGCCAGCACCGCCGCCTGATGGCTGTGCTCCTGGACGTTCTCCGGGGCGGTGTTCCGCATCAGCGCCCAGCGCTGGATGAACCGCATCCGGGAGATGTAGGCGAAAAAGTGGCTTCGCATATCCTCACTCCTCCAATTCCCCGAACAGGACTTCCCCGTCCGTCCGGACGATTCTCACGGGCCGGACCTGATTGTGGAGGCCCGCCCCCCTCACCAGCACCTCGGCGTAGTTGGGGGCGTGGCCCAGGAACAGGCCCTCCTCCCCCGCGGGCTGCTCGAAGAGCACCTCGTGGACCTCCCCCACGCAGCCCTCCAGGTACGTCCGGCGCATGGCCCCGGCCAGCTCCGCCGCCCGGCGGGCCCGCTCTCCCCGGAGGGCTTTGGGCACCTGCTCCATCTCCGCCGCCGGGGTGCCGGGGCGCTCCGAGTAGGGGAAGATGTGCATCCGGGCGAAGCCGCACTTCTGAATGAACTCCAGGGTCTCCCGGAACTCCTCCTCCGTCTCCCCGGGGAAGCCGGTGATCAGGTCCGTGGTGACGGCGGGGCGGCGGAAGTGCCGGTTCAAAAGCTCCACGGCCTCCAGGTACCGGGCGGTGCCGTACTTCCGGCGCATCCGCCGGAGGGTGGCGTCGCAGCCGCTCTGGAGGGACAGGTGGAACTGGGGGCACAGGTCCGGCAGCGCCGCCGCCCGCTGGCAGAACTCCTCCGTGACGGTCCGGGGCTCCAGGCTTCCCAGGCGCAGGCGCGTGCCGGGCACGGCGGAGGCGACGGTCTCCAGCAGGTCGATGAGGGTCAGCCCCTGGTGGAGGTCCCGGCCCCAGGAGGAGATCTCGATACCCGTCAGCACGATCTCCCGATAGCCCTGGCGCCGCAGCTCCAGAGCCTGGACCGCCGCCTCCCCCATGGACAGGGACCGCACCGGCCCCCGGGCGTAGGGGATGATGCAGTAGGAACAGAAGTTGGCGCAGCCGTCCTCCACCTTCAGAAGGGCCCGGGTCCGGCCCTCCAGCCCCCCGGCGGGCAGCCACTCGAAGTGCCGGCGCTCGAAGGGGTGGTCGATGGCCTCCAGGGGACCGCCCCGGTCCCGGACGGCCCGCTCCAGAAGGCCCAGGAAGCCCATCCGGTCCCCGGTGCCCGCCAGCAGGTCGGCCCCCAGGGCCCGGGCCTCGGCCGCGTGGGTCTGGGACCAGCAGCCGCAGACGGCCACCACGGCCCCCGGGTGGTCCCGGCGGACCCGGTGGACGGCCTGCCGGGACTTCTGGTCCCCGGCGGCGGTGACGGAACAGGTGTTGATGACGTAGGCGTCCGCATCCCGGCTGAAGGGCACGATCTCGTGGCCCCGGGCCCGGAGCTCCCGCTCCATGGCCTGGGTCTCGTACTGGTTCACCTTGCAGCCGAGGGTGTAGATGGCGATTTTCATGTCGGCTCAGATTCTCCTTGCGCTTTGTAAACTTGTCCAGTATAATGGCTTGGTATGCCATTATACCTTGAACACCCCCCTTTGGGCAAGCCCCAACGAAAGGAGTTTTCCATATGATCTACCTGGACCACGCCGCCACCGCCCCCGTCCCCCGGGCCGTGGCGGACGCCATGCTGGAGGTCCTGACGGAGCAGTACGGCAACCCCAGCTCTCAGTATCCCCTCGGCGCCGGGATGAAGCGCCGGGTGGAGGGCTGGCGGGAGGCCGTGGCCGCCCTGATGGACTGCCCGGCGGAGCGGCTGTTCTTCACCTCCTGCGGCACCGAGGGGGACAACTGGGCCCTCCGCGCCGCCGCCTGGCAGAACCGCCACGTTGGGAAACACATCGTCACCACGGCGGTGGAGCACAGCGCCGTGCTGGAGTGCTGCAAGTGGCTGGAGCGGGACGGGTACGAGGTTACGTACGTCGCCCCGGACCGGGACGGGAGCATCCCGGCGGAGCGGGTGCTGGAGGCCGTCCGGCCCGACACCGCCGTGGTCTCCGTCATGTTCGTCAACAACGAGCTGGGGACCCGCTACCCGGTCAAGCCCATCGCCCGGGGCCTCCCTGCCCGGAATCCGAAGACCCTCCTCCACACCGACGCGGTCCAGGGCCTGGGGGGCATGCTCTCCGCCCGGGAGCTGGGGGCGGACTTCGTCACCGTCTCCGCCCACAAGATCGGCGGGCCCAAGGGCGTGGGGGCGCTGTACATCGCCCCCCGGGTGAAGAACCCCCGGCCCCTGCTCCCCGGCGGGGGCCAGGAGCGGGGACTCCGCGCCGGCACCGAGGCCACGGCCCAGATCGCCGGCTTCGCCAGGGCGGCGGAGCTCCGCCTGGAAAGGCGCACGGAGATTCAGGGCCATCTGGCGGGCCTCCGGGCCCATGCCCTGGAGCGTCTCCTGGGCTTCCCGGACCTGACGGTTTTGGGCGGCGTCTCCTCGGACACGGCGCCCCACATCCTGGCCCTGTCTCTCGCGGGCTGGCCCAGTCAGAACATCGTCAACGACCTGGGGGCCCAGGGAATCTGTATCTCCGCCGGGTCCGCCTGCCACCAGGGGAAGCCCAGCCATGTGGTGGCCGCCCTGAAGCTGCCGAAACGGGTGGCCTCCGGGGTCATCCGCCTCAGCTTCGGCCCCGAGACCACGGAGGCGGAGATCGACGCCTGCGTCCAGGCCCTCCGCCGGCATCACGACCAGCGGATGCCCATGCTGTGATCCCGATCTGATATTGTTTGAATAAGGTGTGTCATGTTCAATTTTCTTCGCCGGGAACCCGGCTTCTACAAGCGGCTCTTCAAGCTCTCCCTGCCCATGATCCTCCAGAACCTCATCACCTTCTCCCTGGGGCTCATCGACACCTTCATGGTCTCCCGCCTGGGAAACGCCGAGATGGCGGCGGTGACCACCGCCAACGTCCCCGTCTTCCTCCTCACCAGCATCGTCTTCGGCTTCCAGAGCGGCCTTGGCATCCTGGTGAGCCAGTACTGGGGCAAGGGGGATGAGAGGAGCGTCAGCCGCGCCATGGGGGTGGCCTCCCTGCTGGGGACCGCCGTCACGCTGCCCCTGGCTCTCATTTTCTGCGCCTTCCCGGTGCCGGTGATGGACCTCCTCTCCAACAAGCACGAGCTCAGCCTCCTGGGCGGACCCTACCTCCAGGTGATCGGCTTTTCCTACGTCTTCAACATGCTCTCCTCCATCTACGTCAGCGCCCGGCGGAGCGTGGAGGACCCGGGCTTCGGCATGAAGCTCTTCGGCTTCTCCACCATCCTGAACACGGGGCTGAACTATCTCCTGATCTTCGGCAAGTGCGGCTTCCCCGCCCTGGGGGTGGCCGGCGCGGCCATCGCCACCCTGCTGGCCCGGGTCAGCGAGTTCGCCATCTGCGTGTTCTGCGCCCTGCGCAGCAAGCTCATCCCCCTGTACCTGGGGCTCTTCTTCCGCCCCGGGGCGGACATGCTGCGCCGCTTTGTCAAATACGCCTCCCCGGTGGTCCTGAACGAGACCGTCTGGGGCCTGGGGAACTCCCTGCTGACGGTGATCCTGGGCTACACCGACGACTCCGTGGAGATGCTGGCGGCCAACGCCGTCATGGGCAACCTGAACCGATTGTTCCTGGTGGTCTGTTTCGGCCTGGGGGCCGCCACCGCCGTCATCGTGGGCAAGGCCATCGGCGAGGGCCAGGGCCGGGAGAAGGTCATGGACCTGAGCCGGGCCCTCCTCTGGTTCGCCGTGCTGGTGGGGACCGTGCTGGCCCTCTTTTCCCTGGCCCTGGTGCCCCTGGTCTTCGTGCCCTTCATCTTCCCCATGTTCAAGCTCTTCGGCCTCTCCGCCGAGATCGCCGCGGCCCTGGCCGTCATGGGCTTCGCCACCATTCCCCTCCACGCCTGCGCCATCTCCGCCATCACCGGCGTCCTCCGGGCCGGGGGCGACGTGTTCTGGTCCACGGCCCTGGACATCGCCCCCCAGTGGGTGGTGTGCCTCCCCGTCACGGCCCTGGCGGCCCTGGTGTGGAAGCTGGGCGTCTGGCCCATTGCCTTCTGCATCCAGCTGGAGAGCATCGTGAAATTCCCCTTCTGCCTCTGGCGGGTCCGGGGCGGGAAGTGGATCAACGACGTGACGGGAGGAACCGGGGAATGAGCCTCTTCCGCTGCCCCCTCTGCGCCGCCCCTCTGGAGCGGGAGGCCGGGGCGTACCGCTGCCCCGGGGGCCACAGCTTCGACGTCGCCCGGGAGGGCTACGTCCACCTCCTGCCCCCCAACCAAAAGCACTCCGCCCTCCCCGGCGACGACCGGGACATGGTGCT
>ERZ779631.640-NODE-640-length-11825-cov-4.716737_pt1 | contig 11825 bp, 11 predicted proteins | sample MGYA00514193_ERZ779631 | MGnify/ENA primary metagenome ERZ779631 (study PRJEB29562, sample SAMEA4376710) | mouse gut metagenome | isolation source: Cecum | study: EMG produced TPA metagenomics assembly of the A DSS colitis mouse model was used to assess the...
TGTTCCCCCTGCCTCGCCCCGCCCGCCGCCCGCTTTCTTTTCTCCTGCCCCTCCTTTCCTCCCCTTCCTCCCCCCCCATTCCCCAAACCGCCAAAATCGATTTCCACAAACGCTTAGAAACATTACCTTGCCTTCCCCTTAGATTTGTGATACACTTACAAGGCTGAATATCCTGTATTTTCAAGGTATTCTTACTATTCATAACGTCAGTTCGAGACCTTCCTGACGGACAGAACCGCAAGCGGCTCTGTTAAACAAAACTAAAGGAGAAGAAAAATGAAAAATCAAATTTATGACAAAACTGTCACTGTCAAGACCGTACGCCCTTTTTCTGTGGCGGCAATCACTCAGGCGGCAATGATCGCTGCCCTTTATGTTGTGCTTACCTTTATAGCCAATGCTTTCGGCCTTGCCAACTATGCGGTGCAAATCCGCTTTTCCGAGGCGCTTACTATTTTGCCTTATTTCACCCCTGCTGCGGTGCCCGGGTTGTTTATCGGCTGCCTGATCAGCAATATTTTGACCGGTTGTGCCCTTCCCGATATTATTTTCGGAAGCCTCGCCACCCTTATCGGCGCCCTATTTACTTACAGGCTCCGCGCTTATAAGTGGATGGCTCCCGTACCGCCGATTGTAGCCAACATGATCATCGTACCTTTCGTCCTTTTATATGCCTATGGCATCCGCCCGCTGTGGTTTTCCTTCCTTACTGTTACTGCAGGGGAAATTATATCCTGCGGCGTCTTGGGCATGGGGCTTCTTTTCACATTGGAAAAATATAAAAACCGGCTTTTTATTCATTAAAGCCACATTTACAGGAGGAATCACAAAATGACAAAGCCAACATCCACGGATCAGCCGTCTCATTCCGGCAAGCCGAGAAGCAGTTTTTCAGGAAAAATGGGATATGTCCTTGCCGTTGCCGGTTCCGCCGTAGGGCTGGGAAATATTTGGCGTTTTCCCTATCTGGCGGCCAAATACGGAGGAGGGATTTTCCTTCTCGTTTATCTGGTCTTAATGCTTACCTTCGGGTACGCCTTGATTGTTTCCGAAACTGCGTTGGGCCGTATGACAAAGAAAAGTCCTGTAGGCGCTTTCCGTTCTTTTGGCAAAAGTCTGCCCTTCCGCTTCGGGGGATGGGTCAATGCCGTGATTCCCATGCTCATCGTTCCCTATTATTGCGTGATCGGCGGGTGGGTAACAAAATATTTATTTGAATATATTAGGGGAAATGCCGTAACTCTGGCAGAAGACGCTTACTTTTCAGGCTTTATCTCTTCCGGGGCCATCGTCGAATTCTGGCTGGTCATGTTCACCTTCTTTATTTTCCTTGTTATTGTTGCTGGAGTAAAGCAAGGTGTGGAACGGGTTTCCAAAATTATGATGCCTGTGCTGGTTATTCTCGCCATTTTTGTTTCCCTGTATTCCATTACCCGGCCCGGCGCGATGGAAGGGGTAAAATATCTTCTGATTCCAAACCTGGACAACTTTTCATGGATGACGGTAGTCGTTGCCATGGGGCAAATGTTTTATTCCCTGTCGATCGCGATGGGTATTTTGTATACTTATGGTTCTTACCTGAAAAAAGAGGTGGATATTGAAAAGTCCACCTCTCAGGTTGAAATATTTGACACTGCGATTGCCGTTCTCGCCGGATTGATGATCATCCCTGCGGTATTCGCCTTTTCCGGCGGTTCTCCCGATACATTACAGGCAGGGCCCTCGCTCATGTTTATTACAATCCCGAAGGTATTCGCCAATATGGAAATGGGAGACGGTGTCGGTATTCTCTTTTTCCTCCTGGTATTGTTCGCTGCGCTGACCAGCGCTATTTCTTTGACGGAAACGAGTGTCTCCACTTTTGAAGATCAATTCGGATGGAGCCGGAGAAAATGCAGTCTGTTGATGGCTGTCATTATTTTGGTTCTTGGCTCTGCCTCCGCCCTTGGATTCAGTTCCCTGGATTTCGTAACTTTGCTTGGAATGTCCATCCTGGATTTTTTCGATTTTCTGACCAATTCTATCATGATGCCGTTGGCGGCTCTGGCAACCTGCTTCCTGATCACACGGGTTGTCGGCTTGGATGCCATTGCCCGGGAAGTAGAACAGTCCTCTGCCTTCCGGCGTAAAAAATTATACTTTTTCTTTATGAAATACCTGGCGCCTGTCTGCATCGGGATCATACTGATCAGCTCCATTGCCAACGCTTTCGGCTGGATCAGCATGTAATCCTCCGAACACATGATATTTGTCCTTGCCATCCGCTTATTCGCCGCTTAAGCGGGAGGCGAGGAAATAATATACCGGGATCGTTAAATAAAGTGTCCAGGCGGGATGCCAGATATCAAGCCAAAAACCGGCACACAGGAACACTAACGTTACCAGCACAGGGTAGGCAAATATTGTCGCATTTCCTTTTCTTACCGCACTAATAAAGCTATACCATATGGGAATCAGCAAAAATAGAAGCCAGCCCGGATGCCAGGCGTGAAACATCATTCCAAGAAACCAATAAGCGATGCTTATCACAACGGCAAACGGAAAACTCCACAGCCAGGTCATTTTCCACCCTTCCTGCTTTTCTCCATTGATAAATACCCCTTTTCTGTCAATATGTACGTCTTCCTCCCTTTTCTTATCATTCACATGGATACCATCCCAGCCTATGCGAACCTCACTGCCGTCTTTATCTTTTACGTGTACACCTTTCAATCCGATATTTACATACTCCCCGCTTTCTTCCGCCGATTCTTCTCTCGTCGATTCTTCTTCTGTTGATTCATCCCTCGCCGGTTCTTTTCCAGTCGATTCTTCTCTCGTCGGTTCTTTTTCCGTCGATTCTTCTCTCGTCGGTTCTTTTTCCGTCGATTCTTCTCTCGTCGGTTCTTTCCCCACCGGCTCTTCTTCCGTCGATTTCTCCTCTTCATCCTTCATCTGAAAAGCCGGGATTTCCAGGTTTTGCATTTCTTCCCCTTCTTCATCCTCTTCCGTTTTCAGCAATTCATCCAGCGACACATGATATAGCTTTGCCAACAAAATTAAATTATCCGTATCCGGCGATGCTTCCGCCCTCTCCCATTTGCTGACAGCCTGCCGGCTGATTCCCAGCTTTTCAGCGAGCGCTTCCTGGGATAAGTGATTGCTTTTTCGCAAATGAACCAGTCTGTTTGCTATTTCAATATTCATTCTGTTTTTCCTTTCTTTTTCCATCGTTCTGTGGAGCAATTTTTCTATAAAACCGACTCAGGTGTCAAAAAGTCTGTCAGCCGGCGTCATTTCACGATCCCATCATATAAAAAATCTCCCGTTTGCACCACCAACTCTGGTTTGAATTTCCGCAACCATTGGTTGCAAAAGGCGTAAATTCCCTATTCTTTCATATAGGTGATAAACCTGTTTCCATTTTCTGCAAACATCTGGGTGGAATCATTCATTCCCTTTTTGAAAGGCGTACCTCCCGTCAGAGGATCCATAAGAACCGTATTTAATTCATTAAACCCGATAATCAGTACCGCATTTCCATCATTCATGGATGCAAGAACCGGTATATCTTTATTGACATAGTATAAAATAGCATCCAAACTGCACCCTGTCAGATCGAGTACTCTCGCACCTTCCAGATTTTCTTCCAGAATCTCCACGATTGTCTCGCCCCGGTTCAGCATATATTCCGTATTGCGCATAATCCCTTCATATTGGAGCATAGTATCCAGACAGATTGCCAGGCTGTTCTTTTCTTCCGTAATCGAAGCTCCCTTGATCGCCATAATCTGATTTTTCAGACTCCGGTTCCCCCGGCTCCATACATATGCCCCTTTTTCATTCACCACAATCCCCGATAAGCTATATGCAAGGTCAATGGCATTTCCCTCATCGGTAAAAATCCCTTCCACGCCTTCTTTTCCATATACATAATATCTGGAAACTTCAGTCCGGCTTTCCTGTAGAACGATCTCTCTTCCTCCCTCGAACAATACTTCCTTCGGCCTCAGCCTTTTTACCGTTTTGGCATCAATCGTACTCTTTACCGCAATCTGTACGATTTTTCCATAAGTATCAATCGCCACCGTTTCCAGGACATTATTTCCCTCTGCCATAATCTTTGTATTTACAATCTGGTCATTTTCAATTTCCGTATAATTTCCGTTTTCTTCCTTTCTTAAACGGAATAAATTAATCTGGTTATCCTGAATTTCACTTCCTGTCACATAGATTCCGGGCTCCGCATAATTTTTCAGCACTTCGCCGTTTTCATTTTGTATTCTGACGCGGTACATCGGAAAAACTATATTCCCTGTATTATCCCTTACCCGATCCTCCGTGCGGGCCACTCCATATATCAGATCTTCGCCCATAAAGCCGAGCGGAGCAATATACTCGCCGCTTTCCGCTTTGATCTCCTGTCTTTCCTTCGTATTCAGATTCATGAGTACCAAGCTTTCACTGCTATAAACGTCTTCTCCTGTCTGCCATGCTATCATCCGGTTGCTTTCCGACACTTTATAACTCTCTTCCCTCAGCCCTGAAACCATCATTTCACAAGTTCTGTCCTCCAGATCCGCCACATATAATGCGCCGTCATGCATAAAAAAGAATTCTTCCAACCGGTTAATGTACGCCAGTTCTTCCATTTCTGCATGGAGTACCTCATAAGAACTGTTTTCGGGTACATACAGCATTTCTTCTACCGTGTTCATCATTCCGTTATAATAATAAACCGTAATGCCCACTTCCCCTTCATGTTTTCCTCGGTTCATATATCCATAGACAATAAACTGTACATTTCCGGCCTCGTCCACATTCAATATTTTTATGCCGTGTTTCTGTCTGCATACCCGCTCATCCTCATAATCCCCATTATAAAAGCTGAACAGAGTAGACAATTTATTATCCGCCACATTATAGGAAAAAAGCCTTTTTCCATCCGTAAAAGCCAGCACATTGCCGCCGTCACTTTCTGCCAGCTTAACATCTTCCGGCGCGATAATCCCCAATTCGATCTTATTATTGGCAAATACTCCCCGTCCTCCTGAAATACCTGCTTCATTGTCCTCTCAAAATCCAGCAGATAAATCCGGTCCGGTGTATATCTCACCCTATAGAATTCTTTTACTGTATATAAATCCTCATTTCTCCCATCTTTCAGGGAAACCACATAATCGAGTTCCAAAGAACCGGTCTGGGATCCCATCTCTTTTATCGTTACTTTCGGTTCCGTCAGTTTATTTACCTGTAAATCACCCCATGTCACCTGATGAAAGCTGCTATGAATCGTCACCCTGCTGAAAGTGGTATTGTCCCCTTCCGCATTGGACTCCAAATATTTCGTCAATTCCCTCGCCGCTTCTTTATCAAATGTACGTTCATGGAAATCCATGACATAATCCAGTTTTTCCTTCTCGAAATAATCCTCCGTCTGAATGATCCTCGTGTAATAACGTATCGTCTGATCCCACTCATTTTTCAACGACAGCACAAGCATGTATTCCGTATCCGCATCAATCAGATCCTTTATCTGTATTTCGGCGCTGATATTGTCCTGCGTCTCTTCATACATGGTGATCTTCGTACTTTCCACCAGTCTTTCCCCATCGATGCTTCTCACTTCAAACACCATATCTTCTATTTCCTGGTCATACTTATCAACACGGATGCGGACTTTTCGCCCCTCTCCAAGAGGGGTAATGCACTCCCTCTGATAACTGCATTCCATCGTATCCTTATATCCGTAAAGGCTGTTTACCTCTCTTCCGCCCACGTACATATGGATCACCGGAAAAGTAGCCTGTCCCATTTCCATCGTCATATCCGTATTCCCCTGGTTCATCACTGCGCTGATGATAAACAGAGCCAGTATAAAGACTGCCAGAAGATAACAAGATTTTATTATCGTTTTTTTCATTTATTCTTTCCTTTATTTAACAGCTGCTGCAAAGTTGTCTCGATATGGAGAAAATCTGTCATTTCTTTTACCGGCTTCCTTTCCGCCGTTCTCTTTTCTCCTCTTTTTACTCCTCGGATCAATATATTTTTAGGGGTATGTTCCATATCAATAAATTCCAGGATCTGCACCTCATACCCATTTTCTTCCAACACATTTGCCCGCACGGCATCAGTGATCAATGCGGACACTCTTTCCTTTAACAGCCCATATTTCAATACCGGCATCAATTCTTCACAATTTATCTGCTTATTTACCTCATGCTGACAGCAAGGTACCGATAAAATCACTTCTGCTCCCCATTCCATCGCTTTTGCCAAAGCATAGTCCGTCGCTGTATCACACGCGTGGAGAGTGATTACCATATCCACTTTCCGCTCTTCGGATATTCTCCGGCCCATGCCGCTTTCTTCTTTTCTTTCCCCTTCATAAGTACTGATATCTCCCTGGAGGAAATGCAATCCTTCATATTTATATTTCTCTGCCAGTTCATTGCAGCGCTGGATCACATCCTTTTTCAAATCCAATCCCGTTATCTCAATATCCAGCCCCTGGAGTTCTTTTAAAAAATAATAAACCGCAAAGGTGAGATAAGACTTACCGCATCCGAAATCAATCACACGCAATGTCCTTCCCTTAGGAAGTGTTGGCAGAATATCCTCAATAAATTCCAGAAAACGGTTGATTTGTTTAAATTTATCATATTTTGCCTTAACAATCTTCCCCTCTTCGGTCTGAACTCCCAAGTCAATCAGAAAGGGAACCGGGCGGCCCTCTTCCAGAATATAGGATTTCGTCCGATTGTGGGTCAAATCGATTTCTTTCTCTTTACATATCTTTTTCCTCTTAATATTCACTCTTCCCCTTTTGCTTACAAGAACCGTTGCACGCTCTTTTGCCGTTTCTATCTCGCATTGTTTAAAATCCTCCGACATATATTCTGCGGCCCGTTCCACTTCGTCATCCTTTTCAAAATTCCCGTGAAACACCTGATTGCCCACATATGCCGTCTCCTGGAACAAAAGATTTCCTTTCAGCATTACCGGACGTATTTTTACCTTCCCGATTTTTTCCCTGTTCCTTGGATTGCTCATCACAATCTGATATAACTCTCCGCTCAATGTATCTCTCAGCAAATCTTCCACCTGCTGCCTGTTCTCATCTATTTTCATAAAGGTACCTCAAATCTAAATGAAGAATGCCGCATTTCAGGCATTCTTCATTTTATTAACTTTATGACCATGACGATTATCGTCATGATAAAATTACAACTAAAACTTTAAAATCCCGTTATGATTATTATGTCGTCTCTTATATACCTCGTAAAACAGGATGATCTGTACCAGATCAGATGCCCACTCCCACTTCTCTTTAGGAATCTCCTTATCTGGATTTTCTTTCTCTTCCTGACGCCTGATACGATCCAGAATATCCTGCGAAAGCTTATACATCTGCCACCGATCCGGATATTCATCGTATATCATGCTTCCTTCGTAATCCAGCTTATCCAATATTCCGGCAACCATTTTCTGGTATTTTTTCGCTTCTGCCGGATACATTTGCTGTAAATACTCCAGATCCCTTGTAGCCGTATCCTCTTCCTGATAATAGAGCGGCAGGGGGTAGGTCATATAAAAAGGTAAGATTTTTTGCTTATACATAGACAACATCCTTAAAAAGATCATTCGTTATGTTATCATATGCAAAAATAACTGCTTAGTGCCATATTACGACAGTACGTTGATACGGGCAATCGCCCTTTGCAGCGCCGTTTCCGCGCGCAGCAGATCCGTTTCCGGAGTTTTCGTACTCAGCCTTTCTTCCGCTCTCGCTTTTGCTGCCTCTGCGCGCTGCCTGTCAATCTCGCCCGGCCATTCGATAATTTCCGCCAGAATCGTTACCTTATCCTGCAAAATTTCCACAAATCCCGAATGAAGAGCCGCATTCATCGCCTTCTCCTCCTCCGAAATCGTTAAAATGCCGGGGTTGATGATCACTGTCATGGGAACATGCCCTTTATACACGCCGATCTCGCCTTCCGTCGTATTGAATTCCACCATATATACGTCTCCTTCATAGAAAACGCGTTCAGGGGTAATTATTTTTAACCGGAAACTTCTTTCATCTGCCATATGTCAATCCTGCCCCTTTCTCCGACTATTTCACGCGGGCAAGTACATCGTCAATACCTCCGGCATTCACGAAATAACTCTCCGGTATGCTGTCATGCTTACCTTCCAGAATTTCCTTAAATCCGCGGATAGTTTCATTAAGCGGCACATATTTTCCTTCCATTCCCGTAAACTGCTCTGCAACGAAGAACGGCTGTCCCAGGAATCTTTGTATCTTTCTCGCACGGGAAACCACCAGTTTATCGTCTTCAGAGAGTTCATCCATACCGAGGATCGCGATAATATCCTGCAATTCTTTATATTTTTGCAGCACTTCCTGCACGCCGCGCGCTACCTGGTAATGTTCCTCGCCCAAAATTCTGGGATCCAGAATACGAGACGTGGACTCCAAAGGATCAACCGCCGGATAAATACCAAGTTCCACGATGGAACGAGACAATACCGTCGTCGCATCCAGATGGGCAAAGGTAGTTGCCGGAGCCGGGTCCGTCAAGTCATCGGCAGGTACATATACCGCCTGTACGGAGGTGATGGAACCATTCTTCGTGGAAGTGATACGTTCCTGCAAAGCGCCCATTTCCGTCTGCAGCGTGGGCTGATAGCCTACTGCCGAAGGCATACGTCCGAGAAGTGCGGACACTTCGGAACCTGCCTGGGTAAAACGGAAAATATTGTCGATAAATAAAAGTACGTCCTTGCCGCCTTTATCACGGAAATACTCAGCCATGGTAAGACCTGTCAGTCCGACCCTCATTCTCGCTCCGGGGGGCTCGTTCATCTGTCCGAACACCATCGTCGTCTTGTCGATAACGCCGGATTCCGTCATTTCATGATATAAATCGTTTCCTTCTCTCGTTCTCTCTCCAACGCCTGTAAAAACGGAATATCCACCATGCTCGGTAGCGATATTACGGATCAGCTCCTGAATCAGCACCGTTTTTCCTACGCCGGCGCCTCCGAACAATCCGATCTTACCACCCTTCTGATAAGGGCAGAGCAGGTCAACGACTTTAATTCCCGTTTCCAAAAGTTCCGTTTCCGTAGACTGCTCCTCAAATGCCGGAGCCGCCCTGTGAATCGGCTCATATCCAACTCCTTCCGGAGCCGGTTTGTTGTCTATCGGCTGTCCTAAAACGTTAAAGATACGTCCCAGTGTATTTTCACCTACCGGAACCGTAATCGGCGCGCCTGTTGCAACCACATCCATTCCCCTTACAAGGCCGTCGGTAGATCCCATGGCGATACACCTTACCGTATCGTCGCCCAGATGCTGCGATACTTCCACGATCAACTCTCCGCCGTCTGCCGCAGGAATTTTGATCGCTTCATTAATTTCCGGCAGTTCTCCTCCGGTAAATTTAATATCAAGTACAGCGCCGATAATCTGAGTAATCTTCCCGATATTACCTTTCTCTATACTCATATTAGTCCTCCAATCTTGCTGTATTATTACATTACATCGAAATCGCGTTGGCGCCGGCAATGATCTCCGTCAGCTCCTGGGTGATAGAACCCTGGCGCGCCCTGTTATACATCAAAGTCAAATGATCGATCATTTCTTCCGCATTGCTCGTCGCCGAATCCATCGCCTGCATTCTCGCCCCGTTCTCACTCGCCACCGATTCCACAAGTCCGCCAAAGATCAGGCTGGTGACATATTTAGGAATGATCATGTCCAAAGCTGCATCGTCTTCCGGCTCAAAGTTCATCGGTGTACGGCTTTCCGGTGTATTTGCCGCAGATTCCGCTCTTTCCCCGCCCTTGGCATTCATCTCCACCGGAAGCAATTTCAACAGAGTGGGTTCGTGAACCACCGTATTTTTGAATCCGGTATAAGCCAGATATATTTCACCGATCTCACCGTTTACAAAATCATCCAGAACTTTCCTGCTCAATTCCACTGCATCGGAGTACAAGGGTTCTTCCACAATATCGGAATAATCTTCCCTGACACTGTACCCATATCGCAACAAAGCATCTCTTCCTTTTTTGCCGACCGCATATACTTCCACTTCATCTTTCCGGAAGCCGCCCTGTGTGATCAGCTTCGTAATATTGGAATTGTAACCGCCGGCGAGACCTCTGTTGGAAGTGATAACAATGATCCCTTTTTTTACGGAATTGCCGGGATGCAAATATGGATGGTTGATATTCCCAGCCTTCGCAAGCATGGAAACCACAGTTTCATACATGCAGTGAAAATAGTCTTTGGACTGTTCCGCACGCTGTTTTGCCTTCTGTAACTTGACAGTGGAAACGAGCTTCATAGCTTTGGTAATCTGCTGCGTACTTTGAATACTGCCTTTACGCCTTTTTATGTCTCTCATTGAGGCCATAATCGTTACCTATCCTCTCCAAAACAAACATATTTGTTATGAATCATTTATGAATCATTATGACCATAATGATCATAATGATGTTTTAAACTGTCCTTTAAACTCTTCGACCGCTTTTTTCAAAGCAGCGTCCGTTTCCTCCGAAATCTGCTTTTCTTCCGCAATCGAATTCGGAATCTCAGGATACTTCGTATCCAGGAATTCAAAAAATTCTTTTTCAAAACGGGTAATATCCGCTACGGGAACATCCAACAAATATTTATTAGTCGCCACATAGATAATAATTACCTGATACTGTACCGGCATAGGCTGATACTGGGGCTGCTTCAAGATCTCCTTAATACGTTCGCCCTGTGCCAGCTTCTCTTTCGTATCCGCATCCAAGTCGGAGCCGAACTGGGAAAAGGCTGCCAATTCCCTGTACTGCGCAAGCTCCGTACGAATCGGTGCCGCAATCTTTTTCATAGCCTTGATCTGTGCCGCACCGCCTACACGGGATACGGAAAGACCTGCATTCACGGCAGGACGGAAACCTGAATTAAACATTTCCGTTTCCAGATAGATCTGGCCGTCCGTAATAGAAATTACATTGGTAGGAATATAAGCGGATACGTCTCCCGCCTGTGTTTCAATGATAGGAAGCGCTGTCAGGGAACCTCCGCCGTATTCGTCGCTCATGCGCGCCGCCCTTTCAAGCAGCCTGGAGTGAAGGTAGAAAACATCGCCGGGATATGCCTCACGTCCGGGCGGCCTCTTCAGCAGCAGGGAAAGTGTACGGTATGCCGTCGCATGCTTACTCAGGTCATCATAAATTGCCAGTACATCTTCGCCGTTTTCCATCCATTCTTCCCCGATCGCACAACCCGAATAAGGCGCAATATACTGCAACGGAGCAAGTTCGCTGGCAGTAGCCGCTACGATAGTCGTATAGGCCATAGCCCCGTGTTCTTCCAATGTCTTAACGATCGTCGCCACGGTGGAAGCTTTCTGCCCTATGGCAACATAAATACATTTTACCCCCTGGCCTTTCTGGTTAATAATCGTATCTATCGCAATCGCCGTCTTACCTGTCTGCCTGTCGCCGATGATCAGCTCTCTCTGTCCCCTTCCGATCGGAACCATGGCGTCGATCGCCTTAATGCCCGTCTGCAACGGCGTATCAACCCCTTTTCTCGTAATAACGCCGGATGCGACTCTTTCTATTTTACGGTATTTATCTGTCTGTATCGGTCCTTTCCCGTCAATCGGCTGACCAAGAGCGTTTACAACGCGGCCCAGCATCGCATTCCCTACCGGAACCTCTACCACACGGCCCGTAGTCTTTACGGTATCGCCTTCATTGATATTCTTCTGGCTGCCCAGAAGAACCGCGCCAACATTGTCCTCTTCCAGATTCAGTACCATACCGTATACTTA
>ERZ779631.654-NODE-654-length-11655-cov-6.431810_pt1 | contig 11655 bp, 11 predicted proteins | sample MGYA00514193_ERZ779631 | MGnify/ENA primary metagenome ERZ779631 (study PRJEB29562, sample SAMEA4376710) | mouse gut metagenome | isolation source: Cecum | study: EMG produced TPA metagenomics assembly of the A DSS colitis mouse model was used to assess the...
ATGATATGATACTTGAACGCCTTAACCATCAATGTTAATAAGTTCCATAGGATCAATGTACTTCTCATCGTACATAATCTGATATCCCAATTCCGTATTTTCTTCTCCAATCACATACATGATCGCTCCTCTGACCACTTCGTCTCCTTCTTTGATCATAGCATCACCGTCATTGCGGTAAATACTCTGATATCCGTTGCCGTGATCAATCTTGATACAATGAAGATAGCCGCTGTCCGTTGTGATGGATGTTACCGTACCGTCTGCCGAAGCGATAATGCTGCTGCCAACACTGCCGTTTAGCTTGACCATAGGATTCTCTCCTTCCGCCTCCTCCAAAGATGCAGAAGAAGACATCGGGAATCCGACCGGCATATGAGCCTGTGCTCTTGCTTCCTCCATGGCCTCCTCTTCCTCAACCTTCTGGTTAATCGTGTCACTGAGTATCGTAACCTTATCTGACAACTCCTCCCTCAGGGATACCAAATCCGCATTCTCCTCAGTCAGTTTCACAATATCCTCTTTCTGCGCGGCATTCTCCGCCTCCAGAATCTCGATGCTTGTCTTATACCTATAGCAGAACACTCCCAGTATGATCATGACTGCCAATCCGATTACCATTACCGACTCTATAAATCCAGGACCGATACTCATCTGCCGGATACGTCCCTCCTTGGAATCGACGAAAAGCATCAACGTATAAGTATTCTTTTTCTTTGTCTTGCTGCCTTCTGCTTCTTTCAATGAACTCACCCCCAGCATATATAGTTGCATTGTACCACAAAACATACAAAAAAGACAACTTTTGTTACGAATATTGGTTTCTTATATGCACGAAAAAAAACAACGCTTTACATTTAGAAAGACATGTGCTACTCTATATGTGTTGACTCAATCAACCTACTATTTATTATTTTTTGGAGGTAACTACGATGAACAAAGGTACAGTTAAATGGTTTAACAACCAAAAAGGTTACGGTTTCATCTCCGATGAGCAGGGTAACGATGTGTTCGTTCATTACTCAGGACTTAACATGGAAGGCTTCAAATCTCTCGAAGAGGGTGCGGCAGTTGAGTACGAAGTAGTTAATGGCGAAAAAGGACCTCAGGCCGTAAACGTAACAAAATTATAAGAAACATCGTTCTTATAATCACATAATCACTATTACGATGTGCCTTTTCTTAAATATAAATGATGAATTTTATTTAGAATTTGCAATATTGTCATAACGGATTAGAAAAAACCTGTCACACGACAGGTTTTTTTATGTAATCATTTCTATGATATCGCATTGCTGCTCTCTCCACACACTTTCAGCACATCCTCGAATTTCATATTACCGCCGAATAAGTCGAGCGCACTCCCGATTGTCACATGCACCAGATTCCTGCCAATCCGTTTCAGCAGACGAAGATCTTCGAAGTTATGCACGCCGCCCGCATATGTGACTGGTATTTTCCCCCAGCCGCCTAACAGCTTCGCCAATTCTTCCTCTATACCGTTTGCTTTTCCTTCTACATCCACCGCGTGAACAAGAAATTCATCGCAGTAGGAAGAAAGCTTATCTAGCGTCTGTTCGTTCAGTTCCGTCTCCGTATATTTCTGCCATCTGTCGGTAACAATAAGATAGCGATCTTCCCTTTTTCTTGCGCTTAAATCCAAAACCAGATTCTGCCTGCCCACTCTGCGCACCAGCTCATCCAGCTTATCATACTGAATCTGACCGTTTTTAAAAACATAGGATGTTACAATCACATGGCTCGCACCGGCATCCAGAAATTCTCCTGCATTCTCAGGCGTCATGCCGCCGCCTGCCTGCAGTCCGCCCGGATAAGCTCTGAGAGCCGCAAGCGCCTGATCTTTCGTCGCCTCATAGTACGGCGATGAAACCGAATTTAATAATATAATATGTCCGTTTTTAATTTTATATTCCTTATATAAGTTTGCATAGTATGCCGCGTCCTGCTCTGACACATAATTTTCCGCCGCTTCATCTTTACAATCGCACAAACTGCCGCCCACAATCTGTTTGACGCTGCCATTATGGATATCTATACATGGCCGAAATTCCATTGTCGTATACCCCCGTGCATATTTTATTTTCTATCTGACATAATAACATAGGAGCAGGTGTTTTTATACAAAAACATTCTGCCATCGGAAATTCAAAGCATTTTGGCGCAAATTTCCTAAATCCAAAAGAAATAGTATTGAAAAGTAAAGAAGGAGGCAAATATGAAAAAAATAAGAGCACTGTTACTTGTTTCTCTCATGGTACTTTCTATGACCGCGCTGACTGCATGCGGCAGAAACAATGACGCAGCAGGCAACGGTAATACCAACGGAACCACCACGGATTCCACTACAGGTAATGACACCAACGCCGCTACGGGAACTACTAACGGCGGTACCGGAACATCTCAGAATATCACAGACAACAACACAACCGGTACTACAAACAACTCCGCTAACGGTACAACAAACAATTCCACTAACGGCACCACAAACAATTCTACAAGCGGTACAGGAAACGGTACTGCAAATGCCGTGGATAACGCCAATGACAATGATAACGTTAATGATGTGACTGCCGGTGATAACGGCAATAATGATTCTGTGTTAGACAACGTTGGCGACGCAGTCGGCGATGTCGGCAACGCTGCTTCCGATGTGATTGACGACGCAGCGGACGGCGTTGAGAATCTGGTGGACGATGTGACCGATTCCGATTCCAACAATACCACTACCGGTTCTACTAATAAGACAGGCACCAACATGTCAACTCGTAGAGCATCCGGAACAAGATAGTCATCTGAATGCAATAAATCCGTCCCTCATTAAAGCAGGGACGGATTTTGTTGTTTTATTCTATGCAGACAGCGCCTCACCGGCGCTTACCTAATTCAATTTTTCGATAATCGTACCATCTCTGTACGCCTGTAGAAGTTCTTCTAACTGGTGGATACTTTCCCTCAGTTCCGCACCGATATCGGTATCCGCAATCTTCTGCCGCATACTGCTAGTCTCAAGAATAACAGAATCCGAGAAAATGTCCGACTCATGCAGGATTGCCGCCTCCGTTGATTCAAAAGGCTCATGAGCTACCAGACGCATACCGTACGAATTTACCACCAATGTATACCCTGCAATTCCCGTCTTGTCCTGATAAGCCTTGGAAAAACCGCCGTCTATGATCAGCAGCTTACCGCCGCATTTGATTGGAGATTCTCCTTTCTTGCGTTCAACCGGTACATGTCCGTTAACAATATGGGAATTCTTTTCGTCAAGCCCGAACTCCCAGAAAATCCGGTCAATCACCACCTCATTGTCGAGCAGTCTGTAATAGCTGTTCTTAGTCTCCACATGTGTCTGCTTGTCTTCGAGAAGATACCGCTCAAAAGTCGCCATCTTATCCTTGCCAAACACCGGAGAATTGGGACCTGCCCAGATATACCAGATGATATCCTGCCCTTTCAGCTTTTCTTTCAGATTATTATCTGCATAATAACCTTTTCTGGCATAGTGCTCCAGCACATCGTACAATGCCTTACCGCTGTACTCTTCTCCGTATATGTTTACCTTGCTGAAATCGCCCCTGTCATCCATCGGCACACAGCCATGATAGAGCAGATTCGAGTTATGTACCTTATATAATCCTCCTTTGGAAAAGAGGAATCTGACATGCTTCTGAAGCTTCTCACATTTGACGAACCCTTGTCTTAAACGCTCCATGACCTGTTCTTCCTCGGGCGTCAGTTCATACGGTCTTTCTCTGTTGATCGTCGGAAAATCCACATCTTTCATAGCGTAAGAGACCCCGTTTACCACAAGCGCTTTGTTCTCATAATCAATCTTGTCAAGGAGTAGCCTGTCTTGCATACCAAATTCCGGCCGACGCATAATAAGCTGCCCTTCCAACTTAAACTGTATGATTGCAATCGCTTTGTGCATCTTCATATCAAGACTCAAGTCTTTGGTATCGTAATCCGTATTATATTTGATTGCAAACGCTTCGCAATCCGTATCCTTGTATGCGTCGAGCGCAAATGTCGCAAGCGGAATCAGATTGATACCATAGCCTTCCTCCAGCGTGTCAAGGTTGCCGTACCGCGCCGCCATCCTCAGCACGTTGGCGATACATGCCAAGTGTCCGCTGGCAGCGCCCATCCATACGATATCATGATTACCCCACTGTACATCCACCGAATGATACCCACATAAGGTATCCAAAATCACATGCGGTCCCGGTCCTCTGTCATAGATGTCTCCCACAATATGTAGATGGTCAATGACCAGTCTCTGAATTAAATGACTTAGCGCAATGATAAATTCCTGCGCTCTTCCGATTCGAATGATTGTATGGATAATCTCATTATAATACGCTTCTTTATCCTGAATCTCCGCCTTCTCCGTAATCAACTCTTCTATAATATAGGAGAAGTCTGGCGGCAGGGCTTTGCGCACTTTGGAGCGGGTGTATTTGGAGGATACTCTCTTCGTAATCTGTACCAGCCTATGCAGCGTAATCTTGTACCAGTCCTCGATGGACGCCTCGTCTTCCTCTCTCAGTATCAGATCAAGCTTCTCTCTCGGATAATAGATTAAAGTGGCAAGACTCTTCTTGTCCTTAATACTCAATGTATTTCCAAACTCCTCATCAATCGTACGCCTCACAGAGCCTGAACCATTCTTCAGGATATGGTTGAACTGCTCATACTCTCCATGAATATCCGTCATAAAATGCTCCGTGCCCTTAGGGAGATTCAAAATTGCCTGAAGATTGATAATCTCCGTCGAAGCGGCGGCAATCGTAGGGTACTGTTTTGATAAGCTTTTCAGATATTTCAATTCCAAATCGTCCATAAATCCCTCCATTTTACTTTATATCGAATATAACCCTACCGTAATGGCAGAGTTATATCCGTATACTTTCAACGCCTTATCTACTTCTCTGGTTCCCGAAGCCAGATCCTCATCCAAGCCAAGCTTAGTTGTCAATCACATCACTCATATCATACATCCCGGCAGGTTTTCCTGCAAGAAATTTTGCTGCCTGAATGGCTCCCTTGCCGAATACTGCCTTGGAGTATGCCCTATGTGAAAAGGTGATCACCTCATCCGCTCCTGCAAAAATCACATCATGGTCTCCCACGATCGTACCGCCTCTGACCGCACTGATTCCGATTTCTTTCGGCGCTCTCTTCTGTCTGACCTGACTCCTGTCATAAACATAATCATACGAATGGTTCAGTTCCTCATTGATGGAATCCGCCAGCGCAAGTGCCGTACCACTTGGTGCATCCACTTTCTGGTTGTGATGCTTCTCCACAATCTCGATATCAAATCCCGCCGGCGCAAGAATACCTGCGGCATCCTTCAGCAACTTTAGCAGCATGTTGATTCCGAGAGACATATTGGCAGACTTCAAAATCGCTACTTTGCCGGACGCTTCCTTCACTCTGGCAAGCTGCTCCTCTGAAAGCCCCGTAGTGCATAATACGCAGGGAACCTGCTTCTCTGTACAGTATGTAAGCAGACTGTCTACTGCCGCCGCCGCACTGAAATCTATGACGGCATCCGCCATCACATCGCAGGCCTCAATCGTGTGAAATACCGGGTACGGATTCTTCCCTTCATCATAAGCATCCACCCCCGCTACAATCTCTATCTCCTCATCCGCCGCAATCAAACCTGATATGGTCTGACCCATCTTGCCGTTACAGCCATGCATAATCACTCTGGTCATGTCGTATCAATCCTTTCTATATTTGAAGTGTCTATTATAAGGTGCCTGCCACAGATCCTCCAATCTATGACAGACACCTTATTCACGCTCTTATAAAATTCCGTAGTTTAGCATTGCCGACTTAAGCTTCTCCACATTGGCAGGTTCCATCTTTGACAGAGGCATGTGCAGCGGTCCGACTTCCTTACCCATCAGATTCAAGGCTGTTTTCACCGGAATCGGATTTACCTCGCAAAACAGCGCATTACACAATTCAATCGCGCGAAGCTGCTCTTTCATACTACCCTCTACATCACCGTCAAAGAACTTCTGACAGATATCATGCATCTGTCTCGGCGCCACATTCGATAATACCGAGATCACGCCTTTGCCGCCTAACGACATAAGCGGCACTACCTGATCGTCATTGCCGGAATATAAGTCCACCTTACCGTTTGCCAGCGCCATCAATTTAACCACCTGACCGATATTGCCGCTCGCTTCCTTGATCGCTACGATATTGCTCACATCCGTGCATAGTCTGACTACCGTCTCCGGCATAATGTTGCACCCGGTCCTGCCCGGCACATTGTACAGAATAATCGGCAGTTTCACGGAGTCCGCAACAATTTTGAAATGCTCATACAAACCGTTCTGCGTCGCCTTGTTGTAATACGGCGTCACAAGGAGAAGTCCGTCAACACCGTATTTCTCGGCTTCCGTAGATAAGTATACCGCTGTCTTGGTACAGTTGGAACCTGTGCCTGCGACTACCGGAACCCGTCCGTTTACTTTCTCCGCACAGAACCTGATCAAATCGAGATGCTCTTCATGCGTCAGCGTAGACGCTTCTCCTGTTGTACCACACACAATGATCGCATCCGTCCCGCCCGCAATCTGGTCCTCTACCAGCTGCGCAAATTTCTCATAATTAATGCTTCCATCCTCATGAAATGGTGTGACAATAGCCACGCCTGCTCCCTTAAAAATCGCCATACATTACCCTGCCTTTCTTGTGCGCTAACAAATACTGTCTCCGCCTCTATGCGCAAAAATATTGTCTCCCTTTTCTCTGCGCAAATAAAGCTGACCGCACAGGGTCAGCTTACACTTCTACTTACCTGATAGCGCCCCATCGATTCGATGACAGTCATACAGTTCTTAACTGCATGCCCAAGGTAAAAGTTTGCAGACAACTCTCCCTTTCGGCGTTGTCCCCTTTCAAAATCCTTCCTCTGCACCTGCTGCATCCGGACTCCTACTGATGAAAAACGCAACCTCTATCCATTTCTATTCATTATTATTAAAGTCATCATAGCATCATATGATGGGACTGTCAACATTGATTTGCCTACATCTGCCAGTATCTTCGTTCTTTGCGATGCGGCGTAACGCCTAACTTCCCGCAATACTTTATGTATGCCGTTTCAAGCTCCTGCTGCGGGAAAGCCTCTTTTCTTAAAATATTGAAGATAACGCGGTTTGTTTTTCTTCCGTCCTTCTCGGAATTGTTCCGATGCTTCATCATGTCATTTTCAGCATAACCGATAAATCTACTCGGATAGAATCGAAACCCGTCTTCTGATTCGACCGTGGCAAAACATGCACCTTTCTGGATAAGGCTTAAAGCATATGAGTATTCCGGTTCCATCTTTTGCTCTAAGTAGCCGTCCAGCGTTTTCATATTCCGCCTGATCTCTTCTATGGATTTCACGAACTCCATAAGGTCCTCCCTGGTTCACTTGTTTTCTGTTTTATCAATATACTATAGTTAAAGAAACTTTTCTGTTTCTTCCCTGCTTAATTGATACTGTTCGCAGATACGCACCATACATCTCTCTTATTCTTTATAGTCCTATTTTGCTGACTTTTACGAAAGATGTCAAGGGAAACAAATAAATATTTCAATAAATCCCCAATTCCTTATGCAGATCACTCATCATTTTACTGAGCGGTTTTGTTTTCATTGCTTCTTTTGTTATCTTCGGGCCAAACACAGCCAGCTTTATTTCCTGCTCTGATACATTGACCTTATAAAGCACATCTTGAAACTCCTGCTGCTGAGTCTGACAATAAATCCTCTTTTTCTCCAAAAGTTCCTCCACTTCCGTATCATGTATCTGATAAGCCTCTTCTATCCGCATGTTTTCAATATTATTGTTGATATCTTCATGACTACTTTCAACTATAATTCTCGTTTTACTTCCAGCACTTGCTTCATGATGAAATATCAGGTCATTCTCCCAGTTAATGGTCTCATCAAACGGAGATGCAAACTCTATGTTCTGCTTACTTTTCATTCTGTTGCAGTTTCCACATACAGGAACAAGATTATATAAGCTTAACGCAAACACCGGGTAATCGCTCTTTTCATAAAAATGATCCAGTTGCGCTCCGGAAGCGCTTTCCCCTCTGCAGTTAATATAATCCCTGTTGCAGTACGGACATACAGTCAATCCACTGCTTTTCACAATTCTTACCCGCATAGTGCTTTTATTCTGTTGTGAGTCTGCCACTTTCTCATAGGCATCCACAAGCTCCTGATAAGAACTTATCAACGCATTTCCTGTCGGCTGATAACATTCATTTCGCATCACCTGAAAATTCTGTGGATCTGCTATGTACATCCGTGCACATTTTAACTTCGCAAACGGCGCAAGGATGATTGTCTTAAACGCAGGCGGCGCTCCGCCCCAGAATTCCTTTGGCAGAAATTTCTCACTGCTGCATACGATATCTTCCCGGGTGCTCTCACTTACTTTCTCCTTGACCAGACGCCAGTATATTTTTTCAAATTCTTCCGTATATGGTTCTATCTTTACCAAGATTATCCCTTCTTTTCCAGTTCCTGTATCTCTTCTTCAATTCTTCTTTTTTCTTCCAGTAATCGTTCCATCGTTCTATACTCTTTCATCAGCGCAGACTCATTTAACAGCTTTTCCAATTCATAGCGATACACCGGCTCACCTATCTGCTCAATCAATAATTGGATTGCCGGATAGGCTTCCTTTTCTTTCCCATAATAACGCTGAATCATGTTCTTTATATTTTTTCTTTGCTCCTCCGCTCCTTCGTTGTCCGAATGATCAAGACACAGCATCATGTTCTCTATCAGTTCTCTCGCATACTCGCCGATTGTATAGTCCATAAAGAAATTCTCTTTTAACAGTCTATGGATATTTTGTCCCAGCGTACGGTCAAATCGTTTTTCCGTTTTTTCTGACAGATATGTCACATCGTCCTGCAAAATATCGGACAGGATAAAAGGTGAATTTGTCGTGATAACGATTTGTATCTGAAAATTTCTGTTATTATCATTCACCATTTCAAGCAGTGTTTTCATATATCTGCGCTGCCATTCCGGATGGTAGTAAGTCTCGCCCTCATCAATAAACAACAACGCTGTTTCCCCGCTAAGCAGGGCGTCCTCTCTGCGGAATTCATTTTCTCCGACCATACTCCGGTATCTCTCGATTTCTTTATCGTATCCCTCCAAAAACCAATATAATTTTGCTAAAAATGCGAACTTTACATACTGTCCGGAGGAAAAATATTGCAACTGCGCATCCGGGAAAAACAGATACTTCTCTTCCATCCGCCGAAGTCTGACAGGATCCTGTAAATCCCGTAACGTAAACTCTTCCTCTGTCCATCCGTTCATTCGGCTGACTATTTTAAATCTCTTCTGCTCGTCAATATCCAAATATTCACACACCTTGTTGGCGCTCATGCTCTTCAGGAAAGTAAACTGATAGCAGAGTTCTCTGTTTACACTGCCCTTTGTCTCCGCTCTGTCTTCATCGATAGCCAGTTCCCTTTCCTGTTCAAGCATGATTGCCTTTTGTCTCCTGATAAAGCTCTCTGTCTCCGAATAATCAACCTGACGAAATCCACTAAGGCTCCTTCCGATTTCTCTTTTCGTCTGTTCCTGTTCATTGCCTGTCCGATTCGTTCCATCAAGAAAAATACCTGCCTGATTGTTATTTAACATATTCGAGAAGTACGCGACCTTGCTGAATTCATTGATACTATTATATATACCCGCCGCAAACGGTTCCACATCCTCACTGACCACCTTCTCTACATTGGTCAGGAAAAACGGTTTCGTTCCTATCCGAAACACAATGAAAAATTTTGCGCCTTCATCCAGTACATCATATTCCCGATAATCTTCCTCCCTTATGTACCCCTCTGCACAAGGGATCCCATAATCCTCAATCAAGCGCAGCAGTTTAAAAAAAGATTCGCGAAGGAAGTCAATAATGCTGGTTTTTCCCGTTCCGTTTTTTCCGACAATGCAGGACAATGTCTTCACTGACTGACCATAAAATCTTCCTATCTGATAGGTATTCTCCTTCTGTCGCTGTAACTGCCGACTTGTTCTGTCATATTGAAATTTGTGGTCAAAATCAATGAGCCGGTCATTCATACCTCTGTAATGTTCCAGATACAGCAATGAGAAAAACATTTGACTGTACCGGCTTTCCGAACCTAAAATCAATTTTCTGAGCTTCTGCTCCACTTCCTTGGAAAAATAGCTTTCCAGCCGCCAGTCCGAATATTTATAAGAGAGCTTTAATGTTTTTGCACTACCCTTATGATTTAATTTGTTAATTTCTATTTCTTCATTATTTTTTAATCGTATTTGAAGAACGTCTTCTCCGTCTATGGATAAAAATCTTTCCCCGTAATTCCAATACATCCAGTATGCATTCGGCTTCTCACATACCCTTACGGCACCTGTAATATAGTTATCTTCAAAAATCATGGATGTAAAACTCTCATCCGGATTATCTTCTGTCAATTGCTGTACCAGATACTTCTCCATCTGCCATGCCAGTACCACGGAATCTAAATATAGAAATTTGCAGCCTTGCTTATCCTCTCTGCTTTTTCCGGAATATTCAATCATCGTATAGACCTGATGTCTGAACACTTCATTGCTGATGATCAGATTAACATGATAATATCCTAATAACTCAGTCACAATGTCATCCGGCAGATTTCCGATATACTTTTCCATCTGGGCAATTCCACGAAAAGCATATCCTCCGTCTTCCGGCGTCCCTGCATTCGAGACATGCACATACAATGCCGCTGCAATTTTAGCCCCATATTTTTTTACATTCATTTTCTTCGGGAAAAATTTGCACAATAACTCTATTGCTTCTTCATTATCACTAAATCTCCCATAAAACCCTTTATAGAAATCGACCATCCCCAAATATAGACTCTCATAAAACGCTGAGAAAATATCTATGTCCGCTTCTGTTCGGAGTAATCTGCTATTCATCACATGAAAAAAGGCATACGCCATATGTTTTCGGGTAAGCAGTCTTTGATAAGCATCATACGTACATAATTTCTCATGCTCCGGATACAACAAGATAACGACAGAAACAGCGAAACGCCTGACGTCGTCTTCATAATCAACCGTAACAAATGTATGTAACTGCCGATTTTCGATTTCCTTCTCCTCTGCCATAAAAAGCTTTTCAAGATATATAAAGACATCTTGTATACTTCCAATTTTCTCCTTATCAAACACTGAAAATCCTTTTGGCACTTTATGTTTATTCTGTTCCGCACAAGCGATGATTTCTTCTGTCAGGTTGTTCAGCTCTTTTCTGTTTTCAAGGTTGCTATTCATATTTTCCTCATTATTACTATTATTGTAGGTATTTCTTATGTGATCTATTCCAGTAGAATAGTTACAACTTGCCCTGTTATTTCTATGGCATTACTTTTTAGAAATCTTTTTATCTTTTCGAAGGCTCCTTCTTTATGTTCTCTGATAATCTTATCCATCTCCATAGTCAATTTTATTCAACCACTCTTCGCTACTTAAAATAGTTAATCCTATATCAGATGCGTACTCATAAAATAAATTTTGGTCAGGATGAAGAAATACTCTGCATTTATCATTACT
>ERZ779631.656-NODE-656-length-11617-cov-5.845269_pt1 | contig 11617 bp, 8 predicted proteins | sample MGYA00514193_ERZ779631 | MGnify/ENA primary metagenome ERZ779631 (study PRJEB29562, sample SAMEA4376710) | mouse gut metagenome | isolation source: Cecum | study: EMG produced TPA metagenomics assembly of the A DSS colitis mouse model was used to assess the...
GGTGATCGGCGGCAGGTGGATGGACATCGAGACCTCCAAAAAGCGGATGTTCCGGCAGCTGTCGGAGGAGCTGGTCAATCTGGTCCGGCTTCAGTTCATCGTGTCGGTGACCGTCTACTTCCTGGCGGTGGTCATCCTGCCCCGGGTGGGCTACGGCGGGCTGACCATGGAGTTCTACCCCTGCCTCGCGGCGGCGTATTTCCCCCTGTTCGTGATGTACGGGTCCATCCTGTTTCTGTACTATTTCAACGACCTGACCGGGGCGCTCATGACCACGTCGGTGTTTTTCTTCGTCACCCTGGTGGGAAGCATCATCGCCACCCATCTGCCCTATCTCTGGGGCGGGCTCGGCCTGTTCGCCGGGTCGATGGCGGGCTTCCTGGTGGCCTACTTCCGCCTGCGGTGGCTGGAGCGCAACCTGGACGCCCACGTGTTCTGCAAGTCCCATATTTTCAAGCGCTCCAAGGGGCTTCGCCCCTCGGGGAAGGTGCTGGACCGCCGGGAGGGCATCGACGAGACGGAGCTGGTCACCGAGGCGTGACCGGCTCCTCTTGAGCGCATACGGACGGGAGGTGTGAAGGACGGTGTCTGGAAAAATCCTGCAGCTGTTCCTGGTTCTGGGCGGTCTGGGGACGCTGGCCTTTTCCACGGTATCCCTGGCCAGACGGAGGATGAACGGGACCCTCAGTCTGGTCTGGGGGCTGTTTTCGCTTTTGATGATCCTGGCCGGGTGCCTGATCCACCCCGTGAACCTGCACCTGTACCTGAGCGGCCGGGGGCTGGCCCTGGCGCTGCTGGGGAGTCTCTGCCTGCTGGCGGCGGCGTATTTCATCAGCGTGGAGCTCACGGAGCTGATGCGGCGGACTCGGGAGACGGCCATTCAGGCCTCCCTGCCGCGGCCGGAGGGGAGGCCCCGGGAGAAGGAGCTGCTGGTGGTGATCCCGGCCTATAACGAGGAGGGGAACATCGGAAAGCTGATCCGGGGCCTGCGGGAGGCGGACGTGGAGTCCTACGCCGACATCCTCGTGGTGGACGACGGGTCCGAGGACGGCACGCGGCGGGAGGCGGAGGCCCTGGGCTGCCTCTGCGTCAGGGGCATTTACAACCAGGGCTACGGGACCGCCCTCCAGATGGGGTATCGGTACGCCCTGGGGGAGGGATACTCCTACGTGGTCCAGATGGACGCGGACGGACAGCACGACGTGGGCGCCGTGGCGGAGCTGTACCGGGCGCTGAGGGAGCCGGACGAAAGCGGCCGGAGGCCGGACATCGTCCTGGGTTCCCGCTTTTTGCCGGGGGGCGGGACCTACCCGCTGCCCTGGGCGCGTATGCTGGGCATCCGGCTGTTCCGGAGGCTCATCCTGTGGGCCACGGGGCGGCGGATCACGGATCCCACCACGGGGCTTCAGGGCCTGAGCCGGCGGGCCGTCCAGGCCTACGCCCGGTATGATTTCTTCGACGGTGCGTGCCCCGACGCGAATGTCATCATGCAGATGCTCCTCTCCGGGTACCATATCAGGGAGATTCCGGCGGTGATGTACGCCAGGGCCTCCGGGAAGAGCATGCACGACGGGCTGGAGCCGGTGGAGTACGTGCTCCGCATGGCCGTTTCCCTGCCCGCCGTGTACATCCGGGGAAAGCTGCTGAGGAAGGGATGAGGGGCGTGAGAACGGGGCGGGCTTCCCGGCTGTTTCAGCCGGCGCGGTTCACGGAGGCGGCCCGCCGCCTCCCGAATCCCGGGCAGGGCTGGTATCAGATCTGCACATACGACCTGGGCGCGCCCTTCGACCCGGCGGGAACCTTTCTGGAGAGGGACGCCATGGCCCTGGTGCGGGTGGACATCGGCTGCTGCCGGAACGAGGCGCTGGGCCCCGGGCGGCTGGACAACCTCCGGGCCATCCTCCGCTTCTTTGACGAGAGCGGCGTGGACGTCATCCTCCGGATCGCCTACGACTTCGAGGGAAGGGGCCTGGAGCGGGAGCCGGAGCTGTTCAGCCGGGTGCGGGAGCACATGGAGGAGCTGGCCCCGGTCCTCCGGGAGTTCGAGGACCGGATCGTGATCTTTCAGGGCCTGCTGGTGGGGAGCTGGGGCGAGATGCACCAGTCCAGGTTTCTGTCCGCCGGGCGCCTCCGGGAGCTGGAGGCCGCGTTCCGGAGCGGGGGAAACCGGAGGACCTGGCTGGCCGTCCGGCGTCCCGCCTTCCTGCGGATGCTGGCGGGGCCGGGGGAGTTTCCGGACGGGCTTTTCACCCGGCGGCTGTGCCTCTTCAACGACGCCCTGGGCGGCTCGGAGACGGACATGGGCACCTATGGCTGGAAGGCCAGGGCCTCCGCCTCCTGGGAGGAGCCCTGGGTCCGGGCGGATGAGCTGGAATTCATGAAAAAGGCCTGCGCCTTCGCGCCCTTCGGCGGGGAGACCGTGCCGCCGGAGGACGGTCGGACCCCGTCCTGGAGGGAGACCGCGGCGCTGCTGGGCGGGCTGGGTCTGTCCTATCTGAACCGCCAGCACGACGCGCGGGCCCTGGAGCGGTGGAGGGAGACCCCCTGCCGGATGTGGCGGGGCGGGCCCTGGGCCGGCGCCAGTTTGTACGACTATATCGGGGGCCATATGGGCTTCCGCTTCCTGATCCGGCAGGCGTCGGTGAGGCCGTCCGAGGGGGGCGGCGGGCCGGTTTTGTCGGTGGAGATTGAGAACACGGGCTTCGGGAATCTGCTCCAGGAGGCCCGGGCGGAGCTGCTGCTGCGAGGCGGGGACGGAACCCTGACCCGCCGGGAGCCGGACTGGGACGCCAGGAGCTGGCTCCGGGGAAGCAGGACCGTGTGCCGGACCCGGGTCCCGCCCGGGGCGGGAGCGCTGTACCTGAGCCTCCGGCGGAAATGGGACGGCAGGGCCATCCTGTTTGCCAATCAGACGGAAGAGAGCGGACGGGAGGGACCCATGGTCCTTCTGGGGACCATGCTGCACACAGGGGAGGAACCGGAATGAGCAACCTGTATTGGTACGTGGAATATGGAAAGGTGGCGGCCGCCTACGCGGTGCTGCTGTATGTCTGGCCCAGCGTCATGTTCCGCGGCTTCCTGCGGGGGAAGGGGCTGACGTTCCGGTTCCTGTTCTGCGCCACGGTGCCGCTGGTGCTGTACAACGGAGTGGTGCTGGGCCTGGGTCTGCTGCACATTCTGAAGCCCTGGCTGGTGCGGGCGCTGTTTTACGGGGCCCTCCTGGTTTCCGTGGGCCTGCCGCTGCTCCGGCGGGAGCTGGAGATGTCCGCTCAGGGAAAGCCCAGGCGGCGCCTGCCGCCCTGGCGCCAGGGGTGGAAGATGTATCTGGCCCGCCTGGGGGACAGGGCCCGGAGGAGATGGGACCTGTTCTGGCGGGATTACCGGGGCCGTCGGGTGGAATATGGAATCCTGACGGTGCTGCTGTTTTTCGGGGTGTTGTTCTTCTCCTGGCCCGCCCTGCGGAATCCCGCCTACGGCTGCTACGACGCCTATACGCACACTCAGTGGCTGTTCCAGATGCGGTGGGAGGGCGGAATTTTCTACAACGGCGTCTATCCCTATGGCCTGCACTGCTTCATCTACGGGCTGAACGTCCTGTTCGGCGTGAAGATGTACAGCTGCGTTTTGTATCTCGGCGGGATCCACACCGTGGCGTTCCTGCTGGCGCTTTACTGCCTCTTGAAGGAGCTGTTCCTCTGCCGCTACACGCCCCTGTTTGTCCTGACGCTGTTTTTGACCTTTAACGGCTGCATCGTGGGAAAGGCCCACGAGATGGCGCTGGCATCCATGACCCGCTTGGCTTGGACGCTCCCCCAGGAGTTCGGCCTGCATCTGGCCTTCCTGTGTCCCCTTGTCCTGATCCGGTTTTTCCGGGAAAAGCGTTACGACGGGGACGCCAAGCATTGGTTTCGGGACGAGAACCTGCTGCTGCTGTCCATGGGTGTGGGCGGGTCTCTTGCGACTCATTTCTATATCACGGTGCTGGCCTTTCTGCCCTGCCTGCTGGTGTCGCTGCTCCATTTCAAGAAATTCGTGTCCGCCAGGAGGTTCCCGTCTCTGTTCTGCTCCATCTGGGACGGCGCTGTGGCCGGCACTCTGCCTATGCTGACCGCCTACGCGCTGGGGAGACGATTGGAGGGCTCTCTGGGATGGGGGATGCGGACCTATGCCGGGACCGGCGGCGGGGCGGCGGAAATCATTGCCAAACAGGCTGCTGTGGCCTCTCCCGGGAAAACAGCCCTTCCGGGTGGGTTTTACGCTATGGGATATGGGGCCATTTTCGGCGGGATCGGCGCGTTGGTTTTGGCGCTTACTCTGCTGATTCCGGTGTGCCTGGGGATCGTGTGGATTTACGGTAACTCCGCCCGGAAAGGAAAACGGAGCTTTCCGGAACTGTCGTGGGACCAGTCCGCCGGTTACCTGCTGATTGCCGCCGCTTCCGTGCTGATGGTCTTCCTGTATGCGTCGCGGTTCATGGGTCTGCCGGAATTCATCTCGGTGGACCGGATTTTCGCCATCCTGCGGGCCTGGGTGTACGCCGTTCCGTGGGTCTTTGTGGATATCCCCCTGTCCCTGGCGGCCTCCGGGCGGCATGAGAGAGCCGTGCGCCGGGCGGCGGTGCTCATCTGCGCGGGCATCTACTGCTTCTCTTATCTGGTGGATTTCCACGAATATGTATTTTGGATGCCGAAGCGACATGAGTCGGTGGTCCGCGTGACGGCGGAGATCACAAGGCAGTTCGAGCCGGGCTCCTACGCCGTGATTTCCATGGGCGATGAGTGGCCCCAAGTGGAGGACAGCGGAAGCTGCGTGCAGCTTCTGGACTTTGTGGATGCCGTGGAGGGAAGCAGGCCGTACTCCATTTCGGAGGAATACCTGTTTTTGTACGTGGAAAAGCAGCCCATCATGCCGGGCATGGCGTGGTATTTTACCGGCCCGGCTTGGCTGGGCAGGAAATCCACCGAATGCAGGGATGTTTCCAAGGACCGGTACTATCCGGACGTGATTAAGGGACGGATTTCAAAGAACGCGGCGGAGCAGACCGTTGATTTCGACGAGCTCAAGCGGGATTATTACGGCAGTTATTTTCAACTGCCGACTCGGGAGATGCTCTGCTCAAAGGCTTGGTACTGGTATCAGGAGTTCATGAGAGTCTATCCGACGGATTCAAACGTCTACTACGAGGATGAGGACTTTATCTGCTATGTGATCCACCAGAACCCCGAGGCACCCCTGGATCTGGCCATAATGAGAGGATGACGGAATGGAAGACAACAGACAGCAAAAAAGGAAATTCGATTGGGCGGAGCTTCTCAAGACAGCCCGGATCTTGATTTTTGCGGTGCTCTTCCTGGGCGTCGGCTTCCGGGTGTCGAAGGATATTTCTCAGAGGCGGGCGGCCGCGGCGCGTCCCCCCGCTGCGGAGAGCGGGGAGACGCTGGCGGAGAGCGAGGGAGACTCCCCGGAGCAGCCCCGGAAGCGGGATCTGAAAAACAGTGCCCGGCCCTCATACATGATCTATTACAAAGAAGTGACCGACGCCGTGATCGAGGAGGCGAAGCAGTATGACGTGGTCATCCTGCACCCGAAGAACGGGGACGTCACCCGGGAGCAGGTTCAGGCGATCCGGCAGGGCGGGACGGTGGTCCTGGGCTACCTGTCCATCGGCGAGGACTTGAGAACGAATGAGATGACGGCGGAGGAGATGCTGAAGGACGCGCGGTTCATGGGAGACGGCACGGGCCCCCGGGTCGATCCGAGAGCCATGGGGGAGGATGAGCTGGGGGGAATCGACCCCATGGGTGACCCGTCTCCCGCCGGCACGGGCTTCGCCTCCTACTATCTGGATGACAACGACCTCAACGGATTTCCGGACTTCAACCCGTCCTTCCGGTGCGCCTATACCAATATAGGCGACCCGGCTTGGTTCGACGCGCTGAACGGCATGACGCTGGACGGCGTGGACGGAGTTCCCGGAATCCGGGAGATTCTGACGGACGACTATGGCCGGGGCCTGGGCTGCGACGGGCTGTTCCTGGACACCATCGACACCTGCGCGCCCAATCGCTTCACCAGCGACGAGGACCCGAACCGGACCCGGTTCGAGTGGACCGCCCCCGGCGCAGCCCAATTTATGAAGCGCCTGAAAGAGGAGTATCCCGACAAATACCTCCTCCAGAACCGGGGTCTGTTCTTCTATAACTACAGCTTCCCCCAGTTTGACTACGCACCTCGGGAGTACGTGGACTTCCTCATGTATGAGAGCTACATGCTGGACTCCAATTCCGATGTGCTCTATTATGAGACCTTTTTCTCCGACAACCAGTACATGCACGGACCCAAAATCATCGCGGAGGCGAACCGCCCCGACGGATTCCAGGTCCTGTCCCTGGGCTACGCGGAGGGCCCTGAGGAGTACCAGCTCCGGAACACCCTTCTGGGAAGATCAAATGTGGGGCTGGACATCCTCCTGGAGGACATACGGCAGGCGGAGAGTGCGGGCTTTTCCCACTACATCACGGATAAATATCTGGCCCTGCCGAACCATTTCGTCCTGGAGCACGAGGACCAGCGGGACAGTGATCCCCCCGTCTGGACCAGCGTACACAATCTCTCCGGCGTGTATCCCTACGAGGCGCCCACGCCCCGCGTGGGCATCGGAGAGGCGGAGCCGATGGAAGGCGGCGTGATCGTCCGCTGGGATGTGGCGACGGACAAGAACGGCGTGGACTACACGCTGTACTACCAGAAGACCCCCTTCGACTTCGCGAGGGACCCGGACCTGACGGCGGCGGAGAGCCTGGAGCTGGTCCCGGAGGCCGGGGAGGGCTACGGCTATCAGGCCCCGCCGGAATCCTACCCCTATCAGGCGGCGGTGGAGGGCCTGGACCCGGGAGAGACGTATTACTTCATCATCCGGGCGAAGGACCGCTCCCATGTCGAAAACGAGGAGAAGAACACGGTCGTCCTGGAGGGTGTGCCGCTGGGCTGAGGGCCTTCCGCCGCGGAGGAGGAGCGTATGTCGAAAATTGACGTGATCGTCCCTGTGCACAACATGGAGCCCTGGCTGCGCCGGTGCGTGGACAGCCTCCTGGGGCAGACCTTTCGGGACTTCACCCTGTTTCTGATCGACGACGGCTCCACCGACGGCAGCGGGCGAATCTGCGGCGAGTACGCCGCGAAGGACGGCAGGTTCCGGGTTCTCCGCCAGGAAAAGAGGGGCCCGTCTGCCGCCCGGAACCGGGGCCTGGAGGCCGCCGGCAGCGAATATATCAGCTTTGTCGACTCCGACGACCATGTGGAGGAGCGGTATCTGGAGCGCCTCTGGCGGATCGCGGAGGCCCGGGACGCGGATCTGGTCCTCAGCGGCATGACGGTGGTGATGGAGGGGAAAGAGGGCCCGCCTCCTCCGGAGGAGGAACCGGACCACCGGGCGGTCAGCCGGGAGGAGGCGTGGCGGTACATGCTGGGCGGGAAGCGGCCCCTGCTGTTCGCCTGGGGAAAGCTGTACCGCCGGGAGCTGTTTCAGGGGATTCGGTTTCCGGAGGGAGAAATCTACGAGGAGCTGAAGATCATCCACTCGCTGGTGGAGCGGGCCTCCCGCATTGCGTGTACGCCCTACGCCGGTTATTATTACATGCAGCGGCCGGGGAGCATCACCCACCGCGCCGCCGATAGGAAGCATCTCGTCCTTTTGGAGAATGACAAGGCCCTTTGGTCGTTTATCAAAGACCGGTATCCGGACCTGGAGAGTCTTGCGAAGCGGAAGTATTTCAAAAGCTGCTTCTATCTGATTGAGCGGATGGGCGGGGACCCGGAGCTCCGGGAGGAGTGCGGACGGCTGAGGCGCGTCATTCTCCGGAACTGGAGATACCTTCTTTTTGACGGGACCTCCCCTCCGCTCCACAGGGCGGGGACCCTGTGCCTTTTGTTGGGGGTCCGATTCTACCGGGCGGCGTGGCGGCTTTACGCGGGGGCGGCGGGATGAGGAAGAAAAAGGTCCTGTTTGTCATCAACACCATGGGCCGCGCCGGGGCGGAGACCGCCCTGCTGGGCCTTCTCCGGAAGCTGGACCGGGAGCGCTGCGACATCTCCCTGTACGTCCTTCTGGGGCAGGGGGAGCTGATCGAGCGGCTTCCGCCGGACGTCCGGCTGCTGAACCCCAGGTTCAGCAAAAGGTCTGTCCTCTCCGGGCGGGGCCGGGCGGCGCTGACGGGAAGCGTTCTCGCCGCCTTTTTCCGAAACGGCGGCTTCTGGCGAAAAATCGGATACACGCTGTCGGGCCTCCCCGCCATGCTGCGGCGGGGGCGGTTTCAGCCGGACAAGCTGCTCTGGCGGGCGGTGGCCGAGGGAGGCCTGCGCTTTTCGGAGGAATACGATCTGGCTGTGGCCTGGATCGAGGGCGGCAGCGCCTACTATGTGGCGGACCACGCGCGGGCCGGAAAGAAGGTCGCGTTCATCCACATCGACTACCAGCGGGCGGGCTACACCCGGGAGCTGGACCGGGACTGCTGGAAATGCTTCGACCGGATTTTCGCGGTCTCCCCGGACGCGGCGGAGAAGTTCACGTCGGTCTACCCGGAGTACCGGGACAAGACGGCGGTCTTCCCCAACATCGTCGATCAGGAGGAGATCCGGGAGCGGGCGAAGGAGCCGGGAGGCTTCACGGACGGCTATGACGGCCTGCGGATCCTGACCGTGGGCAGACTGACGTATCAGAAGGGCTACGACATCGCCATTCAGGCCATGAGGCGGCTGAAGGACGCCGGATACCGCGCCCGGTGGTACGTGCTGGGGGACGGGGACCAGAGGAAGAGCCTGGAGCGGCAGATCGCCTCCCTGGGCCTCCGGGAGGACTTTGTCCTGCTGGGGGCCGTGGACAATCCCTACCCCTATTTCGCCCAGGCGGACCTGTACGTCCACGCCGTCCGGTTCGAGGGCCAGGGCATCGCCGTTTGGGAGGCCCAGACCTTGGGCTGTCCCGTGGTGGTGTCGGATTACTGCGGCAGCCGGGAGCAGGTGGAGGGCGGCAGGTATGGCGTCTCCTGCGCGCTGACGCCGGAGGCGGTGGCGGACACCGTGGCGGCGCTGCTGGACGACGCCCCCCGCCGGGCGGAGCTGGGCCGCCGGGCGGCGGAGAAGAAGACGCCGTCGGGCCAGGAGCGGCTGTTTTACGAGCTGCTGGAGGACGGCGGATAAGGAAGAAGGAGAACCCCATGGCGGAGATCGACGTGATCGTCCCCGTGTACAACGTGGAGCGGTATCTGCGGAAGTGTCTCGACAGCATCCTGGCCCAGACCTTCCGGGATTTTCAGCTGATCCTGGTGGACGACGGGTCCACGGACGGCAGCGGGGCCATATGCGGCGAGTATGCCGCAAAGGACGGCAGGGTTCAGGTCCTCCGCATGGAGCACCAGGGCGTGTCCGCCGCCCGGAACCGGGGTCTGGAGGAGAGCGTCAGCGAGCGGATTGCGTTTATTGACTCCGATGACCGGGTGGCTCCGGATTATCTGGAGACGCTGTACCGCTGTATGGAGGACTATCAGGCGGACTTGGTGATAAGCTGCGGCGTCACTGTTTTGGAGAGTCGCGAGGCAGGGAAAACCCGGCCCCGGCCTCAGACAGCGGAGCTGGTGTCAAAGGCGGAGGCGTACCGGCGCGTATTCATCAGCGAGAACGGCCTGTCTGTCGCCCCATGGGGCAAGCTGTATCACAGGAGCGCGTTCCGGTCTGTCCGTTACCCTGTGGGGGAAATTTTCGAGGACGCGCGGGTGATTGACCAAATTATTGAGAACTGCGGGAGGATTGTCTGTACTTCCTATGCGGGCTATTTCTATCTCAGGCGGCGGGGAAGCATCACCCACAGCCGGATCACGCCGGACTACATGGCCGGAATCCGAAATGTGAGGCGTCTATGGGACATCATCAGGGAGCGCTATCCTCAGATCGAAAATGCCGCAAAGACCTATTATTTATGGGCCGTTTTCGACCTTCTGAATCAGGCGGTCATGGACCCGGCCTATTATGAGGAGGCGAAGTGCCTCCGGCGGGAGCTCCTGGGGGAGGTGCGCTTCATCTTTTCCTGCGGTTATTTCACCTTTGATTACCGGGCGGCGGCGCTCTGCCTGCTGCCCGGGTTGTTCTGGTACAAATTGGCGTGGAAGCTCTACCTTCGGTGTACCGGCAAGCTCTCCGGGACAGAGGTCCCCTAGCCGCCGGGGGAGGACGGAGCGCCGGCGGAGGGGGGCGGTTTTTTTGGATGTGAGCCTGGAAAAACAGAAAAGGCTGGCCTATGTGGCCCGGCGGTACTATCTGGAGGACCGGAAGCAGAGCGACATCGCCCAGGAGCTGGGTGTCTCCCGTCCCCTGGTCAGCCGGATGCTGTCCGAGGCCCGGGAGCTGGGCATCGTGGAGATCACCATCCACGAGCCGGGGGCCCGGGCGTCCCGGCTGCTGGAGCGGCTGCGGCTGTCCCACGGCATCCGGGACGGCGTCCTGGTGGAGGACGGGGCGGACAACGACGTCACGAACCGGGCCCTCTCCCAGGGGGCCGTGGAGCTGCTGGACCGGCTGGAGGCCCGCCGCCTGGGCGTGGGCTGGGGCTATCTGATCGGGCAGCTGGTGAGCTGGCTGGAGGAGAACCCCCGGCCCGACAGCTCCGTCACCGACATCTGCCCCCTGGTGGGCAACGCCAGCATCCCCGCCCGCAACTACCAGTCCAATGAAAACGTCCGGCTCATGGCCCGGCAGCTGGGGGCGGTCCCCCACTTCCTCTATCTCCCCGCCCTGCCGGAGAGTCTGGAGGAAAAGAAGCTGCTGTGCTCCACCGAGGTCTACCGGCAGATCTGCCGGCAGTGGGAGGGTCTGGACACCGCCCTGGTGAACATCGGGGATTATCCCTCCAGTCCCGACTTCGCCTCCCTGGTCCGCTACGGGAGCCTGCTCCAGCGGCAGCGGGCTTGCGGGCGGATGCTGGTCTACTACTTCAACGAGGAGGGCACGGTGATCCAGTCCGACCAGGACTTCGCCATCCAGGTTCCCATCGGAACGCTGCGGCGCTGCCCCAACATCATCGGCGTCTGCTCCGCCAACACCAGCGTCAAGGCTCTGGGCGGGGCCCTCCGCTCCGGGTTCTTCACGCATATCGTGGCCCGGCTGGACCTGATGAAGGGTCTGCTGGACCAGTTCTGACGCTGCGGCCTCCCAGGCACAGGACGTGCCTGGGAGGCCTTTTTGTATATTTTCCATAGTTTCCATCGTCTTCTCTGTGGATTACGGGGGAAATGACCCGGAGCGTTGACTTATGTAACACAATGCGCTATCATGATTAACAAATGTAACAAGGGGGGCGGTCCCATGACAAAGGACGAATTTGCCGCGCGGCTGAAAAACGCCTGCGCGTCCGTGGCGGCGGCGGAACAGGAGCTGACGGAGATTGACTCCCGCTTCGGCGACGCGGACCATGGATTGACCATGGCCAAGATCGCCGGGGCCGTCTCCCGGGCGGTGGAACGGTCGGAGGGCGGCATCCAGGCCATGCTGGACGACGCGGCTATGGCCGTCATGACCCTCAACGGCGGCAGCGCCGTGCCCCTGTGGAACACCTGGCTGGACGGCA
>ERZ779631.657-NODE-657-length-11607-cov-9.599896_pt1 | contig 11607 bp, 7 predicted proteins | sample MGYA00514193_ERZ779631 | MGnify/ENA primary metagenome ERZ779631 (study PRJEB29562, sample SAMEA4376710) | mouse gut metagenome | isolation source: Cecum | study: EMG produced TPA metagenomics assembly of the A DSS colitis mouse model was used to assess the...
CCCACAACGTCCCCCTGAAGATCAGCCGGGAGACCAACTACTCCAAGGACAAGAATCTGTGGCACCTGAGTCACGAGGGCCTGGATCTGGAGGACCCCGCCAACGAGCCCAAATATGACCACCCCGGCTTTCTGGAGATGGGCGTTTCCCCGGCCATGGCCCCCGACGCGCCCGCCTATGTGACCCTGGACTTCGTCAAGGGCGTGCCCGTGGCCGTCGACGGCGAGAAGATGAAGGCCAGCGACATCATCCGCAAGCTCAACAAGCTGGGCGGGGCCAACGGCATCGGCCTGCTGGACATCGTGGAGAACCGCCTGGTGGGCATGAAGGACCGCGGCGTCTACGAGACCCCCGGCGGCACCATCCTCTACCGGGCCCACGAGGTGCTGGAGATGATCACCCTGGACAAGGACACCAAGCACATGAAGAGCAAGCTGGCGGTGGATTTCGCCGATCTGGTCTACAACGGCAAGTGGTTCTCCACGGTCCGCGAGTGCCTCCAGGCCTTCGCCGTCAAGACCCAGGAGCACGTCACCGGCCAGGTGAAGCTGAAGCTCTACAAGGGGAACATTATCACCGCCTCCGTCACCAGCCCCGAGAGCCTGTACTCCGAGAAGCTGGTCACCTTTGAGGAGAGCGACTACAACCAGAACGACGCCACCGGCTTCATCAACCTCTGGGGCCTGCCCGACACGGTCCAGGCGCTGCGGGAGCAGGGGAAGCTGTAAATACGCGCACCGGGGGCTCCGCCCCCGGTTCCCCCTTCTTGCGGGGGGACACTTTACGAGAAAAACGAGGAAGACGCTATGAAACTTTGGGGCGGACGGTTCCGCAAGGAGACCGACAGCTTAGTCAACGATTTCAACGCCTCCATCCACTTTGACTGCCGGATGTACCGGGAGGACATAGAGGGAAGCATGGCCCACGCGCGGATGCTGGGGGACTGCGGCATCATCTCCCGGGAGGACGCGGAGGCCATCACCCAGGGCCTGGCGGGCATTCTGGCGGACGTGGAGGCGGGGAAGATCGAGTTTACCGCCGACAACGAGGACATCCATATGAATGTGGAGTCCCTGCTGACCGCGCGCATCGGGGCGGCGGGCAAGCGGCTTCACACCGCCCGCAGCCGCAACGACCAGGTGGCGGTGGATCTGCGCCTGTGCCTGCGCCGGGAGATCGGGGAGATCACTGGGCAGATTCTGGATCTCATCGAGGCGGTCCTGCACCAGGCGCGGGAGCATCAGAGCACCGTCATGCCAGGATACACCCACCTCCAGCGGGCCCAGCCCGTCTCCTTCGCCCACCACCTGCTGGCCTATGGCGCCCAGCTGGCCCGGGACGTGACCCGGCTGGCGGACTGCCGGCAGCGGATGAATATCTGCCCCCTGGGCAGCGGGGCCCTGGCGGGCACCACCTATCCCATCGACCGCTGGGAGACCGCCCGACTTCTGGGCTTCGACGCCCCCTGCTCCAACAGTCTGGACGGGGTCAGCGACCGGGACTACGTCCTGGAGCTGCTGGGGGCGCTGTCTATTCTGATGATGCACCTGAGCCGTTTCGCCGAGGAGGTGATCCTCTGGTGCAGCTGGGAGTTCAAGTTCATCGAGCTGGACGACGCCTACGCCACCGGCTCCTCCATCATGCCCCAGAAGAAGAACCCCGACGTGGCCGAGCTGGTCCGGGGCAAGACGGGGCGGGTGTACGGGGATCTGATGGGCCTGCTCACCACCATGAAGGGCCTGCCCCTGGCCTACAACAAGGACATGCAGGAGGATAAGGAGCCGGTGTTCGACGCGGTGGACACGGTGAAGATGTGCCTGCCGGTGTTCACGGGGATGATCGCCTCCATGCGGGTCCTGCCGGCCAATATGCGCGCCGCCGCCGCCGGCGGCTTCATCAACGCCACCGATTGCGCCGACTACCTGACCAAGAAGGGCATGCCCTTCCGGGACGCCTATACCGCCGTGGGCAATCTGGTCTACTACTGCACCGGGCGCGGGAAGCTCCTGGAGGAGCTGACCCTGGAGGAGCTGCGCGGCATCTCCCCGCTGTTCGGTGAGGACGTGTACGAGGCGCTCAGCCTGGAGGCCTGCATGGGCCAGCGCCGGAGCTTCGGCGGCCCCGCCGTGGAGGAGACCGCCCGGCAGATCGAGGAGCTGGCCAAGCTGATAGAGGAGTACCGCCATGGGTAAGCCGGTAATCTATATTGACGGCAAGGAGGGCACCACCGGCCTGCAGATTTACGACCGCCTGGCGGGCCGGGAGGATATTGCGCTCCTGCTCATCGACGAGGACAGGCGCAAGGACGCCGCCGAGCGGAAAAAGCTGATGAACGCCGCCGACCTGGTGTTTCTCTGCCTGCCGGACGCCGCCGCCGTGGAGGCCGCGGCGCTGGTGGAGAACCCCGGCACCCGGATCATCGACGCCTCCACCGCCCACCGCACGGCCCCCGGCTGGGTCTACGGCTTCCCGGAGCTGGGACCGGACCGGCGGGCGGCCATCCGCGGCGCCAAACGGGTGGCCAATCCCGGCTGCTACGCCACGGGCTTCATCTCCCTGACCGCGCCCCTGGTGAAGCGGGGGGTGTTGTCACCAGACGCGCCCCTGGCGTGCCACGCCGTCTCCGGCTACACCGGCGGCGGGAAGAAGGCCATCGCCCAGTATGAGGCGGCGGAGCGGGAGGAGGAGCTGAAGAGCCCCCGGCACTACGCCGTGACCCTGGCCCACAAGCACATCCCGGAGATGATGCAGGTCTGCGGCCTGACGAAAAAGCCCCTCTTCATGCCCATGATCTGCGACTTCCCCCAGGGCATGGTGGTGACCGTGCCCCTGTATCTGGAGTCCCTGGCCGGCCATCAAACCCTGGAGAGCCTGCGGGCTCTGTACCGGGACTTCTACGCCGGGGCCCGGTTCGTCACCGTCCGGCCCGACGATGCCCCCGCCTGCGGATTCATCGGCTCCAGCAATCTGGCGGGGACCAACGACCTGCAGATTTTTGTCTGCGGGAACGAGGAGCAGGCGATGCTGTGCGCCCGGCTGGACAACCTGGGCAAGGGGGCCAGCGGCGCGGCGGTGCAGAATATGAATCTCATGCTGGGCCTCCCCGAGGAGACCGGGCTGACGGGGTGACGGCGGCGGGGAGTCTGGGTTCCGCCTGACACGAAAACGGATGTATGCCGAAATTAGAGGAGAATTGACCATGAGTACAACAATTACCGGCGGCGTGTGCGCCGCTCTTGGCTTTCGGGCGGCGGGGCTCCATGTGGGGGTCAAGACCCATGCCGCGTGGAAGAAGGACGTGGCCCTCATTGTCTCCGACGTGCCCTGCCGGGCGGCGGCCATGTTCACCAAAAACGTGGTGAAGGCGGCCCCCATCCACGTGACAAAGGCCCACCTGGCCCACGGTCAGGTCCGGGCCGTCATCGCCAACAGCGGAAACGCCAACGCCTGCGCCCCCCAGGGGGAGGAGAACGCGGAGCGGATGTGCGCCGCCGCCGCCAAGGCCATCGGCTGCGCCGGCGAGGAGGTGCTGGTGGCCTCCACCGGCGTCATCGGCCAGACGCTGAAGGTGGGGGTCATCGAGGAGGGCGTGCCGGAGCTGTACAATCTTCTCGATCGCAGCGACGCCGCCAGCGACGCGGCGGCCCACGCCATTATGACCACGGACACGGTGAAAAAGGAGTTCGCCGTGGAGGCGGTTGTCGGCGGCGCGACCGTCCATATCGGCGGCATCGCCAAGGGCAGCGGCATGATCCACCCCAATATGGGCACCATGCTGTGCTTTCTGACCACCGACTGCGCCATCTCCCAGGGGATGCTCCAGGAGGCCCTGGAGGAGGTGGTGCGCCTGACCTTCAACCGCATCAGCGTGGACGGGGACACCTCCACCAACGACACCTGCTGCGTCCTGGCCAACGGTCTGGCGGGCAACCGGGAGATCACGGAGAGAGACGAGGCCTACGTGGACTTCGTCATGGCCCTCCACGACGTCTGCTACCTGCTGGCCCGGTCCATGGCCAAGGACGGCGAGGGGGCTAAGCACCTCATCACCTGCACCGTCCGGGGCGCAAAGAGCGAGGCCCAGGCGGAGACCATCTCCAAATCCGTCATCTCCTCCACCCTTACCAAGGCGGCCATCTTCGGCTGCGACGCCAATTGGGGACGGGTGCTGTGCGCCATGGGCTACTCCGGGGAGGTCTTCGACCCGGAGAAGGTGGACGTGTCCTTCGCCTCCGAGGCGGGGGAGATCCTGGTGTGCCAGGCGGGCCGGGGGCTGGACTTCGACGAGGCGCTGGCCAAGAGGATCCTCACCGAGGACGAGGTGGACATCGACATCGCCATGGCCGAGGGGGACGAGTCCTGCACCTGCTGGGGCTGCGACATCACCTACGATTATATCAAGATCAACGGGGACTACAGAACATAAAAACAAATGTTTCGCGCGCGTGAAGCATGATCAGTTTTGGACGCAAGGAGGGGGCCATGAATCTCAATCACAGCGACCGGGCCCAGGTGCTGGTGGAGGCGCTGCCCTACATCCAGCGGTACTACGGCACGACGGTGGTCATCAAATACGGCGGCAACGCCATGATCAGCGAGGAACTGCGCAGGGCGGTCATCAGCGACATCATTCTCCTGCGGCTGGTGGGTATCCATGTGGTGGTGGTCCACGGCGGCGGGCCGGAGATCAATGAGCTGCTGCAGAAAACCGGCAAGGAGAGCCGCTTTGTCAACGGCCTGCGCTACACCGACGAGGAGACCATGGAGGCCGTGCAGATGGTGCTGTGCGGCAAGGTCAACAAAAATCTGGTGATGACCCTCAACCGGGCGGGCGGGCAGGCCGTGGGCCTGTGCGGCCTGGACGGCGGGATGCTTCAGGCCGTGCGGCGGCGGGAGGAGGGGGTGGACTACGGCCTGGTGGGGGACGTCACCGAGGTGAACCCCAAGGTCATTCTGGACGCCATCCACGACGGCTTCATCCCCGTCGTCTCCACCGTGGCCCAGGGCGCCGACGCGGAGACCAGCTACAACGTCAACGCCGACACCGCCGCCGCCAAAATCGCCGTTGCGGTGGGGGCGGAGAAGCTGATTTTGCTCACCGACGTCCGAGGCCTGCTGCGGGACAGGAGCGACGAGAGCACCCTCATCTCCCAGGTACGCCTGCCGGAGGTGCCGGAGCTGGTGGGTCAGGGAATCATCACCGGGGGTATGATCCCCAAGGTGGCCTGCTGCGTGGACGCGGTGGAGAACGGCGTGCGGCGCACCCACATCCTGGATGGACGTATTCCCCACTCCATCCTCATTGAGGTCCTCAGCCACGCCGGCATCGGCACCATGATCTGGTGAGGGGACGGCGCCTCTTCTGTTTTGACCGGTTTGTCCAGGCGGCGGGCCGGAGTATTCCCAATACTTGGTGAGCGAGGAGCGATTTTTTGATGAATTTTACTGAGATCAAGGGTTTGGACGAGGCCTACGTCCTCCAGACCTACGGGAGAAACCAGGTGGCCATCGACCACGGCCAGGGGGCCGTCCTCTGGGATACGGAGGGGAAACAGTACATCGACTTTACCTCGGGTATCGGCGTGTGCTCCCTGGGCTACGCCAACGAGGCCTGGGCCAAGGCCATCTACGACCAGGCCATGAAGGTGGGGCACATCTCCAACCTCTTCTACACGGAGCCCTATGCCCGGCTGGCCTCCCGCCTGGCGCCGGCGGCGGGCATGGCGGCGGCTTTCTTCGGCAACTCCGGGGCGGAGGCCAACGAGGGCATGATCAAGGTGGCCCGTAAGTACTCCTATGAGAAGTACGGGGAGGGCAGGGCCACCATCATCACCCTGAAAAACTCCTTCCACGGCCGGACCATCACTACCCTGAAGGCCACCGGCCAGGACCACTTCCACGAGTTCTTCTTCCCCTTCACCGAGGGCTTCCGCTACGCCGAGGCCAACAGCATGGACAGCCTCATGGCCGCCGCCGGAGACGACGTGTGCGGCGTGATGATGGAGCTCATCCAGGGGGAGGGCGGGGTGAATCCCCTGGACCAGGACTACGTCCGGGCCGTGGCGAAGCTCTGCGCGGAGAGGGACTGGCTGCTGCTGGCGGACGAGGTCCAGACCGGCGTGGGCCGGACGGGGAGCATGTTCGCCTTCCAGCAGTTCGGCGTCCAGCCGGACGTGGTGACCTTCGCCAAGGGCATCGCCGGGGGGTTGCCCTTCGGCGGCTTCATGGTCAACGAGAAGTGCCGGGGCGTTCTCCGGGCCGGCGACCACGGCAGCACCTTCGGCGGCAACCCCATGGCCGCCGCTGCCGCCAACGTGGTGCTGGACACCCTGACCCCCGATTTTCTGGAGGATGTGAAGCGGAAGGGGCGGTACCTCCGGGACGGCATCGCCGCGCTGGGGAGCCCCTACGTGTCCGGCATCCGGGGCATGGGCCTGATGGTGGGCGTGGGCATCCAGGGGATGACCCACAAAGAGCTGAAGGACAAGCTGATGGCGGAGGGGCTGCTGTGCCTCACCGCCGGGGCGGACACCCTGCGGCTGCTGCCGCCGCTGGTGATCTCCAGGGAGGAGATCGACCAGGGGCTGGCGGTGATGGCCAAGGTGATGGGCGCTTAAAGAGCATAAAATCCGGGGGCGGCGCACCAGCGCCGCCCCTTGAACTACCCTCTAAAATCACATATCTCTGAAGCAGATTTGTCTCAACCACATACATCATCGCTTCCGCGTCAGACAGACCCTCTTTTACAACGCACCATGCACCTTCCAAGCCGGCGGCCTGTCCTGCGTTCATACGGTTATGACCGGAGAGCATTTCATAATCACACCCCACACTTTCAAAAACGCGGCGGACGATCAGCGGCATGAGCATCCCGTTTTGCCGGATGGTTTCCACCATATCTGAAAACCGTTCTCCAGTGTAAAGCCGAAAAGGCTGGCCTTGGAACTGGCGGATTCGCGCAAAGGCAATCAACACCAGCCGAACACCTTTTTTCGTGACTTCCTGCTCCAAGCCGCTATCCGACCCGGCGTACTCCGCTGTCAGAGAGGACATCCATACTTAACTCGTGTAAACACTATCTAAATCTCCCTTCCAGAATTGGTTGCAGACGGCGCATTTACCGCCCGGATCATATCCAGCACGGCCCGCACGTCCTCCGAGCGGAGATCATGCCGCGCACCGCCTGGATGATTTCAAGGCTTTCCTGCTCGGTAATCTGCCGCTCAGTGTCCCGGACACGGGCCCGCCACTCGCTGGCTTTCTCCTTCGCTGGGAAAAGCTCGGCTTCCAGCTTGTCCAGTTCCGCCTCCTTCGACTCACACACGTTTCCCACCTCCTATCCTGCCGGGGATGTAGTCGGCAAAGCTGGGGACAGTGTGAAAAATCCGTTTATTCGCTTACCCACCTGTGCAGCGAATAGCGGCAAATCACGGCAAGACAGCGCCCCCGGCACATGCCGGGGGCGCTGTTTCTATCACGTGACACTTACCTGTCGCACGCCGGGGCTGCGGACCGCTTACTCCTCGTCCGCCCCGCCGTCCCCCACCGGGGCCGCGGCCAGGTCAGCAAAGAGTTCGGCAAAATCCTCCTCGTCCTCCTCCGGACGCTCCGGCTCCTCCGGCATCTCCGGAATTTCCGGGGCCACCGGCTCGGGGACCACCTGCTCGGCCATCTCCCGATAGGCGCTGATGCCGGCGCCGGCGGGGATCAGCTTGCCGATGATCACGTTCTCCTTCAGGCCCACCAGGTGGTCCACCTTGCCCTTGATGGCGGCCTCGGTGAGGACCTTGGTGGTCTCCTGGAAGGAGGCGGCGGAAAGGAAGGAATCGGTGGCCAGGGAGGCCTTGGTGATGCCCATGAGCAGCTGGGTGACCTCCGCCTCCCGCAGAGGCTGGCCGTCCTCCCTGCACTCACCGGCAGCGGCGCGGCGGCGGACGCTCTCATTGGCCTCGTGAAGCTCCAGCACATCCACCATGGCGCCGGAGAGCAGGCCGGTGTCCCCCGCGTCCTCCACCCGGCACTTGCGCATCATCTGCCGGACGATGACCTCGATATGCTTGTCGTTGATGTCCACGCCCTGCTGGCGGTACACCCGCAGGACCTCCTGGATGAGGTAGTTGTGGACCGCCGACGCGCCCCTGGTGCGCAGCACGTCGTGGGGATTCAGCGCGCCCTCGTTGAGGGCCGCGCCCTTCTCGACGACGTCGCCGTCGCTGACCTTCAGGCCTGTGTGGGGCACGGAGTACATCTTTGTCTCGCCGTTGTCTGCCACCACATGGATGTTCAGCAGGGAGCCCTTGTGGCTCTCCTCAAAGCGCAGCTTGCCGCCGATCTCCGCCAGAGTGGCCATCTTCTTGGGCTTGCGGGCCTCGAAGAGCTCCTCAACGCGGGGAAGACCCTGGGTGATGTCGCCGCCGGCCACGCCGCCGGTGTGGAAGGTGCGCATGGTCAGCTGGGTGCCTGGCTCGCCGATGGACTGGGCGGCGATGATGCCCACCGCCTCGCCGGTGCCCACGGGCTTGCCGGCGGCCAGGTTCATGCCGTAGCACCGGGCGCACACGCCGCTCTTGGCCCGGCACGTCAGCACCGTGCGCAGCTCCACCCGGTGGATGCCGTGGGACTCCAGCAGCTTCGCGTCCTCCTCGTCCAGCATCCGGCCGGCGGGGCAGAGCACCTCTCCGGTCTCCGGGTCCGTGATGTCCCGCACGGGGAAGCGGCCCCGCAGGCGCTCGGAGAATTTCTCGATGACCTGGCCGTTCTCGCTGATCTCCTCCACCCAGATGCCCTCGTCCACGCCGCAGTCGTCCTCCCGGATGATGACCTCCTGACTGACGTCCACCAGGCGGCGGGTCAGGTAGCCGGAGTCGGCGGTACGAAGGGCGGTGTCAGCCATGCCCTTCCGGGCGCCTCGGGAGGAGATGAAGTACTCCAGCACGCTCAGGCCCTCCCGGAAGTTGGACTTGATGGGGATCTCGATGGTGCGGCCGGCGGTGTTGGCCATCAGGCCGCGCATGCCCGCCAGCTGGCGGATCTGCTTCATAGAGCCGCGGGCGCCGGAGGTGGCCATCATGTAGATGGGGTTGAGCTCCTCCAGGCTGCTCTGCAGGGCTTCGGTCACGTCCTCGGTGGTCTTCTCCCACTGGGCCACCACGGCGCGGTAGCGCTCGTCGTTGGTCATAAAGCCCATCTTGTACTCGTCCTCGATCTCCACGATCCGCTTCTCTGTCTCCTTGATGAGCTCGTACTTCTTGGGGGGCACGGACATGTCGTAGATGGAGATGGTGATGGCGCCGCGGGTAGAGTACTTGTAGCCGGTGGACTTGATGTTGTCCAGCACCTCGCTGGCCACGGTGAAGCCGTGGGAGCGGATGGTGCGGTCCACAATCCGGCCCAGCTCCTTCTTGCCGCAGGTCATGTTGATCTCGTAGTCGCACACGTGGTTGGGGTCGTCCCGGTCCACAAAGCCCAGGTCCTGGGGGATGTTCTGGTTGAAGATGATCCGCCCGGCGGTGATCTCCACCAGCTTGCGGTAGGTCACCCCCTGGTAGACGAAGCTGCGGCGGACACGGATGGGAGCGTGGATGCCCACCACGCGGTCGTTGTAGGCCAGCATCACCTCGTCCTCGCTGACGAACACCTTCCCCGCCCCCGGCTCATCCTTGTTGACATAGGTGAGGTAGTAGGACCCCAGCACCATGTCCTGGGAGGGGACCGTCACCGGCCCGCCGTCCTGGGGACGCAGCAGGTTGTTGGCGGAGAGCATCAGCAACCGGGCCTCAGCCTGGGCCTCGGCGGAGAGGGGCACGTGGACGGCCATCTGGTCGCCGTCAAAGTCGGCGTTGAAGGCGGTGCAGGTCAGGGGGTGGAGCTTGATGGCCCGGCCCTCCACCAGCACCGGCTCGAAGGCCTGGATGCCCAGGCGGTGGAGGGTGGGGGCGCGGTTGAGCATGACGGGGTGGTCCTTGATGACCACGTCCAGGGCGTCCCAGACCTCGGCACGGCCTTTATCCACCATCTTCTTGGCGGATTTGATGTTGTTGGCGGCCCCGTCCTCCACCAGCTTTTTCATGATGAAGGGACGGAACAGCTCCAGGGCCATCTCCTTGGGCAGGCCGCACTGGTAGATCTTCAGCTCCGGGCCCACCACGATAACGGACCGGCCGGAGTAGTCCACCCGCTTGCCCAGCAGGTTCTGGCGGAAGCGGCCCTGCTTGCCCTTGAGCATATCGGAGAGGCTCTTGAGGGCCCGGTTGTTGGCGCCGGTGACGGCGCGGCCCCGGCGGCCGTTGTCGATGAGGGCGTCCACGGCCTCCTGGAGCATCCGCTTCTCGTTGCGCACGATGATGTCCGGGGCCTTGAGCTGGATGAGCCGCTTGAGGCGGTTGTTCCGGTTGATGACCCGGCGGTAGAGGTCGTTGAGGTCGCTGGTGGCGAAGCGGCCGCCGTCCAGCTGGACCATGGGCCGGATCTCCGGGGGGATCACCGGCAGCACGTCGATGACCATCCACTCCGGCTTGTTGCCCGACAGGCGGAAAGCGTCCACCACCTCCAGCCGCTTGACAATGCGGGCCTTCTTCTGGCCAGAGGCGTTTTTCAGCTCGGCGTGGAGCTGCTCGCTGAGCTGCTCCAGATCGATGTCAGCCAGCAGCTTCTTCACCGCCTCCGCCCCCATGCCGGCCTGGAAGTCGTCCTCGTACTTCTCCCGCATGTCCCGGTACTCCTTCTCGGAGAGAATCTGATTCTTCATCAGTGGAGTCTCACCGGCGTCGGTGACGATATAGTTGGCGAAGTACAGCACCTTCTCCAGAATCCGGGGGCTGATGTCCAGCAGCAGGCCCATCCGGGAGGGGATGCCCTTGAAATACCAGATGTGGCTGACGGGGGTGGCCAGCTCGATGTGGCCCATGCGCTCCCGGCGGACCTTGCTCTTGGTGACCTCCACGCCGCAGCGGTCGCAGATCTTGCCCTTGTAGCGGATCTTCTTGTACTTGCCGCAGTGGCACTCCCAGTCCTTGGTGGGCCCGAAGATGCGCTCGCAGAACAGGCCGTCCCGCTCGGGCTTCAGGGTGCGGTAGTTGATGGTCTCCGGCTTTTTCACCTCGCCGTAGGACCACTCCCGGATCATCTCGGGGGAAGCGACGCCGATCTTGATGGCGTCAAATTCCACATAACTCATTGCTTCTGCTCCTCCTCCCGATTAAAAGTCTTCCTCGTCGCCGTCGTCGGCGCCGAAGTCATCGTCCTCATCCACGTCCTCGATGGCAAAGCCGGACTCCTCGAAGGCGGCGTCGTCCGCCACGTACTCCTCCCGGTCGTCCCGGTCGCCGTCCATCCGGCTGAGGTTGAAGCTGGTCATCTCGTCCTCGTCGTCCTTCAGCTCGATGATGTTGCCGTCCTTATCCAGCACCTGGATGTCCAGGCACAGGGCCTGGAGCTCCTTGACGAGCACCTTGAAGGACTCGGGCACGCCGGGCTTGGGTACGTTGTGCCCTTTGACGATGGACTCGTAGGTGCGCACGCGCCCGGCCACGTCGTCGCTCTTGACGGTCAGAATCTCCTGGAGGGTGTAGCTGGCGCCGTAGGCCTCCAGGGCCCAGACCTCCATCT
>ERZ779631.662-NODE-662-length-11573-cov-14.466748_pt1 | contig 11573 bp, 9 predicted proteins | sample MGYA00514193_ERZ779631 | MGnify/ENA primary metagenome ERZ779631 (study PRJEB29562, sample SAMEA4376710) | mouse gut metagenome | isolation source: Cecum | study: EMG produced TPA metagenomics assembly of the A DSS colitis mouse model was used to assess the...
AAGGGAAAACAGTATACAGTACCAAATGAATATTTAGCAAGAGACTTATCAACCAACGGATGCTTTCCTAAAGCCTGGCAGAGATTTGATGATGGGTTCAGGTTATTGAAAGACGGCGGTGCAGAAGTGGTTGAAAGAGAACTGCTTGCCAGTCAAATATGTCGATGTTTTGATGTTTCACAAGTATTATATGAGAGGGATTATTTTGACGGAGAAAAAGTCAGTGTAAGCAGTAATATTACATCGAAAGAATATTCGATTGTCTCTATGGAAGCATTTGAGGTTTATGCAGCAAACCATGATAAGAACACAAAAAAATATATTCTTTCTTTAGATAAACATAATTATTATATGATGAATATTGTTGATTATCTTATTGGAAATACGGATAGGCATTGGGGAAACTGGGGGGTATTGGTTCGTAATTCCAACAATAGACCAGTAAGGCTGTATGATTTAATGGATTTCAATCAGGCATTTAATTCCTATGATGATTTAGAGGGTTCTAATTGCCAGACTATGTTTGGAGATCATGTTAATCAGAAGGAAGCTGCAATTAAGGCTGTTGAAAAAATAGGTTTAAACCAAATCAAAGAAGTAAATGAAACATATTTTAATGAATTACCTCAGTTCTATAACATGCTTTGTCAAAGATTAGAGTTACTAAAATCAATAAAATCCAACAGCAGACAATCGTAGATAATTCTATATAGATGGATGGCTGTGATTGTGCTTTTTGTGAGCAACATGGATCTTATGAGGGAATATAAGGCAGTTGACAAATTTTTAGTTAGATGGTATATTAAGTCTGTAATTTATATGTAACAAAGATGTAACAATATTCGGATGCGTTAGTAAAAAGGAATTGGATTGAAAACATGAACAGGATAAACAGATTAAAGTATACAGGAGTGATCGCAGGGGTTGGGCTTGCGGTTGTGCTGCTGAGCAGCGGCGCTTATGCCAATACTGGTTCAAAAGATGCACAGCAGGAGTCTGAGACAGAGCTCGAAGTGATCGCGCTTGAATTGTCTGATGATTTGAGTGAGAACCATTTTGATATAATACAAACTGATGTACAAGAGCCAGAGACAAACAGTTCAGTTACAGAGGAGGATGGGATGCTGTCGGCAGGCGCGGGCGATGTGTTGGAGAGCGCTGGTGAGGAATCTGCAGATAACACCGCGTCATCAGATATGGATGCCGCTGTGGGATCGTCGGAGGGCATCGAGGAGCCGGGATCATCGGATGAGATGGGAGCGGGATTGTCAGCAGGCGCAGGGACAGTGTTTGAACAAGCAGAAGAGGAGCCGGAGGACAGCGCAGTTCAGGCGAGAAACATGGAGACTCCGGATGAAGTGCCAGAGGAGGCAGAGCCTGAGACACACTGGGGGTACACGAATCTTGGAATCGCCCATGTGGACAATCATCTGAACATAAGGGAAGAGCCTAATGAAAACGGAAAACTGATCGGTAAGCTCTCCAAAGATGCAGCCTGTGAGATCCTGGGGATCGACGAAAACGGGTGGGCGCATATCAAGTCCGGAAAGGTAGAGGGCTATTGCAGTACAGAGTTTTTGTATCTTGGAGATGATGCGGTCGCTAGGGGACAAGAGGTGGCATCCATGATCGCCATTGTCAACACGCAGACCTTGAAAGTAAGAGGAGAACCTAATACGGATTCTATTGTTATCACGCTGATACCTCAGGAGGAGGAACTCGAAGTCGTTGAAGTCATGGAAAACGGCTGGATCAAGTTCCTGCTTGATGACGAGGAAGCGTATGTTTCAGGCGATTATGTCGATGTGGAGGAGCGCCTTGAGAAGGCAGTCACACTCACGGAGCTAAAGTATGGACAGGGTGTATCGGACGTGCGCGTAGATATGGTGCAGTATGCAAAACAGTTTGTAGGCAATCCTTATGTCTGGGGTGGAACAAGTCTTACAAACGGTACAGACTGTTCTGGTTTTACGATGGGGATATACAGCAAATACGGTGTGAGTCTGCCGCATCATGCCGCTTCGCAGGCACAGATGGGGACCAAGATCGATTTCAGTTCGGTGCAGCCTGGCGATCTGGTATTTTATGCGAAGAACGGCAGCATTAACCATGTCGCGATGTACATAGGCAATGGTCAGGTGATCCATGCGTCCAGCCCGAAGACTGGTATTAAGATCTCCAGCTGGAATTACCGTACACCGGAATGTATCCGGAGATACCTGTCGAATTAGAATAAACGGATTGGTCAAATTACAAAATCAGTGAGATAGGCCAGTGAAAAGTCAAACAAAATTTTGTTGCATTATCTGATTTCATGTGATATACTGTTTGAGTGTGTTGTGAGGACAGCACACAGATCAGCTGATACCCAGTGTCGGGACGCTCCAGCCCAGACTTGGTATTGAGCGGTTACAATAGTTTGAATCAAGATGGAGGATGTTACAATGATTTCTAAGGAAAAAAAGCAGGCGATCATCGCAGAGTATGGCAGAAAGCCTGGTGATACTGGTTCACCGGAGGTACAGATCGCAATTCTGACAGCAAGGATCCAGGAGCTAACAGAGCATTTGAAAAACAATCAGAAGGATCATCACTCAAGACGTGGTCTTCTGAAGATGGTTGGTCAGAGACGTGGTTTGCTGGACTACTTAAAGGGGACTGACATCGAAGGATATCGTGCTCTGATCGAGAAGCTTGGTATCAGAAAGTGATTTTTGAATACTTATGCATTTGAAGGAGCGGAACTGTCCGCTCCTTTATGTGCATTCAGTGTTTTGACAGTATTCAGAGATCATTTTCGAGCAGAGACTTGGAGATAAAAGTTTGCAGATAAAAGTTTGCAGATAGAGGTTTGGCTCGAGACCGCTGAAAAGCTTGCGACATTTCGTTGGTTTTTCAGTAGTTTCGGCAAGTCCTATCTGAGAAAAATTTTGTCTGTGGATCCTCTCAGAGAAAGTTAAGTGCAGGTTCTTACAGAAAGATCTGCATGACACAGGGAAATAGAACCGTAATATGAAAAAAGAAAAGGAGAATTGTATTGTATGGAATACATGACATTTAGTGAGAAAAAGGACAAGTCCTACAAGGCATACAGCATGGAGCTTGCAGGACGCACATTGACAGTTGACATTGGAAGGGTGGCGGCACAGGCAAACGGAGCGGCGCTGATGCATTACGGCGATACGACAGTATTGTGTACGGCGACAGCATCGGACAAACCTAGAGACGGCATTGATTTCTTCCCGCTCTCCGTTGAGTACGAGGAGAAGCTTTACTCTGTCGGAAAGATTCCGGGAGGTTTCAACAAGAGGGAAGGCAAGGCGAGTGAGAATGCGATCCTCACAAGCCGTGTGATCGACAGACCGATGCGTCCGTTATTCCCAAAAGATTACAGAAATGATGTCACTTTGAATAATATGGTCATGAGTGTAGACCCGAATTGCCGTCCGGAGCTGGTTGCCATGATCGGTTCAGCGATCGTCACATCTATCTCAGACATTCCGTTTGACGGACCATGTGCAACGACACAGATGGGGCTTGTCGATGGCGAGTTTGTGGTAAACCCGAATCAGGAGCAGTGGAAAAATGGTGACTTGCAGCTGACAGTAGCCTCCACGAGCCAGAAGGTCATCATGATCGAGGCAGGTGCGAACGAGGTGCCGGAGAATAAGATGATCGAGGCGATCTACAAGTGTCACGAGATCAATCAGACGATCATTGGATTTATTAATAAGATCGTGGCTGAGGTTGGCAGGACAAAGCATGAATATACGAGCTGTGCGATCCCGGAGGAGATGTTTGCAAAGATCAAGGAGATCGTTCCTCCGGAAGAAATGGAAGTAGCGGTATTTACAGACGAGAAACAGGTAAGGGAAGAGAATATCCGCAAGATTACAGAGAAGCTTGAGGAAGCGTTTGCAGAAAATGAGGAGTGGCTTGCCATCCTTGGAGAAGCGATCTATCAGTACCAGAAAAAGACAGTCCGCAAGATGATCTTACAGGATCACAAGCGTCCTGACGGTCGTGCGATCACGCAGATCCGTCCGCTTGCAGCTGAGACCGATATCATTCCGAGAGTCCATGGTTCAGCGATGTTTACCCGCGGACAGACACAGATCTGTACAGTTACGACACTGGCGCCGTTGTCAGAAGTTCAGAAGATTGACGGTCTTGACGAGAATGAGACAGCAAAGAGATATATGCATCATTACAATTTCCCGTCTTACTCTGTGGGTGAGACGAAACCGTCGAGAGGACCGGGACGCCGCGAGATCGGTCACGGTGCATTGGCAGAGAAGGCACTTGTGCCGGTGCTTCCCTCTGAGGAAGAGTTCCCGTATGCGATCCGTACTGTGTCAGAGACGTTTGAGTCAAATGGCTCTACCTCACAGGGGTCGATCTGTGCATCTACGATGTCGCTGATGGCGGCTGGCGTGCCGATCAAGAAGGCAGTGGCTGGCATCTCCTGCGGACTTGTGACAGGCGATACGGATGATGATTACATTGTACTGACAGATATTCAGGGACTCGAAGATTTCTTTGGCGACATGGACTTCAAGGTAGCCGGCACGAAGGACGGCATCACAGCGATCCAGATGGATATCAAGATCCATGGTCTGACAAGACCGATCGTCGAGGAGGCGATTGCCAAGACAAAAGATGCCAGGATGTATATCCTGAACGAGATCATGCTTCCATGCATCAGTCAGCCCAGACCGGAGGTAGGGGAGTATGCGCCTAAGATCATACAGACAAAGATCGATCCGGAGAAGATTGGCGATGTGGTAGGTCAGAGAGGCAAGACCATCAACACGATCATCGAGCAGACAGGTGTCAAGATCGACATTTCAGACGATGGATTTGTGAGCATCTGCGGTACCGACCAGAAGATGATGGACAAGGCATGCGAGATGATCAAAATCATCACGACGGATTTTGAGGCAGGTCAGGTATTCAAGGGTAAGGTAGTAAGCATCAAGGAATTTGGGGCATTTCTCGAGTTTGCGCCTGGTAAAGAGGGCATGGTGCATATCTCTAAGATCGCAAAAGAGAGGATCAATCATGTGGAGGATGTACTCACACTTGGCGATGTCGTTACAGTTGTGTGCCTTGGCAGGGACAAGATGGGGCGCATCAGTTTTTCGATGAAAGATGTGGCACAGCAGTAATAATATAGATTTGGATAAAACAGATTTGGATAGAAAAGGAGACACTTTATTTGGTGTCTCCTTTCTGATGTGCAGGACAAAATATTATACCTCGTTTTTTTCAAATACCATCGCCTGGAATGTCGCTGTGCCGTCTCCGTTTTTGCAGGAGAACTGTATATGTGTACTTCTGATTGGGCAAAGGCCGGAACGATTAAATGCATTGACCAGACCGGCATAGGTGTTGTCATCGTCATAGCGCTCCACACTGATCAGATATCCGTGGCTTTTTATCATTGCCGATAGTTCCGCCGCATATTTTTTGTGCCGCTTTGTGAGTTCCTCTATCGACAAGATAGCTGCTTTCGGCTCCTCGCAGAGGGGTTTCCACGCGATGTTTTCATGTACTGTGCGGCAGGAGAACAGCGTGTCATATTTTTTCTGAAGGTGCCCTGACGGCCGGATCAATTGAATGTTGTTCAAATGAAGGGTTTTTGATAGTTCTGTGGCTGCAGAGACAGCGTTTTGGGACAGATCCAGTCCTGTGACGCTGGTGTCAGGATGCAGCAGCGCCAGAAAACAAGTTAAAATCCCGTTTCCACAGCCCATGTCAAGAATATCTCCGCCCAAAAAGGTGTCATATTGCACCAGATAAGCCATGACCCTGCGAAAAAACACGCGGTCATAGAATGATGCTGCCAGAATGCTTAGCGGCAGACTTTGATTCCAGTAATCGACAAGCTCATCCTGACGGTGCAGATACAGCGTATCTCCTGATCCATACACGAGTCGTCCCTCCGACTGGTCAAACAGTTCTGTCAGTTTTTCAATATGCCGTCTGCCCTCTTTCTCGCCATAAGTTTCGAGCAATGCCGTATCCAGCTCGGAAATTTTGCGGATACCGATCTGGGAAAGATATTCCTTTATGTTTGAGTCGTTCATATGGGTGTTCTCCTGATCTTGTTCTATTCTGTCTCTTCCCAACGTATGCCAGGCTACAGTTTTCCGGTCTTTGCGAAGTGAAGGACACATTCTGCTGCCAGATCTAAATCATTTAAAACATTTTATCATATGTACAGATACAAGTCCATTCATTTATTGAAACCGTATATAAAGACTAAATTAAAAATTCTTCTGTTTATTGTAGAATATGACATTCTGCTGTCATATTTAAACAGGTATAATATAGTTATTCAGTAGAGAATACTTTTGAGAAAGAAGGAGAATGAAAATATGGCAAGACCAACTACAAAAACGGATCTGATGGTGGCTTCAGAGAATAACTATGAGGAATTAAAGAAATTTATCGCGTCAATGACGGATCAGGAACTATCAACGCCCTTTGATTTTTCAGGGGATGAGAAGAAGAAGGAGGCACACTGGCAGAGGGACAAGAATCTGCGGGATATTCTGATCCATCTGTACGAGTGGCATCAGTTGACGCTGGACTGGGTGCCGTCAAATCAGAGGGGGGAGACAAAGCCTTTTCTGCCGAAGCCATATACTTGGAAGACTTATGGGCAGATGAATGTGTTCTTCTGGAAAAAGCATCAGAACACCACGCTTGAGGAGGCAAAGGAGATGCTGGAGCAGTCGCACAAGGAGATCATGCAGCTGGCAGAGCGCTTTTCGAATGAAGAGCTGTTTGCAAAGGGTGCCTTTGACTGGGTGGGAAACAGTGCACTTGGCTCTTACTTTGTGAGCAATACATCAAGCCATTATGCGTGGGCGCTAAAGAAGCTCAAGGCACACCGGAAAAATTGTAAAACCAACCCTTTTCTTTGAACTTATTATAACACAAAAATGCCTGAAATTCAAGACTGGTAAAGCGATGGAATATAGGATATACTTGTCTGCACAGCATATGATCAGCTTCCTTGACAGTGGTGTGCGAGGAGTGATCGTATCAGAAATAATAGCCGCTTTGCGAAAGGTCAAAAAGAGTGGAGGGTATGTATGGAAAATACAAACTGGATGGTTCTTTTGGAACAGACACAGCTTCAGAAAGTGATGGAGACGAACCAGTACACGGAAAAATTTGGGTTGGTTCTGAGTGATCAGGATGCCCGGCTGCTGGCACAGGAGCGGAAGAGTACACTTGTGGAGCAGAAACGCATCGAATTTGGGGAGAGTATTCTGCCTGGTATCATTTATGAGTTTTGTGATTCCGCCTATATCAGTCAGAGCAACTATGTGGATTCACTTATACGGTTGCAGGAGATCTTCTTTCTCTACAAAAACGAGATGCTGGACGAGATATCGGACGAGGAACTTCTTCATTTTATGAAAGAGCAGTTTGAGACGGTCTGCTTTGGGGATTTTGACTACCTTGAGGGAACCTGTCTGGATATCTTTGCGCAGGCTGTCAGGGCAGGATACCGCGGTTATCAGAAAACAGCCGGGCGGGGTGAGTACGCGCAGTTCGACGAGGTCAAGCGCTGGGACAAGGGGCTGTACCTCGAGACGCTGCGCGAATTGTGCTGGAGATAGAGTTGTCTAGTACAGCATTGCCTAAATAACAGTGAAAAACAGTGCCTGATATTTGTGACAGGACAAGGCGGAGGAAGGAGGCAATGCGGTGGCATTGTTGACTGACGACAACGCAGGACTGGTGCAAATAGCAGGTGCTGTATTCACTGTTATTTGCGCAATGCTGTACCAGTACAAGGAATGATCGGCGGGTGAATGTGAGTTATTGTGTATTGTGACAGGAAAGGAAGAAGCGAATGTATGATATGAATGATCTGATCCCCGTTGTTGCGATGCTCACTAGGCAGTATACAGGCATTGAGAGCAGTTCTGTGACTTACGAGAAGGCAAATCAGCTGATGGAGGCTGTGTTGTACTGCATTCGGGAAACGGAACACAGCGGGGAGACTGTGCTGGTCAGCCAGCGGCAGGACGCGATGCAGGCATACAGGGCAGGGGCGCAGCTGGTGCGCAGAAAGACGGAGGCGCTGTTAGCTTTTTACGAGTGCAATAAAAAGGATTTTTGTGCATATGGAAATGTGTATCTCACAGATGTTTTGCAGAACGGACTGCCGGCGTTTTTTAAGTATTATGACGAGAAGTATGAGCCACAAAATACGATCCTGACACTGGATTATCCACTCTTCACGGATCTGACCGAATATCAGGGAATAGACTGCGTTGATCTGTATGTGAGGAATCTTGTACACGAACAGAAGTTCCTTGCGAAATTTGGCGAAGGATATGTGACGAGTGTCCTCCGTGTCTATTGCGATGAATACGAAGAGCTTCCCGAAAACATTGCCGGGATTGTCTTTGGGAATGTGATCGGACATATCCTTGCGGGCAGACCGCTGGCAGAAAGATTGTGCCGGGAGGATCTGGCGGGGATTTGTGAACAGTACCGGGCATGTGAAAATGAGATGGGTGGAAGATTCAGGGAGAAGACCAGCGAGGTCGCAGCAGCATTTCTCACACAGCATTATGCGGATGAAGAGCAGATGCAGCAGTATATGCTGACGGGGTTGCCGGACCTCTGCGCGCGGATCGAAAATGCTGCCGCCTGTGGGAATCTGGATAAAATTTTTGTGTATTAGATATCTGTTCCACTGATTTTTCGTATACAGGTTGTACTACAGATGAAAAACAACTTTCAGAGCCTCATCTTCCGTGAGCAGTTTCTTGGCAAGCGTGCGGTATTGCTCCTCATGAAGATATGTGTGGCGGAACGGTTTGATCGATGGGGCAAGGTCGATCGCTGTCTCGTAGTCCTCCACATTGAGATTGAGGGTAGCAGCGTAATCCCAGAAGCCGGTCTCGGTAAAGACAGTGTTCACGCGCTGATAACGGTGGTCGTGGACACGGCTCATGAGATAGGTTGCGATGCCGACCTGTATGCCGTGCAGCTGCGGGATTTCCAGCATTTTATCCAGCGCGTGGGAGATCAGATGTTCGCTGCCGCTTGTGGGCGCGCTGCTGCCAGCGATCTCATTTGCGATGCCGCTCATGGCGAGGGAGTCGAGCAGTTCCTTTAGAAACAGGTCATCATGAATGCTGTGAAAAGGTGTGCGTACAAAACTGTTCACAGCTTTCTTGGCGATCATGAGGGCAAAGTCGTTGACCTGCGCAGCGCCGTGCGCCTCCTCGAATTTCCAGTCGTACAGCGCGGTGATCTTGGATACCATATCTCCGATTCCCGAGTAGATGAATTTTTCCGGAGCGCTCTTGATGACGGAAGTGTCCACAATGATGCCGTATGCAAGGCGCGCAGGAACGGAATTTCTGCGCCCGTTTACGATCAGGGATGCACTGGCGCTGGAAAAGCCGTCGCTCGACGACGAGGTTGGGACGCTGATGAAGGGCAGCTTGCGCAGGAAACCGATATACTTTGCCGCATCGATGACCTTGCCGCCGCCAAGTCCGATCACTGCCTGCGTGGAATTGGGCAGCCCAAATGCCAGGTTAATGATATCGTCGATATTGACGGTATCAAGCTCGCAGTATTCCAGCACTTCAATACCGGCTTCCCGCAGGGCGTCCATCACCTTGTAGCCAAACATGTCGATCAGACCGTTTCCGAAGTAAATGACTACCTTTTTGAACGCACAGTCTCTTAGATAAACGCCGATATGCTCCAGTGCATTGGGTTCTACTTTTAATATAGTGGGGATTGCAATGTGGCTTGCGCTAAATTTGTTCATGATAGTTTATCTTTCCTTTCTCTCATCGATTCATTTGCATATATTTATTATATATCTTTTAAGACAGGGTGACAAATGAAATTTGTCAGAGATTGTTTTCCTATTTTTAAATATTTTTGTAAAGGCACCTAACAATCCAAAATACGTGGGGACTATATTGGTAAGAAACAGGAATCCCAGATCCTGGTTCGGAAACATTGATCAATGATAAGAACATTTTATAATGACTTGGGAGTAACAAAATGAAAAAAAATGAATTGTTGAAGGTAATCGATGACGAGATGCTGGAAAAGCTTTTTGGGTTCTGTTATGCCAGAACAAATGACAGTTATGAGGCGCAGGAGCTGTGTTCAGACATCATCTTTGAACTGGTAAAGGCAGCCCACACAGATGGCAGCATTGACAATCTCTATCCATTTATATGGAGGATCGCGCGCAATGTGTATGCGGATTTTCTGGATCGCGAGAAGCGTCATCTGGCGGTATTCTATGAGGGAAATTCGGATGTGGTATTTTCCATGATCGCCGAGCCGGAGCAGGAGGAGGACGACAGCGACGAGCTGCTCGGTTCAGTGTATCGACGGATCGCTTTTCTGACGAGGGCATACCGCGAGGTAATGATCCTGTTCTATATAGATGGATTATCGACAGCAGAGATCGCAAAGCTTCAGGGTACAAGCGAGACAGCCATTCGCCAGAGATTATTTTCAGCGAGGAAAAAAGTCAGAAGTGAGGTAGACGACATGAATGAGATGTACAATAGACCGGTAGCGCTTGATCAGATCGAATATGTCCTATATGGATCGGGAGATCTCGGCTGGAGTGACCCGCGGGGAGTCTGTGTGAGACAGTTCACGAAGCATATTATCTGGCTTTGCCATAAAAAGACGATGAGCGCGAGGGAGATCGCATATGAATTGAATGTGCCGACAGTGTATGTGGAAGAGGAGCTGGAGATCCTGGAAGCGGGTGAAAATGGCAGATATGGGCTTCTTCGGAAACTGGAGAACGGGAAATATGCCATCAACTTCATTCTGCTCGACCGCGAGACGATCAGGCAGGCGAATGAAGTTTATATGGAAGAGCTTCCCCATATTTGTGAGGTTATTTGTACTTTTATAGAAAAGAATAAGGAAGAGTATCTTTCTTTTCCATATTTAAACAGAAAGATCGATCTGAACTTGATCTTATGGCAGCAGATCTATACGATCTCCAAGGTATTTTCAGAGTGTGTAGAGAAGGTTCTGAGTGAGAAATATTTTGCAGATGCAGGGAGTGTCAAACGTCAGTTTACCGTATTTGGATATGTTTGTAACGGGAAAAAGTATAACAGTGGATGGGATGTTGTTAAGGCAGGAAATGTATGTGGATATAGAAAAATTTATCTGGAAAATATCAATATCACACGAATCAGACAGCATTTCCGCTGTGACCTAAGTGCTGCGATGGATCCACAGATCCAATTAGCACTGCGCGCGATCAACGGACTCGCACTCCGTCAGCTTTCGGAGTCTGAGAAGGAACATGCCGCGAAGGCGATCGACTGCGGTTATCTGTACAGGGAGGGTGAGATGCTTTATACGAAGATCCTTGTCAGCGATATAAAGGATCAGGATCGACTGTTTGAGTTGAGCAAGAAACTGAATGATGGCTGTTTTGACAGGGAAGCAGAGAATGTTGCGGGGAGGATCGCCGATATGATCCGCAGAACAGTGCCGGAATATCTGCTTGCGGAGTGGAAATTTTTTAATATCTT
>ERZ779631.666-NODE-666-length-11482-cov-4.790759_pt1 | contig 11482 bp, 20 predicted proteins | sample MGYA00514193_ERZ779631 | MGnify/ENA primary metagenome ERZ779631 (study PRJEB29562, sample SAMEA4376710) | mouse gut metagenome | isolation source: Cecum | study: EMG produced TPA metagenomics assembly of the A DSS colitis mouse model was used to assess the...
TGGCCATCTGGTCGATGAAGGCCCCGGTGCCCCCGGCGCAGGAGCCGTTCATCCGGACCTCCATGCCGCCGGTGAGGAAGAGGATCTTGGCGTCCTCGCCCCCCAGCTCGATGACCACGTCGGTGCCCGGGGCCAGCCGGTTCGCGGCCACCCGGGTGGCGAAGACCTCCTGGACGAAGGGCACGCCCACGCTCTCCGCCATGCCCATGCCGGCGGAGCCGGAGATGGCCAGCTCGGCCCTGCGGCCGGGGACAAACTGCCCGGCCACCCGGCGGAGCAGCTCCTCGGACTTCTCCAGGATGTGGCTGAAGTGCCGCTCGTAGGTGCTGTATACGATGTTGTCCGCGCCGTCCAGCACCACGCATTTGATGGTGGTGGACCCCACGTCAAGGCCGATCTTCAAACAGTGCTCCTCCTTTGGGAAAACGATTGCCCGCCGCATTTCCGGCAGGAACCACAAGATATCATATCGTTGGTATCATACACGCTTTCGACGGATTTTTCAATCGGAAATGCCTTGCAAAACTGTAAAGAACCCGTTAAACTTTTTACTTTCACACCAGTTTCGTCCGATGGCCTTGGACACCTAGAGTCGCAAAGGATATATACCTATCACCCTATGCAAAACAGCGTGTGTTTATGTAATTCGCCGTCATATAAACCGACACAGAATCTACACAGGAAATGACCGGGGATTCACTGCACCGCCGCCAAATGAGCGGCCAGCTTTTCAGCTCCGGTGGCCCTTCTGGTCTCTCTCAGATGCGTGTAGACCTTTTCCAGCACCTCCGGCGTGTCGCCGCAGATTTCCGCCGCTTGACGGATATCCAGACCAGCCTCATAGCAGAGCGTGGCGAAGGAGTGCCGAAGGCAGTGCGGAGTAATGGGGCATACCTCCTTTTCCTCGCCGCCGTCGTAATGGATGACATCCACAAAGCCGACGCTCCGGCAGTACTCCCGCCAGCGTCTTTGGAGCTCCCCCTGCTTCATGAATTCTCCGTCCTTGCCAGGGAAGATGATCCCAACCCGATCCCTGGGCAGCGCCTCCGCCAGAGGGGCCAGCAGGGGAACCTCCCGGATGCCGTTCTCGCTCTTGGTGAAATAATCCATGTGGGGCCGGTTGCAGTAGGCATAGCTCAATTTCTTCTCCACCCGGATCACGCCCCGTTCCCGGTCAATGTCGGAATAGGAGAGGGCCAGAGCCTCGCCACGGCGAAGGCCGGTATAGAGGAGGAAATAGGCAAACAGCCCGAAAGGTGCCTTATCCCAATTGGCACGGACAACGGCCTCCTGTTCCTCCGTGAGGGCGGTCCGCTCCTTCCTGGGGAGCCCCCTGGACTTCTTCACCTCCGTGGCCGGGTTGACGTCGATGTCCCCCTGGAGCACGGCGTGGGAGAAGATCATCTTGAGGACGGAAAGCTCCGTCTGGACGCTGGCCCCGGCCCGTCCCTGCTTCTCAAAGGCCACAATGTACCGTTTGACATCCAGGGGCCTGATCTCGCGCACAGGGCCCTGGAAATGGCCCTTGAGCCGGTTGACAACCATACGGTAGACCCGTCGGGTGCTCTCCCGAATGACGGCCTCGTGTTCCCGCTCCCACTCGTCGGCGACGACGGAGAAGGACCGGCCCACACTCACCTCCTCCCGGTACTCCAGCATCTTCCGGTCCACCTCCCGGCAGGTCTTGCCCCGAAAGGCCACGCGCTTGCCGTTGATGGTGCGGATGGCCTCAAACAAACCGTCCGGCCTTTGATAGTATTTCTGCTTTTTCACCATGATTGGCCTCCTTTTCTTCTTGCGAATCCCCGGAGGCTGTGCTATAATGTGTGCACTACCCCCTGGGCTTCTTGACTGGGTGCTTTGGGCTGGTACGTCGTCTCTGGGAGGGGTAGGAGCCTCCCAGGGACTTTTTATTATACGATTTCTACAAAGCTCACGATTTGATCCACCGCTTCCATCACAAAATCGACCGGCGCTTTCTCCCAAAACTCGCCATTCCGCGCCGCCACGTCCAGGGCGCGGACCTGATCGCACATGATGACCCCTGTAGTTTTCGTCCTTTCATCCAACGGGATATGGAAGGGGAATCCCCGGTTTGTGTTTGTGATAGGGCAAACCAGCAGCAAATTATGGAAACGGTTATAGACGTTATTGGAGACCACCAAAGCCGGGCGGCGTCCCTTCTGCTCGTGGCCGGACTGGGGGTCGAAATCCAGATAGATGATGTCACCCTGGTCAAAAACCGCTCTCATACCTCGTCTCCCTTCGCCGAGCCCCAATCTTCCTCCCGCTGGGAGACGGGTTCAATCTTATCAATGGGTTTTCCGTAAAAGGTGGTCAGGCGCTCCTCCAGGCTCCGGTGGGAGAAGGGGGCCTTGCGGATCGTGATGGTGTCATCCTGGCAGGAAATTTCAATATGGTCATTTTCATGAAGGCCAATCGCCCGCAAAAGAGTTTCAGGGAAGCGGAAACCCAGGTCCCGCCCGGTCAACTGCAAAATATGCGTAAACGCCATCAGAGGGTTCTCCTTTCATCCTGCCGCCATAAGGCGGCTTATTTGCTGTTCAGGGGGCCGAACCAGGGTCTCAGCCCGCGCCGGACCCGCTCGCAGACGAGGCTGGTGTGTCCGGTCCTTTTTCGGAAAGAAGATTGTGATAGTAAGTCTCCGCATCGCACCGGGCCTTTTCCTCATCTGCCACCAGCCGAACTACTTGTTTCCCGTGGCTGTCCAGGCTGTCGTAATCTTTGGCCAGTGTCATTGCCTCACCAGATATAAGCGGGGCTTTTTGTTCTCTGGTCATTCCCAAAGATTTCAAATTACCTGTTTGTATACTTTCAATGTCCAAATCCAGTGCACTAAATATTTTGATTGCTTTTGAGACGCCTACTTTGTGTAGTCCCCCTCGCTTTAATGCGGAATCCAACGTTGAATATGGGATATCAATTGCAGAAGTAAAGGCTCGAAGACTTTTATATCTATCTAAAATAACCTCTTTAAGCTGATCCTCTATTTCCACAGACCTACCTCCAATCTTCTTTATTGATTGATATTTTACGCTAAAGGGAAAAGTTTGTCAACATAAATTTACGCTATAGAGGAAATTTTTCCGTATCCCCTATTGACATTTCACGTTATAGCGTGTATTATCGGCATATAAATTAACGCTATGGCGTGAAAGGAGGTCAACATGAAGACAGAATTGTCTCCAGCCGAACTGCTCTTCGCGGAGCAAAACATGGCAGAGCCGCGCAAAAAAGAAGCAGCCCGCCGGATTATTGAAATATCCGGCGAACTGCACATTAGTATTTCAGAACTGGAGCGTGTAATGGAGTATGTCAAGCACTATGCAGGACTAATCTTGTTGGATTAACGGTTGAATTGATTGTAGATCGGTCCGAGCTGATTATATGCTTCATTGAAAAAATTAAGAAGGGACTGCACATCCTGTTCGTATCCGGCATTTTTATGTTCCTCCTTCATGTACTTTTTAAATTTTTCACGAGCGTAAATCAAGGCAAGGTCATAAGCAGTATTCATCAAAATACCTCCCATACAAGATAGAACAAGTATATCACAAATTTCCTTATAAGGCAATAGAAAGGAGTATATATGAAAAATCTTTCCGCAGAGATGCGGCGGTATGGAGTGACTAATGCCGACATCCAGAATGCGATTGGTTGTTCCTTGAAAACTGTTGTAAACAAGCTGAATGAATCTACCGAATTTTCCGTTTCAGAGGCACTTAGCATCCGGGACAAGTTTTTCCCCAGTCTTCGTATTGCGTACCTTTTTGCCAGTGACGGCGAGCGGACAGAAACAAACCGCATTAGTCCAAATGCCCGGGATCAGGAGCGGGAGGAGAAGGAACCGGCATGAAAGCGAAAGCCAGCGGGGGGGCCGGTCGACCCCGCCACGAAGCTAAATTCCACCAGGATTCAACAAAAAAGAGCCGGGATATTCCCGGCTCAGAAAGGAGGCATGGAAGATGCTTGAGTTTATCTGGTGTATTTTTCGTATTTCGTGCATCCTCACAGTTCTTTTCGCATTTGTCATGGGCCTGAGTATTCCCTTTGATGGCGGTTCTGGCATTTTGCACTTTCTGGACAAGCTGGAAGAGCGCCGTGAGCAAAAACGGGATTGGAAACAGTAGTCATTCAAACACGAATTTCCGGCAGTTGTGCATGTCTTCTCTAAAAACCATGACTGCATCGTCATACACAGCGCCGAAAGAGATTAAGTCCATCGGGTCATCCGGGTTTTCCATACACATAAAAGCGTGCTTAACTTCTTCAACCTTCTGAAATGCTTTCCCGGAGCAGTATAATTTTGCTTTCATTTGAGCCGCGACCACTTTCTTGATTCCGTTTGGGTCATCGCCCTGAATCTCATTTGACACCGCATCTATAAATTCGGAATATGCCTTTACTTTTTCGGCAAAAAAGGTTTCGTAGAATTTCAGCCGCTTTGCCTTGCAGTAAGTCCACCCGGCAACGCCAAGAGAGCACAAAATAGACCCCGCAACTGTCACTCCGCAAACAATTAAGTCCGTATTCCAAGTAGAAATCCAGGCTGCAAAGCGATTTAGCAAATCCATAATTTCACCCCCTTTCCCCAGCAAAATTCTACCACATGCCGGGGAGAGGGGCAAGAGACAAGAAGAAAGGAGGCATCCAGAAATGAGCGAAAAAGAGAAAACCATAGGCGAGAAGCTGGCGGAGGCATGGCGCCTTTTGCCGGAGGATAAGCGCGGTTACCTTGTCGGTTACGCAGACGGCGCGATCGCCGCCAGCGCGCTTACTACCCAAGAGCGGGAGGAGGAGAAGGAACCGGCATGAAAAGGCAGTCATTGTATCCGAGTATTGAAGCCGAACGAGTACGAAAGGGCCTTACTCATAGCACTTCACCCCCGTACCATCATACCCCAAATACCACCAGGATTCAACAGAAAAGAGCTGGGGAGGACCCCGGCGCTGGAAAGAAAAGAGATGAACAGCTTGGAGAAATCCACCCTCGAATTAAGCCCGAAGGGCGTCGCCTTGCTGGCGGCAGCTAGAAGCGGGTTGTTACCACGACAAGCGGAGGGGTTTGACGAGGAAGCCTTTGATAGGTTTTGGGAACAGTTTTCATCCGAAATGGAAAAACGCACAAAAGCCCCTAACTATCGCAAGATTGTGTTCCGCAATCATTCCAAGAATAAAGCCAAGGGACCCGGAAATAACCGCCGCCGCTATAGCGACCTTATTCTGGCCTCTGTATCGTCGTTCAGCGTCTGCTTTATCCTCTCGTCGCTCCTGAAGGCGGACGGCTTCGGCAGTTTCTTCCTTGCGCTTCTGCTCTGCGCGTTCACGGCGCTCCTGACGCTCAAGCTCAAGGACGCCTTTTCCTGATTCCGTCAGGCAGAGGAGATTGTGTTTTATATCTTCCCGCGCCTGGATGTAACCCATTGTGTCCCGCAGACAGATAAATTTTGAATCGGTTTCCGGGTCAATGTACCATTCCCACACAAGGCCGGGTTCTACCCGTTCCAGCAATTCGATTTGCTCGTCTCGCAACATAATTCTCACCCCCCATCCTCATCATACCCCAAATACCACCAGGATTCAAGGCCCCGCAGAGGGGGCCTTGGTCAGTGCACCCTAAACACGCCGCCCGGCGTCAAGAAAGGAGCTACCTATGATCGAGCTTTGGACCCACACTGGAAAGCGGAACTATCAGCGGCTTTACGGAAACCTGCCCGCCGCGCTGGAGACCGCCCGGAAGGAGCTGGAGGCGGGGAACGCCGTCCAGATCATCCCCGGCAGGGAGGAGCCGGGGTCCCAGGGCGACCCCTCCTGGGACGAATGAGCCGCCGGAAGAAGCGCGGGCGGGCCTATTCACCCGGCTACTCTCCTGCCAACGCCGCCGCATGGTGCGCGCTGCACAGCCGGGGGATGAACGCCCAGTACATGCGCGCCAAACACTGCATCAGCCGGACCGGGGCCTGCCAGCACCTCCGCTGGGAGGCCCCGGAGACGAATCACGAGCCGGAAAGGGGGTGAAGGAGTTGGAGCTTGCTTTTTATCGGGAGAACCTGGAAAGCATTTTGGCGTTCAGCGGAGGGAATCACACGCTGACGGTATCCGAGGTGGGCCGGTATACCGGCCTGAAGGACACCCGGACTATCAACCGGCATTTCCCCTATTTTGTGCGCGGCAGAATCTCGGCGGAGACACTGGCAAAATGCCTTTGCGCCCCGCCGCCCAAGGGGATGAAAAAGAAAGCGAGGGTATGACGGATATGATGCGCACAAAAAAAGACCGTCCCGAAGTTGCACCTTCGAGGCGGTCACGTCCAGGGCTTCAGCCGAGGAACTAGGTCTATGAATATTATATCATTTCCCGGCGGAAAATCAAGCCCAAATCCGGACGGGGGAGGAGGTTTTTCTCCCATGTCCTGGACGTTTACGATGACGGTCATCGGGGCCGGGTGGCTGGTGGGCCTCCTGGCCCGGCTGATTGACTGGATGGAAGGGAGCTGAGGCAATGCTGCAAATACTGACCTGCCGGATGGACATAGCCCAACGGTATGGATTGGACGCCGCCGTGTTCCTGCACAACATCGTCTACTGGACGCTGAAAAACAAGGCGGAGAACAAGCACTTCCACGAGGGCCGCTACTGGATGCAGGCCAGCATGAAAGGGCTGGCGGCTCTCTATCCCCTCTGGTCCGCGCCCCAGATCAAGCGGCTGATCGCCAAGCTCCGGGAGAACGGGGCGTTGCTGGTGGGGGACTTCAACGAGGACCGAATGGTCCGCACGAACTGGTATGCTCCCGGCGATGAAATTCTGGCCCTCTACGAGGTCGTTCCCATTGGACGAAATCGGAAAATGCAAGGGACGGAATCGTCCGAGGGTGGGACGAAATCGGAAAATGCAAATAAGGTAGAAGAAGAATCTAAAGAAGATAGACCCCCTGTAGTCCCCCGGGGGACGGACATGCTGTTTGACCGGTTCTGGAAGGCGTACCCCAAGAAGAAGGGCAAGGAATCGGCCCGGCGGGCCTGGAAGAAGTTGGCCCCGGACATGGCTCTGTGTCGGGTAATGGCGGAAGCGCTGGACCGGCAGAAGCGGTCCGTGGACTGGCGGCGGGATGGCGGGCAGTTCATCCCGTATCCCGCCACTTGGCTCAACGGTCGCCGGTGGGAGGATGATCCGGACGGGCCCGGCGGACAAGCCCCTTACGACGAGGAGGGCTACGATGGAATTTGAAAAAGCCCTGCGGCTGGCAGGGGAGTACCTGACCTTTGAGGAGCGGTTTCTGGACCCCAAGCTCCCCCAAGGCCTCTGGTTCTGCGACAACGCGGCGGAGGTCTCGGACATCCAGCTCAACGCCGTGTGCCTGGGCTCCGGCGTGGAGTGGGACGCCATCGTCAAGTGCCGTCCCTTCTTCGAGCTCTTCCCCTACGTGGTCATCGTCACCCCCAACGCCCTGGCCCGGGAGCGGCTGGTGAAGGAGCTGCCGCCCCGCTTGTCCACCAGCGTCGTCTACGTGATCGAGGACTCCGGCTTCCGGGGCTGCAAGACGCTCCGGGAGTACATAGACGCCTATGGCAGCGACCGACTTTTGGACATCTACAGCGGGGCGGTGGAACTGCCCGCCTATGGCCTCCTGGACCTGAGCGAGGTGGAGACCCGGGACCTGACCAAGGTACCCCGGACCCTCTCCGGCTTTGACCGGCTGGACAAGAGCATGGGCGGCTTCTTCGCCGGGGAGCTCAGCGTCTGGACCGGGAAGCGAGGCATCGGCAAGAGCACGATTCTGAGTCAGATGCTGCTTGGCGCCGTGGACCAGGGGCACAGGGTGTGCGCCTACTCCGGGGAGCTGGACAAGGCCCAGTTCCGGGAGTGGACGTACCTCCAGGCGGCGGGCCCGGACCATATCGGCTATCGGGACGACCCGCTGACGGGGAAGCGCCTGCCCACGGTGAACCCCCAGGTGGACAAGCTCATTTCGGAGTGGCTGCACGAGCGCTTCTGGCTGTTCGACCTGGAGCGGAACACCCGCCACGACCCGGAGGCCATCCTCAGCCAGTTCAGCTACGCCAAGATGCGTTACGGCGCGGACGTGTTCCTGGTGGACAACATCATGGCCGTGGATTTTCGCTGCGTGCGGGAGAGCGATTTCTACCGGGAACAGTCCAGGTTCACCCAGGCCCTGGCCTCCTTCGCCAAGCGCCAGCACGTCCACGTCCATCTGGTGGTGCATCCCCGGAAGAGCTCCAGCGGGGAGGCGGGGAAGACCACGGCGGACGACGTCCACGGCAGCGGGGACATCACGAACCGGGCGGACAACGTGTTTTTCCTGACGACCCACGTGGTGGGGGAGGACCGAAAGCCCATGCTGGTGACGCTGAAAAACCGGGACTTCGGGTCCAGGATCAACCAGTGGCTGGACTTTGACAAGAAGTCCCGGCGGTTCTTCCCCGACGGCGGGGAGGCGAAGAAGCCCCTGGGCTGGGAAATGGCGGCGCGGCAGATGGAGATCGCGGAGCTCAAGGGAGAACACAAGGATTTGCCGTTTTGAAAGTTTGAAAGGATTGAAAAACCATGAAAACCATCGCGATTATGAACAACAAAGGCGGCGTGGGGAAAACCGTCACCGCCATCAATCTGGCGGACATCCTGGTCCGCGATTACCACAAACGGGTGGTCCTGGCGGACTGCGACGGGCAGATGAATCTGACCCGGTTCTTCTTCCCCGAACTCAACCCGACGGACGGCGGCACCGTGGCGGAAGTCCTGACCGGAGAACACGAGCCTTATTGGCGCGAAAACGTGATTGCGGTCTTTGCGGGCTTGGACCTCCTCCCCGGCTCCCCGGCGCTGTACGACCTGGACCTGCTGGCCATCCGGGACGGTCTGGGGGACCCTCACGCCCTGGCACGCTTCTGCAGGGCCGCCGCCGAAGAGGGCGAGACGGATTATTTCATCTTCGACTGCCCGCCCGGCTACACCCTGGCCAGCGTGTCGGCGCTGATCGCCGCCGGCGAAGTGGTGATCCCCATGCTGGTGGACGGGTTCAGCTTCGCCGGCATGATGGACATGAAGGACCAGCTGGCGAGCCTCCAGCGGTCGGGGCCGCAGATCGCCGGGGTTTTGGTGACCCAGTGGCACAACAGCGACGTGGTGCGCCAGGGTGAATCTCTGGTCCGGGGCTTGGGCGTCCCCGTGTTCAAGACGGCCATCCGGCGGACGGACAAGGTGCCGGAGAGCACCTTCGACCGCCAGCCCATTGTCCGCTACAGCCCCGGCAGCGCCGCCGCCCAGGATTACCGGCGGTGGGTCCGGGAGTATTTGGGAGGTGAGCTTGATGCCGAAGGCGTTTGACATTTCCAAGTACGCCGCTACTCTGAACCAGTCCGCTCTGGCGGAGACGCGGGACATTGAGACCATCACCGCCGAGATCATCCAGTTGAAACATGATGCGGGAAACGCCATTATCGGTATTGGGCAACGGCTGATCGAGGCGAAAGCAATGCTTCCCCATGGAGAGTGGCTTCCCTGGCTGGAGGAACGAGTGGAGTATTCCGAGCGTGTTGCACAAAAATTTATGAAATTGGCTCGGGAATGGTCAAATCCGAATACGTTGTCGGATTTGGGCGCCTCGAAAGCCTTGGCTCTCTTAGCTTTGCCGCCGGAGGAACGGGAAACCTTCATGTCGGAAAATCATCTGGTTGATGGAGAAGAAAAGCCGGTGATTGATATGACCTACAAGGAGCTGGAAAAAGCTATCCGGGAGCGCGACGAGGCCCGGCAGGCGGCGGAGGCCGCCCAGGCGGACGCCCGGTCCGCCGAGGAGAGCCGGGCCAAGATGGAGGCGGATATGCGGGCGCTGAAGGAGATTCGCCAGTCCGCCCTGGAGGAGGCCGAACAGGCGGCGGAGGATTTGCTGGCCGCCGAGAAAGAGCTGGAAGAACTCCGGAACCGGCCTGTGGATGTGGCTATCGAAACCGTGGTGGACCGGGAGGCCGTGGAGAAGGCCCGGGCGGAGGCCGTGGCGGAGATGCAGGCCAAGGTGGACGCTGCCGAAAGGCAGCGCAAGGAGGCCGAACAAAGGCGGAAGGATGCCGAAAAGGCTCTTTCCGACGCGAAGAAGGAGGCCGGGGCCAACGCCGCCATCCTCGCCCGGGCGGAGAAGGCGGAGGCGGAGCTGGCGGAGGCCCGGCGGCAATTGGACGCCGCCGTCAAGGCGGAGAAAGCGTCCGTCGTGAATCAGAACGGAGACCTGGCCATGTTCAACGTCCTCTTTTCCCAGACCCAGGAGCAGGTGAACAAAATGCACGGCCTCCGGCTGAAGCTGGGGAAGGCCGACGGGGAGCTGGACGGGAAACTGAAAGCCGCCATCAACGCCCTGGCGGATGCGGTGAGGAGGTGCGCGGAATGACGGAAAGAGCCATTGCCATGCTGGAGGACCAGCAGTCCAAGGTCAAGGACCGCTCCCCCCAGTGGATGGTGGCGGAGCAGGTGAAGGATATCTGCCGCCGCGAGCCCCAGAGCGCCGAGCTGATCGCCCAGGACCTGGAAAACCCCGCCATGTCCATCATAGAGGCGGAGAAGAAAATCAAAGCCTTTGCCGACGGGCACAAGACCGGAGCCTTCTCCTGCGTCTCCCCGGTGGAGGCGGAAAACATCCTGCGGAAGTTCTACGGTCTGCCCGGCCCCCAGCTCATAGAGCTGGCGGACTTTTTGAGGTGACGCCATGGAACGAGTTGCAAAGCTGGTTTCCCGGAAGCCGCCGGAGGGCCTGACGGACTGGGCGCCGGTTCGGGATGCGTTGGAGCTTTGGGGCCTGGTTTATGAGGCCGTGTGGATACCGGATCGCGGGCTGGAACAGATACTGGACGAATGGGCCCCGCCTCGGAAGCGGAAAATGGTGGAAATCCGCTGCTCTTGCTGCGGGGAATCCCGAATCATGCCATGGGGCAAGACGGACGAACGGCACGGGGGCTATGGCTTCCTCCAGGAGGACAAAGAGACCTGCGAGACGGCGCTGGTCGGGTCCGGCGATAAATCCGTCTGCCCCATCTGCGGCGCGCCGGTGCGGGTGAGGAGGGCGGCGGAAGTCGGGAACGGTTATTTCGTGGCAGACGAGACCCGGGCCATGAGCGCGTCCGTGGAGGGGTTGGACCGGTATCTGGTTCTGACCGGCTGGACCATCCAGCGGCGGGTATACCGGAACGCCCGGGCGGAGCTGACGGTGCTCCCGGCGGAGGCTTACGTCTTCGCCCGGGAGTACTGCCGGAAGCTGATGGGCTGGCGGAATTCCTACAGCGGGAACGCCGGATACTTCATCACCTATCTCCGGGCCTGGAGCGAGCCGGAGAAATGGCATGAGTCCTGGGGCGGCGCCGGAGGTATTTTCGGCCTGACCCCCCAGCTGGTGGCGGAGAGCTGCCTCCCCAACTGCAAGCTGGACGTGTACATGGAGATGTTTCACAGCGAA
>ERZ779631.669-NODE-669-length-11450-cov-7.776481_pt1 | contig 11450 bp, 8 predicted proteins | sample MGYA00514193_ERZ779631 | MGnify/ENA primary metagenome ERZ779631 (study PRJEB29562, sample SAMEA4376710) | mouse gut metagenome | isolation source: Cecum | study: EMG produced TPA metagenomics assembly of the A DSS colitis mouse model was used to assess the...
CGCTGGCCAGGTGCCACTTGCCGATGTAGGCGGTCTCATAGCCCGCCTCCTCGATGTACTGGCCCAGGGTCTTGACTCCGGCGGGCAGCATGATGTTATTGCGGAAACAGCCGGTCTCCGTGGGATACTTGCCGGTCTGGAACAGGGCACGGCAGGGGCCGCACACCGGCTGGGGAGAGAAGGCGTTGTCAAACTTCACGCCCTCCCGGGCCAGGGCGTCCAGATTGGGCGTGATATCCAGGGGCTGGCCGAAGCAGCCGCAGGTATCCCAGCGCTGCTGGTCGGTGAAATAAAAAATAATGTTGTTGGGCATGGTCACGCCTCCTTCTGCGCGTTTCGTTCCTTCATTTTACCCCGGACGATGGTGCCCACCGCCAGCAGGATCAGGACCAGGAAAATGATGCAGTACACACTGCTGAAAAAGATCTTGGGGCTTCCGTTGGAGATCAGCAGGGCCCTACGGAAATTCGTCTCCGTCATGCTGCCCAGCACCAACCCCAGGAGAATGGGCACCGGGGGAAGTTCCAGCTTCCGCAGAATCCAGGCCAGCATACCGAAAATCAGGGCTATGCCCACGTCAAAGTAATTCTCGTTTACGGAATAGGCACCGGCAAAGCAGAAGATGACAATGATGGGGGTGAGGATTTCCTGGGGAATGGACACCACCTTGGCAAAGAGGGTGGTAAGGAACTTGCCCTGGAGAAGCATGAAGATGTTGACCAGAATCAGGCCCAGCATAATGGCGTACATAATATCGCCCTGGGTGGTAAAGAGGCTGAGTCCGGGATTCAGACCGTTAATCATCAGTGCGGAAAGCATGATCGCCACGGTGCCGTCTCCGGGAATACCCAGAGTGAGCAGAGGGATCAGGGTCGCACCGGTGACGGCATTGTTCGCCGACTCGGCGGCGGCAATGCCCTCCACGGAGCCGTGTCCGAACTCCTCCGGGTGCTTGGACATGTTTTTGGCGGTGTTATAGCTGAACCAGGAGGCCTCCGAGGCCCCGGTGCCAGGGATGATGCCCACCATCACGCCGATAATGGAGGACAGCAGCACCGGCCGGGCCATGCGCTTGTATTCCGCTTTGGTGATGACGCCGTCGTCCTTGATCTGGGCGGTACCCAGGTTAAGACGGTCCAGCCGCTTCTCCGCCTTGGACATGATCTCCACCAGGGCGAAAAGGCCAATGAGGCAGACCGCCAGATCCAGGCCCAGGTAAAGCCGGGAAACGCCGAAGGTGAAGCGGTCGTAGCTGGTCATGGGGTCGGAGCCCACGCAGGAGATGAGCAGTCCCAGGCACGCGGAGATCAGGCCCTTGATCATGCTCTTGCCCGACACGCCGGCGATGATGGTCAGGCCGAAGACGCAGACCATGAAATACTCCGCGGTGCCCAGCTGGGCGGCCACCCGGGCCACCTGGGGCCCCAGGAACAGCAGCATCAGGGCGGAGAAGATGCCGCCGAAGGTGGAGGCGTACAGGGCGATCTTCAGAGCGGCCTTGGTCCGGCCTTTTTCTGACAGGGGATGCCCGTCCAGCATGGTGGCCGCCGCGTGGGGAGTGCCGGGGGTGTTGATGAGGATGGCGGACACGCTGCCGCCATAGCCCCCGGCGCAGTAGATGCCAAGCAGGAACATCATGCCGGGAATGGCGGTCATGGAGTAGGTGACGGGCAGGAACAGGATCACGCACAGGATGACGCTCAGTCCGGGGATGGCCGCGAAAACCGAACCGATAAACACACCCAGGTTGATCCACAGGATGTTTTCCAGAGTAAACAGCAGACCGGTGGCCGGAGCAATGTATTGTAACATAAGCCGCCTCCCTCCTTAAAAGCCCACGCCCAGGACAAAGCGGAAGGCCGCCCAGATGGCCACCGCGATCACCAGGGTAATGGCATAGTAGGACTTCTTCCGGCATCGGAAGTAGAGCAGGAATCCCAGGCAGCAGAAGACCGCTCCCACCACGAACAGGCCGGTCAGCTTACTGAGGAAATAGGTGCCCAGCAAAATGCCCAGAATCACCAGCGCCTTGACCTCCACCTGGATGTTGATGACCTTCCAATTCAGGGGCTGCTTCGTTGCCAGCTTATAGAGTTCCTTGCCAATCAGCATGGCGCAGCAAAGAAGCATAACCGCCATCAGCAGTGTGGGAAACGCCCGGCCGTTGACCACGTCTTTCTCAGAGACCGCCACCTGGTCCGGCATGACCAGCAGGATCAGCAGGGCAAAGAGGGCGAACACTATGCCGGTAACCAGATCGATGGGGATGCGGATCTCTTTTCCTTGCAGCTTCCGGCCCCAGGCGTCCATACGGCCGTTAAACTGCTCTACCCATTGCTTCATAGGGAACCTCCTTTCAAAATTCAGGAAATAAAAAGGGGAATGGGCGGGACTTCCGCCCTATCCCATTCCCCGTATGTATGGCTGCGATCAGCCCGCGACGATGTCCTTGTACTCGTTGACGATGCCCTTCACGTTTTCCACGTGGGCTTCCACGTCCGCCACGGACATGGTGTCAACCTCCAGCAGCATGGTGTTCTGGAGCCAATCCACGACTTCCTCGTCTGCCAGGATCTTGCCGTAGAGTTCCTTCAGCTCGGCGACCTTCTTCTCATCGGTGCCGGCCCGGGCCATGACAAAGCAGCGGTTGCGGAAGTAGGGGTAGCCGTGCTGGCCCACGCCCTCTACGCCGGCAAAGGGGCCGTTTTCAATATTGCCCTCGTCAAAGGCGCACACGACGGTCACGCCATTCTGCTGGTAGGTCTCCAGAATCTGGGACTGGTGGGAAACGGCGAACTGGGTCTCGCCCCGGGCCACGGCCTGGGCGGCCTCGGCGGCGGACTGATAGGGCGTCAGCTTCAGCTTGTCGCCCGCGCCCATGGCGCCGAACAGAGACGCGGCCAGGAACGCCTCGGAGCCGGTAGCGCCGTTGACGGCCACGCTAATCTCCGTTCCCTCCTGGACATAGGCTTCCAGATCGGCCACGCTGCTGATATTCAGCTTGGCGTCGGCGGAGAGGACAAAGATGGAGGAGTACAGGTTTTCCACAAACACAAAGTCCTCATACCCGAACTGCATCTTGGCCGGATCCAGAATGGAGGTGATGGACAGCAGGCCCTCGCCCACGAAGACCAGCTCGGTATCGTTGGCCTTGGTGTCGGCCACCCAGGTATTTACGGTGGCGGCGTCGCCCTTGATGGCCTCGGCCACCAGGGTGATGGAGTCGGAATAGCTGGTGGACTTGGTTGCCGCCTGCTGGCTCACCATGGCGGCTACGCCGGAGGGCGCCCAGGGGCAGGTGACCTTCCAGGTTGCGGACTTCTGGCCGCAGCCCGCCAGCAGGGCTGCGCACATGGCGGCAAGCAGTGCGATGCTAAGAATTCTTCTTTTCATGATCTCGCTCCTTTTCCATAATTAGTCAGATGTGGTCCCGGTTATCTTCCAGCATCTGTATAATGAGAATGTAACATAAAGCTTTTTCTGATTCAACAACTTTTGGGAAAATTTTAATGAAGTTGTCTGGTTATTGATCTAATTGTAGAAACCTGTCTGCCTATTGACGCATATTTTATGTATTCCATATAAATTTGCGGTATGGCCTGTTTTGTGATCCTGCTCTCACGGCGGCAATAAACAATGCGGTGAGCGCCTGCTCTTTGTTCATCATCTTTTTACTCATTTATAGCAAGCTTCAGAATTCATGACAAAAAAGGAGGGGAGGACAAAGCGTGCAGGGCAAGGCGGAGGACGCAGGCGGGCTGACGCCCGCCAAGGACGACAACGCGGCCATGCGCCCTTTGTACCCCCGAGCTTTTGCCAGGAATTCTGATGATTGCTATAATTACCGTGTCACAGGCAGAGAAACGTGCCGTGGAAGAGAATTCCTCCACGGCACAGCTTTTGCTTATACTCCCTTGCGGGCTCGTCATTATCGACAAAATGTTATCGTTGTATATTGTACAAACCGATGATTTTTAAGAAAAGTATTTACGAAAACATTTACCTGTGGCATACTCTGCGAGAAAGAATTTTCGGAAATCGTTTCCCGTGCAGGATAGCCGTATAATTCGCGCACTTTATTTATTGCAGGAGATGTGACTCTGATGAAAATTTTATCTCTGGGATCGTTAAACATTGACCTTGTCTATAGTGTTGACCACATCAATCTGGAGGGCGAGACGATCTCTGCCAAAGAACTGGAAACAAAGCAGGGCGGGAAAGGCTTGAATCAGTCTGTAGCCTTGGCTCGGGCAGGGGCGGATGTCCTTATGGCCGGCTGTGTAGGATCAGACGGAAAAGAACTGCTGGAGACTTTGCGGGACTCCGGCGTGGATACTGCACTGATTCATAAGGTCGAAGAACCCAGCGGCCACGCCGTTATTCAGTTGGCCGATTCAGGAGCCAACTCGATCATTATCTACGGGGGGGGGCCAATTTGGAGGTCACACCAAAGATGATCGATGAGGCCCTGGACCATTTCTGTCCCGGAGACTACATATTGCTCCAAAACGAGATCTCCAACGTAGATTATGCCATCCGGGCAGCTAAGACCCGAGGGTTGAATGTGGCGTTCAATCCCTCGCCCATCTCGAAAGAACTCGTGACCTATCCCCTGGAATTGGTAGATATCTTTATCCTAAATGAGCTGGAGGGGCAGACCCTCTCAGGCACCGATAGTACGGAGGGGGCCGCCGTACTGGCCGCTCTGGCAGGGAAATTCCCCAAGGCGGCCATCGTACTTACCCTGGGAGATCGGGGCGCCATGTACCACGGCAATGGTCAGGATCTGATCTGTCCCGCTCACAAGGTTCCTGTGGTAGACACCACCGGGGCGGGAGACACCTTCTGCGGGTACTTTCTGGCCTGTGTTATGAAGGGCAAGCCGCCTCAAGAGGCTTTGGAAAGTGCATCCCGGGCCAGTGCTTTGGCCATCGGAAAAAAGGGCGCCGCGGTCAGCATTCCCGCCTTGGCTTGAACACTGCGGCAGCCGAGGTCCTGGACAAGATCGGGGTGGAGGGAATCGATCCAACCCAGGTGGTTAACTTCATGCCCTTTGAGGAGCGCAAGCTTCTGGAAGTTGCCCGGGCCGAATGTGCCGAACCCCAGCTTCTCATCATTGATGAGACCACCACCGCCCTGGGCCGGGAGGGCCGGGACGTGATGTACCGGCTCATCAACAAAATGCGGGACGGAAACCGTTCGGTCCTTTTCATCAGCCACGACATTGAGGAACTCATGGACATCTGTGACTCCATCATCGTTCTCCGGGACGGCCACTATATCGGGGCTCTAAACCGGGAAGAGATGACCGTGGGTGCCCTGCGGCAGATGATGGTGGGCCGTGAGATCGCCGACAACTTTTACCGCAGCGATTGGAACGGACGGCTCACTGATGAAGTTGCCCTCTCTGCCCGGGATATCTGCTACGGCCCCATGAAGGATCTGGCTCTGGATCTTCACAAAGGCGAGATCCTGGGTATTGGAGGCCTTACCGACTGCGGTATGCACGACTTTGGCAAGATCCTCTTCGGCATCATCAAGCCTGACTATGGAACCGTGAAGCTCTCCGATGGGACCGGAATTGCAAACCCCAAACAAGCCGTGAAAAATCATATGGCCTATATCTCCAAGAACCGGGATACCGAGGCCCTTATGAGTGCGGGCAGCGTAAAGGACAACATGTGCCAGGCTGCTGGTAACGTTGAACTGGTTCCCGTCCAGATTGCAGGAGGCTCCGATGGCCTGCAGACCACTTACGAGAATATGATTAACATGGGCGTGGACGGCATTCTGGCTGTTTCCTTCTCCGAGGGATCAGTCCGTCTGCTTGCTGACCTGTTCGAGGAGAGTGATGTGGACTGGTTCCTGGTGAACCGCCGACTCTCCGATGAGAGCCTGAAGGAATATGTCTTCAGCCAATCCAAGTTAGTGGGAAATGAGTTCTGCTACGAGGAAGAGACCGCTTACCAGATGGTCAAGAAACTCCATGAGGACTATGGAGTGAAGAATCTGGCTGTTATCGGCCTGACCCAGGGCGATGCGGCCGGTGACCTGCGAGATCAGGGTCTCGCCAGGGCCTGCGAGGAGTTTGGCATCAAGATGCTCACCGAGACCCGCGGTATCGCCTCCGCCGGTGATGTGACCAATGCTGTGGAGGGCATCATCTCCTCCTATCCCGAGGTGGACGGACTCTTCATCGTGGGCGGCAATGTCACCAATGGCGCTTTGGCTGGTGCCAGTCACTTGTTTCCCCCCATTTAATATGATATAATGCAAATTACAATAATTTTTGATAAGGCAATACAGAAATGGGAGGATACGGATGACTATCAAGGATATAGCCTCTTTAGCCGGAGTTTCCCCTGCAACTGTCTCCAAGGTGCTGAACAATAAGGCCGACTCCATTGCAGAGGAAACCCGGGAAAAGGTTTTGCGGATCGTGAAAGAATACAATTTTAGACCGTTTCAGAAATATATCCAGAATAATTCCTTCTTTGGAGGCTTTGTGGGGCTGTTACTGCCTGGCGAAACCCGGGAATACAGCGACTTTATCTCAGGAGCGCAGGCGGCCGCCTGCGCTGAAGGATATAGTATGGTTCTTTGTACCTGCCGGAGTGAAGCAGACAGGGAAAAACATCTCAGCAGCCTGTTTGGCAAAGGGGTGGATGGAATCGTCCTCTATCTGGACCGGGAGACCAACTTTGAGGAGCTGCTGGCCGATGCGCCGGATAAACTGGTTTGTGTCGCTGCCACCAACCTTCAGAGTGCGTCAGGGCAGTGTGAGGCATACTGCGACTTTTCCGCTGCCGCCAAGCTGGCCGTCGAGCATTTGATCCGGTTTGGACATCGGGAGATTGCTGTGATTGGCTGGAGATCCCATTTTCTGCGTGAGGATCTGATCGCAGGTTACAACAAAGCCCTTTATGAACATGAGATTATCAAGCAGTCTGAGGCCATTTGCCTCTGCGACAGTTCGGAAGAGATCACCGCCTTTGTACGGCAGTTTACCTGTGGCAGCGGCACAGCCTTCCTGTGTCAGGATGCTCAGATTGCCGCCTGTGTTTATCGAACACTAAGCCACTATGGGTTGCAGATCCCTCGGGATTATTCCGTCATCGGGCTTTCTGCCCACAGAGGACCATTAGATGTGTTCGAGCCGGAGCTGACAATGATGGATGTTCGTTTCCAGGACCTTGGACGATCTGCCGTAGAGGCCTTGATTGGAAAGATTGAGGGAAGGCACAATATGCTCGAACAGCTCTCTCCCCAGCTGTGGCCGGGCGCCAGTGCAGCTTCACCTCTGCATACTGCAGGGAAACGTATCATCGTGGTTGGCAGTATGAATATGGATGTGATCGTCCACTTGACCCACATTCCTACATCGGGGGAAAGCCTGCAGGCCCAGAGATTTTTGAATCTGCCCGGCGGTAAGGGAGCTAACCAGGGTGTTGGAGCTGCAAAACTGGGAGGCAATGTCTATGCCATTGGCTGTCTGGGCAGCGATCAGGAGGGCAGACTGCTTTACAGCAGCCTGGTGGAGAACGGCGTCAATACTGCGGGAGTACGTATCGTTCACGATAAACCAACCGGCAAAGCCTATATCCTGGTGGCGGAAAATGGTGAGAGTACCATTGTACGGTCCTACGGAGCCAATAACGATCTGCAGCCCGACGTGGTGAAAGCCGGCGCTGCCTACTTTGAGGATGCTCAGTTCTGCCTGATCTCTATGGAGATGCCTTGGGAAACAGTTTTATATACCATTGATTTCTGCCTTGAAAAGGGGATACAAACCATTGTGAAGCCAACTACTCCGAGAGTGATTCCCGCCGAGGTCCTGAAAAAGATTACCTTCTTAGTGCCAAATGAAAAGGAGCTGGAGGTCCAGATCAGTGGGTCGCAGCCTGTCGAGGAGAAGGCGGCCAGCCTTTTCGTGTCCGGAGCGCAGAATGTGATCGTAACCTTGGGGGAGAAAGGCTGTTATCTCCACAGCAAGGCGTTGAAACGCCATTTTCCGGCGGCAGATTTTCAGGCAGTCGATACTACTGGAGCCGGCGATGCGTTTATCAGCGCCTTGGCGGTTTTCCTCAGCGAGGGCCACAATATCATTTCCTCTATTCAATTTGCTACCTACGCCGCCGGACTCAGTATCACTCGTGATGGAGCGCAGACAGCTCTTGCCGACCGTGCTGCCATAGATTCCTATTATGAGCAGCAGCATTCGAACGATTTGGTCCTGGAAAAAAATTAGTCGCCTCTTGGCAATACAAGTGAGCAATCCGAAGGAAGTGCTGGCTGTCCAACCTGTTGGCAGTCAGCACTTTTTTAAGAGGTTATAGTCGAAGCGGTTGAGAATCGGTAAAAAGGAGGCGAGGAAAAACAGGGTGTGGCGAGGCGGAGGACGCAGGCGGGCTGACGCCCGCCAAGGACAACAACGAAGTCCACACCCTGTTTTGACCGCCGAACTTTACCGATTTTCAACTGCTTCGACTATAAGTCACATTTTTGCACTGATAGGAGAAGATCCATATGCCGCAAGCCGCCAATTTGACTGATTAAGGGCCCTTCGCTTTTTCTTCTGCCACTGTCCACTATGTACTGTACTCCTACATGCGCTGCCCGCAGGGCGGCGCACGAAAATCAATTTTGCGTCCGCAGGGCGCGACGACCCCGGCGCTCCGTTGGCAATATCCGCCCAGCAGCAGCGCGCCGGGCCGCCGCGCCCTATAAATGCGGCTTCATTTTCTCAAAATTGATTTCCGTGAGGGCGGCGGATTCCTTCTTGCCATTTTTGTAAAAACGGGTTACAATACTTCTACCCACCAAAAAAGGAGAAATACCGTGGATAAAAGATTAGAGCGCATCCTGCCCCGGGTACAGAAGCCCGCCCGCTACACCGGCGGGGAATACAACGCGGTCATGAAGGATAAAAGCGGCGTGGACACCCGCTTCGCCTTTTGCTTCCCGGACACCTATGAAATCGGCATGTCCAATCTGGGCTTCCGCATTCTCTACGGGGTCCTCAACCAGATGCCCGGCGTGTGGTGCGAACGGGTGTTTACCCCCTGGCCGGACATGGAGGAGGAGCTGCGGAAAAACGGCATCTCTCTCTATGCCCTGGAGTCCGGAGACCCGGTAGGAGATTTCGATATCATCGGATTTTCCGTGGGCTATGAGATGGCCTACACCGCTATGCTGAATATGCTGGATCTCAGCGGACTGCCCCTGCGGGCGGAGGACCGGCCCGGCCTGACTCCCCTGGTCATTGCCGGTGGCACCGCCATGTACAACGCCGAGCCGGTGGCGGACTTTATCGACCTGGCCCTCATCGGCGAGGGCGAGGATCTGCTGCCGGAGTTGGTAGGCCTCTACCGCCGGGCGAAACAGGAAAAATGGGACAAGCCCCGGTTCCTCCGGTCGGCGGCAAAGATACAAGGAGTATATGTTCCATCGCTTTATAACGTTTCATATCGTGAAGACGGAACAATCGCCGCTATCACGCCACGGGACGGCGCCCCGGAAAAAGTGGTCAAGCGGGTGGTCCACGATATGAACAAGTCCTACTATCCCGCCAAGACCATTGTGCCGTCAACGGAGATCGTCCATGACCGGGTGACCCTGGAGGTATTCCGGGGGTGCATCCGGGGCTGCCGGTTCTGCCAGGCGGGATACGTCTACCGCCCGGTGCGCTGCCGGAGCCGGGAACAGCTGGCGGAATATGCCAAGGCCGCCGTTCAGGATTCCGGCTATCAGGAGATGACCCTCAGTTCTCTGTCTACCAGCGACTACCCGGAGCTGGTAGGCCTGTGCGACGATCTGGAAGCCTTCTGCGGGGAGAAGCACGTCAATCTCTCCCTGCCTTCCCTCCGGGCGGATAACTTTTCCATGGAGCTGATGCAGCGGCTCCAGAAGGGCCGGAAAGCGGGGCTCACCTTTGCCCCCGAGGCCGGAACCCAGCGGCTGCGGGACGCCATCAACAAGAATGTCACCGAGGAGGAGCTGACCGAGAGCCTGAAGACCGCCTTTTCCGGCGGCTGGAGTAGCGTGAAGCTCTACTTCATGCTGGGCCTGCCCACGGAGACCGACGAGGACGTGCTTGGCATCGCGGAGATGGCCAATCATGCCGTCCACACCTGGCGGGAGTACGCCAGCAACAAGAACCGGGGGCTGCGGCTGACAGTGTCTACCTCCTGGTTTGTGCCCAAGCCCTTTACCGCTTTCCAGTGGGAGGCCCAGATCTCCCGGGCGGAATACGAGCGCAGGGTGAAGCTCCTCCGGGAAGCCATCACCGCCAAGGCCGTCACCTACAACTGGCACGACGGCGGCACCAGCTTTTTGGAGGCGGTGCTGGCCCGGGGGGACCGCCGGATGGGCCGGGTGCTGGAGGCTGCTTTCCGGAAGGGGGCCAGGCTGGATGCCTGGAGTGACTATTTTGATCTGGAGCGCTGGATGGAGGCCTTTGAGGAGTGCGGACTGGACCCGGAGTTCTATGCCTGCCGGGAGCGGAGCCGGGAGGAGGTCCTCCCATGGAGCATGATCTCCTGCCATGTGTCCGACGGCTATCTCTGGCGGCAGCGGGAGCTGGCCTATCAGTCCGTCACCACCCCCGACTGCCGGACTCAATGCTCCGGCTGCGGGGCCAATACCGTGAAGGGAGGGGAGTGCTACCGTGGGTAAGCTGAGACTTCGTTTCGTGAAGGAGGGCCGGGCGGTATATATTTCCCACCTGGATCTGCTGCGGACCTTCCAGCGGGTATTCCTCCGTCAGGGGCTGGTGCTGCGCCACTCCCAGGGATTCCATCCCCATCCCATCATTTCCTTCGCCCTGCCCCTGAGCGTGGGACAGGCCAGCGACTGTGAAATTCTGGACTTTGAGGTCAACGAAGACATGGACGGCGGCCGTCTGCCGGAGGCGCTGAACCTCTTTATGCCCGAGGGCATCCGGGCGGTTGACTGCTATGTTCCCATCCGGCCTGTCCGGGAGCTGGCGAGGCTCCGCTGCCGGGTGGAGCTGATCTATGACCGCGGCGTCCCGGAGGGAGCGGCGGAGCGCATTCAGAGTCTGCTTCTGGGGGAGAGCGTGGTCATCCAGAAGCGCACCAAGCGCAAGGCCATGGCGGATGTTGACCTCCGGCCTATGCTTCACAGTCTGGACATCCGGGAGACCCCGGGCCTCCTGACGCTGGAGGCGGTGGTTTCCGCGCAGAATCCGGGGATGAATCCCGCCCTGTTGGCGGCGGCAGCGGAGGTACACTTGCCGGAGCTGGCGGCGGATTTCGTCCGCGTCCGGCGGGTGGAGGTGCTGGACGAAGAGGGGAATATCTTTCAGTGAGCCGAGGCCATTGATTGAAAAAGCGCATATGTGCTTTTTCAGCTGTGCTGACTACGTTTTGTGCCTGGGTGGCGTCAAGATTATTTCGCAAATTAGTATGCAGACTCTGGGTGGAATGAAG
>ERZ779631.670-NODE-670-length-11444-cov-5.587409_pt1 | contig 11444 bp, 7 predicted proteins | sample MGYA00514193_ERZ779631 | MGnify/ENA primary metagenome ERZ779631 (study PRJEB29562, sample SAMEA4376710) | mouse gut metagenome | isolation source: Cecum | study: EMG produced TPA metagenomics assembly of the A DSS colitis mouse model was used to assess the...
AATGTGCTTGTCAGATACAATATCTTTCATGCCCGTCTTTTGATTAACCATGCTGAAAATGGCCGGAAATATCTGTATGATATTTTGGCAGTAAAAAAAGAAACGAGCAAGCCGCAGCAAGATATACGGTGAAAACCCACTTCTTCTGTTCTGTCAATCCCTGATTTTGAATTTTTCAAAATCACACACTGGCATTTTGATATTTTCATACTTATTTTTCAACCTGTATAAAATTTTCAAGAGTTCTCTAATTTCCGCTTGACTTTCTATTTGCAGACTACAACTTCTCTGAAATCATGGCGGGGAAGAAGGAGGGGGAGGAACCGGGAGGGCGGAATCGGCAGCAGGAGGAGAAGGGTGGCAGGAGGAAGGAGACGGTCAGGGGCGAACGGTTCGGGATAGTTTCGCGCTGCTTTGCGGAGGAAAATGAAATTTTCTTAATATTCCGTCCAAAAAACAGCAATTTGGTGACACGGATGTCACCAAAAGCCCGCAATGAGCCCGGATGGCGAATCGCGGGCGGTTGCGTCCGGCCGCCACCACTTCGCCGGAATATTAAGAAAATTTCATTTTCCTCCGCAAAGCAGCGCGAAACTATCCCGAACCGTTCGCCCCTGACCGTCTCCTTCCTCCTGCCACCCTTCTCCTCCTGCTGCCGATTCCGCCCTCCCGGCTCCTCCCCCTCAAACAGCCATATGAATTTCTACCTTCGTTCTGCCTTCCCCCCTCTCATCCATATTGCAAATTTTTTCCTAAAATGCTATGATAATTCCAGAAATATTACGATCAATGGAGAACGTCATGAAAAGAAAAATCAGCATATTGTTTCCGGCCCTTTTATTGGCCGTATTATTGTCCGGATGCCAAAGCAAAGACTCTGATCCTGTATTTTCAACCACAGACAACGAGCAGGAAGCGGAGCGTAACCCTGATTCTGATACGGTCAATCTGACTGTCTGGGGCGCGGAGGAAGATGAAGAACTGCTCCGCCAGATTATCGACGGATTCCAGGAAGAATACCAAAACCAGGCGAACTTTGCCATAACTTACATGCCGCAGAGCGAAAGCCATTGCACCGACGCCCTGATGGCGGATCTGGAAAACGGCGCGGATGTATTCGCCTTCGCCGATGATCAGCTGTATACGCTTGTGGCCGCCGGCGCTCTGGAGCCGATAGATAACGCGGAAACGATCCGCGCATCGAATCTGCCGGAAGCTGTCCTTGCAGCATCCGTGGACGATACCCTGTACGCCCTGCCTCTCACCGCAGACAACGGGTATTTTCTTTATTATAATAAACAATATTTTTCCGAAAAAGATATTACATCCCTGGACCGGATGCTTGATATCGCAGCGGAACAAGAGAAAAAAGTTTCGATGGAATGGTCCTCCGGATGGTATGTATACTCCCTCTTCGGCAATACCGGGCTCACTGTCGGCCTGAACGACGACGGGATCACCAACTACTGTACCTGGAACAGTACCGAAGGGGATATTAAGGGAACTGACGTGGCGCGGGCCATGCTGGCTATGGCGGAACATCCCGGCTTTATCAGCACGGACGACGCCGGTTTTCTGGAAGGCGTGAAAAACGGCACGATCATCGCAGGAGTCAACGGCGTATGGAATGCTGTCGCCGTGGAAGAAGCATGGGGCAGCGGTTTCGGAGCGGCAAAACTTCCCTCTTACACATGTGCCGGACAGCAAGTCCAGATGGCTTCTTTTTCCGGCTATAAATTGATCGGAGTAAACGCCTATTCCAGCCATCCGCAGTGGGCCGCAAAACTTGCGGAGTGGATCGCAAGCGAAGAAAACCAGGCACTCCGTTTCCAGCTCCGCGGCCAGGGGCCTTCCAATATCCAAGCCGCCGCTTCTGCAGAAGTACAAAGTTCCCCCGCCATCGCCGCATTGTTGGAACAGTCTGAATTTTCCTGCCTCCAACGCATCGGCGGCAATTTCTGGGAACCTGTCACCACGTTTACCGCCGATATCCTGGCCGGAAATATGAAAGGAAAAAATCTCCAGGAACAGCTTGACATTATGGTAGATGGGATTATCGCGCCATAATGCCCCCCAATATCAATACCAGACATCAAAGGAGTACTCGTTATGATGAAAAATATCAGTTTAAAACATCGTCTGATTATACCGATTGCCCTTCTCGGCATTGTAGCCCTTTTGTCAAACATTCTTTCCATCATCAATATACATAACGTGAACGCAAATGCCTCCAATATCGCCGATAATTATATGGACGGCAAAAGCCGGCTGGCGGAAATCTGCCAGTCCTCCATGGACATACATAAAATGGCCTTAAGCCACATCGTCGCCACAGATTACGAAACTATGATCTCCCTCGTCCAGCAGATCAAGGAAAAGGAAGCACTTCTGGACGATATGCTGGCGGAATACCAAACCCATGTGGTTTCCGAAGATCAGGCAAAATACGATGCCCTCCTGGCAGACTATGCCTCTTTCAAGCACGCGCTTGTCCACCTGGTCTGCGCCAGCGCCAGCCACAAGACGCAGGACGCCTATGCCCTCGCTAACGGCGACGTGGCCTTATATGCCGACGCCATGGAAAACGATATCGATTCCCTGACCTCTTCTATCAGCGACCAGACTTCCGAAGCCAGAAACCGGCTCTCCACCGTATATCTCATATCCCTGGCTGCCGGCATTACGGCGGTTATCATCTGTACTTTGCTGGTATTTACGGATTTGAAGCTGATTACGAATTATGTTGTGACTCCCATCAAGAATATCCTGAACACCATCCAGGAAAGTTCCGGGCGCATCCACCATATGACAAAGGAAGTATTAAAAAGAACGCAAGCATCCAAAGGAAGCGCTGCCGGCCTCTCCTCCCTCGCCGAACAGCTGTCGGCATCCATTCAGGAAGTGGCGGGCAATGCGGCCCTGATCAACGATAATACGGGAAGCGTCCGTCTGGATGTCAAGAATATTACAGAAGAATGCGGCGCTATCACGGAGTACACCGTCCACATGAACGCCCGCGCAGACGCCATGCAGCAGTCCGCCCAAACCAACGCGGAAGTCACCAGCGCCAAGGCTGCGGAAATCCTCCGCTCCCTTAACGACGCTATCGAAAAAAGCAAAAGCGTCAACCAGATCAAAACGCTCACCGAAGAGATTCTCGCCATCTCCCAGCAAACCAGGCTGATCGCTCTTAACGCTTCCGTAGAAGCCGCTAACGCCGGGGAAGCGGGCAGGGGCTTCGCCGTAGTCGCCAGCGAAGTTCGCGATCTTGCGCATTCCAGCCAGGAGACCGCCAACCGCATCCAGGAGATTAACGATGTGGTCATTGCCGCCGTATCCAATCTCTCTGAAAATGCCCAATACCTGATCGACTATATGAACCGATCCGTCCTCACGGAATTCCAGTCATTCGTACAGTCCGGCAGCCAGTACAAGGAAGACGCCGCTTACATACGCAAGACTATGGATGAATTCCACGAGCAAACCAAACGCTTGGAAAATTCCATGTCCGGAATCGCGGACTCCATCTGCGCCATCACAAAAGCTATCGATGAAAGCGCTATCGGCATTACCGGCGTCGCTGACAATACCAGAAACCTTGCGGGCGATATGGAGGATATCGCACAACGCATGGGCGTCAACCAGGAAGTCGTGGAAGGGCTGGAGAAGGAAACGATCGTATTCAATAATCTATAAGCAAAAATGTCTGCTGCCAGCCATGGAGCCGCTTTCTCACCGATATTTTTTTCATCCCTCCGCCAGCACCCTGAAAGTACCCGCAAGATCCAGCCTCCCGAACCCCCAGGAGCGGTTCGGATATACAATATCCTCGCTGCGCGCCGCTCCCCGCACAAAGTATGCCTTCACTTCCATGCTCTGAGCCAGCACATCATTTTCTTCGATCACCGCCCACTGCATAAACTGTGCCGCTCCTCCCGCCGTAATAGCGGCGGCCATACAGGAACCGGTACGCGCTCCCAGCGCCGTCGAAACATTGACCCCCGGTGCGGCAATATCTGGTTTCAACCCCCCGCCTCTGGCAAATCCCCTGCCGGAATCGATATAAAAACTATTATTGCCCGCATCATAGGCGGATACTGTGATCACATTATCTGCCAGGGACGGCTCCGTCAATGTCACATACGGCGTAGAACTCAGGAAATAGACGTCGGTTTTTAAAAACTGGGTAATCGGCAGCCACATATTGATATAGCCATAGCCAATACTTCCCCGCATTTCTATTTGAAAAGTCCATACCCCTGCAGTCGGCTGTACGACCCTAAATACCACCAGTTCATCGCCGCCGCCCTGTTCTACTAAAATATGATCTACGGCAATCCTCGTTTTTTCATAAATAAAACTGAAATTCCTCGTTTCCCTGCTCCTGAAATCAATGTATGGTATGACTTCTCCTCCCGGAGAACGAATCGACACGCTCATCGTATTCGGAACGGTCCCCCATAGTTCCATGACAAAACCCGGCTCTTCATTCCCCACGCGTATTTCCGCCGTCTGCATCACCGCAGCGCCTTCCATTGGAAAAAGCCTTTGGAAATGGTGTCCCGCATTGCCCTCGTTTCCGCCGCCCGCCACGACTACACGGTTCCGCTTTCTGGCGATCCTGTCCAAATATCTTGCCAGCACGGAATTGCCGGCATGGTCTCCCCAGTTTGTCCCCATGCCGATACATATGACCACCGGCCTTTCGCTTACTTCTGTAAAGCGGTCCAGGTATTTCAATGCCATCCCGATATTCGCATCGCAATAAGCCGGCACGCCGTCCGGTATCAAATAGTAATCCCTCAAATATTGCTTCGCTTCCTTGCATTTCACCACCACGATATCCGCATCCGGCGCAGCGCCTAAAAAATTCACACCAAACCCCGTATTGCTCCCCGCCGCCACGCTGGCCATGGCCGTTCCATGGCCGTCCGTATCCGTAGACGGAACCACCGACAACGAATCAGCGCTTCTGATCGCCTCATTGATCTGTTCATTGGTATACTCCGTTCCAAAAGAAAATCCATCCGGCGGAGTCCCTTCCTGTATCGTCTGATCCCAGATAGATAATATTCTCGATGTGCCGTCTTCATTCTTAAAAACATCTAAATTATAACGTATTCCAGTGCATATAAATCCTATAACCACGCCTTTTCCAGTCAAAGAAAGAGGGGGCCTTTGCACTTCGGCAATTCCCGATCTTATCAGATTCACCGGATCGTATTCGCCCGCCGGGCCCGCGGCCTCCTGCATCAGACCATATAACTTCGGAATCGAATTATAAGTATATTTGCTCACGCTGACCGGCATCTGGACGGAACGCCTGAAATACAGTACCGCAAACTCCTCATCGATCATTTCCACGCAGTAATCCATGCCGTCCAGTTCATCCCCAACCAGCATAAAGTCAATCAATGCTTCTCCAAAATCTTCGGATAATATCTGCTCTCTGCACGCCATATTTCCACTCTTTACACTTTTCTTCTATTGTATGACCCCTTCTTCCATAACGTTAAGAAAAACGAAGCAGTTTGTCTTTGCATGGAAAGATCAATTTTCATAAACGCCGTGACGGAGGGAAGCTAAAGGAAGCAAAAGCAGCCGGGAAAGGGGCGGACGGAGGGCCGGTTTTCTGCTGTTGCGTACAATCAGTAATTTCACTTATGAAATGGTCGATAATCAGAGTGAAATCGCCAGGACGGCGGTTTCAGGAAGCATAAGGCATGGATGCCGTTGCTTCCGACTCGTTCGGTTTTATCATGTTACCCATTTCATTAGTGAAATCTGATTGGAAGCTCCAGCTGAAAACCGGCCCTCCGTCCGCCCCTTTCCCGGCTGCTTTTGCTTCCTTTAGCTTCCCTCCGCCACGGCGTTTATGAAAATTGATTTCTCTGATCTTTACAGCAATTTTAATGTTTTTTTCATCTAATCCGTGTATACTTATAAAAGGGAGGTTTGTATGATATGCGTATATTAATTGCAGAAGACGAAAAATCATTAAACAATGTGATTACCAAAACATTGACCAAAAACGGATACAGCGTGGACTCCTGCTTTGACGGAGAAGAAGCTTTGGACTATCTGGCGGGAGCGGAATACGATGCTGCGATTCTGGATATTATGATGCCAAAGCTGGACGGTATCAGCGTTTTAAAAAAATTCCGGGCTTCCGGCCGTTCAACTCCCGTCCTTTTCCTGACTGCAAAAGACGCTGTCTCCGACAGAGTGCAGGGACTGGATGCAGGTGCGGACGACTATCTCGTAAAACCCTTCTCTTTTGACGAACTTCTGGCCCGCATCCGCGTTCTGCTGCGCCGAAATACCGGCAACGCGGAGAATGTTCTCCGGGCAGCCAACCTGACAGTGGATTTGAACGCCCGCACGGTTTTCAGAGACAGCACTGCCATCGCCCTTTCTTCCAAAGAATTCTCTATTCTGGAATACATGGTAAGGAATCAGGGCATCGTTCTCACAAGGGAAAAAATCGAACAACATATCTGGAACTATGATTATGAAGGAGGTTCCAACGTGATCGATGTATATATCCGCTATCTGCGCAAAAAAATTGATGATTCCTACACCCCCAAACTCATTCATACCGTCAGAGGAACCGGATATGTACTCAAGGAGATAAACCCATGAAACACCTGTCCATAAAAGCAAAAATTACACTCTGGTATACAGTGCTTATGGCCCTTCTCGTCATAGTCATGCTCTGGATCCTGTTTTCTGTCAGCAATACACGGATCCTGTCCGGTGCGAATACAAGATTGAAAAATACGGTAGTCCGAAGCTTTCGGGAAATCGATTTTGAGGACGGAATGTTGGAATTCGACGACGATTTCCTGAGGCTCGGCACGGAAAACGGCATATACCTGTCGGTATACGACCGTTACGGCAACTATCTGTATGGCCAGCTCCCGGCTTACTACTCGGGAACGCCTACTCTGGTCATGGACGAATTGCAGCAGGATTATGATTTCTACACCCAATGGTATATCTATGACTACAAAATGCCTGTGGAGGGCTATGGAACACTCTGGGTAAGGGGCATCACCTCACAGCTTCGAACCGACAGAGCCCTTATAACCATGATTCGACTGGCACTAATTTTCTTTCCATTTTTCGTATTATGTATCGCCGTGAGCGGCTATTTTCTCATACGAAAGGCCCTGGCTCCTCTCCGGTCCGTTACCGAAGCGGCCGAAGAAATCAGCCTTGGCAAAAATCTCTCCAGGCGCATTCATCTGGAAGGCGGCCAGGATGAAGCGCACCGGCTGGCTCACACCTTTGACCATATGATGGATAAACTGGAAGCTTCCTTTGAAAGCGAAAAACAGTTTACTTCCGATGTCTCCCATGAACTGCGCACTCCCACATCCGTCATCCTCGCCCAGTGCGAATATGCGCTTTCCGGTCAGGAATCTCCTGAAGAATTAAAAAGCTGTCTGCATACGATTATGAATCAGGCACGCAAAATGACCGCCCTGATTTCCCAGCTCCTTACCTTGTCCCGAGCGGACAGCGGAAACCAAAACCTTCATTTGGAAACGATTAACCTGAGCGAACTCCTCGAAATCATTGCCCAGGAACAGCAGATCATCGCGGATCAAAAAAACATTACCATTCAGACCGATATTTCCCCCCATGTCCTCATGCGGGCCGACGAGACGATGATGATGCGTTTTTTTATCAATCTTATTTCCAACAGTATCCGTTATGGCAAGGAAAACGGCCATGTGCATCTTACGCTGGCTTCCGAAGGGAATACTATCACCGGATCGGTAGCTGACGATGGGATCGGCATCTCAGCCGAACAGCTTCCCCTCATCTGGAAGCGGTTTTATCAGGCAGATCCCGCAAGAACCTCCGATGCAAGCGGCAGCTCCGGCCTTGGCCTCCCTATGGTACAATGGATCGCCAAAGCCCATGGCGGAACCATATCCGCAGAAAGCACCCAGGGACAGGGAAGTAAATTTTCTTTTACTTTTTCATCTTCCCTTAATCTTGGCACTATATGATAAGTTTATCGAAACAAACAAAAAGGGTTTTTCAATGATCAGGATGAGAGTTTACAATGAAAAATAGGAAAATGAAAAGAACTTATATACTTACGGCAATATTAGGTCTGGCCTTTATATTTACGGCCTGCGGTTCCGCGGCAGAAGCCAAATCCGCCCAACCGGAAGCGGCACAGGAAGCGGCCTCTGCCCAGGATAGCACACAGGTACAGGCAACGCCTCCCATACAGACAATGGGAACGCTTCCCGATGGCACACAGGTACCCGTCACCATTCTTCCCGACGGCACGATCCAGATCTCACAGCCATCTACGGACGCAGCCGCGCAAGACCAGCCCGCAGACGCTAACGCCCCGGCGGCTCAGGCAGCCCAGGAACCACAAGTTCAGCTGACAGATAATAGTGCCTCCGCAGCTTCCGCAACTTCCGCAGCTTCTGCAGCTCCTACAGTTCAGGAACCGCAAATTCAGCCGGCAGGTAATAGTTCGCAAGCATCCCTTATCGGAGAAGAAAAAGCATTACAGATCGCTTTGGAACATGCGGGAGTAGCATTAGAAAATGTTGCCTATTCCCAGGTAAAACTGGAAAACGATGACGGCAGATGGGAATATGATACCGAATTTTACTCCGGCAGCAAAGAATATGACTACGAAATCGACGCTTCCACCGGTGAGATCCTCGGCTATGACCACGATATCGAAAGCGTCTACCTGCCCTCTGCGGATAATGCACAGTCTTCCGCCGCTTCCGTCAGCCTGGAAACTGCCAAATCTTCTGCTTTGGCCAAAGTTCCGGGAGCCGGCGAATCCAACATCAGGATCAACCAGGACTATGATGACGGCAGACTGATATACGAAGGCAAAATCATCTACAATACTACCGAATATGAGTTTGAAATCGATGCAACCACCGGCACATTTCTCGAGTGGAGCGCGGAATCTATCTATGATTAATATTGGCATGAAAAAGGGGCATCACTGAATGATATCTTCAGTGATCTGCCCCTTTTTAGTATCCATTATTTATCGAATCAACGCCCTCTTTCCAAGAATACCGGACACTGCCAGGCTGCGCATCAGCTTACCGCACCCAAAACTGCTTTGCTGCTGCGCGCCGGTCTATTGAAGATGATCCGGCAATTCCATGCGGTTGCCGCGGATATCGATCACCGGGCCTCCTGTTTTTTCGATATATTCTCTCGTAATCGTCACCTGTCCAATATTATCGTCCTTCGGTATTTCATACATAATATCCAGCATAAATTCTTCGATAATAGCACGCATAGCCATAGCTCCTGTATCTTTCTCCATCGCTTTTTCTGCGATCGCTTCCAGGGCTCCCTCATCGAACAAAAGCTTTACCTCATCCAGCTCCAATAATTTCTGGTATTGCTTTAAAATCGCATTTTTGGGCTCTTTCAAAATCTTTACCAGCATTTCTTTTGTCAAACCTTCCAGCGTACAGATAATCGGCATACGCCCTAAAAACTCAGGAATCATACCGAATTTGCGGATATCCTCTACCGCCACCCTGTTTAGAATATTCTTTTCTTTATCGTATTTATCCTTCAACTGGGCTCCGTATCCGATGGACGTCCCTTTGTTCAAACGCTGTTTGATAATCTCCTCCAGATCAGGAAATGCTCCCCCACAGATAAACAAAATATTCTTTGTATTGATCGTCGTCAGCGGAACCATGGCATTTTTACTGTTCGCCCCTACCGGAACTTCTATTTCCGCTCCTTCCAACAGCTTCAACATGCCCTGCTGTACGGATTCCCCGCTCACATCCCGGGAATTGGTATTCCTTTTTTTGGCAATCTTATCGATTTCATCGATAAAAACAATGCCCCTTTCCGCCCGATCCACATCGTTTTCCGCCGCCGCAAGAAGTTTGGATAACACGCTTTCGATATCGTCGCCGATATACCCGGCTTCCGTCAGCGAAGTAGCATCTGCAATGGCCAGAGGCACATCCAGAAGCCTTGCCAACGTCCTTACCAGATAGGTCTTACCGCTTCCCGTAGGGCCAATCATCAATATATTGGACTTTTCGATTTCAATCTCATCCATCGTTCCCGTTGCTACCCGCTTATAATGATTGTAGACCGCCACGGAAATGATCTTTTTCGCCTTCTCCTGGCCCACCACGTATTCGTCCAGCTGTGCCTTTATTTTATGAGGCGCAGGAATATCTTTAATATTCAGAACCGGCTCTTCTTTCTTTTTTGCCTTTTTCTTTTTCAACCGCTGTTTGTTAGGTATTCCTCCGTCTCCCTGCAAATCCGCCAGATTTACAAAACTGATATTGGGAAAACCTTTCCCTTTGCTCCATTTTTCTATTTCATCATTCCAGTTAGTATTGCCAAGCATTCCCTGATAATCGAACTGGCTCACCGTATCCATTGTCTTATGCATGCAATCGTTGCAGACCGATATATTATTGGGAAGCTTAAACATCTTTCCCGCCTTGCTCTCCGGCCGGCGGCAGATAAAGCAGACATCCTCATATTCGCTTTCTTTTCCGTCCGCAGCATTTTTCTTCTTATCTTCCGGGGATTTTTTCTCCAACTCCGCTTTTTCCCCGCCTTCCTCATCGTCTTCGTAATCGTCCTCGTTGATTTCCGTATCCTTCATATCCAGTTCTTCATCCCGGATTTCAAATTCGTCGTCTTTATTGTCAAAATGGTTCATTCTAACAGCCCTTGCCTTTCCTCATCCCATGTCTTTTTTCTTAATATCCATCGATTTTCTGTCCTGATATCCATTATAAAGCATGATATATTGATACACAAGTGAACATTTTCTAAATAATTATGAGCATAACTTTACTTATGCTGTTTTACAGCCTCCCTTACAGTTCGTACCAAAATCAATAATTAGCGCGGAAAAACATCATTATACCAACGTTCTTCCGCGCCCACTTTGTTTATCAAGCCTTAGTTTCTATTTATTCTATTATTGAAATACAATGTCCGGCTGTCTCAAATGCCGTCACTCAAATTTCTCCCCAAGCGTCACCGTCACTGCCTTGCTTTCCCATCCGTCCGGACTTCCCTGCATCAGCGTCACTTCTACGGTCTCTCCCGCCTTATAATATTCCATAACCCGTAGCAGATCCTCGGCACTGCTTATTTTGTTACCATCAAATTCCGTAATTACGTTTCCTTTCTTAATGCCAGCAGCCTCGGCCCCTGTCCCTTCGTATACCTGGGCCACATATACGCCTTTCGGCATTCCATAAATTTCCGCCATCTCTTCCGCCACGGTGCGGGGGGATATTCCGAGATAGCCTTTATTTTCCTCAGATACTTTAGCCCTTGTTTCCTTCAGCATCAGATTTTCGATAATCGGTTTTGCCGCCGATATGGGAATTCCGGCGGTGCGCTTTTGAATATCAAAGGGGAAGTAATAGGCATTAATT
>ERZ779631.671-NODE-671-length-11439-cov-5.836788_pt1 | contig 11439 bp, 13 predicted proteins | sample MGYA00514193_ERZ779631 | MGnify/ENA primary metagenome ERZ779631 (study PRJEB29562, sample SAMEA4376710) | mouse gut metagenome | isolation source: Cecum | study: EMG produced TPA metagenomics assembly of the A DSS colitis mouse model was used to assess the...
CCGGCTCCCCTGCCCTCCCAAACCGCGCGGCGGCCGCGCCGTAACCGGACCGGGCCGCCGCGCGTTTTGAGAGAGTATTTTCAGCCTGACGGCCTCTGCGCCGCTTGTCCGGCGGGGTGAGGCTGTTCCGCCGCAGGCTTTCAGGAATCCTGCGCGTCCTCCAGGTCACGGGCCTTGATGAACCAATCGCAGAACACCCAAATGCCCGCCTCGATGGCCAAGCCGACGGCAACTCCTATCAGAATCATTGTCATAATGTGCAACCTCCAGCTTCCACGTTTGTATCTTACTTCTTCAGGCTCTCAGGCGGGAAAAATCCAACGGTGACGATTGCGGCCAGCGTCAGGACAATCCCGATAATCAGACAAATCTGCATGATTCACTTCTCCTTCTTTCAGTATGAGAGGTCATCAGCGCTTTCGCACCAAAATATCATCCCGGCTGACCAGCGCCACATCCGTCCCGCCCCGGCGGGTCTCATATTCAATTTCCCAATATGGCCGGTATATCAGCCGGTACTCCACATCGTCGCAGAACACGATGCGTCCCAATTTCATCGACCGGGCCAGCAGCCTTCTGGATGCCAGGAGCCGGGACCTTGTCGAAAGCTCCTCCTGCGTCAGAAGAGGTTCCAGCACCTCGGCGGATTCCTCCGGATCCCGTTCCCTGACCGTGAAGTTCACCTGATGGTCTCTGAGGTCCAGCATATCCGACACCATCCGGTGCTGGTACGCGCCTATGATGCTCCAGCTCAAAATTCTGGCGTCCGCCAGGAAAATCACAGTGCCGTCCACCGTCTGCCGGCCCCGGGTCTCCGCGCGATACAGGGCCTTACCCAGCCAAAAGGGCCGGTAGACGTCCCGCACGCGGGATGGTTCCTTTTTCAGACGGTGCGTTTTCATCAATGCCTGAAGCGCGGCGTTCCGTTCCGCGGTCTGATCGACGATCAGCATGTCCGCCTCCTGTGCCGTCCGCAAGAGCTCAAGGCTTTTCTTCCGGGTCCTTCAGGGTTTTCAGCGCCTCCGGGATGCCCTTGAACAGCACCAGCAGATAGAGGAAGCCAAAGGTCCCGAAGGAAACGCCCAGGGTCAGTGCGTGAATCGTACTCCAGTTCATCGTCAAACCATCCTTTCTGATCATTCCGCTCCGTCAATTGTGCATCCGGGTTCTCAGTCGTTTCCGTTGGCCAAAGCGCGGCGCTCACGGTAAACTCCGACAATCTCCTTGGGGGGATCGTTCTTCTGCGTCAGCAGGGAGACAACCACCATACCGGCGATGGACGCGCCCATGGCCCAGTAGAACACCAGATGCGCGGCCAGTCCCAGGCCGTAATTGGTGATGGCGGCTCCGGCCAGGCCGCAGATCAGCGCGGCGCAGGCGCCGTACTGATTCGCCTTCTTCCAGTACATGCCGAAGAAGAACGCCACGGCCACGCCGGAGACGAACATCAGCTCCGCCAGCTTCACAACCCAGTAAATCATGCCGCCCTGATAGAAGTACGCCACGTACAGCGCGCACAGCGCCGTCAGCAGAATGCCCAGGCGGATCAGCAGAGCGGTCTGCTTGTCGGTGAGGGACTTGCCCTTGGGCAGCAGAGGGGCGATCACATCCTGGGGGATCATGGAGGCGCAGGTCATGTAGTACGTGTCGGCGGTGGACATGAAGGCCGACAGCATGCCCGCCACAATCAGTCCCAGCACGCCGGCGGGGACGATCTTGATCATCGTCTCGGCGTAGGCGGTGATGCCGCTGTCCATCCCAGGCACAATGATCAGTCCGGCCGCGCCGACCACCACGGGGAACACCGCCCGGGCCAGGAAGGAGGAATATCCCAAGGTGGAGCCTTTATAGCCCTCCCGGACGGACCGGCAGGCGCAGACGCGGGTCAGCGCGGTGGGATACACGGCCATCGCGATGAAGAAGTAGATGATCTGGTAAACGATCGTGGGCATGCCGTAGCAGGTCACGGGATTGACTCCGGACTCGCCCAGGGCGGCATATACGCCGTCGTACAGCGCGTCCCAGCCGCCGACATAGTTGATGGCCAGAATGGCGCACAGGGGAATCACAATGCCGAGGATCAAAAACTGAACCAGATCCGTCAGCACCACGGACCACATTCCGCCGGTCACCGTATAAACCAGGGCAAGAATCAGCATGATAATCATGATGAACTTCGGGTCACCGCCCAGGAACACGCCGAACATGTTCCCCAGACCCTGGAGGAAGGTGCCCAGCATGATCAAAAACGCGGCGACCATGGCCAATCCGGCAATCGCCCGGGCGGCCCTGCCATACCGGAACTCCATCAGTTCGGGAATGGTCATGATCTTCACCCGGCGGACCCAGACGGAAAACCAGCCGCCCATTCCGGCCAGCACCGACCCGATCCCGATGACGATGCCCAGGAACATTGCCGACAGACCGTTGATATAGCCGGCCTCCGCCTGATACACCATGGTGATGGCGCCCCATTCTCCGGCGACAACCGATGCCAGCATCACATACATTCCGACGTTGCGTCCCGCAACCAGAAGCTCTTCCTTTTTCCCGTGTGTTTTCCTGGAAGCCACAAATCCGATCACGGTGATGAATGCTATGAAGATCGCGATGATTACCCAATCAATTCCTGCGAGTCTCATGAACTTGCCTTCCTTTCTCAAAATCTCAAATGCGTATCCGGTTAGAAGGTACTTTCGCAAGGGAGGAAAATCCGCGCGGGAGAGCATGTGGCGCCGCTCCGTGTGCCCAAAGGTTAAACGTTTATATTACCATATTACAATCGGGCGTCCTTGTCAATCAATATTCAACATTTTATGTTGAAAACGTCAGAGTATCTAGAAATAACACCTGATTTTTGTGCAGATTATCCAGTTCCTTTTTGGAATACTCTGTGATAGACTAAAGCTACCTCTTGGTTAAACGTTTAAAAATTTTACGGGACATTGCCCGGAATGCATTGGAGGTTACCATGGAAACTCTTGGATTTATTGGGCTCGGGAATATGGGCGGCGCCATTTGCCGGGCGCTGGTTGACCGGGGAAATCAGGTCACGGTATACGATTTGAACGAGAAAGCCGTCTCCGCGTTTCAGGGAAAGGCCCGCATCGCCGGGGACGCCGTCGAGGTCCTGGAAAAGAGCGGCATCATCTTCTTATCCTTGCCCGCTTCCAGGCATGTCATTCCGATTCTGGAGGAATATCTCACTCACGGCGTGAAGGGGAAAACCGTCGTCGACACCTCCACCAGTTACCCGGAAACCACCCGCGCGTTTTACGAGCGGTTCAAGGAAGCGGGCGGCAGCTTGGTGGACCTCGCCATCTCCGGAGCCCCCGCCGACGCCGGAAAGGGGGGCCTGATGGCCCTGTTCGGCGGCGACGAGGAGGAGCACGAGCACCTGGCGCCCTATGTGGCCTGCTTCGCCAACCGCTATCCGAACCTGGGCGGCAGCGGAAACGGACACACCGCCAAAATCCTGTTCAACTTTGTGGCCATGACCTATGTCAATATCTACGCCATGGCCTTTCCCCTGGCGGAGAAAATGGGGCTGGACATGCACCAGCTGTTCGAGCTGCTGATGACCACCGGCATGGGATGCGGGACCATGAACTTCTACGTTCCCAAAATGATCGACCGCACTTATGACATGGCCTTCGCTCTGGAGCTGGCCCACAAGGATCTGACCTATTGCCGGAACCTGTTTGAGAAGTTCCAGGTCCCCGCCTTCGCCCTGGACGGGGAGCTGGCCATGCTGCGCACGGCCATTCGGGACGGAAAAGGGAAGATGGACTATTCCGCGTGCATCTCCACGATGTTTGAGTTCTTTGAGGGAAAGTGAGCCATACCGGCAGCGGGAAAGGAGCGGTTCATGAGAAATCTTTTTGATCTGACCGGCGAAACCGCGATGATCACCGGAGCCGGCAAGGGCCTGGGCCGGAGCTTTGCCGGCGCCCTGGCCCAGGCGGGGGCGGACCTCTTTCTGATCGCCCGGAATGAGGAGAGCCTGATCCGGGCTGCCGGAGAGCTCCAGGAACAGTATGGAATCGCCTGCGCCTGGTGCGCCGCGGACATCTCCTGTCAGGAGGATGTCCGGCGCGCCGTGTCTCAGTGCGAGGCGCGGTACGGAAAAATTGATATCCTGGTGAACAACGCCGCGGCCATGCGGAACAACAAACCGCCTCAGGACACCTCCCCCTCGGAATTTGAAGCCGTCATGGGTCCCAACGTCACCGGAACGTTCATGATGTGTCAGGAGGCCGGCGCCGTGATGCGGAAGCGGAAAAAGGGCCGTATTGTCAACATCTCCTCCATGTCCGCCATGATTGTCAACCGGGGCGTGCATGGCGGGTCCTACGAGGTGTCGAAGGCGGCTGTCTCCATGCTGACCAAGACGCTGGCGGTGGAATGGGCCGGGGACGGCATCACCGTAAACGCCATTTGTCCGGGCTATTACGGCACCCAGCCGAATCTGGACTTCTTCGCGGCGGACCCCGCGTTCAGGGAAACGGTGCTGGATATGATCCCGATGCACCGGCTGGGGCGGCCGGAGGAGCTCTGGGGCGCTCTGCTGCTGCTCTGCTCTCCCGCGGCCAGCTACATGCAGGGGGTCACCATTCCGGTAGACGGAGGTTATACACTCTGGTAATCCAAAACTATGGAAGAAAGGCAATGCAATGAAGAGCTTTGACACCTATTTTCCCACGAAGCTGATCTTCGGAGAGGGGACGATTCAGCGCCTTGGCGAAACCGCCCGGGCTTATGGCCGGAAGGCCATGATCGTCACCACCGGAAGCGACATGAAGGACTTTGGAATCCTGGACAAGGCGCTGGAATCCATGCGCGGCGCGGGCATCTCCTGCGAGGTGTTCTCCGCAGTCGAGCAAAATCCCAAGGACTATAACGTGGACCACGGCGTCCGCGTCTACCGGGAAACCGGCTGTGAGATGACCGTCGGGCTGGGGGGCGGCAGCGCGATGGACGCGGCAAAGGCCATCGCCATGATCGCCCGCAACGGCGGCGTGGTCATGGACTACATGCCCGGACAGCCCCGGTACGGGGAAGAGCTGACGGAAACGGAGCCCTGCATCTGCGTCACCACCACCGCCGGCACCGGGTCGGAAGCCACCTATTTCGCGGTGGTCACAAACACCGTCACCCATGAAAAGCCCGGCCTGGGCTGTCCCTGCATGATGCCCGTGGCAGCCATCATTGATCCGGAGCTCATGCTCTCCGTTCCCCGGCGGGTCACGGCCCAGACCGGCGTCGACGTCTTTTTCCACGCGATGGAGGCGTACCTCTCCACGGTGGCCACGCCCTATACGGACATGGTTGCTCTGGAGGCCATGCGCATCGTGGCCAGGTACCTGCCCAGGGTCCTGGAGGCGCCCCAGGACCGGGAGGCGCGCGGGCAGATGGCCTGGGCCAACACCCTGGGCGGAATCGCCATCGTCTTCGCGGCCACCTGCGGACTGCACGCCATCGGGCATTCCATCAGCGGGGTCACGGACATTCCCCACGGCCGGGCCCTGTCCATCGCGGCGGTGTCGTTCATGGAATATACCTGCGAAGCGGATTTCCCCCGCTACGCGCGGGTGGCCCGCATCCTGGGCGCGGACCCGAGTCTGTCTGACGAGGAGGCCGCGAGGCAGTCTCCCGCGCTCATGAAAAAATTCCTGGAGGACGCCGGTATGGAGACCCGTCTCGGCAGCCTGGGGGTCCGGGAGGATCAGATCGACCAGATCGCCGGCATTGCCGTCAGCTCCATGTCCTATTGCATGAGCGTAACCCTGCGCCCCCTGAATGGGGATGACATCGCCGCGATTTTGCGCAAGGCCCTTTAAAACAACCGATATATGCGCGGCGCCCTCGCAAGGGGCCGCCCATTGAAAGGAATAGCGGATATGAGGAAAGAATTTTGCGTCGACCACCTGAAGGTGCGCTGTTACCCGACGCGGGAAGAAATGGGGGCCGCCGGCGCGGAATACGCCGCCGCCCTGATTCAGCAGGTAATCGAGGAAAAAGGCGAGGCCAATCTGATCTTCGCCTCGTCGCCGTCTCAGATGGACACGCTTGCCGCCCTTTCCAAAAAGGACGTGGATTGGAGCCGGGTGAACGCGTTTCACATGGACGAGTATATTGGCATCGGCCTCGAACACAGCGCTTCCTTCGCGAATTACCTCCGGGAGAATTTCTTCCGTCATCTGCGGCTGAAGAACATCCATTATCTGAACGGCATGGCGGACGGCCCCGAGGAATGCCGGCGCTACAGCGCCCTTCTTCAGGAACACCCGGTTGACGTCACCTTCGCGGGAATCGGGGAAAACGGGCACATGGCTTTCAACGACCCTTACATCGCGGATTTCTTTGACCCCCTGCTGGTCAAAATCAACCCCTCCCTGGACGCCGTGTGCAGGGCCCAGCAGGTCCGGGACGGCTGGTTCGCCTCCCTGGACGAGGTTCCCGGCCAGGCCATCACGCTGACCTTCCCCGCGCTTCTCCGGGCTCCCCACTTGATCGTCACCGCTCCCAGCGAGACCAAAAAGGAGATCATCCAAAAGGTTCTGGAGGGCCCGATCTGCCTGGAGGTCCCCGGCACCGCCGCCCGCCTGCACAAAGACGCGGTCCTGTACATCGACGACGCCTCCGCGGCGCTGCTGTCCAATTTCAATTAAGGAGCGTCCACATGGCCACAATCATTCAAAACGCGGTTGTTCTGACGCCTTTCCGCAAGGTTTTCGGTTCCGTTGTCGTGGAGGGCTCCTCCATCGCCCAGGTTCTCCCGGGGGAAAACGCCCCAATCCAAGACGGCGATCTTCTGATTGACGCGGGCGGAAGATACCTCTCTCCCGGCTTTATCGACCTGCATACCCACGGCGCGGGCGGCTGTGACTTCATGGACGGCTCCATCGAGGCCATTGTGACGGCCTGCCGGACCCACATGCTCCACGGCACCACGGCCCTGCTGCCCACGACGCTCTCCTCCCGGGACGAGGAGCTGTTTGAGAATCTGGCGAACATCGACCGGGCCGCCGGGATCAAAGAGGATATGCCGGAGATTCTGGGCGTTCACCTGGAGGGGCCGTATTTCTCTCCCGCTCAGAACGCCGCCCAGGACCGGCGCTATATCAAAGAGCCGGTTCGGGAGGAGTATGAGCGCATCTACACCAACTGCCCCTCCATCAGGATCTGGTCCGTCGCGCCTGAGCTGCCCGGAGCCCGGGAGATGGGCCGGTGGATGCGCGCCAACGGAATCATCGGTTCCATCGGGCACTCCGACGCCGTGTATGAGGACGTGGAGTCGGCCGTTGAAAACGGCTACAGCATGATCACACATTTCTTTAATGGAATGTCGCGCTTGACACGCAGGGATGCGAAGATGTATCTTGGAGTTGCGGAGAGCGGCCTCTGCTTTGACGATCTGACAGTGGAAATCATTGCGGACGGATGCCATCTGCCCCCCAGCCTGCTGAAATTGATTTACAAGGTCAAGGGGCCCGACCGGATCTGTCTGGTAACGGACTCCATGCGGGCGGCGGGAACGGACGTCTCCGAGAGCACCCTGGGAAGCCTGAAAAACGGGCAGCGCGTGGTGATCGAAAACGGCGTCGCCTATATGCCGGGAAAAACCAGCTTCGGCGGAAGCGTCGCCACGGCGGACCGGCTGGTCCGCACCATGTACCGCCTTGCGGACGTCCCCTTGACGGAGGCCGTGAAAATGATGACGGCCACGCCGGCCCGTGTCCTGGGTGTGAATGACCGGATCGGCAGCGTCGCTCCTGGGATGGATGCGGATCTTCTTCTGTTTGACGAAGAGATTTCCGTCTCTCTGGTAATGACAAAAGGAAAGGTCTGGATGAAATAGCCATGAGCGTCACGATCAAAGATGTCGCGGTTGACGCCGGAGTGTCAACCGCAACGGTTTCCCACGTGATCAACAACAGCAAACGGGTCCGCGAGCCGGTGGCGCAAAAGGTGCGCGATTCCATCAAGCGCCTGAATTATTATCCGAACCAGGTCGGCAGCGGACTGCGCTCCAAAAAAACCTACACGGTTGGTCTTCTGGTTCCTTCGATTGAAAACGAGACCTTCGCGCGGCTGGTGGACCGCATTCAGAGCAGCCTGTTTGAACAGGGATTCAATTTGATCGTGTGCAGCAGCCATTACGACCTGGAAGTGGAGTGCCAGGCGCTGAACACCATGATGATGAAGCGGGTGGACGCCGTCCTGGCCATTCCCTCCGCCGACCACTGCCCAAAGCTGGAGGAAATCGCCCGGTCAAAGCCCGTGATTCTGCTGGACCGTACCATCCAGGGCCTGAAAGCCGACGTGGTGGCCGCGGATAACTACAAGGGAGAATATCTGGCCGTCAGCTACTTGGTCCGCAAAGGGCACCATCGCATAGGCTATGTGGACCGGATGACCCGGCAGTCCCACTCCCAGGCACAGCTGAAGGGCTACATCGACGCCTTGAGCGACCATGGCATTCCCTTTGATGAAAGTCTGGTGGTGACCGCCACCGGGCACTACTATCACGCCGGCATGCACGCCGCGCAGACACTGATGCACCGCAACGGAAATATTACAGCCATCGCCTGTTACTATGATCTGATGGCCTTCGGCGTCATCCGGGGTCTGCTGGACCTCGGCTACCGGGTGCCGGAGGAGGTTTCGGTGATCGGATACGACAACATGCTGTTCACCGAGGCGTCCTATCCCCGGATGACCACCGTGGAGACCCCTTCCCAGCAGCTGGCGGAAGAGGCGTGCAAGCTGCTGATCCGCCGTCTTCAAGAAGGCGAGGACGGAGACGGCGGCGAAGAAGAGGCCGTCAACATCGTCCTGGAGCCCCGGCTGATCATCCGTGAGTCGGTGGCCAGTCTGGACCGGGCGTCTTTCACCGGCGATTCAGAAGGAGAAAAACAATGAAAATGTTGATTGGAGGGCGATGGACGGAGGCTTCCGACGGCGGAAAAATCTCCGTTCTGAACCCCGCCACTCTGGAAAAAATCGACGAGGTTCCCGCCGCGTCGAGGGCGGACGTCATGACCGCTCTGGACTGCGCCCGGCGGGGCGCGGAGGAGTGGGCCGCCTGTCCGCTCCACCGGCGCATTCAAATCATTCGAACATTCCTGGAGGCCTTCCGGCGGCACCGGGCGGAGCTGGCGGAGCTGCTGCAGCGGGAGACCGGAAAAATCACCGCCGCCGCCCAGGGCTGCATTGACGGCAGCCTGGAGCTGGGCGAGCATTACGCGGAGCTGGCCCGGACCCTGGGCGGAGAGACCTTCCCCATGGGGAACCGCGAGGGCACGGAAAACGATCTGCTGGTCACGGTCCGGGAGCCCTTGGGCGTCGTCGTGTGCATCCTGCCCTATAACTTCCCCATCGACGCCTATATGCACAAGGTCATTCCCGCGCTGCTGATGGGCAACGCGGTCCTCATCAAGCCGGCGTCCGACACGCCGCTGACCGATATCCGCTGCACCCAGCTGCTGCTGGAGAGCGGTGTTCCCGGAAATGCCGTGCAGATCGTGACCGGCAGCGGCGGGAAAATTGGCGAGTGGCTGACCTCGGATCCCCGGGTGGCGCTGGTGAATCTCACCGGAAGCACCCAGGTGGGCATCCAAATCGCGAAGAACTGCGCCGGGCATCTGCACCGCACCCACCTGGAGCTGGGCGGCAACGACGCGCTGATCATCCTCCCCGACGCGGACGTGGACGAAGCCGCCGAAGAGGCGTTCCGCTCCAGAATCGGGAACTGCGGGCAAACCTGCTGTGCCGGAAAGCGCTTTTTTGTGCACCGGTCCATGAGGGACGCCTTTGCCGCAAAGCTCCGGGAAAAACTGCGCCAGGTCGTGGTGGGAGATCCCCGGGCGCCGGAAACCACCTGCGGCCCGCTGATCTCCGAGAAGGCCGCCGGCGACCTGGAGGCGCAGCTTGCCCTGAGTGTCCGGCAGGGAGGCAGGATTCTCCATGGGGGTCACCGTCTCGGAAAAACGTTCTTCGAGCCGACGCTGATGGAACTCACGGCGGAGGCGGACGCGGCCAGGGACCTGGAGCTCTTCGGCCCCGTCTGGTCCATGCTGGTCTATCAGACCGTGGACGAGGCGGTGGAGCTGGCAAACCGCAGCATGTACGGCCTGTCCTCCGGCGTGCTGGGAAAGGACATGCCCACCATGATGCGGGTGGCCCGGTCCCTGCGGGCGGGCACCTGCGTGGTCGGCGGCTCCGGCGCGTACCGCACCTGCGACCAGCCCTTTGGCGGCTATAAAATGAGCGGTCTGGGCCGGGAGGGCGGACGGTATACCCTGGAGGAGCTCAGTCAGGTGAAATGCATTGTTTTGAAGTCCTGACCGCTCCTGCTCCGCCAGCGCCCGGGCCTGCTCCGCCTCCGGCCGGGGGTCTGGAGGGGACTGTAATATTTTCAGGAAAACGCAGAAGCTCCAAGCGGCTTTGCCGCTTGGAGCTTCTGCGCGCCTTTCCGGGCGAGACGCTGTAAATCAAGAGCGCTATTCTTCTCTTTCGATTTGCTTGGATGTTCCTGAAAGAGGGGCGTCTTTTTTGGCGAACACCAAGTAGAGGTATGGCGCGAACATGCCGGGGACCACCCACAGGCTGGATGTAAGCCCCGCCGCCAGAAAGAGCCGGAAGAACAGCTGGCTGACCCAGGAGGTTCCCTCCGTCAGGGCGTACAGGCGGTACACCCACATGGGGTAGCTTCCGGTGACGGCCTGCCCGATCTGCTCCGCCGCCAGCAGGGCGGCGTTCACCAGCACCATGATGGACGCGGACCAGAAGATCTCCCGCCGGGTCAGTCCCCGGACGAACCTCCACCCCGCCCACCAGAACAGCAGAGCACCCGCAACGGTCAGGATTTCCCGCAAATAGCCGGTGCCAATGACGATGCTTCCGTCCGGCCCCGGGCCCCGGGCCCGCTGGATCGAGACCCAGATCATGCTCCCGGCCAAGGTGAGCAGGCGGTTGATGACGCCCAGCGCTCCCAAAACCACCGGAACCCGCCAGAGGGGTTTTTTCCAGAATTCCATCCACAATCCCCCCAAAAAAGCGGAGGGCGGGCGTCCGCCCTCCGGGTGGAGTGCGCTGCTTACAGGGTGTTCGCCTCGTCCACGACCTTCTTGATGGCCGCGGCGGCGTCGGCGGGGAGCTTGTTGAAGCCGCCCTCTTCGGTGTCCAGGTTGGTGACATAGTTCAGACGGTCCTGCATCCGGGCCTTCAGCTGGGCGACATACTCCTTGTCGCTCAGGTCGGGTACGAAGCCCTCCCACTTGAAGATCTCGATGTCCTCGAAGGGGCCCCAGGTCTCGAACCTGGCCTTGCCCTCGACGACGGCCTCCAGGATGCCCAGGGTGTCCTCCTTCTGGACCTTTTTGCCCATGAAGTCGCCGGTGTTGATGATATAGCAGGCCACGTTCTTTTCCGCCA
>ERZ779631.674-NODE-674-length-11417-cov-6.267206_pt1 | contig 11417 bp, 10 predicted proteins | sample MGYA00514193_ERZ779631 | MGnify/ENA primary metagenome ERZ779631 (study PRJEB29562, sample SAMEA4376710) | mouse gut metagenome | isolation source: Cecum | study: EMG produced TPA metagenomics assembly of the A DSS colitis mouse model was used to assess the...
ATAATTACATTATACCAAATATAGGCGGTGGTATCTACTTTTTCAGCGGCCTCGTCCAGCCATCGGGGGTTTCTGCGCCATCGTTACACTCTACTCCCGCAAGATAAAGTCCATTACTGAAGTCTTCCCAAGGATGGAATGACTGGGAGAAATCAGACATTGCGCCCCATATTCCGCAGAGGTTTCCCTCTTCATCTTTCTTTGCCAGATGCTCTACTTCTCCAAAATGGGAATTTGCTTCATTCCATAACTTCTGAATAAAGCCGGCTCCATCGGTTGTTGCCCCTTCTTTTCCGATTACAATAAAAGACTCTTTTTCGCACCTTTCGATTTTCATTGATTTGTTATTCCCTTCGCTTTATATTTCATTACATTTTAAATGATTTTGTTTTTTCAGTTTTGGCTATATTTATCATAGCGGGCCGCTTTTCCATTTTTCAGGGTAAGGTTGTCGGTTGGGCAGAGCCGTGTACAAAGTCCGCAGTCTGCTCCATTGGAACAGACTGTGTGGATTCATTTCAACAAACAGACAAGCTTTCGGACACAGTGTTCTGTGTTCCCGGTTCTGCTTAAATAAACACCAATCATACAAAAAGACACCAGTGCACACCAAATTTGTCAATGAGTGTAAATTGGAACGGGCTATAATCACATGGTCCGACAGGGGTATAACTGACTGCCTCCTCTTTCAGCACATCATAAGCTTTTTGAACTTCTTTTTCATGGCCGGCTCCGAAATGAAAACAAAACATCATAGTATTTCCTATAGCAACATCCTCAGAAATTTCGGAAACAGCCAGTATCTGACCATAGGCATTTAATTCGGAATGCATATAGCCGCCCCTGTCATCAGGATATGCACATAGAAGTTCGGCATGAAAAGCCTTTTGGTAAAGAGCTACTGCTTCCGTGCTATTTCTTACAAATACCTGCATCATTGATCGCAACATATTATTGATACATTTCCCTCCATAGTCATGGTTTTTGAATTTATTCTTTTTTATTATTTTACCACCATTGATTGATTTCTGGAAGAGCTATGATGGTGTTTACCGGTTTTTTCAATACGATACCGATAGAACCGGAGATGGAGGCATCTTGTAGTAGAATATGATTTGTGCTATGATGAAACAATCATGAACTATATTATTTTAGATTTGGAATGGAATCAGAGCAGCACGGGTCTGGAGGAGGCTGTCAAGACTCTCCCTTTTGAGATTGTAGAGATTGGCGCCATTAAACTGAATAATGAGCGGAGTATGATCAGTGAATTCAGTGAACTTGTAAAACCGCAGGTATATCATGAAATGCACCGCATTACCAGAAGGTTGATTCATTTGCAGATGGAACAGCTTGAGAAAGGTCGTCCTTTTACGGAAGTGATGGAAGAGTTTCGGGAGTGGTGCGGAGAGGATTATATTTTCTGCACATGGGGACCGTTGGATCTGACAGAACTTCAGAGAAATATCAGGTATTATAAGTTGGAACCACTTGGGGACAGACCGATTAAGTTTCTGGATGTGCAGAAACTATTCAGCATTGCTTATGAAGACAGGAAGTCAAGAAGGGCCTTAGAGTATGCGATAGATTATCTGTCCATTGAGAAAGACATTCCGTTTCACAGGGCATTCAGCGACGCTTATTATACTGCAAAGATACTTGCTTGTATGGATATGAAGATACTCGAGAATTATTCTTTTGATGTATTTCATCTTCCGCGTAATAAAGAGTCGGAAGTTCATGTGATTTTTGATAATTATGCCAAGTATATTTCACGTGCCTTTGACGATAAGATTCAGGCTCTGGAAGATAAAAACGTAATCGAAACAAAGTGCTATTTGTGTCATAAGCATACCCGCAAAAAAATCCGCTGGTTTACAACCAACGGAAAACATTACTATAATGTGTCTTACTGTGATAAACATGGATATATGAAATCCAAGGTTCGCATCCGCAAAGCGGAGGAAGGCAAAATATATGTCGTAAAGACAGAAAAGTTTATTACGGCTGCAGAAGTTGAAGGCATCCGTAATAAACAAGAGAAGAGTAAGAAGCAGAAGAAAGATAAACATGCTTCTAAAAATCGAAATCATCAAAACTAGAACGTATGCGTTCACGTCTCTTTTGTTTACGCTTTACCCGGTTTTTTCTGCGCCGTGCGTTATTATTGTTCATGATAAGTGCGCGGAGAACGAACAGTAAGATAACCGTAACTGCAAATATAAGAATACCGATCAGAACCTTTTTCACGTTGATAAAAATTGTATTTTCGTGGGAAGGTTCTGTTTCTGTTTTCTCAACACTCACATTGGTAGTTTCAATATGTGTATCAAAATCATAAGTTGATGTATTGTCTGTCGCAAGCATAAGATATGCGCTTCCCACATAAGTATCATAATAAGAGTACTCGATTTTTGCGATACAATTATCATTTGACACGCTGTAATCAATAGAAGAATCCATGTCTTCAAAACTAATTGTATTTGGAATAATAACGTAACTGTCAGAATCAATGGAAAGAATCGGTTTAGAGTTTCCGAAAATATCGTTGCCTGTCTGTAGAAAACCGGAAACTTCCATCTGGTATTTGTCCTCGTTCTCAGAAATATTCATTACTTGGAAATTATTAAAACCATAATCAAACAATTCAATGGTATCAGTAAACTGACTGGGGGATTCTTCCTTAAATACGACGCAGACCAATTTCATTCCATTACGTTCTGCACAGGTTACCAGAGTTTGCCTTGCCTCGTCGGTGTAGCCGGTTTTACCTCCTAAAACTCCCTCATAAGGGATTTCTCCGTTTATAATACGATGTTTGTTAGGCTTATAAAAATCGTCGGGCTGGGTGGCGGTCGGTTCAAAATGATAACGAGGGGTGTTACCGATTTTGCAGAGCATTTCATTTTGGAAAAAGCTGCATGAAATCAACGCAAGATCGTAAGCAGACGTATAATGGTCGGGATCATGGAGTCCGTTGGTATTCATGAAATGGCTGTCCGTACAGCCAAGTTCGACGGCGCGCTCATTCATATCATCAACAAAATCGTCAATAGAACCGGAAATATATTCTCCTACTGCATTTGCCACTTCATTGGCAGATCCGACAAGAATGCCGTAAAGCGCTTCCTCCAAAGTAATAGACTCGCCTTCGTCCATACCCATATTAGACCCTCCCACAGGAACAGTGAAAACTGCTTCATGGGAAAATTCAATCATATCGTCCAGATTACCACGTTCCATTGCAATCAGGCAGGTGAGGATCTTTGTTGTACTGGCGGGATATAATTTCTTATGGATATTTTTGGCATACAAAATAACGCCGGTGTTGGCGTCCATCAGTATAGCAGATTCCGCGCTGACAACCGGACCGACAGGCCAGTTGTCAATATCATTTGATTGAATCGGAAGAGCCCTGCGTGCCTCAGCTTCTGCCTCCAATTCTTCCAAAGTAGCATAAACGGTCATAGGGCAGCCAAAAAGACTGCCAAAAAAGACAGAAAGTGCGAGCAGTGCACAAACTGCCGTATATCTTGCGGATTTCCGAATTCGTATATTAGATAAAAACAACATCATTGTCAGACCTTTCCATGATAGAGAAGTATATGTTAAAAAACCGTATTTTATGACGGCGCAAATTGCATTGTTACCATTTACCATCATACACTATTTTGTCAAAAAACTGTAGCAATTTCACAAAAAATACAAAATATGGGTTTAGCGTGATACAATGGCAATAATAAGGGGTGTATTTTTTAATCTATCCGGAAACAAAAAAGCGTGGTACAATAGGAGCAGTTTAGGAAGTGAGAGGATATCGTCCAAATGAGACTGCGAAACATAACGGGTTCCAGAGAAGTGATTGCTGCAAGTGATTATGTAGTACATGAACCGAATCAATATAAAGGAAAATGGAATGAGCTTTTTGGCAATCATCATCCTATCCGCATAGAGATTGGCATGGGTAAGGGAAGATTTATTATGGATTTGGCAAAGATGAATCCGGATATTAATTATGTAGGAATTGAGAAATATTCCAGCGTATTACTTAGAGGGCTCCAGAAGATGGAGCAGGATCCTTTACCGAATCTGTATTTTATCCGTATGGAGGCGGAGGAAATCACAGAAGTGTTCGGACGGGAGGAAGTGGATAGGATTTATTTGAATTTCTCAGATCCATGGCCGAAAGACAGACATGCGAAGAGAAGATTGCCGTCTCGCGAATTTTTGCATCGTTATGATGAGATACTAGCAAGAGACGGTGTGATAGAGTTTAAGACGGATAATCATGATTTATTTCAATTTGCTCTGGAAGAACTGGAACCTGCCGGATGGCGCTTGGACTGTGTGACGGAGGATCTGCATCACAATGAGGAGATGATGCGTGGTAATGTGATGACGGAGTACGAGGAAAAGTTTTCTTCAATAGGAAATCCGATTTATAAATATATCATTTCAAGATAGCGTGAAAGCGACACAGAAAGGAGACACTATGGAACACAAATTTACAACTGCAAATTTTGACAAGGAGGTTCTCGAAGCACAAACACCGGTATTGGTTGACTTCTATGCGGACTGGTGTGGCCCCTGCAAGATGATGGCGCCCATTATAGCACAGCTTGCAGAGGAATATGACGGAAAAGTTAAAGTAGGAAAGTGTAATATTGACGAGGAAGACGGACTTGCCAGAATGTATCGGGTAATGTCCATTCCCACGATGAAAGTCTTTGTGAAAGGCGAGGCGGTGGCAACGATCGTAGGAGCAGTAGCCAAAGAGGAATTGGCAGCGGAACTTAATAAGGTGTTGTGATGTAAAAAACGGAGACAGTAATGTCTCCGTTTTGCAGTCGAAGCGACAGGATTTGAACCTGCGACCTCTGCGTCCCGAACGCAGCGCTCTACCAAACTGAGCCACGCTTCGATTTCTTAAGCACTTACAAGATAATACAACATTTTAGGGACAGTTGTCAATGATTCTGGCGTGAAAAATTGCATTAGATGTGGAAATTTTATGAGTGTGGTATAAAACTTTATGTTTGCCTACGGATTTTAGCCAAATATGCCGACAGGAGGTAACAATGAATCAACATTTAATTAGAATGCCTTGTAATGCAATGCCTTTTATCTGTGAGGCAGATTATAGCATCACATTGGGTACTATGATTCATGCGAACAGAACGGCACCATTTCATGTAGTAATTTATTTATTGCAGGGTTCTATGGAGATTATAGAGGACGGTATTCCATATCGAATCATGCCGCATCAGCTTTTTTTCTTAAAGAGCGGAGTACATCATTGGGGAGAAAAACCATTTGAGCAAGGGTCCGCATGGTTTTATGCGCATTTTTATTGTGAGGAGCCGAAAGCGCAGATGGATGAACTTCCAAGAAATATTTATTATGATACGAAAGTTTGTCTTGATCGATCCGCGAACGAGAAATATGTCACGGTTCCGAAGTTGACTGACTGCACCGAGACAGACCGCATCAGACGTTTTTTTGAGAAGCTGGTAGAAGCGCATACACACGGGAATATTCCGCTTGCGTCAGTGATGCTATGGCAGATTTGTCTGGAAAGCGCATGGAACATGCAGGCGGGCGCCGTAGAAAGCGTTTATGTGCGGCAGATACAAGAATATATCAGATGCCATTATATATCGGGATTTACGGCGCAGGAAATAGAACAGACATGCGGATTGTCATACAAGTATGCAGGGACACTGTTTAAGAGCGCAACCGGACAGACTATTAAGGAATACCAGTGTACGCTGCGTTTGCGCAAGGCTGAACAGCTTTTGGAGGAAACGGATAAGCCGATTACGGAAATTGCCGGATTGACAGGGTTTACGGATGTATTTTATTTCAGCAAAATATTTCATCGGGAAAAGGGATGCACACCGAGGGAATACCGGAAGACGTATATTCCGCGAATATAAATCAGAAAATAATACAAATATTAAAGAATAATATCCATTTTATATGATATATGATAGGATTATAATACATATTATGAGACAGAGGTACAATTTTGCGTAAGTCAAAATGGAGGGACGGCAGAATGGGTGATTTAAAGTTAGTTAAGAAATTTGATGTAACGGACGGGTTTTGGGGCAGATATGAGAAACTGGTCAAGGAGGTAGTGCTTCCTTATCAGGAGGACGCGTTGAATGACCGGATTGAGGGAGCGGAGAAGAGTCACTGTATTGAGAATTTCCGTATGGCAGCAGAGATGCTGCGCACGGGTAAATGTGGCGGTGAATTTTACGGTATGGTATTTCAGGACAGCGACGTGGCAAAATGGCTGGAAGGTGCGGCATATTCGCTGGCGCAGCATGCGGATCCGGAACTTGAGAAAAGATGCGACGAAATTATTGAATTAATCGGACAAGCGCAGCATGATGATGGTTATCTGAATACATATTTTACGGTGAAAGAACCATATAAGAGATGGACAAATCTCCGGGAGGCGCACGAGTTGTATTGCGCAGGGCATATGATTGAGGCGGCGGTTGCCTACGCGGAGTGTACCGGCAAATCAAAGCTGTTGGAGATTATGTGTGGTATGGCTGACCATATTTATAAGCATTTTATCGAGGAAGGTGCGGAAGGATATCCGGGACATCCTGAGATAGAACTGGCGCTTATGAGACTTTTCCGATGCACGAAAGAAGAGAAATACAAAGAACTGGCGCTTCATTTTATTAATGTGAGAGGCGTTGACAATGATTATTTCAGAAAGGAAAAAGAGCGCAACGACTGGTCGGTATGGGGAAATAATCCTGACGATAAAGAATACGCGCAGAACGCGGCGCCTGTCAGAATGCAGAACAAAGCGGTGGGACATGCCGTGCGGGCCGTATATTTATATACCGGTATGGCGGACGCCGCCATGGAGACGGGGGATGCGACTCTGACAGAGGCGTGCAAGACGCTGTGGGATAATATTACGCAGAGCAGAATGTATGTGACGGGTGCAATCGGTTCCGCATATGAAGGGGAGGCCTTTACGAAAGATTACCATCTGCCCAATGACACGGCATATGCGGAAACATGCGCGGCAATCGGATTGATCTTTTTTGCCAACAAGATGCTGTATGTGGACAGAAACGGAAAATATGCGGATGTGATGGAGCGCGCTTTATATAATTGTGTGTTAGCGGGAATGCAGCTTGACGGCACGCGATTCTTCTATGTGAATCCGTTAGAGGCGCTTCCGGGGATATCCGGTGAAGCGAAGACGCATAAGCATGCGCTGCCTGTCAGACCGAAATGGTTCGCCTGCGCCTGCTGCCCCCCTAACGTGGCAAGACTATTATCCTCTGTTGCGGAATATGCATGGCATGTAATTCCGGGTAAGTTGTTCTCCAATCTGTTTATAGGAGGAACACTTGACTTAAGTGATACATTCGGCGGTAAAATTACGTTGAAAACAGCATATCCGTATGATAATAAGGTGGAATACCATTTCCTTCCCAAAGGTGAAACTATGACGATACCGTTGGCAATCCGTATGCCGGCATGGAGCGGGAAGACTACAATCTGTATCAATGGAAAATCTGTCGAGTATGAATTAAAAGATGGATATGCACATATTCATAGAGATTTCAGGGTAGAAGACGTACTGACTGTAGAATTTGATATGCCGGCGCGCAAGATTTATACGAGCAGCAAAGTTTCTGCGAACACCGGTAAAGCGGCTGTTGAGCGCGGACCGTTAATCTATTGTGCAGAAGGAGTTGACAATGAGAACGATATTCTTTCTCTTTCTCTGAAGAAAGACGGTAAGCTTACCGCCGGCGACTATCTTCCGGATAAATTATACGGCATACAGGAGATTTACGCGGAAGGCTACAGAGAGAAGGTAAGCGGGGAACTGTATAGCTATGAAGCACCTGAAGAAAAAGAGTGTATGATTACGCTGGTGCCATATTATGCGTGGGGAAATCGCGGATTGAACCAGATGAGGGTATGGATTCCGGAGAAGAAATAACGGAGGAAAGATTTTTTATTATTTGCTTGAAAAATGGATTGTATATCATGACAATTCCCGATATACTGTAATTACTCAAAACGTTTGTTTAGGGAAGCGTGAAACGGTGCTAAGAAGGCTGTTTCCGCTTCCCTAAAATGGAATACGAATATTTATCGAAAGGAATTGTGATTATGAAGGCGGATGCAAAGAAGAATGGCAAGAAAGTAGAGAAAGATATCGAAAAACTCCTTAGCAAAATGACATTGGATGAAAAGATTTCCATGCTCCACGGGACGTCGCTTTTTCAATCCGGAGGGGTAGAGCGTCTGGGGATTCCGGGGGTGATGACTTCTGATGGACCGATGGGCGTAAGAGCCGAATTCATGCGCGACAGATGGATTCCGGCGGGAAACAATGATGACAATGTATCTTATCTGCCGAGCAACAGTGCGCTGGCATCCACATGGAACCCTTACAGAGCCTATGAGATGGGACATGTTCTGGGGGCTGAAGCAAGAGGGCGAGGCAAAGACGTTATATTGGCGCCGGGTATTAATATTAAGAGAAGCCCTCTTTGCGGCAGGAATTTTGAATATATGAGCGAAGATCCGAAACTTACGGCGGCGCTTACCGTACCGTTTGTCAAGGGAGTGCAGGAAAATGATGTGGCGGCATGTGTGAAGCATTTTGCGGCTAACGGGCAAGAGACGGATCGATTGATGGTTGATGAGGAAATCGACGTCAGAACATTATATGAGATTTATTTTCCGGCGTTTAAAGCGGCGGTACAGGAAGGAAAAGCATACTCCATTATGGGAGCGTACAACAAGATTAACGGATATCATTGTTGTGAGAACAAGAACCTGTTAGATTTGGTACTGCGTAACGAGTGGGGATTTGATGGAACCGTAATCAGTGACTGGGGAGGCGTACATAAGACGAAGGAAGCGGCGGAATGCTCATTAGATATAGAAATGTCGGTATTTCCGGATTTTGATGAGTACAAACTGGCTAATCCGTTAAAGGAAGCCATCAGGAAAGGCGAGATACCGGAGGAGGCTGTAGATGCCAAAGTGCGCAATATCCTGCGGATGATGTTCCGTCTTAAGATGATCGGCAAGCAGAAAGAAGAGCGCAAATCGGGTTCTTACAATACGCCGGATCACAGGGAAATGGCTCTGCGTACTGCGGAAGAATCTATGATTCTTCTGAAAAATGATAATCATACACTGCCGCTTCATGCGGGTAAGGTCAAGAAGTTAGTCGTAATCGGTCAGAATGCCGCGAAGATTCATTCGGATGGAGGTGGAAGCGCGGAAATCAAAGCGCTGTATGAAATCTGTCCGCTCATGGGGCTCAAGACATATCTGGGCGGCAATACGGAAGTCCAATATCTGAAGGGATACTATGTGCCTGAGAAACCGAAGACCTTCGACCATAACTGGCAGGCGGACAGTCTGGATGATTTGAAAGATACAAACATTGGAATGTCGGTCAGAGACGAGGCGAACGAGAATGAGATGCACCGCAAAGGAGAAGAGGAGCGTCTGGCACAGATCGAGAAAGAGAAAGCAGAAATTCATGAGAAGAACAAAACGCTCTTTGCGCAGGCAGTCGAGGCGGCGAAGGATGCCGATGCGGTTATCTTTGTGGGCGGTTTGAACCATGATATTGATAGTGAAGGCTTTGACCGTTCTGATATGGTGCTGCCTTACGAGCAGGATATGCTTATCGACGCACTTTTAAGTGTAAGAAAGGATCTGATTATTACGCTGATTGGCGGTTCTCCGGTAGAGATGCCTTGGAAAGACAAAGCATCGGCGATTTTATGGAGTTATTACGCGGGTATGGAGACCGGTAATGCGTTTGCAAAAATTATTTTCGGAGACATCAATCCTTCCGGAAAACTTGCGGAGACATTCCCTCAGAAGTATCAGGACTGTGTTACCGCCAAGAACGGACAGTTTGGCGTATGGGGAAAAATCAAACTGGAAGAAGGGTTATACATTGGCTACCGTCATTTTGACAGACAGCATATTGCGCCTGCATTCTGTTTCGGGCATGGTTTGTCCTATACGGAATTTTGCTATAGCGGATTAACGCTTAAGACAGAGAAAGGCAGAGACGTCAAACTGAGCTTTACGGTTAAGAATACAGGGAAGAAGATTGGCTCGGAAATTGCGCAGGTATACGTGGCGCCCATTGCATCAAAGGTTGACCGACCAGACAAAGAATTGAAAGCATTTGCCAAGATTGAACTGGCGCCGGGCAAATCGAGAAAAGTAGATCTGATTTTGAAACAGAGTGACTTTGCATATTTTGACGAGCATTTACATGCGTTTATTGCGGACGCCGGAGACTATGAGATTCTGGTTGGCGCGTCCAGCGGGGATATCCGTCTGCGGGGTATTGTAACGCTCGCATAAGAAATTTTAGCGATAATTTTATATATGGTTGGTTCTACGGTCATGTATATTTTCCGAATTCCTGTACATGCTATAAGAGAAATCTAGTAAACGGGTAAGTATAGGAAGGATGGGAACAAAATGGATTATAATGATTTACCGCTGAATTTAGGGCTGGCAATCACAACGAACCGTGAGGCGATGGACCGTTTTGTAGATATGACGGACGCCGAGAAGGAACAATTTATTGAAAGAAGTCAAGACACGATGTCCAAGAGCGAGATGGAGAAGCTGGTAAATTCATTGACAATAGATGAAGAGAAACCGGATGTTCATCTTGAAGATGTAAATAACATCTTTAAAGGACCGAGTATCGGATAAAAAATCGTCGCTTGGCAGCGACGATTTTTACATTGTCATGAATTCGGAAAGGATTAATGTGCAGATAAAGTTACCGGATAAAGTGAGCAAGATTATTGACAGGCTGACGGCGGCAGGTTATGAAGCCTATGCGGTAGGCGGATGCGTCAGGGATTCTGTGTTAGGAAGAGAACCAAATGACTGGGATATTACAACATCGGCGAAACCGATGGAAGTAAAACAGCTTTTTTCAAGAACGATCGATACCGGAATTAAACACGGTACGGTAACAGTCATGTTGGATAAACAAGGTTTTGAAGTCACTACATATCGAATAGACGGCGATTATGAGGATGGCAGGCATCCGAAAAAAGTTACTTTTACGGCTTGTCTGGAAGAGGATTTAAAGCGTCGTGATTTTACCATTAACGCCATGGCGTATAACGAGCAGACAGGGCTTGTGGATATTTTCGGCGGTATGCAGGATATACAACGAAATGTTGTGAGATGTGTCGGGGATGCAAAGGAACGTTTTACGGAAGATGCACTTCGTATGATGCGTGCGGTCAGGTTTTCCGCGCAGCTTGGCTATCAAATAGAAGAAGGTACGAAGAAGGCAATTCGCAGCATGGCACCGAACCTGAAGTTGATCAGTGCGGAACGGATTCAGGCGGAACTGG
>ERZ779631.678-NODE-678-length-11381-cov-6.658220_pt1 | contig 11381 bp, 9 predicted proteins | sample MGYA00514193_ERZ779631 | MGnify/ENA primary metagenome ERZ779631 (study PRJEB29562, sample SAMEA4376710) | mouse gut metagenome | isolation source: Cecum | study: EMG produced TPA metagenomics assembly of the A DSS colitis mouse model was used to assess the...
TTTTCTCTCGCTTTTATTCGGTTGCTTTTGAATAGATACTAAACAGCTTCTAAAACTGCTCGTGGAATAGTGGGGCTCCTTTCCGGCAGGGTGGGGCTAATACTCCGTGCAGACGGGGCTCTCGGTCCGGTATATGCAGTTGTCGACGCGCTTATGTAAACAGGCCCTAGGTAGTATTCCCCGGTTTTCTCGTTCACGTACCACCGTAATTCCGGCAGGATCGCGCTCTCAAAGTCCGCCCGGTTCATAGGAAAGCAGGTGCTATTGACTGCGGTCTGGCCGCCGCTGCCGATTACTCCGCAGACCAGCCGGGTTTTCCCCTCCTCCGCCGCTATCGGGCAACGGTATCCCTGTCCTGTTAAACGGCGAAAAGGACTGTCTGCACAGTCCTTTTCGCCTAATATCACAAATGCAGTATTTTTGCCAGCTTGGCCCCGTGCGGCACCATCCGCAGGTCCTCTCTGGTAATCATCCCCAGAGTAATCACTAAAATCAGATACACGACTACCGCAATGCCCATCGACAGCATCGTGCATAAGCTGGACTTCATGTACCCCCCATAAAGGACTTTGCCCAACAGCCCATGGGAAGCCCAGGCCGCCGCGCCCATGATGGCGGAGGCAATGACCGGCTTGGCAAAAATAGCCGGATAATTGGGCTTCTTCTCCAGCAGCCGGCTGACAAGGGCCAGGTTAATCAGTGCGATCAGTCCATAGCAAATAAGCGTCCCGATGGGCGCGCCCTTGATGTTGATCTCCGGGTCCCCCACCAGCACATAGTTGATCCCCACCTTCACCGCGCCGCCGATAAGCATGGTGATGATGGGCCAGTTGACCTTCCCGTGGGCCTGCATGATGGAGTTGGTCAGGAGCATGATGCACACGAAAATAGAGGCGATCCCAAGCAGCTGCAAGTGATAGGTTGCCGCAAGGGCGGTCTCCTGCCGGGCGGGATACAGCAGCAGGAGAATGGGACCCGCCAGCACTGACAGCCCCACCCCCGCCGGAATTGCCAGTATGGCAATAAGCCGGAAGCTGGTAGTGACCACCTTGTTGACCTCCCTGTGGTCCTTCCGCGTTACGGCCACCGTCACGGCGGGCACCAGGCTCACCGCCACGGCGGGAAGAAAGCTGGCGGGCAGATTGAACAGGGTGCTGCCGAAACCGTACTGGCCGTAGAGACTGGCAGCCTCCCGCTCCGCCAGTCCCAGAACGTCCTGAAGCTGGCCCATGATGATGACCTGATCCAGCAGATTAAAGAGACTCATTCCCGCCTGCCCCAGGGTAATCGGGATACTGAGCGCCAGCAGCCGCCGGGCGATGACCCCATAGCTCTGCGCCTTGTCGGTGCCCCACATGATGGGCCTGCGGTTTTTCCGGTGGTTGGCAACCATGTAGAACATGGCCAGCACCGTTCCGGCGCTGACGCCCACGATGGCCCCCGCCGCGCCTATCTCCAGGCTCTGCCCGATATGGACGAGGTACCACGCCAGAGGCAGGCCCACCACCAGCTTAAAAAACGCCTCAATAAACTGGCTGGTTGCCGTAGGCACCATGTTCTGCTGCCCCTGGGCAAAGCCCCGGTAGGCACACATGACGGATACGCATACCACCGAAATGCCCAGGCATTTGATGGGCCAGTAGGCCAGGGTGTTGTTCATGGCCGCAGCCAGCTGCCGGGTAAAAAGCAGCATAACGGCGGAGCCCACAGTACCCACAACAGTGAAAATACCTCTGGCGGTGTTGAGACACCGGCGCATCTGGGTCCGCCGTCCGGTGGCGTTGGCCTCGCTGACGAGCTTGGAGAGGGCCAGAGGCAGTCCGGCGGTGGAGAGGGACAGGAGGAGGGCGTAAATGTTGTAGGCGCTGTTGAAGTGGGTGAGACCCTCGTCGCCCAGAATATTGTTCAGCGGGATTTTGTACAATGCGCCGCAGATCTTGACGAACACTGTGGAGATAGCCATCACCGTGACGCCACCCATAAAGGACTGCTTTTTTTCTCTGGACATGGAATTTCCTCTTTTTTCCTGAAATGCGGGGTTTAGATGCCCCCTCCCCCCGGAGGGGGCTGTATTACTATACGTGGGGGAAGGGGGTTACAGAACCTTGGGTGATTCGCCGCGCTCCGCGCGGCGGGGGAAGTTGTTTCGTATCGATAACCCGGTAGCTCCGCGCCCCCGGACCCTGTGGATACTTTTTGTGTGAACAAAAAGTATCCAAAAAGTCACTTAGGAAACTACGTTTCCTAAGAACCTTCCTGAATTACGAGGGTAATTAGTTTGCGCCCGAGGCACAGTCGGTTTGGTCTAAACTTACTGCCGTCCGCCTCGTGCAACTTCAGTTTCTATTTCAGCGTGGTTGTCGGTGCCCCCTACCGTCTAGCGGGGCTAACTCCCCGGGGTGCAGATTTGCTGGCTAGTTCGTTAGACCGCGTGCCCCTTGCACCGCAGTACCCCTTTGAAAGGCCGGCAGGCGAACTCCTACAAGTACCAGAGCGGCTGAAGGAGAACTGCAAATTCGGAGGCTTCGCCTAACCAATACCCCCGCCCCACAGTCCTTTCCTACCCCGCCGAGGTGGACGCCCAAGGGCGGCCCCGAGAAAGGAGTCCAGAACCATTGGTTCTGGCGCGTTTTTGCCTACTTTTGGCGCGGGCCAAAAGTAGGCGCAGGGTCCCGTGAAGCGCCGCAAGGCGGCGCTTTTAGCGCTAAGGCCGCCGCAGGCGGCCCACGGGGGGCGCGTAGCCCCCGGGCTTTCAAAAAGAAAACGCCCCCATGCCGCCGCGCAGCGGCGGCAGAGAAGATCGCTCTACCCTCTGCTGAGCGGCTTCCCGCAGTTCTGGCAGTACAGGCTCCCCGCGCTGTTCCCCTCGCCGCAGGAGGAACAAACCAGCAGTCCCCGCAGGGTCTCCAGCTCCCGCCGGTGGGCCTCCAGCTCCTCGTACAGACCGTCCACATATTCCAGGACTTCCTGCACCTGGCCGCTGCCGGCAGGATGCCCCCTGTGGGAAGCGTACATCATTTCCCCGACCGCACGCATCTGCAGCCCGATCTCCTCCTGCAAATCGCGGATCTCCCGCTCCAGCCGGAACTGGGACAGGGATTCCGCTGCCCGCCGTTCCACGGCGGAGGCTCCCTCCCGGAGAGCGGAGGCCGCATCCAGCGCGGCGTCTCCGGCACATCCCAGGACCTTCTGCAGGGGATGGATGGTAATCTCAAATTTCATACTTCCTCCACTCTCAATCGTCATAAATACCGCCGCCAATAAACTCCCGGATCAGGGAGTTGGGCGCCACATAGCTCTCATCCAGAATCTCAAACCGGGGATACGCCTCCGCCAGCTGCCTGACCTCCTCATAGCGCTCCATGTCCGGCGACACCCGCAGATGGTCAAACAGCGGCTGCGCGAAGGCCCGGATGACGCTGACCTCGTATGGCAGAGCGCTGTCGAAGACGATGCTGGCGTTGTCCCGGAAGGGGGAGATGTACAGCTTTTCTCCCCGGCGGACGTTGGCCCACATGCGTACCGTCACATCCGCTTTCCAGGCCCGGAACTTGCTGTCCCGCACCGTGCGCCGCTCCAGGCGCAGCCAGGTCCGCTTGAACACCACTTCCCCCGCCTCTCCCAGGATGTCGGAGCGGGCGGAAATATACACCTTGGCCGCCTCCGGGTTCCGGCCGGTGATAATATCGTTGAGGGCGTGGATGCCCTCAAAAATGGCGATTTCATCACTGCCCAGCTGGAGAGGCTGGCTCTTGATGTCCGAGCGCATCTGCCGGGCAAACTCAAACTTGGGGATCAGAATCTTCTCCCCACGGTCCAGAGCGGCAAAATGCCGGTTGAGCAGGTCCATATCCATGCAGAAGGGAGATTCATAATCAATCTGCCCATCCCGATTCCGGGGAGCGGTCTCCGGATCCACGGTTTTGAAGTAGTTGTCCATGGATACGGCATGGGAGTGAATGCCCATTTCCTCCAGCTTGGCCTCGATTTTCTTGGCGGTGGTGGTTTTGCCGGAGCCGGAGGGACCGGACAGAAGAACGATCCGTGACCTGCTGAGGTTGGCCGCAATCTTCCTGGCGGCGGCCTCGATTTTCTTGTTGTATGCCGCGTCGCTCTCCTGAACAAAGCCACTGGGATCGCTGCGGACGGCGTCGTTGATCTGAGCGAGGGAATAAGCCATAAAATTTCTTCTCCTCTCTGCTGCGTTATACTATATGATATTTGCGTAAAACGCCCGGAACGCTTCCTGATTTGCGGCAATTTTCTCCGGACGCTGAATATACTCCTGGGGGAACTTCAGATTGAACACCCGCTCAATATGGTTCCTCGCCGGGTCCACCATCTTGGTGGAGCCCCCCGCGCCCAGGCTGAGGATGGTGTGAAGCTCCTCCATAATATAGATGTTGTACCACCCGGTTCCTCCCGGCCTGCACCAGCCCACATTTTCAAAGCTGCCGGACATGTACTTCTGCCGGTAGAGATAGTAGGGAGCGAACCCCGCGCCCCTCAAGGCGGGGGCGGCGTAATCCAGCATGGCGGCCACCTCCTCCACCGTAGGAATCCGGGTGCCCTCCAGGGTGATGCGGCTTCCCTTCTTCAGAGAAAGGGTGTGAATGGTGATATTGTCCGTACCAAAGGCGATGACCTCGTCCAGAGTCCGCCGGAAGCCCTCCGGCGTGTCCTCCGGCAGTCCGGCGATGAGGTCCATGTTCACATGGGGGAAGCCTGCGGCCTTCACCAGTTCCATGGCGGCCCGGATGCCGTCTCCGCTGTGCCGCCGCCCGATGGCGGCAAGGACCCGGTCATCCATGGACTGAGGGTTGACGCTGATCCGGTCTACCCCGTTTTTCCGGAGGACCGCCAGCTTCTCCGCCGTGATGGTGTCCGGCCTGCCAGCCTCCACGGTGCGCTCCACGGCGCCGGCAAGGTCAAACTTTTCATTGAGCCGGCCCAGCAGCCGGTCCATCTGCTCCGCCGTCAGGGTAGTGGGGGTGCCGCCGCCCATATAGAAGGAACGGACACGCAGACCCAGCTCCTTCACCATGGACGCCGCGCTGTCCGCCTCCGCCAGCAGGGCCTGCAAGTAGGGCTCCACCAGATGAAAGGACTTTTCCACGCTGTTGCTGACAAAGCTGCAATAGGCGCACCGGGTAGGACAGAAGGGGATGCCCACATACAGGGATATCTCGTTTTTTTGCAGCTCCCTCTTGGCCTCCAGGCCAGCCTTGGCGCAGGGGAGGCACAGCTTCCGGCGGGATTCGGAAACGAAGTAGGTGTCCCGCAGGATGGCGTCCGCCTCGGCCTCGCTCTTCCCCTCCTCCAGCAGTCCCGCCGCCAGCTTGGCGGGGCGGATGCCGGTGAGGGCGCCCCAGGCGGGGGTAACGCCGGTAAGCGCCCGGGCCGCCTCAAAAAAGCTGAGCTTTACGGCCCGCTGCTTCAGACGCTCCTCCGCATATTCATCCGCCGCCGGAGAAATGTCCGTCTGTGCCGTACCCCGGGCGGTCTTTCCGCCCACGGACAGCTCCGTGACGGCGGACGCAGTCCCGCCATTCACAGACAGCTCCACCCGGGCCGTATTGGGGTCCTCCCCCTCATAGACGGGCCGCTCCTCCGGGAAGAAAGCCAGCAGGCTCTGCTCCACGGCATAGCGGTAGTCGTGTCCCTTAAAAAGCAGCTTCATCGGCCCGTCGCCTGCCGCACACAGGGGTTGGTCCGCCGCTCATGCTCCAGAGTGGACAGCGCCCCGTGGCCGGGGCAGACCTTGTAGTCCCCCTCCAGCTCCGCCAGACGTTTCAGGGACCGCAGCATCTGCTCCCCGTCTCCCCCCGTCAGATCGTACCGTCCGCAGGTCCCGGCAAACAGGGTATCCCCACAGAGCATCACGTCCTCCGCCAGGATCACCACGCTGCCCGCCGAGTGGCCCGGAGTATGAAGGACCTTCAGCGCCAGGCCGCCCAGAGAGAGGGTATCTCCTTCGCCGTAGGTCCGCTGGTTCTTTCCCGCGTGGGGGAAGAAGTAGTGAGGGTTGGGCTCATCCGCCGGACACAGCTCCTTCTCATGGGCGTACACCGGCAAGTCCGGCCACTTCTCCAGCAGCGCGGGGATGGCCCCCACATGGTCCCAATGGCCGTGGGTCAGGAGGATCATCTGCGGCTCCAGGCCGCTCTTTTCGATCATGGACAGCACCCGCTCCGGGGACCCGCCGGGGTCCACCACGGCGCAGGCCTTTTCCTTTTCGTCTCCAATCAAATAGCAGTTGGTGTCAATCTGCCCAACGGGGATGGTATCAAATATCATAGAAACCGCTCCTATCTTTCCGTATCAAACAAAATGGTCACCGGGCCGTCGTTCTGGGAAAATACCTGCATATCCGCGCCGAACTCCCCGTGCTGGACGTCAAAGCCCCGCTCCCGGCAATGGGTCATGAATTTTTCGTACAGGGGGACAGCGAGGTCCGGCTTGGCCGCGCCGGTGAAGCCGGGGCGGCGGCTGGAGGTGTCGGCATACAGGGTGAACTGGCTCACCACCAGGATGCTCCCGCCCACCTGCTCCAGGCTGCGGTTCATTTTCCCGTTTTCATCCTCGAAAACCCGGAGGTTGCATATTTTGTCCGCCAGCTTGACGGCGGTATCCTCCGTATCGCTGGGGCCGACCCCCAGCAGGATCAGATAGCCCCGGCCGATCTGGCCGTTAATCTTCCCGTCGATCTCCACCGACGCGGACTTCACCCGGGTCACGACTGCTCTCATAAAAACGCTCCTTCAAAAAAGAACAAATGTTTCACGTGAAACGTTTTGCTTTATCCCGCCGGGCGGTTCACCTTCATGACGCTGGAAATTTGATGGATCTTCCGCATGACCTGGTCCAGCTGCCTGGAATCCGCAACTGAGAGTGTCAGATGGAAAATGGCGAAGCCGTCGGCGGTGGTGTGGACGTTCAGGTTGCTGATGTTGACCTTGCAGGTACTCACGGCGGTAGAAATGTCCACCAGCAGGTTGGCCCGGTCCTTGCACACCACTTCCAGTCCGGTGGTATAGGAATCCCGGATGTCATCGCTCCAGCTCACCTTGATCCAGCGGCCCTGGTTTGCCTCTACATGGTGGTCCGGCTGGGCATTGGGGCAGTCCCTGCGGTGGACGGATACGCCGTAGCCCCGGGTAATGAAGCCGATGATCTCGTCCCCCGGCACGGGGGCGCAGCACTTGGAGAACTTCACCAGACAGTTGGAGAGGCCCTCCACCACGATGCCCTTCTCGCTCTTGACCTTCTTGGGCAGAGCGGACTGCTGGGCGGCCTTGGCCTCCTGGGCCGCTTTGGCGGCGGCCTCCTCGGCGGCCTTGGCCATGGCTGCGGCCCGGTTGATCTGGAGCAGCTCGTCCCGGACCCGGTTTACCGCCTTCAGGGCCGTCAGGCCTCCGTAGCCGATGGCGGCGTACATTTCGTCCAGAGACTGAAAGCTCACCCGCTTGAGGATGCTGGGCAGCACGTCGGAGGCCGTGATCTGGCTCATGGTGAGGCCCACATGCTTCAGCTCCGACTCGAAGGAAGCCCGGCCCTGGGCGATGTTCTCCTCCCGGCGCTCCCGCTTGAACCACTGGCGGATCTTGCTGCGGGCCTCGCTGCTCTTGGCGATCTTCATCCAGTCCCGGCTGGGGCCGTGGGCGGCCTTGGAGGTGTTGATCTCCACCACGTCGCCGTTGTGGAGCTGGTAGTCGAAGCCCACCATCCGGCCGTTGATCTTTGCACCCACCATGGTGTTGCCGATGGCGGAGTGGATGGAGTAGGCGAAGTCGATAGGCGTCGCTCCGGCAGGGAGGTTGATGACGTCCCCCCGGGGGGTGAAGACGAAGACCTCGTCGGCGAACATGTCCACCTTCAGGGAGTGGATGAACTCCTCCGCATCGGCGTCCTCCTGATTTTCCAGCAGGCGGCGGATCCACTCGTAGTCCGCCTCGCCTCCCTCCTTCTTGATGCCCTGCTTGTACTTCCAGTGGGCTGCCACGCCGTATTCGTTGATGGCGTGCATGTCATAGGTGCGGATCTGCACCTCGAAGGGAATGCCCTCCTCCCCGATGACAGTGGTGTGGAGAGATTGGTACATATTGGGCTTGGGTGTGGCAATATAATCCTTGAACCGGCCCAGAATGGGCTTGTAGATGTCGTGGACCACGCCCAGGACGTTATAGCAGTCCTTCACCGTGTCCACCAGCACCCGGAAGGCGAACAGGTCGTACAGCTCCTCCATGGTCTTCTCCTGGAGGTACATTTTCCGATAGATGCTGTAGGGGTGCTTCACCCGGCCGTAGACGGTGGCGTGGGGGACATTCAGCTCCAGCAGGCGGCAGCTGATCTCCTCCTGGACCCGGCTCATGAACTGGCCGTGTTCCGCGCTGGCCTGGGCCAGCTTCCGGTTGATCTCATCGTAGGCCACCGGGTCCAGATATTTTAAGGACAGGTCCTCCAGCTCCCATTTCATCTTCGCCAGACCCAGCCGGTGGGCGATGGGGGCGTAGATCTCCATGGTCTCGAAGGCTTTCTTTTTCTGCTTGGCGGGGGTCTGGTACTCCATGGTGCGCATGTTGTGAAGCCGGTCGGCGATCTTGATGAGGATCACCCGGATATCCCGGCTCATGGCGAAGAGCATCTTACGCAGGTTCTCCATTTGCTCCTCTTCCATGGTGGAGTATTTTACACGGGTCAGCTTGGTAACACCGTCCACGATGTCCGCCACCGTGACGCCGAAGCGCTTGGCGATGTCCTCGTAAGTACAGTCGGTGTCTTCAATGCAGTCGTGAAGCAGAGCGGCGATGATGGACTCGCTGTCCAGGCGCATCTCCGCTACGATCTGGGCCACATGGATGGGGTGGGTGATATAGGGAGAGCCGTCCCGACGCATCTGCTCGCCGTGATGCTCCCTGGCGTATTCATAGGCGGCCCTGATCTGGGTCAGATCCGCGGAGATGTTGTATCCGCGGATGGTTTTTTCCAGATGCTCATACCGCTCTTCCACTGAGACCATAGGTCACTTGGCTCCCTTCTCGTCCTGCCCCAGGATCCGGCGCAGCCGTCGCACGTAGGCGCTCTGCTCCAGATCGGCCCGGCACCCAGGCCTGGGGCGCACTATCATCATATCCTCCCGGCACTCCAGGGTGACAAGGCCCCGCTCGGCGAAGACCTCCAGCCCCAGGGCGGTCCGGAGAAAGGATTCTGTTCCGTCCAGCGCTCCAGCCAGACGCCGCAGGGCGGGCAGCCGGGACACGGCGCCCTCTGTCTCCGGCTCCAGGCGCTCAATGGCCCGCCACAGCGCGGCAAACTGCCGCCGCTCCGGCAGCAGGCGTCCTGCCTCCTGTTCCGAGACAGGCAGTCCCTCCACGAGGCGCCCGATCAGCTCCAGACACTCCCGCTCCCGCTGGCTGGGGCCTGCGGCGGGGCGCAGATCCACCAGCTGCAGCTGGACGCTGCTGACTCCCCGGAATTCATTCACCTGCAAGTGAAAGGCAACGTCCACCCTCATCCCCGGGGCAACCCCGCAGGCGGCGGCGGTGGCGGAAAAGAAGATGGCGTCAAACCGGTATTCTCCCTTGGCCAGGCGCAGCTTCAAATGCCGGTTCTGGCCCACGCCCTGCATACTCTCCACCCGGACGCCCATCATGGCGAAGACGGGCCGCTCGTTGCCGGAGCCATAGGGCTCCAGGCGGGAGAGCGCCTCCATCTCCTCCAGCGTCACACAGGCGGGGTCCCGGATCACCACGTCCAAGGCCAGGGAGGATACAGGCTTCTCACCATTGCAGAACGCGCACACGCAGCGGTTCATCCGCCGCCGGAAAGCGGGGATGTCCTCCTCCCGGATATTGAAGCCCGCCGCCAGCTCATGACCGCCGAAATCCACCAGCAGGTCCTGGCAGGACTCCAGAGCGGCGAAGAGATTGAATCCGCCGTAGCTCCGGCAGGAGCCCTTGCCAATCCCGTTTTGCAGATGGATCATAAAGCTGGGGCAGGAATATTTCTCGCTGAGGCGGCTGGCCACAATGCCCACCACGCCCTGATGCCACGATTCGCTGGAGAGTACCAGGGCGCTGCGCTCCCCGTCCGGGAGGAACTCGATCTGCTCTACAGCCTGGGCAAAAATCTCCTGCTCCACCGCCTGACGCTCCCGGTTCAGGCCGCACAGCTCCCGGGCCAATACCTCCGCGCGGGCGGGATCATCGGTCAATAGCAGGTCGGCGGCCAGCTCTGCCGCCCCCATGCGCCCCGCGGCGTTGATCCGGGGGGCCAGGACGAAGCCGATCTGGATGGAGGAGACCTCCCGGTCCGCCAGCCCCGTCTCCCGCAGCAGAGCCTGCAGGCCCAGGAAATCCGTGCTGCCGATGGCCTCCAGCCCCCGGCAGACAATGGTCCGGTTCTCGCCGGTCATGGGCATCACATCCGCCACCGTGCCGATGGCGGCCAGAGTGCAGTAGCGGGCGAAGAGGGACTCCTCCCTCTGCTCGTCCAGAGCCAGCACCAGCTTCAAGGCTACGCCCACCCCTGCCAGATGCTTGAAGGGGTAGGGGCAGTCGCTCCGCCGGGGGTCCACCACCGCCGCCGCGTCGGGAAGGACCTCCCGGCACTCGTGGTGGTCGGTGATGACCAGGTCCAGCCCGATCTCCCGGGCCCAGCGGGCCTCTTCCACGCCGGTGATGCCGCAGTCCACGGTAATCACCAGGGTCACACCCTGGTCATGGAGGGCGCGCAGGGCTTCCTTCCCCAGGCCGTAGCCGTCCTCCACCCGGCGGGGGATATATTTAAGACAATCCGCTCCCCGGGAACGGAGGTAGTCCACCAGCAGCACCGTGGAGGTGATGCCGTCCACATCGTAGTCCCCGAACACCGCAATCCGCTCCCCATCCGCCAGAGCGCGGCGGATGCGATCGGCGGCTCTGTCCATGTCCTTCATCAGATAGGGGGAATGGCTCAGCTCCCGCTCCCGGTCCAGGAGAAGGGCGGCCTCCTCCGGGGAGGAAACGCCCCGGACGGAGAGCAGCTGAGAGAGGAGCATAGGATATCCCGCCGCGCAAAGGCTCTGCGCGGCGGCTTCATCACAGTCTCCGCCCGTCCATCTGGCGTATTTCATTGGGCATTCCCCTCTCTCCCGGATTGTGTGCCGGCCAATTTCGTAAACAAAGCATATTATAGCAAAAAAAGCAGAAAAGGTAAAGACTTTATTTCCGATGGGAAGTGTCCAAATGCGCGGTTAAAGGAAGTCAAACACAGAAAAGGGGACAGAAGGGCCTGGATGTCCGGAACGATAGAGGTACTTTTGAAGTCCAAAGCGGTTATAGGCCCGTATGAAAACAGTAGACAGAGCCTGCTTATAATGTCACTTATGCGCATGTTTAGTT
>ERZ779631.689-NODE-689-length-11222-cov-5.601325_pt1 | contig 11222 bp, 9 predicted proteins | sample MGYA00514193_ERZ779631 | MGnify/ENA primary metagenome ERZ779631 (study PRJEB29562, sample SAMEA4376710) | mouse gut metagenome | isolation source: Cecum | study: EMG produced TPA metagenomics assembly of the A DSS colitis mouse model was used to assess the...
ACGACGTTATCATCGCCATCATCTCCATCTACGGCGGCAAGGTCACCTCTGTGAACGAGGGCACTGCCAAGCGTGACGACTACATCGAGATCGAGTACGGCGCTCTGGACGTTCACGCCCCCGTTGGTATGGATGACAACCACAACTGGTTTGAGACCACCGGCCTGAAGGAAGACGACGTTGTCGCCTACACCTATTCCAACAAGACCAATGGCATCCAGTCCATGGAGAAGATCGAGTCCGTGGAGGGCAGCCTGGCCAAGCGGACGGTTGGCAAGGACCTGACTCTGGGCGATACCACCTACAAGTATGCTCAGGAGTACAACTTCGAGTATGGCCTGGATGAGACCGGCCTGACCAACAAGTCCAACTATCGCGTGTTCCTGGATGAGTTCGGCTACGCTCTGTGGATCGAAGAGGCTGCGTTCAACGCCAAGGAGTATGCTCTGATCGAGCGTATCACCAGCGAGAAGAACGGTTCCCGTAACGCTGTTGTCTCTCATACCCTCGACGATATGACCGGCAACTATGACGGCAGGCAGAATCAGGATGCCCGTGTGCCTCAGCTGTACAACTCTACCTCCACTTCGCTTGACTGGACCACCAACCGCGTCCAGCTGCTGTTTGCCGACGGCTCTGAGCGCACGGTCAACCTTGACCGCAGCTACTTCACCGAAGAGACGACCTCTCGTAACGTGTGGGAGAAGAGCAATGGCCAACTGAAGGACCTGGAGAACTCTACCGGCGACAACCTCGAGTTCTGGGCCGGCGATGTCGTCCGCGTCACCGAACTCTCCAGCGGCAGCGTCCGTCTGAACCGGATCGGCCAGACCAAGATTGCTACCTATGCTGGGAATCGCGATGTGCGGAACACCTTCCTGTCCATGATCGGCGGCACGACCTCTCCCGCTCCCGCTCACGACGAGACCAAGGGTTTCGCCACCATCATGAACCGGAACCTGAAGTTCAACGGCGTGGATGTCTACACCGACAGCAACACCATCTTCGTCGTGAAGGTCGACAACGGCCGGAACTCCTACGATTGGAAGGTCTACACCGGCATCAAGAACGCTCCCACCGTTGAGCTGGGCGTTGGCTTCGCTTACATGCGTGGCGGCGTTGCCAAGATCGTCTACATCACCGACGGCGATGTGAAGAATGTCAGCCGCGATGTGACCTTCATCACCGGCGCTTCCGTGTCTAAGCTGCGTACTGAGACCGACGGCCGTCAGTACTACACCTACGACGCTGTTGTCCGCGGTGAGGTTACCACCATCATGATCGACGCTGAAATCGAGAGCAAGTTCGAGAAGGACGGCGTTACTCCGATGCACGCCTCCGTCAGGGGCCAGGACTTCGTGATCGGCGAGGGAACGGATGCCGAGGACGGCAAGGTCATGATCATCAATAACTACATCAGCGACACTGATGATGTTATTACCAAGCTCGAGTATGCCAGCAACGAAGTGACTGCGGACTATGCTCAGGGCATCAAGAAGATCTCCGGCTCTACCGGCGAGATCAAGGTCGGCGCCAACGGAACCACCTATGGCCGGACCCTGACCCTTGCTTCCAACGTGAAGGTCTTCCTGGCCGACAACGGCGGCGGCATTGAGGCGGTCGATCTTGATGACATCAAGACCAGCAAGACCAACTTCGTGTACTGGACTCTGGACGACGGTCTGGTGACCAACCTGTTCGTCATCGAGGTTCCCGACCGCGATTGATTGAGCAGCTTGACAGGACTAAAGTCTTGAGCGAAGGTTCTTAGAGAGGAGGGCGCGAAAGCGCCCTCCTCTTTTTTGCGCCGTTGCCAGGGGGCGTGGTTTGTATGTGAACCGCCTGCGAGTTTGCCGGGGGTATTTCTTTGGTGGTTTTAAGGAATTTACAGGAATCGGCTTGCTATCCGGGACATGCTGTTGTATAATATAAGCTTGATTCCAGCCCTTTGGGGCGATATATTCAGGAGGAACACAGTGTGAACGAAAAGAAATCAGAGGAGATTGTGCTCCGGCCGGAGGGCTTTGACGGCCTGGACGCCCTGCGGGCGTGCTTATATACAATCCTGCTCTTCCTTGCGATGACGATCCAAACTGGGCGAATGTCCGTGATTTTAGTGGCGGCGGCGTTTGTGCTGTCTATTGGCAGAGCGCCTGTCCGCCGTCTGAGGGAGCGGCTGAGCGTCCCGCTGCTGGGGTTTCTGGGCTTTGCCCTGATGAACGGTTTCGCCGCGATTTACGCGTCCCTGGGCACTTACGCACTGGCGGAGTTTTATAAATTCGCGGCCTCCTTCGCAGTGGCGGCACTGTTTCTGACCCGGTTCGACCGGAAGCACGTCCGGGGGCTGTTGTGGGGTCTGGCGGCGGTGTGCGCAGTATTGGGCCTGCTCTGCGTGGATATGGGGAGCTGGCGGGGGCTCTTTGGAGGGTTCAACAGCCTGATGCAGGGCGTGGGCATGGATTTCACCGATACGCTGGATGCCAGCACCGGGGGGCGGATCAACGGCCTTTACCGGGACGCGAACATTACCGGCGCTATGCTGGGGCCTGCCGTGCTGCTGTGCATGTATCTGGTCCATACTTCCGGGAAGCGCTGGCAGAAGGCGGCGGGCTGCCTGCTGCTGGGGGTTTGCTCTGTGGGCTTCCTGACGGCTATGAGCCGGGGCGCGATTGCGGTTTTCTTTGTTTCGGCGCTGGTCTATCTGGCGGCGGAGCGGGAGGAGCGGCTGTCCCTGTTTTTCCTGATGTGCGCCACTGCGGTGTCCATGTTGGGCTGCGGCGGGCTTGCTTTGGCGGAGATGGAATTGGGCTCGGTGCTGCCGGATATGCTGTGCTTCGTATGCGGCGTAGTGGTGTTCCTGTTGGACTGGGCCATTACCGGGCGGTTGGTTAAGCTGCTGGAGGGCCGAGAGAAGCTGGTGGCCGCCTGCGGGGCGGGCCTGGCCGTGCTGGCCTGCGCGGCGCTGATTCTGGCGCTGAATTGGACGGGGGCCTGGACCTTTACCGGGGAAACTCCCTTTTATCGGACCGTGAAGCTTGACGCGGGGACCTATCAGGTTTCGGCGGATTGGGAGGGGACGGCCCCGGAGGTCCGTATTACGGCCCGTTCCCGGCAGGATGCCCTGATGAACCGGGACCGGGAGCTTTATACCGGCCCGCTGGAGGGCGCGGAGTTCACTCTGGAGGAGGACGGCCTGCGGGTCGGCTTCAGCTTTAAAGCGGGGGAGGGGACGGTTCTGCGCTCCGTGTCCGTCTCCAACGGCGCTTCTCTCAAGCTGAAATACCGGCTCCTGCCGGAGATGGTCGCCAGCCGGCTTCAGGACGGTATTTTCGAGGGCTTCAGCTTCCTGATGCGAATGCAGTATGACCAGGACGGCTGGCGGCTGTTCCTGCGCAGTCCTTTGATTGGCTTCGGCCTGGGCAGCACGGAGACCTGGCTGACCTCGCTCCAGCCCTTCTATTATGAATCACTGTACCTGCACAACCATATTTTGCAGGTTATGTGCGACATGGGCCTGGCGGGCCTGGTATTTTGGCTGGCGTTCCTGGGCGGGGCGCTGTGGCTGCTGATTCGCCGGCTGCGGGAGGAGAAGGACGCCCTTGCCGCAGTACTGCTGGGCTGCTGGGTGATGATGGTGGTCCACGGACTGACGGAGATCGACTTTTCCATCCGGGCCTTCCAGTGTGAGGCATGGCTGCTCCTGCTGCTGCCGGTGGTCCTTTATGTTAAGCCGCTTCCTTCGGAGAAGCTGGTGCGGATGGGGAGCTTTGCCGCCGCACTGTTCCTGTGGGTCTGGCTGGCGGTGTTCGGCGGCCTTCTGGAGAGCCGCCGGATGGCGGTCCGGGAGGAGGAAGGCTTTTCCACCAACAGCGTCGATGCCTTTATGACCGCCATGAAGCGCTGGGCGAGAATGGACGTATTCGACCATGAGCAGCACCTGCTGAATTTTGTAGGCAACGCCGTCCTCCTCGACGACGCGCAGTATCGGGAGGATATGAATCGTTACGCAAAAGCCCTGCGGGCTTCCGGCACCTACACGGCGTGTTCCGGTCTGGCGAAATACTATTACCTGCCCCGGGGAGAGTACGAGCAGATGTTCGCCTGTTCCCGGGAGGGGGTGGCCCAGGAGGCTTCGGTCAGCGATGCCTGGAACCAGCAGTTTGACTTCTACCGCCTGGAGGTCCTGCCGGAGATGAACGCGGACTGGATGCCCGTTTTTGTCGGCGGCGTTTTGGACCTGCGGGACGACCTGGACGCTTTTGACGAGGGGCGGCTGGAATCCATTGCGCTGACGGAGGAAAACCGGGCCTTCGTGGAACGTGTCCAGACCGTGCGGGACAACGGCATGGACGGCGCGGCGGCTCTGCTGTATTTAAGCGTATTCGGCGCAGCGGAGATCTCGGGATAAGGCGGAACGGCGCGGGGGAGCTTTCTCCCGCGCCGCTTTTTTTCAAAACGACCATTTTTATCATGGTCATCCGCCGCAGGGACTGAAAAAAAGAATCTGGAATCCGTCAAAAAGCCTTGCATATCAAACGAAAGCGTGGTAATATAGCAGAGGTTTTGAAACCCGGAAACGCTATGAGACCATGACTTGACCACAAAATAAGGAGGGACGGGGCTTGCGGACAGGTGATAATATCCGGCAGCGGTCGGACGGGCGCTACGAGGCCCGCTATATCAAGCGGCGGGACCCGTCCGGGCGGGCGGTCTACGCCTCCTGTTACGGCAGGACCTACGAGGAGGCCGCCCGGAAACGGGAGGAGGCCCTCCGGCGGAGTATCCGCGTCCGGGAGATGAAGCTGCTGATCCTGGGGGCAGGGAGCCACGGGCAGGAGGTCCGGGAGCTGGCCCAGCGGCTGAACGTGTTCCGGGAGATCGCGTTTTTGGACGACGATCCGACGAAGGCCGGGGTCCTTGGGCCCTGCGCGGGCCTGGACCGCTGGGTGGAGGAATGGCCGGTGGCCATCCCCGCCGTGGGGAACCGGGCGCTGCGTATGCGCTGGCTGCGGGATCTGGCCGGGGCAGGCTTCGTGCTGCCGGTACTGATCCACCCCGACGCCACGGTGTCCTCCAGCGCCTCCCTGGGCAGCGGGACGGTGGTCTGTGCCCGGGCGGCCGTGGGCAGCGGGGCGGAGATCGGCGCGGGCTGCATCATCTCCAGCGCCGCCACCATTGACCGGTATGTGGCGCTGCCCGACGGGACCCATGTGGACTGCGGGCAGGTCGTACGGAATATGAAAAAGGACGCCTGACGGTCAGGCGGAAGGGAGTACCCATGGAAACGCTGAGAAACATTCCGTTTTCCCCCCCGGATATCACGGAGGAGGAGATTTCCGAGGTGGCGGCGGCCCTGCGCTCCGGCTGGATTACCACAGGACCCAGGACGAAGGAATTTGAAAAGGGAATTGCCGCGTACTGCGGCACGGAGCGGGCGGCGTGCCTGAATTCCGCCACCGCCTGTTTGGAGCTGACGCTGCGGCTGTTTGGCATCGGGCCGGGGGACGAGGTGATTACCTCCGCCTATACGTACACCGCTACCGCCAGCGTCATCGCCCATGTGGGGGCGAAAATTGTTCTGGTGGATACGGCTCCCGGCTCCTATGAGATGGATTATGACGCGCTGGCCGCCGCCTTTACACCCCGGACCAAGGCGGTGCTTCCCGTGGACGTGGGGGGAATCCTCTGCGATTACGAGCGCGTGTTCTCCATCGTGGAGGAGAAGAAGGCGCTGTTTTCCCCGGCGAACGAGTATCAGGCGCAGTTAGGCCGGGTGCTGGTGCTGGCGGACGCCGCCCACAGCTTTGGGGCCCACCGGGGCGGAAAGCGCTCGGGAGCCTTTGCGGACTTTACGTCATTTTCCTTCCACGCCGTGAAGAACCTGACCACCGCCGAAGGCGGAGCGGTGACCTGGCGGAAGGACCTGGGGCTGGACGGCGAGGCGGTTTATAAGCGCTATCAGCTGATGAGCCTCCACGGGCAGAGCAAGGACGCCCTGGCCAAAACGAAGCTGGGAGCCTGGGAATATGACATTGTTGCGCCCCTGTATAAGTGCAACATGACGGATATTATGGCGGCTGTCGGCCTGGTCCAGCTCCGGCGCTACCCGGAGCTGCTGGCGCAGCGCCGCAGCTTGGTGGAGCTGTACAACGGGCTGCTGGAGGGCCGGGGCGTGGAGACCGCTACGCATATCCGGGAGGATGGGGAGTCCAGCTTTCACCTGTACCTGACCCGGCTCACGGGGAAGGGCGAGGCGGAGCGGAACGCCGTCATCGAGGCCATGGCCCGGGAGGGCGTAGCGTCCAATGTTCACTATAAGCCCCTTCCGCTGCTGACAGCCTATAAAAACATGGGGCTCCGCATGGGGGATTACCCCAACGCCCTGGCCCAGTATCAAAACGAGCTGACCCTGCCGCTGTACTCCACCCTGACGGCGGAGGACGCGGAGCGGGCGGCGGAGGCGCTGCTGCGGGCGCTGGGGTAATTTCGGGTTGTAAGGAATTATTTGGCTTATGTATCAGCGTTTTTTCAAACGTTTTTTGGATGTTCTACTGTCTCTGTGTGCCCTGATTGTCCTCTCTCCGGCGCTGCTGGCGCTGGCGCTGCTGGTGCGGAAAAACCTGGGAAGCCCGGTAATCTTTCACCAAGACCGGCCGGGGAAGGACGAAAAGATCTTCCGGCTGTGCAAATTCCGCTCCATGACGGACGCACGGGATGAGAATGGGAATCTCCTGCCGGATGCGGAGCGCCTGACAGGGTTTGGTCGGAAGCTGCGGGCCACCAGTTTGGACGAGCTGCCGGAGCTGTGGAACATTCTGAAGGGTGACATGTCCATCGTGGGCCCCCGGCCTCAGCTGGTGCGGGATATGGTGTTCATGACGCCGGACCAGCGCCGCCGCCACACGGTCCGCCCCGGCCTCACGGGCTGGGCCCAGGTCAACGGGCGGAACATCCTGCTGTGGGAGGACCGGCTGCGGTATGATCTGGAGTACATAGAGCGGATCGGCTTTGTGGAGGATGTGCGGATTATTTTTCTGACCGTCGCGTGCCTGGTGCGCCATGACGACGTGGCGACGGAGGGCATGGCCACCTCGGAGGACCTGGGGGACTATCTGCTGCGGATTGGGGAGATCGACGAGGCGGAGTACGCCGCCGGACAGGAAGAGGCCCGGCGCGAGCTGGCGGCCGCGCGGTAAGGAGGAAAGACTGTGAATATCTGGCTGATTAACCACTATGCCGTGCCGCCCAAATACTACCCGCTTGCTTGACAGGAAGGAAAGGAGGGTGCTGTGATGGGGTGTGCGTTTATTTCCATAATCGTTCCGGTATACAATGAGGAGTTGTATTTGGACGCTTGCGTCGGCTCCATGCTGGCGCAGGATTATCCGAAGGAATCCATGGAGTGGTTTTTCGTGGACGGAATGTCCACGGACCGCACGTTGGAGCGGCTGGAAGCGTACCAAAGCCGCTTTCCCGGCTTGATCCATATTCTGAAGAATCCGGATAAAACCGTTCCTTACGCAATGAATCTGGGGATACGGGCGTCAAAGGGCGTTTACATTATCCGCCTGGACGCCCACGCGGAATACGCCGAAGACTATTTCACCCAATGCGTGCGGGTGCTGGAAGAGACCGGCGCGGACAACGTGGGCGGCGTGATGGAGACGAAGGCCCGCACACCCAGGGGCGAGCTGATTGCGCGGATGCTCTCCTGTCCCTTCGGTGTGGGGAATTCCCAATTCCGCATTAACGGGAAAGACGGTTATGTGGATACGGTGCCTTTCGGCGCGTTCCGGCGGGACATATTTGATCGTATCGGCCTATATGATGAACGCCTGAGCCGCAATCAGGACAGCGAACTGAACTACCGCATTATTCACAGCGGCGGGAAGATTTATCTCAGCAACCGCATTCGGCTGGCCTACTACTGCCGGGAGACGGTGGGGGGAATTATGAAAATGGGGCTGACGAACGGGCGCTGGAATATCATTACCTCGAAGCTTTGTCCCGGCTCTATGCGGCTCCGACATTTCATACCCTGCCTGTTCGTGCTTTCCCTGATCGGACTGCCTATTTTGACCGCGCTGTGGCGGCCCGTATTCTGGCTGTTCCTCTTGGAACTGCTGGCTTATGCCGCGCTGGACCTGCGCTTTTCCGCCGGGTTATCGCAGGGGCTTCGGGAAACGGCGTTTTTGGCTGGGGCGTTTCCCTGTTTTCACTGCGCCTATGGCTGGGGCTCTCTGTTAGGAATTCTGGACGTTCTGTCAGGGAAGTACCGCAAAATGTCCGGGAAGAAAATATGACTGGGAAAATCAAGGAGGAAGCAAGCTGTGGAATTCACATACCGGGCCTACCGGGGATTGCTGGCCCTGCTTCAGGAGAACGGCTATTCTGTCCGAGGCTATCATGACTGGAACAAAACGCCCCGCTGTGTTATTCTCCGCCATGATATCGACAACAGCCTTCCCCAGGCGGTAAGGTTGGCGGAGCTGGAGGCGGAGGAAGGGGCCCGTTCCACCTATTTCGTCCTCCTCCGAACCGACTTTTACAATCCCGCCTCCAGGGACGGCCTGGAAGCCCTGCGGCATATTCTGTCCCTGGGCCATGAGATCGGTCTGCACTTCGACGAGGCGTCTTATGCCCCGGCCCTGAAGCCGGACCAGATCATTCAAAACATTATAAAGGAGTGCGGACTCCTGTCCGCACTCCTCGAGACCCGGGTCTCGAGCGTCTCCATGCACCGGCCTTCCCATGAAACGCTGGAAGCAGATTATGAAATTCCCGGTATTGTTAATTCTTATGGAAAAGCTTTTTTCCACGATTTCAAATACCTCTCCGACAGCCGCCGAAGGTGGCGGGAACCGGTATTGGATATCATCCGTTCCAGGAAATATGATCAGCTGCACATTTTGACCCACGCTTTTTGGTATCACGACGAAGAAGAGGACATTGCTCAGACTGTAGGCACGTTTATCCGATCCGCTAATAGGGAGCGGCGCCGCCAAATGGCTGAGAACATTACAGATTTAGAATCCATTGTAAAGAGGGAGGACGTGCTGTGAAGATTTCGGAAATACTGGACTTCCTGAGCGCAGAAAAAATTGCCTTCACTTTTGAGGGAAACAGAGAAACCACTGTTGAGGGCTTTTCCTCCTTGCAGCATTACAAGCCCAATTCCTTCACTTGGATTAAAACGGGAAAAAATATTCCTGAGAGCTTGGACCTAAGTCAAATTACCCTGGCTATTGTCTCCGATGGAGTAGATACTGGAACAATTCCCAACACCATCCGCACGACAAACAGCAAACGGGCCTTTTTCTCCTCCATTGAATATTTTTACGGGCAAGAGGACGACCGCCCCGCTGTGGGACAATTTACCTATATTTCCCCAAAGGTTAAATTAGGAAAAAATGTACGTATCGGCCATAACTGCACTCTGGATGGGGATATTACAATTGGAGATGGAACCGTAATCTGGAACAACGTAGTCATTGTAAACCGTGTATCCATTGGCAAGGATTGCGAGATTGCCTCTGGCACGGTCATTGGCCAAGACGGCTTTGGCTACACCGAGGATGGAGAGCATAAAAAAGCTATGATCAAGCACTTTGGCGGCGTGACCATTGGAAACCGCGTCACGATTTTGGAAAACTGCAGCATCAGCCGTGGCGTCATTGATGACACCATGATTAAAAGCGGCGTCAAAATCGATGCTGAGGTCCGAGTTGGTCATAACTGCATGATTGGAGAAGATTCTGCATTCATCTGCGGAAGCCAGCTTTACGGTTCCTGCCGCTTTGGCAGAAATACCTATTTTGCCTCCGGCGTGATTAAAAACCAAGCGGCGGTAGGGGAAAACGGCTTTGTCGGAATGGGCGCCATCGTTTTGAAGGACGTGCTCCCCGGAGAAACCGTAGTGGGAAACCCCGCCAGACCGCTTATTAAAAAGACGGCTGTAGTTCAAAACGTCATAAGGGAGTGTGGACAGGGGTCCACACTCCCCGATGGGGTAGCCCCATCGGAAAATTTTAGCTTGCTAAGCTCCTGCGGAAACGCTTCTTCCTGTACGTTTCGCATCTCATCCGAAAACCGCGCGGAATGCGGCATAAGCGCTGTCTCTTTCTTGAAGGAGGGCGCGCTATGAAAATTTCTAAGATTCTTGATTTCCTGACTGATGAAGGCATCCCCTTTGCCTTCACCGGAGATGAAGAGGCCGCCGTGGAGGGCTTCTCCTCTCTGGCCCACTACAAGCCCGGCTCCTTTACTTGGATTAAGGCGGAGAAGAACATCCCGGAGAACTTCGGCCTTGATAACATTGCCCTGGCAATTGTCTCTGAGGAGGTGGTCGCCGGAGCCGCTCTCAACGTCATCCGCACGCCGGAGGGCAAGCGGGCCTTCTTCTCCTCCATCGAACACTTTTACGGGCAGGCGGAGGAGCAGCCCGCCGTGGGGCAGTTCACCTATCTTTCTCCCAAAGTCAAGCTGGGGAAAAACGTCCGCATCGGCCACAACTGCACCCTGGACGGGGATATTACCATCGGGGACGGGACGGTGATCTGGAACAATGTAGTTATTGTAAACCAGGTCACCATCGGCAGAGACTGTGATATCCATTCCGGCGCGGTCATAGGCCATGACGGTTATGCCTACACAGAGGATGCACTTCACAAAAAGACGATGATAAAGCACTTCGGCGGCGTGTCTATTGGCGACCGGGTGCTGATTGGGGAAAACGTCTGCATCAGCCGGGGAACAATTGATGATACGATTTTGGAAAGCGGTGTAAAAATCGACGCTTTGGGTCATATTGCTCACAACTGCTGGTTTGAAGAAGACGCCGCCATGGCGGTTCCGTGCAGCGTCAGCGGCAGCGTCCATATAGGGCGAAACGGATATCTGGCAGGAACTATTATCCGAAATCAATGCGTTATTGGCGAAAACGCCTTTATTGGGATGGGCGCGGTAGTGGTCAAAGACGTGCCCTCTGGCGAAACCGTGGTGGGAAATCCTGCCAAGCCTTTTATTGGAAAGAAGGAATAACCTATGCAATTCATCGACCTGAAGGCCCAATACCGGGCCCTGAAAACCGAGATCAACGCCAACATTCAAAGCGTCCTGGATTCCGCCCAGTTCATCGGCGGCGTATACGTCAAGGAGCTGGAGGCCCAACTCCGGCGGCCATAAACGCGAGCTGGAGCGCGTCCGTGCCGTTGGCGCAGGTG
>ERZ779631.696-NODE-696-length-11191-cov-5.025144_pt1 | contig 11191 bp, 10 predicted proteins | sample MGYA00514193_ERZ779631 | MGnify/ENA primary metagenome ERZ779631 (study PRJEB29562, sample SAMEA4376710) | mouse gut metagenome | isolation source: Cecum | study: EMG produced TPA metagenomics assembly of the A DSS colitis mouse model was used to assess the...
GAACTCCCTGGAGTAAAAGGGGAGCCGCTCCTCCGCCAGACTGGCGATGTCTTTGAATACGTAGGCCTCATAAACCCCCTCCCAGGCGGGGGCGGGCTGAGGCGGGGCCCAGCGCAGGGGTCCCACCGGCGGGGCGGCGTAGGGCACGCCCCTGAAAACCGTGATCTCCGGGTTTCCGCTGTAAAGCCCGGCCACGAGGCCGGATTCCGTTTTCGCCTGCAATAACGCCATATGCTCCTCCTTATGGGAAAGAGGCGGACGAAAACCGTCCGCCTCCCTGCCGAATCTTATTTGCCAAACTCAGTGGGGTTTTCCTTGGGCGAGACAGAGGGATTGATCATGACCTGCTCCGGCATTTCAGCGCCGTCTTTTTCGTGGGCCATGATGACATCGTAGGTTCCACGGGCCAGGGCGAAGTAGTCATAGAACACGTCCACATAGGTCTCGTCGTTCTCCAACCACTCGGTGCCGGAGGGCTGGGTGAAGTCCTGGGCCGCCACGTAGATTTTGCCGGTCAGGTCGTGGGCCCGGAGGGACTCCACGATGCCCTGGACGGTCATGGCGGACTGGCAGACCACGCCGTTGATCCCGTCGGCGCCGAAGCGCTGGAGCCAGTCCTCCATCAGGTTCATGGCCTTGTCCGTCTTGGAGTCGGCGGGCTGTTTGTCAATGATGGTGACATCGGGCCGAATCTCGGCGATTTTCTCCTCAAAGCCCCGGGTGCGGTTGATCTGGCTGTTCATACCCAGCTGATTCATGGCAATGCAGACCGTCCCGTTCTCGGGCAGGACCTCCGCCAGCTTTTCCGCCTGGAGGCGTCCGAACTCGGCCTCGTCCACGCCCACCTGGGTCCAGACCAGAGTGTCGCTGGTGGGTACGGTGTCCACGCAAATCAGGGGAATGCCGGCATCCACCACAGCCTGCAGGGCCGGCTCCACACCGGGCAGGGGCTGGACCGCGATATAGTCCATCTCCTGCTGAAGCAGGGACTCAATGGTATTGATCTGTTTCTCGGCGTCGATGTTGCCGTCCAGAGTGACCACCTCGATTTCGGGATACTCACTCTCCGTCAGGGACTCAAAGGCCAGGGCCAGGTTATGGCACCACTCGTCGGAGAAGGCGGCGCTGGAGAAGCCGACCCTGATTTTTCCGCCGCTTTCGCCGCCGTCTCCGCCGCCGCTGGTGTCGGTCTGGGCGGGGGGCTCATTGCCGGAGGAGGCCGCGCCGGAATCGGCTTGGTCTTTTCCGCCGCCGCAGGCGGCGAGGGACAGCAGCATCACCGCTGTCAGGAGCGTCGCGAGAAGTTTCTTCAGAGACATCACTTTTTCCTCCTTTTGATCTTGGGGTTTATAGTCTTCCAATGGGATCACGTTGTCAGGACGCTTTCATGACCGCGTCGTGGGTCTTTTTGTCCAGCAGCACGGCGATGACAATGATGACGCCTTTCACCACGGACTGGTAGTAGGGGGACACCCCCGCCAGATTCATGCAGTTGTTGATGACGCCGATGGTCAGTGCGCCGACGAGGCTGGCCGCCACGGAGCCCACGCCTCCCGCCATGCCGCAGCCCCCCAGCACGCAGGCGATGATGGCGTCGAACTCAAAGGCCACGCCGGCGGTGGGCTGGCCGCTGTTGGTCCGGGCCGCCAGCATGATGCCCGCCAGGGCGGTGCAGACGCCCATATAGAGATAGGCGAAGAGGACCATGAGCTTGACGTTGATGCCCGCGGCGTTGGCCGCTTCCCGGTTGCCTCCGGTGGCGTAGATATAGCGGCCGAAGGAGGTGTAGTTCATGATAAGCCAAGTGAACAGCACCGCCAGAATGGTGATGATGATCAGCCAGGAGACACCGAAGAGCTTCCCGCTGGAAATCTTCGCGATGGGGCCCACGCCGATGATGGGCGCGCCGTTGGAGAGGACCTGGGCCGCGCCCCGGAACGCCAGCTGACCCGCCAGGGTGACGATGAAGGGGACCAGGGCGCAGTAGGACACCAGCACGCCCTGAAGGAGGCTGGTCAGCAGCATGGTGGCCACGGCGGCCAGAACGGCCAGCAGCCAGCTCCCCGTGGCGTTCACCACCAGGGCGCACATCACGCCCGCCAGGGCCACGCCGGAACCGGCGGAGAGGTCCGTGTTGCCGGAGACAATCAGCATGGTCATGCCGCAGGAGAGCACGCCGATGACCGCGCACTGGGTGAAGACGCTGAGGATGTTGTCCGTGCTGAGGAACCGGTCCGACGCCAGGGACGCCGCCAGCACCACCAGCGCGAAAATCAGCACGATGCCGAACCGGCTGAACAGCTCCGCCCCGTTGATCCGCTTACTCATAGTCTGTTTCATTTTTTCACCTCTGCCGCATATTCCAGAATTTTTTCCTGGGTGTACTCACCCCTGCGCAGCTCGCCGGAGACCTGGCCCTCGCACATGACCAGGATGCGGTCCGCCATGCCCATGATCTCCTCCATGTCCGAGGAGATCATAATGATGGAAACGCCCTGCTCCGTCAGCTCGTTCATGATCTGATAGATTTCGCTCTTGGCTCCCACGTCGATGCCCCGGGTGGGCTCGTCCAGGATGAGCACCTTGGGTCCCGTCATCAGCCACTTGGCGATGATGACCTTCTGCTGGTTTCCGCCGGAGAGCTGGTTGACGATGTTTTCATAGCTGGGGGTCTTGACCCGGAGCTTCTGGCACATCTCCACGGCGATGCCGGACTCCGCCCCCTTGCGGAGGATGCCGTGGCTGGAGTTGCGGTAGGTGGAGGGCAGCACCGTGTTCTCCATGATGGACCGGCAGAGCACCAGCCCGTCCTCCTTGCGGTTTTCCGTCACCATGGCGATGCCGTTTTTCATGGCGTCCCGGGGGCAGCGGATGCTGAGCCGTTTTCCCTCCATCTCCACCGTGCCCCTCTCGGCCCGGTCCAGGCCGAAGAGGCAGCGCAGGGACTCCGTCCGCCCCGCGCCCACGATGCCGGCAAAGCCCAGGATCTCGCCCCGGCGCACCTCGAAGGAGACGTCTTTCACCTTCTTTCCCCGGTGAAGTCCCTCCACCTTCAGCACCGTCTCGCCGCCCTGGAAGTTCCGGGGGGGATGGACGTTGGAAATCTCCCGGCCCACCATCATGGAGATCAGGCGGTCATGGTCCAGCTCCTGGATGAGCTTCGTTCCGATGTATTTCCCGTCCCGGAGGACGGAGACCCGGTCCGCCACCTGGAAGACCTCGTCGATCTTGTGGGTGATGATGATGATGGTGATGCCCTTGCCTTTCAGCTCCTCGATGAAGGAAAACAGCTTCTGGACCTCCCGCTCCGTGATGGCGGAGGTGGGCTCGTCCATGATGATGAGCCGGGCCTCGTAGGAGATGGCTTTCAGAATCTCCAGCATCTGGGTCTCCGCGGTGGAGAGGGAGCGGACCTTCTGTCTGGGGTCGAAGTCCACCTTCCAGTGCTCGAAGAGCTTCCGGCACTGGCTGTACATCTCGGGCCAGTTCACGACGCAGCCCTTTTTCGGATACCGCCCCACGAACATGTTCTCCGCGATGGTCAGGTCCTTGATGGGGTTGAGCTCCTGGTGAATCATGGCGATTCCCAGGGCGATGGCGTCCCGGGGACTGCGGATGACGGTCTTTTGTCCGTTGAAGCGGATCTCTCCGCTGTCCGCCGGGAACATGCCGTTCAGGATCTTCATCAGCGTGGACTTCCCCGCGCCGTTCTCCCCCATCACCGCATGGACCTCCCCTTCCTCGAAGGAGACGGAGACGTCGTCCAGAGCCTTGACGCCGGGATACGTCTTGGTGATATGTTCCATTGCGAGAATCTCGCTCATCGAATCCCCTCTTTCTCGACGGTCTTCGCCGTTTTTCATAGTATACTTGCTCCGGGTGGCGGACCGCAATGCGGCGGTTTTCAGAAAATGTGTGTGATTTACAGGACATTTGGGGAATCTCCATTTTCATTTGTACAGTTCGCACAAAATTGCATTTGATTTTTTGCCAAAAAAGAAACCCCGTGTTTTCAAACACAGGGTTTCCCATCGTCGTCCAGAAAAAACAGCCTGTCCCGCCTCCGCATGGGCCAGCTGTAGTTCCGGTGGAACATCAGCACGCTCTTCCCCATCTCCGAGGCCCGGAAGATCACCTTCCAGATATCCTCCATCAAGGACAGGTTGGGCTGGTCCATGATGCCCACGAAAACCAGGATGTCCACGTCTTCCATCAGCATCCGGCAGAGCACCGCCAGCTCCCGCTCCGTGTCGTCGAAGCGGCTGAGGCGGCGGCCCCACTGGTCGCTGGGGATGGAGATGACGTCCTCCAGCTCGCTCTTCAAAAACTTCCTCGCAAGGTCCGGCGTCAGCCTCCCCCGGGACGAGATGCGGGCGTAAGCGGGCAGAACCACGTTCTCCGCGAAGGACAGGTCCAGGAAATAACCGGATTGGAGCTTCTTGAAGGTCAGCGCCGTGACCAGAGGGCGTCCCCGCCGGCGGTTCATGGAGACGACCCGCTCCGTGCGGAAAAAGAAGTCCAGGTACCACTGAAACCGCTCCGGGCTGCGGCAGCTGACACAGGAGACCTCCCCCGGGACCAGGGAGAGGGCTTTCACACCGGACGCCGCCGGATAGAGGAAATCCCGGGTGATGTGCGGGCCCGCCTCCTCCCGGGGACTGTCCGCCGGGACCGGCTGCTCCCGGTTCAGCAGCACATCCGCCAGCTCCGCCGAGTACTCCCCCCTGAGAAAGTCGGCGGAGATGCGGCCCCTGGAGAAAAAGAGCGTCCGGTCCCCGAACCGCAGTGCGTAGCGCTCCACCGGCTCAATGATCAGAATGCCCACTCCCCGCTCCTTCAGCAGCCGGAGCTTCTGGAACAGCAGCACCGCGTCCTCCTCGGAGAGGAGGTAGAGCAGGTTGTCCAGGATCAGCAGCCGGGCCCGGGTGAGCAGGGCCCGGAGGCAGTAGACCAGGAGCGTGTCGATCAGCGCCGCGTGGGTGGGCTTCTGGTGCAGGTCCATCTGGATGCCGCACTCCCGGCACATCATTTGGGCGAAGGCCCTGGCCTGCCCCCGGCGCCACACGGGGAAGACGGGCCTTGCGATATAGATGTTCTCGCTGATGGACAGGTTCTGAATCAGCGTCGTGTCCTGGGTGACGCAGAACACCCCCCGCTCGTGGGCCTGCCTCGGCGAAAGGGGCTGGTAGGGCTCCTCCAGCAGCGTCATCGTTCCGCTGTCCGGCGCCAGCTCCCCCATCATCAGCCGGGTCAGCGCGGACCGGCCGCTGCTGCTGCGCCCCACCAGGAAGGTGATCTCGTCCTGGTACAGACGCAGGGACAGGTTCCGCAGGGCCTTGTGCCCGCCCACCAGCTTGGAAACATGATGGAATTCAAACAGCTCTTTTCGCATGGTCCGTGCCCCCCGATTCCGAGGATGCCGGCATACACAGCTCGATCTGCGTACCCGCTCCCGCGGCACTGGTGATCTCCAGCCCGTAGTCCGGGCCGAAAAACAGCTGCAGGCGCTGGTGGACGTTTTTCAGCGCGATGCCGGCCCCTCGCCGGGAGCTCTTCTCCTCCTCCCGGCCCTCGTCCTCCGCCGCTCCGGGGTGAAGCAGACGGGCCCGGAGCCCATCCAGCTTCTTCGGCGGAATGCCGACGCCGTCGTCCCGAATCTGAAGGATCAGCTTGCTCTGGGTGCGGAAGCCCCGGATCAGAATCGTGCCGGGGCCGATCTTCGGCTCCAGCCCGTGGTGGATGGCGTTTTCCACGATGGGCTGGAGGGTCAGCACCGGAACCATATAGTTTCCCGGCAGGTCCCCCAGGTCCTCCAGCTCCAGCCGCAGGGTGAACTTGTCCCGAAAGCGGTAGTTCTGAATGCGGATGTAGTTCTTGACGTTTTCCAGCTCGTCCAGGATGGAGGCCTCGGCGCCGTTGCGGCTGATGTTGTAGCGGAAAAGCCGGGCCAGCGTCTCCGTCATGGTGGCGATTTCCTCCTCGTCGTGGAGCAGCGCCTTGCTCCGGATGCTCTCCAGGGTGTTGTAGAGGAAATGGGGGTTGATCTGGCTCTGGAGGGAGTCCATCTGGGCCTGGGCCTCCAGGACCTTCAGGGCCATCTCCTGGCGGGAATAGCCCAGGTCGTGCTCCTCGTTCAAAATGTCGGTCAAAAAGGAAAAGCGGTCCCTTCGGCCCGCTTCCGCCCCCTCCGTCCGCAGACGCCGGGCCCGCAGCAGAAGCGCCGCCAGGACCCCGGACCACGCCAGCAGCGCGGCGGCCGCCGCCAGCAGGATTCCAAGAGCCGCCCGGACGCGCCCCCTCTCCAGGGACGCCGCCGCCAGCAGAAGCGCCGCCGCCAGCAAAAGGGCGAACACCGTCATGCCCCGGAAAAAGCTCCGGTACGGGGAACGCGCACGGTCCATGGCCGGCCTCCTCTCACACATAGAACTTCCGGTAAGCCGTCGGCGTCACGCCGACCATTTTCTGAAAGACCTTGCTGAAATGCCGCTGGTCCGCGTAGCCCACCCGCTCGGCGATGCCGCTGATGTTCAGGGACGGGTCCCGGAGCAGGCGCTTCGCCTCCTCGATCCGCGTCTCGATCACGTAGTCGGAAAAGGTCTTCCCCGTGCGTTCCTTGAACAGCGTGCTCAGATAGCCCGCGCTGACGAAGGCCCGCTCGGAGACCTCCTCCAGGCTGATCTGCCGGTCGATGTGGGCCCGGACATACTCCTGGGCGGCGCGGATGGGCTCGCCCACCTTCTTCATCTGCAGCATGGACCGGTGGTCGATCTCCGCCGCCGTATACTCGCACAGGAAGTCCGCCAGCTCGTCCACCGTGTCGCAGTTGGCCAGACGCCGGTGAATCATGTTCTCCGTGGGGATGCCGGAGTCCTCCCCCGCCGAAAGGGCCAGCTCGTCCCGCTGGCCCATGGCCTCCGCCTCGCTCCGGATGCGCAGGATGAGGGTGCGGGTCACGTTGAAAAGATTGGAGACGCTGAAGCTCTTCGCGGTCCGGAAGCCGTCGTAGACGGACCGGATCAGCGCCAGGGCCGCGTCCTTCTGGAGGGTCTCGACCCTGCTGATCAGCGTCTGGCTGTCCTCCGCGGAGAATCTGCACTCCGGGACGTCCGGCAGGGAGGCCCGGAGCCGCTGGTGCTCGATCACCTTGTCGGACCCGGCGTACAGCCGGAGCACGCCGGCCTGCTCCGCGGTCTCAAAGGCCCTCCAGATGTCCCCCTCGTCATAGACGGGGGAACCCGCGGCAAAAGTGAAGCGCAGGTTCTGATACTGGGTGGACGTGTCCGTCAACTGCCGCTGCAGGGCCTCGCACCGCTGCTTGTAAGAGCTGTGCCGCTCCTCGGAGTAGTTCATCAGAATATACGCGTTGCAGTCGGTGACCACATATTCAATATCGAAGGCCTGATCCTTGAAGCACTCCCGGACCCGCATGGCCACGTTTTCCAGCACCTTCTGGATGGTGCTCTGGTGGATGTCCGCCTTGTCCCGGCAGCTGGCGTGAACGCAGACCACCCAGAACACCCCCGGCTGAAAGGCGAACAGCTCCGTGTGGAAGGTGCGGCTGAAATCCGTGAGCGTCTGGCGCAGCTCGTTTCCCCGGAGCACGGCGGTCTTCCGCTGGAGCTCCTCCCGGATGGCCTCCTCGCTGGCCCGCCGCTCCCGCACCGCGCCGCTCTCCTTGAGCAGGCGCTTCAGCAGCAGGTTCAGGTCCGTCTTGCTGATGGGCTTGAGCAGGTAGTCCTCCACGCCGAAGCGGATGGCCTGCCGGGCGTAGTCAAATTCCCGGTAGCCGCTGATGACGATGAACTTCGTCGGCAGCTTCTGCTGGCTGGCCCGCTCAATGACCTCCAGCCCGGTCATGCCCGGCATCTGGATATCCGTGATGACGATGTCCGGCTTCTGGCGCAGGATGATTTCCATGGCGTCGACGCCGTTCTGGCTGGAGCCCAGGCTCACCAGGCCCAGGTCCTCCCAGTCGATCAGCTTGTGGATCAGCTCGCAGATATCCGGTTCGTCGTCCACAATCAATATCTTCAGCACAGATGCGTCCTCCTCGCTCCAACTCGGCGGCTTTTCCAGGGCGCGCTCAGTCCCCGGGAATCTCCCCCACACCCTTCAAAATGAACTTGGGGCGGTAGGGATACTCTTTGCAGGTCTCCCGGTCGGACACACCGGAGAGCACCAGCACGGTGTCCAGGCCCGTCTCGATGCCGGCGATGATGTCCGTGTCCATCCGGTCCCCGATCATGACCGCGTTCTCGGAGTGGACCCCCAGCATACGAAGGCCGGTGCGCATCATCAGGGGGTTGGGCTTGCCCACGAAATAGGCGCTCTTGTCCGTGGCCAGCTCAATAGGCGCGATCAGCGCCCGGCAGGCCGGCACGATGCCCGCCTCCGCCGGGGCCGTCAGATCCGGATTCGTACCGATGAGCTTCGCCCCGGCGTTCACCAGACGAATGGCCTTGGTGATCTGATCCAGGTTGTAAGCGGAGGATTCCCCCACCACCACGTAATCCGGGTTGACATCGTTGTAGGTGATCCCTTTGTCGTAGAGGGCGTTGGTGATCCCGTGCTCCCCCACCACGTAGGCGCTGCATCCCCGGGCCTGGCTGTCCAGGAAATGGGCCGTCGCCAGAGCGCTGGTGTAAAAATGGGACTCGTTCACATCCAGCCCCATCCGGGCCAGCTTCTGCTGGAGCTCCTTGGGGGTGTACTGGCTGGAATTCGTCAGAAACAGGTAGTTCTTCTTCTCCCTTGTCAGCCACTCCACGAACTTTCTGACCCCCGGCAGAATCTGGTTGCCGTGATAGATCACGCCGTCCATGTCGCAGATGAAGCCCTTCTTTTTTCTCAATTGATCCATGATCCGCTCCTGATGCCCCCGGGCAAAAATGCCCCGGGTGATATGGTTTCCCTCTTTGAAGTATCCCACATCTCAGCGGATTTGTCAAAGGAAATCCTGGAAGGCCGCCCCCTAGAGCCAGCCCTCCAGCCCGTCCAGCAGCCGAAACGGGTCCGCCTGCTCCCTGGTGAGCAGGCTGGCCAGACGGAGCGTGAATCCAAAATCAGTGGAAACATGCGGCAGGATCATGACCTCCTCGTCCCCCGCCTCCCCGCTCCAAAGGACCCGGAGCCCGAAGGTCCGGCGCCACCCCAGGCCGGGGAGCTCCGCCTCATGCTCCACTGGAAGATACAGGAACAAGGATGCCCACCTCCTCCGCCACTTTCACGGGGTCCAGCTTCAAGATCGACATCAGACGAATGGTGTCCACGCAGTTCAAGCTGCTCTTCCCCCCTTCCACCTGAATCAGCCAGCGCGTGGAGCAGTTCATGATCTCGGCAAGCTCCTCCTGCGTCAGGCCACAGTTGTTTCTCGCCTCTCGGAAGATCCGCCCCAGGGCTTTTTTCTGCGCTTGGCTCGGCGTCCGTTTCTTGAACATCACAATTTCCCCTTTATAGATTTCTATAAAAGGAAGAGTATTCCAGTCTCCACGCTCCGTCCAGGCATGGCGCATGCAGATTGTCAAATTTTGTCAATTTTTAGCGAATCAATCTTTCAGGGAATGTCTGAAAGAACCGCAATTCATCATCTGTTTGTAACAATCATGTTTTTCGCCGCCCCTGCGCCGCGATCCGTTCCCTCCTCTGATTTTACCCCATGATCGGACCGGATTTCAAGCCTGAATCAGAAACGCGGGACCGCACGCTCGTGCGGTCCCGCGTTTTCAGCAGGAACAGGGTTCTTTTTTCGCGGGGCCTCGCCGCTCCGCTCCCGAACCTTTCACCAATACTTCGCCACGTGAGCCCGGGTGACCTCCGCGGCCTTTTTGATGTTCTCCTCGCTGGAGAGCTTGTAATAGTCGGGCCGGAACACCTCGACCGTGCAGACATCCCCCTGGAAGCCGATCTTTTTCAGGGTATCGGCGAAGCGCTTGTGATCCAGGCAGTCGCCGGGCTCGCCGGGCCAGAGGCGGACCTCGTCGGTGTTGTACGCCGCGCCGCAGGGCATGTTTTCCGTGCCGTTCAGGTGCCAGACGAAGATTTTCTTGCCGTCGGCCTTCTCCAGGGCGTCCCAGCCGGAGGCCATGGCGTTGAAATGGAACTGATCCAGAGTCACGCCCACCAGGGGGGAGTCCACCGCCTTCACGATGTCATAGGCATACTCAAAGCGGTTGATGGACATGGTGGGGGCGCCGCAGAATTCCAGGGACAGCTTGATCCCGTGGGGCTCCACCTTTTTGACCATCTCCTTCAGAACGGCCACGGCGTCGGCCTTGATCTCGTCCACGGTGGCCTTGACCGGCAGGTCCATGGAGGGCACCACCACGATCATCTTGCAGTCCAGAATCTCACAGCGGCGGATGATCTCGTCCAGCTGGGCCATGACGGCGTCCTTCTCCGCCTGGGTCTGCTTCATGTTGAAGAAGATCAGGGCGTTGTAGGACAGCATTTTCAGCTTGTGGCTCCGAAAGAAGTCCCCCAGCTGTTCCAGGGTGTACTTCCCGGCGGCCAGCTCCCGGTCCAGGCATTCGGACTGGACGTCGATATAGTCAAAGCCGTACTTCTCGCACAGGGCCAGATCCTCCAGCACGGAGTGGTTCTCGCAGAACCGATTGCAGCCCTCGTTGAATCCGATTTTCATGATAACCGTCTCCTTCTCACTTGTTCAGAAGTTCGCTCTTGATGCGCTCCAGAGCCTCGGGGGCCTGTTTGTCCATCTTCTCCGGGAAGCCGAAGTAGCTCACGCAGATAATGTTGTCCCCGCCCACCTTCGGCGCGTCGGGTTTCAGCTGCTTGCCCGCGAAGTCCATCTCCCGCAGGGTCTCGAAGATGCCGTCGAAGTCCACTTCGCCCTCGCCCATGGCGGTGTGCTGGTGGATGGTCACGTCCGCCCGGCCTCTGGCGTTCAGCCAGGGGGGATTCAGGATGTAGCGGCAGTCCTTCGTCTGGTTCCAGGTGTCGGCAAGAAGCACGTGGGTCAGCTCATCGCCGGCGTATTTCAGCATGTGGCGCACGTCGCCCTTGCCCTGGTCGTAGAAGAAGCCGTGGGAGGCCGAATACACATACCCCAGGTTCTTGGACCGGAAGGATTTGACAATGTCGCAGGTCTCGTCGTTCAGCTCGCAGAAGTCGTAGGGGTGGGACTGGATTTCCACCCGGAGGCCCTCCCGCTCGATGATGGGGAGCAGCTCCT
>ERZ779631.698-NODE-698-length-11188-cov-5.340699_pt1 | contig 11188 bp, 8 predicted proteins | sample MGYA00514193_ERZ779631 | MGnify/ENA primary metagenome ERZ779631 (study PRJEB29562, sample SAMEA4376710) | mouse gut metagenome | isolation source: Cecum | study: EMG produced TPA metagenomics assembly of the A DSS colitis mouse model was used to assess the...
CGCTGCTGGTGGAGCAGGCCCACAACCGTCTGCTGGAGCAGGAGCAGCTGGAGATTGGATGGGCGGAGCAATAAGAATAAAGAGATAAGGGAGAACGGCAATGAAAGGGATCATATTAGCGGGCGGGAGCGGGACGCGGCTGTACCCGCTGACAAAGGTGACAAGCAAGCAGCTGCTGCCGATTTACGACAAGCCGATGATTTTTTACCCGCTGTCCACACTGATGCTGGCGGGGATCCGGGATATCCTGATCATCTCCACGCCCCAGGACCTGCCGAATTTTGAACGGCTGCTGGGGGATGGGAGCCAGTTCGGCATCCAGCTGTGCTACAAGGAGCAGCCGTCGCCGGACGGCCTGGCCCAGGCGTTCATCCTGGGGGATGAGTTCATAGGGGACGAGCGGTGCGCCATGATTTTGGGAGACAACATCTTCTACGGTGCGGGCCTGACGGCCCACCTGCGCCATGCGGTGGAGCAGGATGAGGGTGCGACGGTGTTCGGCTACTATGTGGAGGACCCGGAGCGGTTCGGCGTGGTGGAATTCGACGGGGCGGGCCGGGCGGTGTCCATAGAGGAGAAGCCGGCCCAGCCAAAGTCCAACTACGCGGTGACGGGTCTGTATTTCTACGACAGACAGGTCTGCGCCCGGGCCAAGGCGCTGAAGCCGTCGCCCCGGGGCGAGCTGGAGATCACGGACCTGAACCGGACCTACCTGGAAGACGGGAGCCTGCATGTGATCACCCTGGGGCGTGGGTACGCCTGGCTGGACACGGGCACGGTGGATTCGCTGTCGGAGGCGTCGGAATTCGTGCGGGTCATTGAGTCCCGGGAGGGGATACAGATCTCCGCGCCGGAGGAAATTGCCTACCGCAACGGCTGGATCACCCGGGATGAGCTGGAGGCGTCCGCGACGGCCTACGGCAAGTCCCCCTACGGGGCGCACCTGCGGAAGGTGGCGGACGGAAAGTACATCTATTGAGGTGCGGCAATGAAATTGACAGAGACAGGGTTAGCCGGGGTATATATTGTGGAACCGGCTGTGTTTGGAGACCCCCGGGGCTTTTTTATGGAGAGCTGGTCGAAGCGGGCCTTTGAGGCGGCGGGCCTGCAATATGAATTTGTCCAGGACAACCACTCGTCCTCCGCGGTGAAGGGGACGCTGCGGGGCATCCATTTCCAGCGTGGGGAGCACGCCCAGGCGAAGCTGGTGCGGTGTACCCGGGGTGCGGTGCTGGACGTGGCGGTGGACCTGCGTGGGAAAAGCCCCACATATAAAAAGTGGGTGGCGGTGGAGCTCTCCGCAGAGAACAAGCGGCAGCTGCTGATCCCCCGTGGGTTCGGCCATGGGTTTGTGACGCTGACGGACGATGTGGAGTTCCTCTACAAAGCGGACAACTGCTATGCGCCGGAGGCGGACGGCGGTATCCGGTGGGATGACCCGGAGCTGGCTGTCCATTGGGGCGTGGCCGCGCCTGTTTTATCCGAGAAGGACAGCAAATCCCCCTTTTTAAAAGACGCCGTAACAGGCTTTGAGGAGTGGTAAACATGAAGATTTTAGTAACCGGCGGGGCCGGGTTTATCGGCAGCAATTTCATCTTCCATATGCGTGAGAAGCATCCGGCCTATGAGCTGGTGTGCCTGGACAAATTGACCTATGCGGGGAACCTGGAGACGCTGGCTCCCGTGATGGATGAGCCCAATTTCCGGTTCATCCGTGCGGACATCGCGGACCGGGAGGCGGTGTACGGCATCTTCGCGGTGGAGCAGCCGGATGTGGTGGTGAACTTCGCGGCGGAGAGCCATGTGGACCGCTCCATCGAGAACCCGGCGGTCTTCCTGGAGACCAATGTGATGGGCACCCAGGTGCTGTTGGACGCGTGCCGGAAGTACGGCGTACAGCGGTACCATCAGGTGTCCACAGACGAGGTGTACGGGGATCTGCCCCTGGACCGGCCGGACCTGTTCTTCACCGAGCAGACCCCGCTGCACACCTCCAGCCCCTACTCCGCGTCCAAGGCGGCGGCGGACCTGCTGTGCCAGGCTTACCAGCGCACGTACAACATGCCCATCACCATCTCCCGGTGCTCGAACAACTACGGGCCCTACCAGTTCCCGGAGAAGCTGATCCCGCTGATGATCGCCAACGCATTGGCGGACAAGCCTTTGCCGGTGTACGGGGAGGGGCTGAACGTGCGGGACTGGCTGTATGTGGAGGACCACTGCGCGGCCATTGGCCTGATCCTGGAGCGGGGCCAGGTGGGGCAGGTGTACAACATTGGCGGCCACAATGAGATGAAAAACATCGACATTGTGCGGCGCATCCTGGCGATTCTGGGCAAGCCGGAGAGCCTGATCACCTACGTGACGGACCGGAAGGGCCACGACATGCGCTACGCCATCGACCCGTCGTTCATCCACCGGGAGCTGGGCTGGCTGCCGGAGACGAGGTTTGATGAAGGCATCCGGAAGACGGTCCAGTGGTACCTGGACAACCGGGCCTGGTGGGAGCGGATCGTGGGCGGGGAATACCAGGGCTACTATGAGCGGATGTACGCCAACCGGTAAGCCGCCCATTGCGATCCTTCTGGCGGTATATGAGCCGCGGCTGGACTGGCTGCGGGAGCAGCTGGAGAGCCTGGAGAAACAGACCTATCCCAATTTGAAGCTGTATGTGCGGGACGACTGCTCGCCCACAGTGCCCTTTGGGGAGATTGAGGCGTGTGTCAAAGGCTGCATCCACGCCTTCCCCTATGAAATCCAGAGGAATGAGCGGAATCTGGGCTCCAACAGGACCTTTGAGCGGCTGACGGAGGAGGCGGAGGGGGAGTACTTCGCCTACTGCGACCAGGATGACGTCTGGCTCCCGGAGAAGCTGTCGGTGCTGCAGCAGGAGCTGGAGGAATCCGGCGCCCTGCTGGCCTGCTCGGATATGTTCATCATAGACGGCGGGGGGAAACAGACGGCGGACAGCATCACCCAAATCCGGCGCAGGCATGTATTCCGCAGCGGCGGCGGGCTGACGGAGGGGCTGCTGATCTCGAATTTTGTCACCGGCTGCACCATGCTGGTGCGTCGTGCGGCGGCCCAGGCGGCGGTCCCCTTCTGCCCGTATATGGTACACGACCACTATATTGCGCTGTACTGCTCCGCGGCCGGGGAGATCCATTCTGTCATGCGCCCGCTGATCCGCTACCGGGTGCATGGAAAAAACCAGACCGGCGTGCTGGCGGGCGTGACGGACAAAGCCAGCTACCGGAGTGAGCGGATTGACCTGCCGCTGCGCAAGTTCCAGTGGCTGGAACAGCATTTCCCCTACAGGGAGGGATTCCGCCGGGAGATCTCCCGGCGGAAGGCGTGGATGTATGCCCGGCAAAACAACTGGGACAGGCGCGGCGGCGCGTGGGCTGTCTGGAAATGCCGGGAATGGGGACTGCTGCCCTCACTGTTCGAGCTGTCGGCGCGGTGGCTGCCGGAGCGCGTCCTGATGTGGATTGTCCATCTGGCGCGGAAAAATATGATTTGAAAAAGTGTAGGAGAAACCAATGAAAATTTTAGTGACAGGCGTAGGCGGCCAGCTGGGCCATGATGTTTGCGGGGTACTGGCCGGGCGGGGGATCGAGCATACGGGCGTGGATCTTGCGGATTTTGATATCACAGACGCCCAGGCAACCCGTGCGTATATCGTCAGGAACCATCCTGACGCGGTCATCCACTGCTCGGCCTGGACGGCGGTGGACAAGGCGGAGGAAGAGCTGGAGAAGGTCCGGGCGGTGAACGCCGGAGGGCCCCGGAATATCGCGGCGGCGTGCCGGGAGATTGACGCGAAGCTGCTCTATATCTCCACAGACTATGTGTTCCCCGGGACCGGGGAGCGTTTTTATGAGCCGGAGGACCCCACGGGCCCCTTGGGCGCGTATGGGGCGACCAAGCTGGAAGGGGAGCAGGCGGTACAGGAGCTGCTGGAGAAATATTTTATTGTCCGCATCTCCTGGGTGTTCGGCAAAAACGGCAATAACTTCGTGAAGACCATGCTGCGCCTGGCGGAGACGAGGCGGGAGCTGAACGTGGTGTGCGACCAGATTGGCAGCCCCACCTATACGGCGGACCTGGCCCCGCTGCTGTGCGACATGGTGATGACGGACAAATACGGCATCTACCACGCCACCAACGAGGGCGTGTGCTCCTGGGCGGAGTTTGCCCGGGAAATCTTCCGGCTGGCGGGGAAGGACGTCACGGTCCAGCCCGTGCCTACCAGCGCGTACCCCACCCGGGCGGTGCGGCCCCTGAACTCCCGCATGAGCAAGGACAAGCTGGAGAAGATGGGCTTTTCCCGCCTGCCGGACTGGCAGGACGCGCTGAGGCGGTATCTGCAGGAGCTTGAGGGAGCGGAGCGGATGTGAGCGGGAAACAAGTGAGAAAGGGCTGCGCCGTTGCGCTGGCTGTGTATATGGTTCTGGCTGTGGCGTTTTACTGGATTGCCGGCGGCCAGCTGCGGTTCCGGGAGGAAAGGACGGATTGCGTCAGCGCCAGCGAGCCCATTGGGGAGCTGGTGCAGGGCATGGAAATCCGGCAGCCGTTTGTAGCGGCGGCGGATGAGATCCGCAGTGTGGATATGCGCCTGTCCACCTATCAGCGGGTAAACAGCGTGCGCGTACTGGTAAGCATTGTGGACGGGGACCAGGCCGTCTTGGCCCAAGCGGAGCTTTCCGGGGCGGACATAGAGGACAATGCCGTCCGCACAATTCCCTTCGCGCAGCCGGCGCAGGTGACGCCGGGAAAACGGTATGAGCTGGTGCTGACTTCCCCGGACGGAGTGCCGGGCAATGCCATCACCGCCTGGCAGGGCAGCACCATTTCCACGGCCAGGGCGGAGTTCCCGGTGGAAATCACAGAGCGGCTGCTGGTGGACGGGGCGGCGCGGGAGGGGATGCTGCACTACAGCCTTCTGACCCGGAGCTACTTCTGGTTCGGCAGCTATTACTGGTACCTTGTCCTGGGGCTGGGCCTGCTGCTGGCGGGATATGGCGCCTGCCTGTGCCGCCTGGCGGGGCAGGGCAGGAGCAGCGCCGGCCTGCGGCTGGCCGCTGCCTTCCAGCGGTATGGGTACTTGATGCGCCAGCTGGTGGCCAGGGACTTCAAGACAAAATACAAGCGGTCCATGCTGGGGATCCTGTGGAGCTTTTTGAACCCGCTGCTGACCATGCTGGTACAGTATATCGTGTTTTCTACCCTGTTCCAGTCGGATATCCCCAATTTCCCCCTCTATCTGCTCTCGGGGATTGTGTGCTTCAACTTCTTCAGCGAGGCCACCGCAATGGGCCTCCAGTCCATCGTGGGCAACGCCGCGCTGATTACCAAGGTCTATGTGCCCAAGTATATCTACCCGGTGTCCCGGGTGTTTTCCTCTGCCATCAACCTGCTGCTGTCGCTCATCCCCCTGCTGGCGGTGATGCTGCTGATGGGTACGCCGGTCCGGCCGGCTATGCTGCTGCTGCCCTTCGGGCTGGTCTGCCTGGTGGCGCTCTGCATCGGGATGGCGTTTGTGCTGTCCACATTGATGGTATTCTTCCGGGACACCCAGTTCCTGTGGGGCGTGGTGAGTATGCTGTGGATGTATATGACCCCGATTTTCTACCCGGAGAGCATCATCCCGGACCAGTATATGCTGCTCTACAAGTGCAACCCGCTCTACCATATCATCCGGTTTGTCCGGATTTTGCTGATTGACGGCGTGTCGCCGGAGCCGAAGGCCTACGCGCTGTGCCTGCTTGCTTCTTTTGTGCCGCTGGCGCTTGGGGCGGCCATCTTTAAGAAGCATCAGGATAAGTTCATTTTGAACCTGTGAGGAAGACATGATTAAAGCGGAAAATGTGTCAGTGAAATATCTGATGGCCTACGACCGGATCAAGAGCATGAAGGAGTATCTGGTGCAGCTGGTCAAGGGGAACATCCAATACGAGGAATTCTGGGCGCTCCAGGACGTCAGCTTCGAGGTGAAGAAGGGCGAGGTGCTGGGGATCATCGGGCACAACGGCGCGGGGAAATCCACGCTGCTGAAGGTGATCTCCGGCATCCTCAAGCCCACCAGCGGGGGCGTGCAGGTGAACGGGACGGTTGTGCCCATGCTGGAGCTGGGCAGCGGGTTTGATTTTGACCTGACAGGCCGGGAGAACGTGTTCCTCAACGGCGCGATCCTGGGGTACCCGGAGCAGTTTTTGAAGGAGAAGTATGGGGAGATTGTGGAATTCTCCGAGCTGGGGCAGTTCATTGACGTGCCCCTGCGCAACTATTCCTCCGGTATGGTGATGCGCCTGGCCTTCTCCATCGCCACGGTCGTCCAGCCGGATATCCTCATTGTGGATGAGATCCTGGCCGTTGGGGATGCGGACTTCCAGGAGAAGAGCAAACGCAGGATGCTGGAGCTCATGGGCGGCGGTACTACAGTCCTTTTCGTCTCCCATAGCCTGGGGCAGATCCAGGAAATGTGCGACCGCGTCCTCTGGCTGGAAAAGGGCCGGTTGAAGATGGCTGGCAAGACGGAAACTGTGTGCGCTATGTATCAGGCGGGGTAGGTGAGGGATATGAGTGAGATTTACAACAGAGAGTATTACAAGCAATACGATGTCGGCGTTGGAAAGGTTGACTATGAGGGCTCTGTTTACACAGAGGGGTTTTTAACGGCAGTTGCTGACTATATCGTGGAGGGGCTCCACCCGAAGTCGGTATTGGACGCTGGCTGCGCCATGGGATACTTGGTAGCGGCGCTGCGGGACCGCGGTGTAGAGGCCTATGGGGTGGATATCTCGGAGTACGCGATCTCTAAAGTCAGGGAGGATATCCGGCCGTACTGCGCGGCCGGTTCCTTGACGGAGCCGCTGCCTGACGGCCTGCCCAAGCGATATGACCTGGTGGTTACGATAGAAGTGCTGGAACACCTCTATGAGGAGGATGGGAAGCAGGCCATCCACAATCTTTGCGCGCTTTCTGACCGCATTATCTTCTCATCGACGCCGGATGATTTTACAGAACGCACCCATGTCAATGTACAGCAGAGGGAATACTGGGCCCGTTTATTTGCGGCGGAGGGCTTTTTTGACGATCTGGGCTACCGGCCTACCTATTTAACCGCCTATGCCTCCTGCTTCAAAAAAAGTGGCTGCCTGCTGCGCCAGATTGAAGACTATGAGAGGAATATCCGCTTAGCAGACAGGGAGCTCTCACAGGTAACTGCACAATTAGCCGAGGCACAGCGTGTCATGAACGAAGCTGACAGGCAGCGGAAGGCCGCTGTAGAGTTTTGCACGCAGGTCTACTTTGATACGGGGGACGGATTCCACGAGGGCAATTCCGTCCAGCTGCGCCATGCATACAACACGGAGTTTGACCTGTGCGTCCCGGTAGAAAAAGGGACTGTGGCCTGCCGGGTAGACCCGGCGGAGGAAAGCGTCCTGGTCACGATAAAGCGGGCCTGCGCAGTCACGGATACCGGTATTTGCAGCCTGCAAATAGAGTCAAATGGGATTGCCGTAGGGAATGCGTTCATCTACGAAACCGCAGACCCTCAGATGTGGTTTCCCAATTGGCGGGAGGATATAACCGAGCTGCGTATGACGCTCAGTGTAATGCGGATTACACCGGACGCGGCAGAGGACTATGCCCGGCAGCAGTACATGGAGGCGGAAAACAGGGAGCAATCCGCTGCGGCGTTGGCGGAGCAGGAAAAGCAGCTGGAGCACTATCGCTCCCAGCAGGAATTGGACGCCCAGGTATTGGCGGAGCAGAGGGAGCAGGCCGAACAATACCGGCAGCAGTATGAGGCGGAGAGCGAAGCGTTGATGGCGGTGAAAACGCACTGCGCTGAGGTGGAACAGGAGCTTGCCCACTATCAGGAGCATTATTTGGCGGCGATCAACCAGCGGGAGGAGCTGAAGCAGCAGCTGGCCCTGGTACAGAACGCCTACAATGTGATTTCAAACGCATTCTTCTGGAAGATTACAAAGCCCTTCCGTTTTACCCTGGATGGCATTAAGTCCCTGCTTTATAGCAACCGGTATACCGCCTTATGCTGCAAGGGCCTGCGCTGCTGGAGGGAAAATGGCTTTGCCTATACCTGGAGGAAGGTGAAGGAAAAGCAGGGGCATCGTGTTGCTTATCAGGAATACCAGGATTACACACAACAGCTGCAGGCCGCTTTAAACGACGGGATCGATCCCGTTGCGGGCCCCAGGTTCAGCATTTTGGTGCCGCTCTATAATACCCCGGAACGGTACTTAAGAGAGATGATCACGTCTGTTATAAACCAATCCTATACAAATTGGGAGCTGTGTCTGGCGGATGGCAGTACGGAGCATTATGTGGAGGAGGTCTGCCGTGAATACGCACAAGGAGACGCTCGAATCCGGTATATGCGCCTGGCAGAAAACCGCGGGATTTCTGGCAACTCCAATGCTTGCGCGGATATGGCGGATGGGGAATATTTGGTGCTGCTGGACCATGATGACGTATTGCCTGCACACGCCCTTATCGAAAACGCCAAAGCAATCCTTGAAACCCAGGCGGATGTCCTTTACTCGGATGAAGACCACCTGACCGCAGCAGGCACCCATACAGCGCCATTTTTCAAGCCGGATTGGTCCCCTGATTTATTATACAGTCAGATGTATATCTGCCACCTTCTGGTTATCCGCCGGGAACTATTTACAGAGATTGGCGGTTTCCGGCCGGATTTTGATGGCAGCCAGGACTATGACTTAATGCTGCGGTTATCCGAAAAAACAGACCGGATTTGCCATATCCCGGAAATATTGTATTTCTGGAGGGAGAGCGAAACCTCCACCGCAGCAAATGCGGATGCAAAGCCATACGCGCATATAGCGGGAAAGAGGGCGTTAAACGAACATCTTAACCGAAAATACGGGTTGGGGGCCCATGCGGAGGACAGCGCCTATACGTTTGTTTTTGATGCACGGTTTGCTTTGCCGGCAGGTCTGTTGGTCTCCATCATAATTCCCATGAAGGACAAGTGGGAAATGACGGCGGCCTGCGTACAAAGCATCCTTGACAAGAGCAGCTATCAGAATTTTGAAATCCTTCTATTGGACAACCGTTCCGAGGAAGAAAACACAAAGAAGTGGCTGAAGGAGATCCCGCTGCAGGACCACAGGGTCCGGGTCATCGCAGCGGATATGGAATTTAACTGGTCAAAGCTGAACAATTTTGGCGTTTCTCATGCCTGTGGGGACGTTTTCATCTTCCTTAATAATGATACGCAGGTGATCAGTGAAGACTGGATGGAGCGGCTGAGCGAAAACGCATGGAGAAATGATACCGGCGTAGTAGGCGCGCTTTTGCTGTATCCGGATCAGACCATACAGCACGCTGGCGTTGTCGTAGGGATCGGGGATTGGGCGGATCATATTTTTAAAGGGATGCAGCCCTCACATTATGGCAGCCCCTATGTCTCCCCGATGGTGAGCAGGAATGTCTTGGCAGTGACAGGCGCATGTCTGGCGGTTTCCCGCAGGACCTGGGATATGATTGGCGCATTTGATGAGGAATTTATCATTTGCGGCAGTGATGTAGAATACGGGATTCGGGCGTATGAGCATGGATTGTTCAACCGCTATGATGTAAACGTCCAGTTATACCATTTGGAATCAAAGAGCAGGGATTCCTATATTCCTGAGATTGATTTTCAGAAATCCTATGCCGCCTATACGCCGTATCGTGAGAATGTTGACCCGTTCTTTAATGTCAACCTTGATAAAGCTTCGGTTATTCCGATGGAGAAGCCATGTGCAATGGACTTGATAAATTTTAAAAATTATTTGAAGCATTGTCCTCTGACAGCAGGGGTGTACCAAGCGGCAAAAAATATGTTCATGCCGCCGCAAAGCTATGTGATCCCGGAAATCGGGCGCCTGTCCCCGAGAAGGACAGAAGATGGGGCAAAGCTCCGGCTGAACCTATTGATTCCTTCTGTTGATCAACAGCATGTATTTGGAGGGATAGCGACTGCCATTTCCTTTTTCCAGTCATTACAGCAGCATAGTAACTGGCCGGCCCGCATCCTGGTAACAGATACAGCAATTGTAGAAAAGAGCTCCATCACGTTGGATGGCTACTCGCTCGTGGACTGCATGGAGGAAAGCGATGAGCCGCTGCAGCTGATCGGTGTGGCAGACCGTTACCAGAAGAGCCTTCCCGTATCCGGAAACGATGTCTTTATTGCAACGGGATGGTGGACTGCATATGTTGTTGCGGATGTGATACGGTGGCAGGCAGAAACATATGGGAAAAGGCATCCGCTGGTTTATCTGATTCAGGATTATGAACCAGGGTTTTATCCATGGTCATCCAGATATCTGATGGCGGACAGTACATATCGTATGGATATCCCAACAATTGCCGTGATGAATTCCTCCCTGTTGGAGCAATTTTTTGAAAAGAATCAGTATCACTTTGAAAAAGTCCTATGCTTTGAACCGCATTTGAATGCAAGCCTGCAAAAGTTTTTGCCAGCAGAGGCGGCCTCGATTGCGAAGAAGAAGCAGATATTGGTTTATGGAAGGCCCTCCGTTGCCCGCAATGCGTTTGAACTGATTGTGTATGCTCTGAAAACGTGGTGCAGCCAACAGCCAGATGCATCTGATTGGGCAGTACTCTCGGCTGGTGAACACCACGATGATGTGGATTTAGGTGCGGGTATGGTGTTGCATTCGGTAGGAAAGCTGTCTTTGGAAGAGTACGCCAAGTTAATGCTTGAAACATATGCGGGGATTTCTTTGATGGTTTCACCGCATCCCAGCTATCCGCCTCTGGAGATGGCGGCTTTCGGAATCAGGACCATTACGAATTGCTACAGCAACAAGGATCTTGCCTCCTTTAGTGAGAATATCATCAGCCTGCAATCCTGCAGCCCATTGGATATTGCCAATAAGCTATGCGGCATTTGTCTCGGTTATACCGGATATGGCGTGCCAATCCGGTCTGATTTCTCTGTGGATGGGGAGGGGCAATTTGATCGAATTGTTGGTGAGATTGTCGAGAAGTTAGGAAACAATGGTAATATCGCGGAAAATTCATGATGGGAGATACCATATATATTGGAGGCGAAACCTTGAATTATACTCATCTACCACCTTCGGAGAAGAAGAGGCGTATATGCTCTCCAGAAAATCTCCTTATT
>ERZ779631.701-NODE-701-length-11175-cov-4.562950_pt1 | contig 11175 bp, 10 predicted proteins | sample MGYA00514193_ERZ779631 | MGnify/ENA primary metagenome ERZ779631 (study PRJEB29562, sample SAMEA4376710) | mouse gut metagenome | isolation source: Cecum | study: EMG produced TPA metagenomics assembly of the A DSS colitis mouse model was used to assess the...
ATCAGCTAATGAAAGAGCTTCACCATAAGTTATTTTTTCCTCTGATAAAATTTTGTTTTTTATTTTATTTACCATCATCATTGCCTTTATTTATAAATGGTTTTAATTTTAAAGCTATACGGGCAGATAAAAGACATAAAAGTAAATCGCCCGGCACAGTATATACAAAGCAGAAAAGAAATATCTCTTTAAAAGTTAACGAATTTTGTATTACATAATGGGAAATAATATAATAGTAAGGGATGCCAATAATATGTAAAATAATAAGCCCGCAGAAAGAAGCAAACATATAGTTTTTTGTATTCGGCTGCATTTTAGTTGATATTATGCCTGTTACAAATGCAGAAAAAATAAAACCTATAATATAGCCAAAAGTAGGAAAAACAACATAAGTAATGCCGCCTCCTGCTGTGAATACTGGAAGTCCTGCAAGCCCAAGTGCTGCATATATAAACACACTTAATCCGCCGTATTTTGCACCCAGTAAAAGACCAGCAAGCGAAACAAATAAAAACTGCAGTGTAAAAGGGATAACAGGAACTGGAATTTTAATAAATGCTCCAAGTATAATTAATGTAGTAAACAGGCCAGTATAAGCTGCATACCGTGTGTTATTTTGTGTCATAAACTTACCTCGCAAGATAAAAGATTTTCTTCTATGCCATTTTCAAAAAGCACAGAAAGCCTGCATTTATCATCAATACCTTTTACAAATGCTTTCTGCATAATACCATCTTTTTCAACAGTTATATTTTTCCCAGTTAAAAAAGACCTTGATTTATAAGTGTTTAGAAATGTCATATCAGAAAGATTTTTATAGTATTCATAAAATATTTCTATGACTTTTGCAGTAATTTCACATCTTATTTTATTATCAAACAAACTGCGGGAAAAAGCTGCTCCTGCAATATTTTTTATATCTTTATGGTAGCTTTCTTTTGGCTCAAAAACATTAATGCCTATACCAAGAGCAGCATAGTCAACAGTGCCGCTTTCCATATCAAGATGGGCTTCTGTTAGTATGCCGCATATTTTTTTGCCATTATAAAATATATCATTTACCCATTTTATTTGTGTATCCATATTATAAAGCTGCTTAATGGCTTCTGTAACAGCAGCAGCTGCTGCTGTTGTAATATATAAACTTTCAGAAAAATGAACATTTGGTCTTAAAAGTATGGAAAAATAAGTGCCAGCATTATCAGGTGAATAAAATATTCTTCCCTTTCTTCCTCTGCCGTTGCTTTGGCTGTCTGCAACAACTGTTATAAATTCTTCTGCACCCTGTCTGCCGTATTCCATAATAATATCATTTGTAGAAGTAACATTAGGTATATATTCTATTTTTACAGGCAGCTGCATATATGACTTAATAATTTCCCCAGTAAATATGCCGCCACTGTCTAGTGTATAGCCTTTATTCTGAACAGCATAAATATTGCACCCGTCTTTTCTAAGACTGTTTACTGCTTTCCATACAGCATTACGGCTTACATTAAAAACTTCTGCCAAATATTGACCAGAAATAAATTCTGTATTTTTTTCGTTTAGAAGATTAAATATTTTTTCCTTTAAATTCATTTTCCACCACTTCAATAATAATACACACAAAAATATTATTGTCAACTATTTTTATTTTATTAGTTGATAATAGAACAATATTTATGAAATAACAAAGTAAAATATATATTCAGCAGCCAATTTTGGAAAAATATTGATAAATCAATAAATTATACTGTATATTTTTATAAAAATGATATATCATATTAAAATGAATAGTAACTTTAAAAGTATAAAATACAAATGGATATATAATTCTGTTGATAAAAATCTAATTGAAGAAACTGCATACAAACATAATATGCCAAAGCCTGTTGCAGAATTAATGCTGAAAAAAGGAATATCATCTCCAGATGATATTGAAAACTTTTTTAACGGCTCTTTAAAATCTTTAAGAAATCCTTTTGAAATAAGTGATATGGAAAAGGCAGCAGAGCGTATTGCAAAAGCTGTTATGAATCATGAACGAATATGTATTTATGGCGATTATGATGTAGACGGCATTACTGCCACAGCTTTATTATATATATTTTTAATGCAGTGTGGTGCAAATGTATCTTACTATATTCCAAACAGATTAGAAGAAGGCTATGGGCTTAATAAGGAAGCTGTAAAAGAAATAGCTGCAAGGAAAACAAACCTTATTATTACAGTAGACTGCGGCATAAGTGCTGTCCAAGAAGTGCTTGAAGCATCTATACATGGAATGGATATTATTATTACAGACCACCACCAGCCATCAAAAGAACTGCCTGTTGCAGCTTATGCTATCATAAACCCTATGCGTGAAGACGATACTTATCCTAATAAAACATTAGCTGGAGTAGGTGTAGCTTTCAAAACTGTCATGGCATTAAGGTTTGTGCTTAAAAAATATGATTTTTTTAAGCAGGAAGTGCCAAATATAAGAAACCTTTTAGATATTGTTACTCTTGGCACAATAGCAGATGTTATGCCCCTTGTTGATGAAAACAGGATATTTGTCCGCCATGGTTTAGAGCTTATGAGCGGGGAAAATGTCCGTATAGGGATAGATGAGCTTAAAAAAACAGTTGAAAATTTATCAGCATCTAAAAAAATGAAAACATCAAATATAGGCTTTCAGCTTGCTCCGCGTATTAATGCTATGGGTAGAATGGCAAGTTCAGAGAAAAGTTTTAAACTGCTTGTTACTCAAAACAGAAGTGAAGCTAAACAGCTGGCATTAGAGCTTGATAATGAAAATAAATACAGGCAGATGATAGAAAGAGACATTTTGCAGCAGACTTATGATTTAATAGAGAAAAACCAATATGCAGAGCTTCAGTCAGGTCTTGTAATCGCTTCTGATAACTGGCATCCGGGTGTTATAGGGATAGTAGCATCGCGGGTAGTAGATAAATACTTTAAACCGACAGTTATTTTAACAGAAGATAATGGAGTATATAAAGGCTCAGCAAGAAGTATACCGGGATTTCATCTATATGATGGGTTAAGCAGCTTATCAGATATATTAATATCTTTTGGGGGTCATAAATATGCTGCTGGAGTTAAACTTGAAAAGAAAAATCTTGAAGAATTTAGAAACAGGTTTAATGAAGTAGTAAAAACTTCCTTAAAAGAAGAAGATTTTATACCAGAAATATATATTGATGCAGAAATAGATTCAAAAGATATAACAAATGAAGTAATGCAGTGGCTTGAAAAATTAGAGCCTTATGGTCAGGGCAATAAAGAGCCTGTATTTTTTATGAAAAAAGTTTTTAAATATCAGGTAGAAACATTTGTTGGCAAGAATTTTAACCATTTAAAATGTGTTTTTGAAAAAAATGGGCTTATTTTTGAAGCAATAGGCTATAATATGAAAGAATATAAGTCATTAATGGCAGAAAATGATAAATTTGATATTCTTTTTTCTCTTGTTCATAATACATGGAAAAATACAAAAGTTATACAGCTTAACTTAAAAGATATAAAAAAATCTGATTAATACAAAAGTATATATCTGTAATACACTATCAAATCTTTTATATATTTTATATTTTAAAAAACAGAAAAGCAAATAAATTTTGTAAAATTACTTGATACTTATATCATTCCATTTTATAATACATATTATTTTTTATGGTATTTGCTAATGAGTATTCAAAAAACAATCAGACTTATGGATATTCAGGATAAAGTTGTAAGCAATAATCCTGAAGCCCAGATAGATAAATTAAATATTGCTTATGTTTATGCAGCCCAGCAGCACAGGGGGCAGATTAGGCAGAGCGGTGAGGCATATCTTTCCCACCCGTTAAATGTTGCCTACATTCTTGCTGAAATGAAAATGGATATTGACTGTATTATTGCAGGGCTTCTGCATGACACTATTGAAGATACTGATACTACTTATGAAGTGATAGAAGAAATGTTTGGCTTATCTGTTGCATTTTTAGTAGATGCAGTATCAAAAATCAGCAAAATTCCATTCCAGTCAAAAGAAGAAAAACAGGCAGAATCTTTTAGAAAAATGCTTATATCTATGAGTGATGATATAAGAGTTATTATTATTAAGCTGGCAGACAGACTGCATAATATGCGAACTATTGAAAGCCTGAGAGAAGATAAACAGAAACGCATTGCAAGAGAAACTATGGATATTTATGCTCCACTTGCAGACAGGCTTGGTATTGCATGGATAAAATGGGAGTTAGAAGATAGAGCATTCCGCATATTAAACCCTGAAATGTATTATGAAATACACCATAAAGTAAAAATGAAACGGGGTGAGCGGGAAGAATATTTAAGTGAAGTTAAAGATATTATTTCTCTTGCTCTGCAAAAAGCAAATATTGAAGGGGAAATATCTGGCAGACCAAAACATTTTTACAGTATATATTCTAAAATGATTAAAAAAGGCACATCATTTGAAGATATTTTTGATTTGCTTGCACTTCGTGTTATTGTTAATACAAAATCAGACTGTTATTCTTCTCTTGGTATTATTCATTCTTTATGGACACCTATACCGCACCGAATAAAAGACTATATTGCAAATCCAAAAGCAAATATGTATCAGTCAATACATACTACTGTTATGGGTCCGGGTGGTATGATGGTAGAGTTTCAAATCCGCACAAGACAAATGCATAAAATAGCAGAAGAAGGGGTAGCAGCTCACTGGGCATATAAAGAAGGTCGTATATTTAACCCTAAAGAAGATAAACAGTTTGCATGGTTAAGGCATGCATTAGAAGATAATAATAAAGAAAAATCACCTACAGAGTTTGTTAATACTATTAAAGAAGATGTATTCAGGGAGCAGATATTTGTTTTTACACCACACGGCCATGTGGTAGAGCTTCCTGTGGATTCTACACCTATTGACTTTGCCTATGCAATACATTCGCAGGTTGGTCATACTTGTGTTGGTGCAAAAATCAATGGCAGAATAGCACCATTAAAGGTAAAATTAAACAGTGGTGATAAAGTAGAGATTTTAACATCACAAACTCAGGAGCCTAGAAAAGACTGGCTGAATATTGTAAAAACTAACAGAGCTTATTCAAGAATTAGTGCTTTTTTACGGAAAAAAGATACAGAAAAAGCTATTTTAACAGGCAGAGAGATTTTAAATAAAGAGTTTAAACATTCTGGACTTGATTTTGAAGAAATCATTTCAGATAAGCAGGATTTGAAAAAAGCCCTTGATAAATTTTCAGTGCATAGTCTTGATGAATTAATCACTCATGTTGGGTTTGGTCAAATTTCGGCAAGGAAATTGCTACATCTTTTTTTACCTGATATAAGAGAAGAAGAAATAGATGTTGTAAAGCAGGTTATTAACAGGAAACTAGAGCCATTTAAGATAAGCGGTGTAGATAATATGATGATTAAAACTGCTAAATGCTGCTCGCCTTTGCCGGGAGATGCTATTAAAGGCTATGTTTCTACAGGCAGGGGAATAATTGTCCATAAAGCAGACTGTCCAAATATTACAAGACTGGAAGAAAATAAAGACAGGATAGTTGATGTTGAATGGGATAACTCTGATAAGCTGAGTATGCCTGTTAAATATAAAGCGATACTTGAAGATATATCTGGTGTATTTGTTGAAATATCCACTATCATAAAAGATATGGGCTTAAATATTCATGAAATGAATATAAAAAACTATGGTGACGGCACAGCAAAAATGGAATTTGTTGTAATGGTTAAAAATAAAAAGCAGTCAGATATGCTTTCTGAAAAAATATGCAGCAATAAGCATGTTATTTCAGTAAAACAAAGTTAATTTTTGGAGATTTATATGTTTGATGGAAAAAATATTTTAATTACTGGCGGAACAGGGACTTTTGGCAAGCAGTTTGTAAAATTTGTTGCTGAAAAATATAAACCAAATAAGATAATTATTTTTTCCAGAGATGAATTTAAACAGTATGAAATGGAAAGAAAATATAAAAATATAGCTAATCTTCGTTTTTTTATTGGTGATGTAAGAGACAGGGATAGGTTAAACCGTGCATTTTACGGTGTAGATTATATAGTTCATGCAGCAGCTTCTAAACAAGTGGTTGCAGCAGAATATAACCCTTTTGAAGCTATTAAAACAAATATAATAGGGGCTGAAAATGTAATAGAAGCTGCTATTGATGCAGGTATAAAAAAGGTAGTTGCTTTATCTACAGATAAGGCTGCAAGCCCTATAAATCTGTATGGTGCAACAAAACTTGCAAGTGATAAACTTTTTGTAGCAGGTAATGCTTATGCAGGCGGCAGAGTTACAAGATTCAGCGTTGTTAGATATGGTAATGTGCTTGGCAGCCGCGGCTCTGTTCTGCCATTATTTTTAGAGCAGAAGAAAAAAGGTGTGATTACCATAACAAATAGATATATGACAAGGTTCTGGATAACTATTGAACAGGCAATAAATCTTGTGATTAAAGCATTTCACGAAATGGAAGGCGGGGAAATATTTGTTCCTAAAATTCCATCTGCAACTATGGAAGATTTTGCAAAAATAATCGCACCAGAATGTAAAATAGAAGATATAGGCATTAGACCCGGTGAAAAAATGCATGAAGTAATGATACCAAGTGATGATGCAAGGCACACTTTGGAATTTGATGACCATTATAGAATTATGCCTGAATTTAGAAACTGGGAAACAATATCAAAGTCTACAAATGGAAAATCTCTGCCTGATGATTTTTGTTATTCAAGCGATAATAATCCTGAAAAAATAAACCCTGAATTTTTATGCAGAATAGCACAAGATGTTCAAGAAAAAATAAATGAAATGGCAAAATAAAATGGAAAAAATTACCTATGGCAGGCAGACAATCAGTCAGGAAGATAAAGATATAGTAGTAAAAGCACTTTATTCTTCTGCAATTACTCAAGGCGAATATGTGCCTGCTTTTGAAAAAGCATTAAAAGAATATACTGGTGCAAAATATGCAGTTGCAGTATCTTCTGGCACAGCTGCTTTACACATTGCTTATGCTGCTATTGGGTTAAAAGAAAATGATCAGATAATAACATGTGCTAATACATTTGCTGCAACAGGCAATGCTGCCCTTTATATAAAAGCAAAAGTTAAGTTTGCAGATATAAAGCCTGATGACTTTTTAATAGATGAATATAAAATAAATCCACTTGTTACAAAAAATACAAAAATTATTGTGCCAATTCACTATGCAGGGCTTACATGCAATATGGAAGAGATTAGCAAAACTGCTGAAAACTATAATATTAAAATAGTAGAAGATGCATGTCATGCACTTGGCAGCTGTTATAAAAACAGCAAAACAGGCAGCTGCAAATATTCTAATGCAGCAGTTTTCAGCTTTCACCCTGTAAAGCATATTACAACAGCAGAAGGCGGAGCAATACTTACAAATGATGAAGAAGTATATAAAACAAGCATTTTACTTCGCAGTCATGGTATGGAAAAAGTAAATTTTAAAAATGTTCCAGACAGCCCCACATATCACGAAATGCAGTTATTAGGATATAATTACAGAATGACTGATATTCAAGCTGCTCTTGGTATAAGTCAGCTGAAAAGGGCAGATGATTTTATAAAAAGACGGCTTGATATTGCAGATATATATTATGATGCTTTTAAAGATAATAATAAAATAACTATGCAGAAAAAATATAGTGACAGACTTAACTCTCATCATTTATTTCCAGTGCTTTTTGAAACTAATGAGTTAAGAGATAAAGTATATTATTATTTAAAAGAAAATAATATATTTACTCAAATCCACTATATGCCTGTAAATAAGCACCCTTATTATGAAATATTAGGATATGATTATAAAGAAACACCGCTTGCCTATGATTTTTACAGACGGGAGCTTTCTCTGCCTGTTTATCCACTTTTAACTAACGAAGAAGTTTATTTTGTAATAGATAAAATCAGCACTGCATTAAAGGTATTGTAATGAAAACAGGGATAGTTATTCAAGCAAGGCGTTCTTCAACAAGACTTAAAGATAAAATATTAATGGAGCTTCCTGCAGGAAGCGGTATATCTATGCTTGGCAGAGTAATAATGCGTGCTAAAAAAGTATGTGATAATGTTATTCTTGCAACAAGTGATAATCAAGATGATGATTTAACAGAGCAGGAAGCCTTAAAATATGGTGCAGATGTATTCAGGGGCAGCCTTGACGATGTGCTTATGCGTTATATTAAAGCATGCGAAAAATATGGTATAGAACGAGTTGTGCGAATTACAGCAGACTGCCCGTGCATTGATGATGAAGTTATAAAAGAATGTATAAAAATTCATGAAAATTCATCTGCTGATTATGTATCAAATGTAGAAAAAAGAACATTTCCGCACGGGCTTGATACGGAAGTAATAACATTAGCTGCTTTAAAAAGAACTGACAGGGAAGAAAAAGATGTAAAAGTCAGAGAGCATGTTACATGGCATGCAAGAAAAAATGACAGTTATATAAAAATAGATTTTTTAGAGAAAAGCGGGCATGATTATTCTGATATTCGCATTACAGTTGATACTTATGAAGATTATGCTTTAATGAATATTGTTTATTTTATGCTGGGCAGTGATTTTAATTATAAAGATATTATAAACCTTTTTGAGAAAAACAAATGGCTTAAAATATTAAATAATCAAATTTATCAAAAATATGTATGGAAAAACGAGCAGGAAGAAATAGCAGAAGCATTAAAACTGCTTAAATTAAATGGTATGAATAATGCTTTTAAATTATTAGAGAGAAACCAATGAATATATATCTTTTAGGCAAAAAAAGTAATCAGCTTATTTATAAAATACTTTCACTAAAAACAAGCTGCGACAGATTGATATTACCCAAAACTATTAATAATATAAATTATATGTATGGGGGGGGGTATGCAGCCTGTGGACTTACACCTTTGCAGAAAAGAGAAATTTATTTAGTGGTTTAGTTCAAAATTTTTGGATAAGTATAAAGCAGTATATAAAATAAACAAGTTAAGAATAAATATATTATATTAATTTTCTTCTTAATAATATAAGAAGGAAATTAATAGATGGATTTTATTGATTTTAAAATGCTTTCTGAAACATACATAAATGATATATATATATGGAGAAATAGTGATATAGTCCGCTCTAATTCATTTAATAGAAATGAAATATCAATTATTGAGCATAGAGAGTTCATTAAATCATTAAATGAAGATATTACAAAGAAATATTTTTTAGCAGTTCTTGATAATGAGCCTGTGGGAGTTGTTGGATTTACTGATATACATAACAGAACGGCAAATCTAGGGTATTATAAAAATCCTTTTACAAAAAAAACAGGTATAGGAAAACTGCTTATAAATAAGGCTTGTGAATATGCTGCTATTACATTAAACCTAGAATTATTAATAATGAAAGTATTTAAAACAAATTTAATTTCCATACACTGCATAACACAATGCGGTTTTACTGAAAATAAAAGAGATGATGAAGTAATAGAATATATATTAAAGTTAAATAAATATGGCAAAAGATGAAAATAGCAGATTTTGAAATAGGAAAAGACAAAACATTTATTATAGCAGAGCTTTCTGCAAACCATAACGGCAGCCTTGATTTAGCTGTTAAAACTATTGAAGCAGCAGCCCGTGCCGGAGCAGACGCTGTGAAACTGCAAACTTACAGGGCAGATACTATTACACTTAATTCTAATGACGAGAATTTTATTATAAAATCAGGCTCATTATGGGACGGTTTAACATATTATCAGCTTTATGATAAAGCACACACACCATGGCAGTGGCATAAAACATTAAAAGAAACTGCTGAAAAGTCAGGGCTTATACTGTTTTCTTCCCCTTTTGATAAAGTGGCAGTAGATTTTTTAGAAGAATTAAATATGCCTGCATATAAAATAGCATCATTTGAAATAAATGATTTGCCTTTAATAGAATATACTGCTAAAAAAAATAAACCTGTAATAATGTCAACAGGTGTTGCATCATATCAGGAAATAGAAGATGCAGTTAATGTATGCAGAAAAGCTGGCAATAATGATATAATACTTTTAAAATGCACAAGCAGCTATCCTGCCCCTGTGGAAGATGCAAATCTTTTAATGATAAAAAAAATCAGTGAAGATTTTAACTGCATTACAGGGCTTTCTGACCATACATTAGGCAATATTACAGCTGTAACAGCCGCAGCACTCGGTGCAAAAGTGATTGAAAAGCATTTTATACTTGATAAATCAATCAACTCTCCAGATGCTGCATTTTCTCTTGATGAAAAAGAATTTAAGCATTTTGTAGATGATATAAGAACAGCAGAAAAATCTCTTGGATATATAGATTATACCATAAATAAGGCAGTGCAGAAAAACAGGCATTTTATGCGAAGCCTTTATGTTATAAAAGATATAAAGAAAGGGGAAAAATTTACTTCTGAAAATATTGGCTCATTTCGTCCTAATTTAGGAATAAGTCCAAAATATTATAATGAAATATTAGGCAGAAAAGCAGGTAAAGATATAAAAGCAAATACACCTTTGAAAAATGAATTAATAGATTAAGGAGAACAATATGCTTTATAAGAAAAATATAGAAGCACTTGCAAAACGCAACCCACGACTAGCTCAAATTATTGATAATACACAGCTTACTGGCAGATATGTAGTTGCACCATCTCAAAGAAAAGATAAACTTCCTTCTCTTATTGATATAAAATTTAATAAAAATTTTTATAATAATATAGATCCATATCGTGTTGCTGAGCAGGACATAAAACAAAGGAAATTAAATGTTCCTGATTTGGCAGTATTTTTAGGTTTTGGGCTTTCTTATGAAGCTTGTGAGTATATAAGGCAGTGTCCAAGAGCAAGATTATTAATTATTGAAAGAGACCCTGAACTTTTAAAAACAGTATTCAGCACACATAATTGTCTAGATTTAATAAACAGTTCAAATGTTTTTTTTGCAGGATGTGAAGATATAAGAATGTCATACCCTGTAATATTTAATTTTTTTAATATGACTGCTAATATGTATTTTTTAAAAGCCATAAATGTCATAGAGCAGCCAGTATCTTTTGCAGTAAATAAAGATTACTATCTTAATTCTCTGCAAATGGTTAAAGAAGCAATAAATCAGGTTCTTCTGCTT
>ERZ779631.704-NODE-704-length-11154-cov-16.363366_pt1 | contig 11154 bp, 9 predicted proteins | sample MGYA00514193_ERZ779631 | MGnify/ENA primary metagenome ERZ779631 (study PRJEB29562, sample SAMEA4376710) | mouse gut metagenome | isolation source: Cecum | study: EMG produced TPA metagenomics assembly of the A DSS colitis mouse model was used to assess the...
AGGACTATGACTATGCGTTCCGCATGGGGATCTCGGCGGGGAGCGCGAGTGCTTTTTCCGAAATGCTGGCGACAAGGGAAGAGATCGAACACATTTTCACAGATTTGGAGGACTAAACACAGTTATGGCAGGCAAAAAGGCAGCTGCCACGAATGAAAGGTTTGTGCGAGTAACAGTTCAGCCCAGGACTTCGCACTGCGCTGCGAAGTCCGTGAGAAAGCATAGCGGCTTAGATGCATCAAGCCACGGCGCGTGGCTTTGACATCCGCGAAGCGGTTTTTGCATGGCTTGATGCCTGAAACAGGAAACCGAAGGCTGAACTGTTATGCGTGCGATCGGTCAGCAGGGGACTGTCTTGACTTTTTAGAGGAATATTGTTAATCTATTATAAAATATAGGTTAACATTGGGGGGGGGTAAAAGATATGAGTTACACAGAGGAATTAAAGCAAAAGATATATGCCGGCGGGGACATAACAAAAAGTGAGGCACTGGCACTTGTGAATGAACCGTTAGAGAGACTGTGTGCTGCGGCTGACGAAATCAGGGAAAAGATGTGCGGGAACCGGTTTGATATGTGCACTATAGTAAACGGTAAGTGCGGGCGGTGTTCGGAGGATTGCAGATATTGTGCCCAGAGTGTCCATTACCATACAAGCTGTCAGGAAGCGTACGCTCTTTTGCCAACAGAGAAACTGTTGGAGGGAGCCAGATATAACAGGGAACAGGGGGTACTGCGATATTCCATCGTCACATCAGGAAGGTGCCTGAGCGATGAGGAGGTCAACCGTGCCTGCGAGAGTATCCGTGAGATCCGCAGACAGACCGACATTGAAGTCTGCGTTTCCTTTGGGCTTTTGGGGGAAGCACAATTTCGGAAGATCAAGGAAGCAGGTGCATCGAGAGCACACTGCAACCTTGAGTCCTCGAGAAATTATTTTCCCCAAGTCTGTACGACACACACTTATGATGAGAAGATCACGGCGCTGAAGGCGGCAGAGCGCGCAGGGTTGAGCATATGTTCGGGCGGTATCATAGGGCTGGGGGAGACGATGGAGGACAGGATCGATATGGTATTGACAGCAAGGGAACTCGGAGTGAGATCGGTTCCTGTCAATCTCCTGAATCCCATCGCGGGAACACCGTACGAAAATAATAGAATCCTTACAAACGATGAGTTCTGCCGCGTTGTTGCCATATTCCGCTTTATCATACCTGACGGGGATATCCGGCTTGCCGGGGGGCGTGGCCTTCTGGGGGACAAGGGGGAGAAGTGCTTTGGGAGCGGGGCAAATGCTGCGATATCGGGCGACATGCTCACGACGCATGGCATTACAACTGCAGCGGATATCACATTAGTGAAAAAAATGGGGTATGAAGTGAGATTATATGATTTTTAGATGAAATTTAGAGTCAAATATGCTATTATAACAGTAGAAAAAAGTAAAAAGAGTACTTTATAGAATTTTAATAATTTTTTATGCAACATTTTTGCACCCCGGAGCGTCTAATATATAGATAGCTCAAATTATAAGTTGGAAACTGTAAGCATGTTTCTTGGACACGACAGATAAAAGATTATTGTGATGGGAGAAATACTTATGGGGAATCAGGCACGGCAGACTCAGGAACTGGAGCTGTGGCAGGTGGTAAGTTCGACTGGAGGTGTTCGCACCAGACAGACAAGAACAAGAAGAGCTGGCACGCACACCAGAGCTGGTATGCAAAGAAGGGGAAATGTATCAGGATACGGTAGGGCAAGGACAGGAAATGGAAACGCAGCGGGTACAGTCAGGGCGAGGAGCGCAAGGACAAAGAACACGGCAAAAGCAGATACAGTAAATCTGAGGAGAGTAGGTATCGTCAGGACAGAGTATGCGAGAAAACGGGTAAGTGCAGTCAGGACAGAGTATGCAGGAAGCCGGGCAAGTGCAGTCAGGGCAGAATATGCGAGACAAGCCGGTGTGGTTAGAACATCAGTTCCGAGATCAGCTAGGACTGCAGGCGCAGGTGCGCAGGCGTTGAGAAAAGAAACAAAAAGAAAAGCGGGAAAACGCTCCCGAACCAGTCAGATTTTTGCTTTTGCATGGATCTTGTTAATGTGTGCGTCCATATTTTTTATGGGAAAGATTTTTGCTCAAAGTACACAGAAAAGTCCTCAATTAAAAGTGGAGAAACCGCCGGAATCAGATATTTCAGAAGAAATAGCAGTTGTGGATGACACGCGGCGGGAGCCTGATATCCGGAAAGATTTCCTCACGATCAGTGAATATAACCGACCAGGAACAAAACTTTCCTGTGTGAAGAATATATTTGTTCACTATACAGCCAACCCAAAAACGTCAGCGGAACAGAATAGAAGTTATTTCGAAAATCTGGGTCAGACACATGAGCGGGCAGCAAGCGCACACTTTATCATAGGCTATGAGGGTGAGATCATACAGTGCATTCCGCTGGAGGAGGAAGCCTATGCCGTAGTGGAGCGCAACGGCGATTCTGTTTCAATAGAGTGCTGTTATTTGTCGGCGGATGGTTCTTTCACACAGGAGACTTACGATTCGCTTGTTGAGATGCTTGCGTGGCTGTTAGATAAATATGATCTGGAACCGAAGGATATTTTGCGCCATTATGATTGTGGCGGAAAGTTATGTCCGCTCTATTATGTTGAGCATGAGGATGCATGGCAGAAACTGCTCGATGATGTGGCTCACTACATAATTTAGGTATAAATCTTCTATAGAGTAGGGGAATGTACTTCTCCGCAACTCATAAAATACCACTGGGACATCAGGTTTTCCCAGTGGTATTTTATTGATTATGAGTCCGTGAGGCAGCTTTTCAGGCTGGTTATCACTTCCTGTGCATTAAATGGTTTTGTGAAGAATAACTCGGCGCCTTCCTTGAGCGCGTCCATGAGTTTGTCTTTCTGACCAGCGGCAGAAATCATGGCAACGATAGCCTCCGGATCGTATTCTTTGATCAGTTTCAACGCAGTCACACCGTCCATGACAGGCATTGTAATATCCAGAGTCACAATATCAGGCTCCAGATCCTTATATAATTCTACGCCCTCCTCACCGTTTGCCGCTTCACCGATCACTTGATAGCCGTTTTCATTGAGCATCTTGATGAGGATCTTTCTGATCAGCGCTGAGTCGTCGATAACAAGAACAGTGGGGAGAGCCTTTGAGGTATCGATCTGCAGGTCTTCTTTTTTAAGGTTCAGGGCATGAGGTCTGTCCCCTGGAACAAATGCCGCATCTGTCGAGATGACCAGATCGAATTCGGAATCATCGATGTAAATCGGCATATAGTACGCATTCCCGGATATCTGCTGGTTCAGATATACTTCCGGTGGAACCATTTCGATGAAAATATCATCATCGCTGAGAACAGAGTCATAGAGACCGTTGTTCAGGTTCGCAAATTCGCAGACGGCATCATAAACCTCGTCGCTGCTCGAGATCGTGACAGATTTTGCATAATTCTTGGCAAGCTTGATGATCCCGTCCAGTTCGTTGGTGGCGCCAAAGCCGAGAAAAATATCAGAGTCACCGACAGATCTCTGACCGGCAAACATACTGTAGGAATACGTGGCTGCCTTTTTCATTCTGCCAAAATAGAAATTGTTGGTGACAAATCTTGTGAGGTTGCGCATTACCAGGCCTGCAAGATCTGTGATCGTCGTATCCCGCACTGTCGCAAAGAGAGGGATGATGGATTCGAAGTCATCCATTTTGACAGCCTCGAGTTCCTCATCTGTAAAACCGTTTGCCCGCTGGAACCCGTTGAGGTGCTCCGTGACGGTCTCCATGGACAGACCAATGCGGTCAACCAGCAGCTGAAAGAATTTCATGGCTGTATTGCCTTGTTTGCTGAGCAGTTCGGACACTTGTTTTTCCGTCAGATACTGCATTTCGATCGCAATGTCACCAAAACGGCGGTCCTGCAGTGTCTGCTGGTGATTGATCTCGTCTGCCTGCACCTCTGTCAGCATACCTTCCGCGACAGCGATGGTTCCCAATTTGACGCGGGTTCTTTGTATTTCCGCCTGAAAGGAATCGCGCTGTTCGATCGTAATTACCGACTTTTCCAACAAATAGTTACTAAATAGCTGTATAAACATATCAATCCGCACCTCTCTGCTTATTTTGTAAACTGGTACAAGAGTATTCTTTTTTTAATTTTACATAATTATTGAATGTTTCACAACCATTATTTTGCTATTTTGCTTTTTTTGTTATATTTCTACATTTTTGTCGGAAACTGTGATATGATAAAAAATGCTGCAAATAGGATATACGATGCTGCAGGCGGACTTGTCGAGGGATCATGTGCTGAGGGCAGAACTATTGAATCAGTATTATGGACAGTATCTGTATTTGAATGCCGTTTTTAGTGCAGACTTCGGACTGACGATCGATATGGCAGGTGTGCCGGTGGTCACGGATGATGTGGAGATTTTCTATTCGTTTGTCGCGGATCCCATGATCGCACCAGAGTTTGATGTGATCCATGCGATTCCAAACACGATAAAGCCGCTGGTATTTGATGCGGTATTCAATTTCCATATAGGTGATCTATATATCGGAAAGAAGGCATATATTTACACGCTGAACGAAACCGGTACCGGTTATGACCTTGCAGGTACAACGGTTGTCAACGAAATCGGAAATATCGCTTTTGTTTCTGATAATGTGACAGATGTTATTTTATTTGCAGAAAGATAAAGAGAACACTTTTTCCTCAGGGCAGATTATTCGATCGGGAATGATCTGCCCTGTCTTTCTGCACACAAAAGTGCCTGTTTCTCACAGCAACCAAGTATCCCGGATTGATTTCTAATTGGGCACAAAGACTTTACAACCGCGCGGACTATCAGTATAATAAGTTCATGAAGTGATCGGCAGGGAACAGCCGCACACATGCATCATTGAAGGAGTGTGATACAATGCTGCACGATTTTCAGGCAGAATACAGAACAAAACTCACCACCCCCGACGAGGCGGTGAAGGTGGTAAAGAGCGGCGACTGGGTTGACTACACGAGCAATCTGGGTATGCCGGTGCTTCTGGACAGGGCTTTGGCGCGGCGCAGGGATGAGCTCTATGATGTGAAGATACGCGGCAATCTGATCATAAAGGGTCCGATCGAGGTGGCAGAGTGCGATGAGAGTCAGGAACATTTTACATATCACAGCTGGCATTGTTCCTCTTACGAGCGGAAGCTGTGCGACCGGGGGCTCTGCTATTTTATCCCGATGGTCTTTCACAACAATGCTGCATACTACGAGTATTTTCTGAAAGTCAATGTCGTGATGGTGAGTGTCACTCCGATGGATAAGCATGGGTATTTTAACTTTTCTGTCAACACAGGTGTAGCGGCGCCGATCACGCGCGCGGCGGATATTGTCATTGTCGAGGTGAACGAGAATCTTCCTGTCATACACGGCGGATATGACGAGTGCATCCATATCTCCGATGTGGATCACATTGTGGAAGGGAAACATGAACCGCTTGCGGTCTTAAAGACGTTCAGACCGACTGAGACCGACAGGAAGATCGCGCAGAATATCCTGCCGTATATCGTGGACGGCGCAACACTGCAGCTCGGTATCGGAAGTATGCCAAACGCAGTAGGGGAGTTGATCGCAGAGTCTGATCTCAGGGATTTGGGAATGCACACAGAACTTTGTTCCGATGCGTACCTGAGTATGTACAATGCGGGCAAACTGACGAACCGTAAGAAAAAAATAGACCGTGGCAAAGGTGTGTTTGGCTGTGCGATCGGCTCACCGGAACTTTATGAGTGGGTCGGCGACAATCATGGTCTCGCATCTTACCCCCTAGAATACGTCAACAGACCGAGCGTCATTGCCCAGATTGATAATATGGTGTCCATCAACAGCTGTGTGTCCGTCGATCTGTACGGTCAGGTTGCGGCGGAGAGCTCCGGCTCGAGACAGATCAGCGGCACAGGCGGGCAGCTTGATTTTCTCATAGGAGCGTCTGCGTCGAGGGGCGGCAAGGCATTTATCTGTATGAGTTCTGTGTACAAGGACAAGGAAGGTATATATCACTCGCGTATCCGCCCGCAGTTTGACGGGGATATCATCACCTCGCCGAGAAGCCAGATCTACTTTCTGGCAACCGAGTACGGTGTGATCAATCTCGAGGGGCGTTCCACATGGGAGCGGGCGGAGGGGCTGATCTCGATCGCGCATCCTGATTTCAGGGAAGATCTGATCAGGGAAGCTGGGAAGCGCAAGATCTGGCGGCGGTCGAATAAGTATTAATGAAATATAATATGAAAATAGGAAATCGCAGAATGGTGAGCGGATTAGAAACAGTAACGATACAAAATAGAACCTGTCACATATATAAAAGCAGCGGGCAGAAGAGCGTCAGCAAAGATCGTCGTCTGCCTGTATTTTACTGGGGCGTAGGAGAATCGGGCAGAGAGTCGGTAGAAATAGTGGCGGCTTATTTAGAAGAACAGATATCAAAAGAGCAAATTCCCGCAGATGGTTTTATCCTGGCGGCGTATGAGTCCAAATGCTGGAATGACGATTTCTCGCCATGGCCGGCGCCGCCAGTCTTTGGGAAGGAAGCTTTTGGCGGGAAGGCGGACAGCACACTGAAATGGCTCACACAGCACTGTATTCCGTATGTCGAGGCGAAGGAGTCCGAAATTGCCCGTTTTTCAGTCGGATATTCGCTTGCGGGACTTTTTAGTCTGTGGGTATACTGTGAATGTGATGATTTTGCGGGGGCGGTCAGCTGTTCCGGCTCCCTGTGGTACGAAGGGTGGCTTGATCATGCCCAAAGGGCAGCGGTCTGCAAAGACTCGGACCGATATATTTATCTAAGCCTTGGTGACAAGGAAGAAAAAACGAAGAACAGACGGATGGCGGCAGTAGGAGACAACACGCGGCAGGTGTACGCACTGTTGTGTGAAGATCAGCAGAATGTAAAAGGTGTTCTCGAGTGGAACCAGGGCGGCCACTTTGCTGAGCCTGATCTGCGCGTTGCAAGAGGGATCGGTTGGATCTTGAGACATTTTGATGTATGATAAATTAAAATAAAGCAAGCAAGGAGGAACTAAAAATGAATATCCCAAGCAGTGAAAGACTGGAAAAAGTGTATGGGGAGAGCACAAAAAGTGCGGAGCGTTTTAGGGTGCTGGCAGAAAATTTCAAGAAAAAATATGGTCACGATGAGGCGGAATTTTTCTCCGCGCCCGGCAGGACAGAGATCATAGGCAACCACACAGACCACAACGGCGGCAAGGTGATCGCGGGAAGCATCGACCTGGATACCATCGGTGCGGCACAGCTAAACAACAGCAGTGTCATTCACATCACAAGTGAGGGATACGCCAAAGAGATCGTCGTGGATATCACAAAGCTCGACAGTGTGGCAAAAGTCAGTGGCACGGAGGCGCTTCTTGCCGGCATGATGGAGGGTGCCGGGAAGTTTGGATTCAAGGTCGGCGGTTTTGACGCGTATGTGTCCACGAACGTGATCGCAGCAGCCGGTGTCAGTTCATCAGCGTCGTTTGAGATGCTGGTGTGCACGATCATCAATCATTTTTTTAATGAGGGTGCGATGAGTTGTGCAGACTATGCAAAGATTGGCAAATATTCTGAGAATGTGTACTGGAACAAAGCGTCAGGCATGATGGATCAGATGGCGTGCGCAGTGGGCGGACCAGTCCTCTTTGATTTTTCAAACGGGAGCCAGCCGCAGTACAGACCGCTTTCGTTCTCTTTTGAGAAAAAGGGTTATCGTCTTGTGATCGTAAACACAGGCAAAGGACATGCGGACCTAAGCGAGGAGTATTCCGGGATTCCCAATGAGATGAAGGAGGCGGCAAAGGTTCTCGGCGTGGAGCTTTTGTGCGAGACAGGCCTTGATGATCTGCTGGCTCATGTGAACGAGATACCAAACGACAGGGCGGTGCTCCGCGCGATTCATTTCTTTGAGGAGAACCGCAGGGTGGACGAGATGGCAGCTGCGATCGAGGCGGACGATATCGATGCAGTACTGAGACTTGTCAACGAGTCGGGTACATCCTCGTGGGAGCTTTTACAGAACTGCTATTCGCTCCAGAACTGTAAAGAACAGAAGATCACGCTGACGCTCGCGCTGACAGAGCTGTTTTTAAAGGGGGGTGGAGGCGTATGCAACGGCATACGCAATGGCGTATGCCGTGTACATGGGGGGGGATTTGCTGGCGTGATCATGTGCCTCGTCCCGCTTGCCGAGGCTGACAACTATGTGGACTACATCGCAAAGTATGTGGGGAGCAGCAATGTCTATCCGATGAATATCCGCGCAGTCGGAGCAGTCAGAGTGTAAACCATAAAACGAAAACCGTCTGTTCTGGCTGACGTGTTTTCTCTGTGTGTCCATCGTATCAGAAAGTGGAGTGTTCGAAATGAACCTCCACTTTTTTCGATATGTGTCAAAGTTATTTACATTGCTATTTTCAGGAAAGTCTTGTATAATGTTTTTGAAGTAAGTAATCTTAGGAAACTGTTAATGGATACAGGGGATATATAAATTCTTTACGGAGAGCGGAGATGGATATGGAAAGAAAGGGAACGATGGGTGTCCGGTTCCGGGCAGTTTTTATGCTGGCAATACTGTTTTGTGTCATGTTCATGGGGAGGACAGGCATCGCGGCTGAGGACGACAGTCAAAGCGGCAGTAAGGCGTTTGATATAGATGCGCAGCTGCTGTCATCAGATGAGATGACATTTGATATCCAATTGACGATCAGCAATCAGGGAGAGGATTGGGAGGGGGCTGTGCGGGTTCAGATGCATCAGCAATATGATAGCACCGGCTGTGCCTATGACACTGTGCTCTCTCTGCCGCAGGGCAGCACCAAGCGGTTTGTTGTCAGGATACCCGTCAGCGCTGTCAATGGACCGGTCGTGTACGGGCGCTTGGACGTCTCTGTTTTGGATAAAGACGGGGATGTGAGAGCGAACAAAAGTTTTGGCAACTTTTTACTCCAGAGCGTATCCTCGCTCTCTCTGGGTATTCTGAGTGATTCTTACACTTCACTCACATTTCTGGATCTGGGAGGGGAAAGCATATATTATGATAGAATAGAACTTCCGATCAATTTAGTGGAGCTGGAGCTGGATGATCTGGCAGAATCCTTGGATTTGCTGTCATATCTGGTGATCGATAACTACGATACCAGTGTCCTGACAAGGGATGTATTGGACCAGATCACACAGTGGATATCTGATGGCGGAATGCTGATCGTCGGTACAGGAGAACATGCAAAGGAGACATTAAGTGGTCTGGATTTTCTGAATGTAGAGTGTATTCAGGTGATGGAACCAGGGGCGAGAATACACAATGACGATTACGGTGCAGGGTTGGAGACGCTTGCATGTGCAGAACTGAAAGATACTGACGACCGGTATGATGTGGATGCGGACAGTCTGGTCATGTTGTCATCATGGGGGAATGGCGCAGTGGAGATCGTGCCGTATGCGCTGTATGATCTGAATCCCAATACGATCATAGAGAACTGGGAGTGCACTGCATGGGATCTTCTGCAGGATATCACGCAATACATTAAGATTTTGCCGCAGATAACGTATTATGCAAGTGACGACTATACGATTAGAAATATTTTCGAGAGTTTTGGCAATGGCAGCGATCGGCTGAACTTCGGTTTCCTGAAGGTCATTGTGGCTGCGTATGTGATCTTTGCGGGACCGATCCTTTATTTGATACTGCGTGCCATGAAAAAGAGGGATTGGTACTGGTGGGCAGTTCCTGTTACAGTACTCGTAGGCATCCTGCTGGTTTATTTGACTGGAAGAGGTTTTGAGGTCGTGGATACGAGGGTGTATTCTGTGACAGTTGAAAGGCTTTCTGATGAGTGTACTGAAGGAGGTGTATATAGCGACGCAGTGACATATCTGCATTGTTATGATGCAGATTACAGAGAATGGGGACTTCGACTGGCAGAACGCTACGATTATGCGGGACCAGTATTTGAAGTATACAGGTATTATTTATATGGAAATACAGATGACAAATATTATTCTCATATCTGCAGGGAAGGGGACAGGATATCTCTGGGAATAGATCCACAGAAGGGGTTTGAAGATGCTTATTTTCTGGCAGGAACCTCCCAGAAGATGGGAACAGGCAGTATTACGAGCGAACTGACAAGTTCTTCACAGCGCGGGATAGCTGGGACAGTGACAAACGAAACCAGCCGCGATTTTGAGCGTTTTGCAGTTATTGCCGACGATAAGCTGTTTGTGTTTGGGAATCTTCCGGCGGGAGAGACCTATTTTTTGGGAAATCCTATCTATTCGTCCCGGCGCGCAGGAGATACTTCAGTCATGTCTGCTGTACGGTCTTATATGCTTTATGACACCGAGTTGGATTATGACACTATAGCTGCGTTAGGGACAGGTATCTGCGAGATGTATACCCGGGAAGCGTATACTGGCGGAGTCATGATCATCGGTGTTACAAAGGACTGGGACAAGACGGTGGACGATGCTTGTAATGAGACAGCGTTTGGATGTCTGTACACTGTTCAGTGTGGGGAGGTATCATATGTTATCGATTAGTAATCTGACGAAGAATTATGGTGCGTTTACAGCGGTCGATCATCTGTCACTTCATATTCCCCAGGGTGATCTGTTTGGCTTTGTCGGACCGAACGGCGCGGGCAAGACCACCACGATACGCATTGTCTGCGGTCTGCTCAAAGCGAGCGGGGGATCCGTGCAGATCGGGAATACCCATGCTCCGATGGGCAGCAAGGAAATGAAGCGGTTGATCGGTTATGTGCCGGATTTTTTTGGCGTGTACGACAATCTGAAAGTGCATGAATATATGGATTTGTATGGTTCTATGTACGGGATGCGGTCGCGTGATATCGTCAAACTTACAGATGATCTCCTGGAGCTTGTAAATCTTGCGGATAAGAGGGAGGCTTATGTGGACACACTCTCCCGCGGCATGAAGCAGCGCCTCTGTGTGGCGAGGGCACTGCTTCACAATCCGAAGCTCTTGATACTCGACGAGCCAAGTTCCGGTCTGGATCCAAGGGCGCGGGTGGAGATGAAAGAGCTCTTAAAAAATCTGCATTCTATGGGCATGACCAT
>ERZ779631.714-NODE-714-length-11077-cov-7.390764_pt1 | contig 11077 bp, 19 predicted proteins | sample MGYA00514193_ERZ779631 | MGnify/ENA primary metagenome ERZ779631 (study PRJEB29562, sample SAMEA4376710) | mouse gut metagenome | isolation source: Cecum | study: EMG produced TPA metagenomics assembly of the A DSS colitis mouse model was used to assess the...
AAAGTTTGACACATTCCCTCTTCTCTCCATAAAAGAGTCTGTTTTTTTGGCGGAAAGAAAAACAGAGACGTCATAATCGGCGTCTCTGTTTTGAAAATATAATTTTGGCAGGAGGGGTTAAGATCGTTCCATCGACTCTTTTACCTTCATTGCGAATGCTGCGTCTTCAGAAGAAAGATAGCCTTTGATATCTACTTCTGTTCCATCTGTCAACAGGTTCAGGCAATCATAGAAGGAAAGGAAAAATTCCGTACCATCTTCCTTACGAATATAACTCATACTATTGTTGGCAGGGACGGATGGAAGTTCCATACTCTTTTCATTCCAATTACGAGGCACAGTCATAAACCCATAAAACGAATCATAATCGAAACAACTCACAATGCATCGATTCGGATGATTTGTTTCAACAACATGACACGCTGTTTTCAAAGATACCATCATCATTCTCCTATTCATTTGTTTTTGACTAATTCGCCAATCGTATCAGTGTTGATTTCAAGATTGTCAAGACGACCGACCCAACATCCACGCAAAAGTGTGCCAGAGGCCATTCCTTGGAATATGTAATCGGCATTTGGCATTTTTCCTTGCGAGTCAATATAATGAATCTGTCCGTTTACATTTTTCCACGAAACAAAATGTCCAATAGAATATCCATTTCCAATTAGCATAATTCCCATTGCTCCGCTTTCATTATTGCAGAGCTTTAGAAGCTTTTTAGATAAAGCATCTCGATATCCATTTTTGGTAAAATGGTTTCCCGTCATAATCCCTTCAGGTTTATACCCCTTAAAATACTTTCCAAAGTCGTTATAGTCGAAACCAATATCTGCTTCTTCCTTTCGCATATCTTCTGCTTCAACATCGAGCCCCATTCTACGAAGGACATAAGCCGCACTGCATTTTCCACAGTTATTTCGCGCTAAAGGATTATTTGGGTTATAATCTGGGTCAACAGCTTTGCAGTCTTCATCTATTGACATACTGCCCGTTTTGAGTTTAAGACCCGTTTTATTTGCCACTTGACGAATCTTGTTTGAAATGTTTAATGCCCCATTTGAAATGTGGCTCTGATAGTTACCGCCGGTTTCTCCGGACATATTTATTTTAGCTCCGCCCTTAGTTACGGTCAAGCCCTTGTCGGAGGAGCTTTGTTGATTCTCTTGATGTTTATCAAGAGATTTCTGCCATCCGGCTTTCTTTTCTGATGCTGAATGGTCTTTTTTCTCCTAAAGGATATAGCGGTCCATTACGCACTCCCCATTTTTGACCTCGAATGCCATGATGAGCAAGGCACTCATCCAAGGATGGTTTACTGTAATGACGGAGATAAACGCCTAAAGGCGGTTTGTCGTAAATATCCATATGACACTCCTTTTAGTGAGCATAGTACGCACGGAGCTTTTTGTTTTCAGAATTTGCCTTTCCTGCAAGTATGGTATTAACGATGGTGCCACCGATTGCGATAGATGTACCAGCTAAATAGGCCACGCGAGTGTCTTTCATTGTGTTGGACAAAAGGGTAGTGACTATACCCGATCCAACAATAATGCCCGTCTCAGCAAGTTGAGTGGTCTGAGTATTGCTCGTAATCGTCTTTCCGCGCTGATAAAGTTTCTTTCCCTCATCGGCAAGTTTATCAGTTTTCAGCTTGTCGTAGCTCTTATCCAAAGCTCTTTTCGTTACTTTTACTTCGCCCTTAGCGGCTTTGTACTGATCTTTTGTTGCAGTACCCATTTTGTACGCTTGTTTTGTTTCTTTTGCTTTCTGCTTAGCATCTTCATGTGCTTGGTCGGCTTTGCGATAGCGCTCCAACCCCCGCTGAGTGTAGGAACCATCATAATTTTGATAACGTCGAACTCCCCAGCGCATACCCTTTACTCCATGATGGACGAGGCACTCCTGCGATGATGGTTTGTTGTGAATATCCATTGGATAAGCCCTCCTTATTGAAAATAAAAAGAGAGGAGCACTTTATTAAATTGTTGCGACACAACTCAAATGTCTTCGTAACCACAGGAAACACTGACATATTCTACTCCTCTCCATAAAAGAGTCTGTTTTTTTGGCGGAAAGAAAAAGAGACGCTAATTAAGGCGTCTCTTCTCTGAAAATATAAATTTTAAGAATTGTTAGAGTCTGTGATTTCATGTTTCCGATGTGGAAGGATTTTTCCAAATCTGTCTTTTGCTGATACGGCGACATCGACAATGATTTTTTGTGCTTGTTCCACCTGTAGTTCCCTTTTCTCGGCTTTTACACGCTTTTCTATAGCTTTTTGTTCCTCTGCCTTTTCAAACAACCGTTGACTTTCGTCAATTACTTCTTGAGTAATGTATTTTACAATCACACTCATGCCAGCCTGGGCTTTTTGCTTACCTTTCAGACTCGACCCAACTACTTGGGAATCAAAACAGTCTTTGTATTTTGGATCAGCTTCCTTGAGCGCGAGTTCACTTGGTATCGCTTTTAGCCCCGAATTTGTCAATGCCATAACAGCTTCATCAAGCTTTAGCCGAGGCTCAGAATCATACGATAATTGAGGGATGACAACCTTGCCCGGCACATCCGGGAACTTATCCATCAATTCCTCAATCGCTGTAATTATAGCTGGGGCTATCGTTAAGGCAGATAGCACAGTAGGGGCAATGGATTTTTTATTGTTTCTTTCGTTCGTTTTCTTAGAACTCATATTGTCTACTCTCATCATGCGGTCTTCATATAAACAACTCCGTCAGCTGTCATATAGTAATCTGCCTTTTGTGTTGCCGCATTCAAACCGGCCCTCAGAGACCTTCTCATATCAGATTCCTCACCTCGACCGAGAGACTCAACAAGCCCATCAATACGCTCCAAAATATCAGTCTTCGCTATTTTCTTAAATGGCATTTCCTTGGCACTATCAACCAGAGTACGGAGAGAAGAAAAATTACCCAGCATCCGTTTCTCACACTTATCGATGTAAACCGAAATATCATTATCCACATATTTAAGATAGCTGTGGTCATAGTTTTGAGCGTAGTGTACTTCTAACAAGCTGCTCATACCGTAAAGCTGCATAGAAAACTCAAGGCTTTCTTTAAGCTGAAATGCTTTTTCCACCAAACTCGAAATATCTTTTCCATCTCTACCTTTAATTGTAGATTCTAAATCGCCTATATAAAACTCAATATCCTTCATCGCAATTTTACGGGCAGATTGTAAACTTGTAATCGTTGCGGCTCGCTGCGCACTGCACTCCATGATGGAAATATAATTTTCATAGACATATCTGATAAAACTGACTTCGGCCATCAATTCGGCTTTCTTATCACCATAGAGAAACTCAAGGATCTTGTCTATACCCATCCGCATCATTCTTAATTCGTCATTGATCTTTTTGAGGAAATACTGGCTGGATGCGATTGACATGGCAGTAAAGCACCCCATGGCTAAAGTGCAATTATCAAGGGAATTCAAAGCAGCGGTACCTTTAATTTTTCCATCATCACCAATAATTGAGGTTGTCTTTCCAACCAATTCAGTTTTTTTCAATTCCATCAATTTTCCAGATACTCCATCTGGAAATGTGACAGTATAGAGTTTTGGCATTTGATTAGTGGCCGCCATAGATGGTAGCTGCTGTAACAGGGCTCCGATTTGAATTTTTTGTGCGGAATCCAATTCTAACTTGGTAAAACCATTAGCAGGAGAAATATCCATCGCCATGTCGCATGGAATAATACCCCAATTTTGCTCGACCATAATTAGCCCTCCCTCATTTTAGAGCAATAAAAAAGTATAAAGTTGTGTGGCAAGGTCAGTATATCACATGTTCAGGAGAAAGGAAAGAGGGAATGTCATCACGTAGCCTAAAAATTTGCTGAGACTCAAACTCGTGACTGACTTTGGGCATAAAAATACACCCCAGTTTTATGCTGGAGCGCTGCTATGTTCAAGTTCAGTTACTGTTTTCTCTCCCTTCCACACATAGCCGGTTTCCTCGTAGAGTCGTTTGGGAGAAATATAATAATTGATACGTCCGTACTTCGAGTCCATCTCTTCAATGGTCGTTACGAGCTTACCATCTCTGGTAGCCTTTTCAATAGGAAGCCAGCCTGATACAATCCCGGCCCTAATCCAAGATGCGTCTCTTCCGTACACCCTGGCTGCTATACATACAGGAACAGAGCCGATTGAAAATTGTTCGTTCAAAACTCGTTCGTCTCCTTTCTATACCGATTCTAAACAGAAAATCAGACCTGCAACTATCTTCTGGCCAAAAGCCCACTTTTATTTTCCACTTTATATATTTTTCTTTATTTTTTTTCGCATTTAAGTGTAAAGAAAAAGTGGGAAAGTGGGCAGAGAACCCGCAAACCCTTGTGCCGCAACGGTTTCCGCCTGCCCACTTTTGAAAAATAAATGGGCAAAAACCCACTTTTTTTGGCCAAAACGTCCGTACAAGGCCTTTCCAGCCTTCAAAAACTGACCAATTCCAAAACAAAAGTGGGCAAGTGGGCAGAAAAGTGGCCAAAATTTGACCTGCAACTATCAGAAATAGTAGCAGATCGGGCACGCAAAATGCCCCGAATTCTATCTTAAGTTAGAATAATTTCTATCCTAAGTTAGACAGAACCGGGGCAAATCGTGCCTTGCCTTACTTCAGATTCCGCATTTCACTCACCTCCTGTATGGTCATAATACCTCTTTCTATCATGCTCAGATATGCCCGTATGCTTTCCTCAAACGGCTGCTGGGCCGCCTGGAGAACCTGGTCAACTGCCATCGAGTTCTGTAAAATATCCAGCCGCGACTGCTGGACCATCTGCTCAGTCGGTTTGACAGGAAGCGGAAGTAACCCTAAGGACTCCATTTTCTTATGGTCGCATGTGTCTACGAATGGGCAGGCCTGACACTTGGCGGACAGTTTTGATAAGCCCATTACAGTGCGAGTTCCTCGTAGTTGATGTTATACTGAGTTTTCAAAGTCTCAATCATCAATTCTTTATATGAGGAATACTGACCTTTTTGAAGCCTCTCGATGATTTGCTTTGCTGAGGCAAGGATAAAATCATCGTCCCCGTGACCAGCAAGACATAAACCCGCACAGCCGCAAACGGCGCATTCACCAGAACAATCCGAAAATAGTTTCAAGTCTACAACTCCTTTTTATAATTAGTAAATCGTGTGGCATTCAGGATGGAGAATATCCAGGGGCCTCACAGAACTTGTCTATGATACCACCCAACTCGCTCCGAACCCTCATCAGAATTTTTCCAAGATGGTTTTCACCGATGCATCGGTACATATCAACGCCCCACACCCGATCACCCCAGGTGTTGCCCTCAATCAATTCCGCATCGCCGGTGGAAAGGAGCTTTGAAAGCAGATCGGGGTTCTGTGTGAACTTCGCCATACACACCTCGTACATGACATCGTATTTCACAAGTTCCCAATCGGGGCGCAGCGGAACCTTTCGTCCGAGCCATTTTGCAAGACGTGGTGTGAGGTTACAGAAGTCGAGCATCCGTTCCGGACACTTGGCAGCTTGGAAGGCCGCTTCGTTGTTCTCAAAACGATAGCCTTGATATTCGACTGGTGCAGGATAGAAATTGCTGAGAAAGAAATACTTTCCACGGAATTCGTCGATTGGTTCAGTCACGTTACATCCCTCCTCAATATGTCCGCCGCTGGTAAGGTTGGTTTCTGACTGCTCTGGGAATATAATTGTAGTGGATGTGCGTTTTCTGAGGATGTCTGTACCGATCTGCTCCGTATTTTTTCGGCGGTGTATTCAGATGCTGGCTGTTATCAACCGTTCGGATAAGCCGCTCCAACTCTTCTTCGGATAAATCCGGCGGCTCATTACCAAAGAGGATCGGACCAGCTAATGCCTCGGCAACCGGGGTAAGTGCCGCAATCACTTCTTCTACATAGTCTCCAAAGAGCTTCTGAAATGCTCCCCATATTTCAGCTAAGAGAACAGCATCGTGACATATCCCTACAATAACCTCGTTGTGCTTTTCGTTTTGGTTCATATGTATCTTCCTAACTCCGGCATTTTTGCAACCCAGAAATTCTTGAAGCCATCTCGGATGATGGGAGAATATCCATAGTCCTTCTCAATGAGGTTGACGACAGCATTCCACTTATCGTTCATTTCTTTAAGAACAGGGAATATCCCACGGTCAAACTGGATGTGCCGCTTTTCCTGCAACTCACGAACTTCACGGTTCATTCCCATGAACATCTCGTCAACAGCCCCTTTAAGGGCGGTCGCAGTACCCGCCTCGATCCCTTCTTTGACCAGTGCGTAATACTCTTTAGCTTTCATGTATACTCCTCGTCTTCGTCGAATTTAGTTATCATGCCGATGCTGAAATCATGTATACCGAGGCAAAAGAACAGGTAAATATCACGCTTTCCTGTTACAGTAGATTTCGGCTCTACACAAAGAAACAGACCGATGTGCCAAGACCAAGCGCAATCGTGGGTAATGCGAAATTTTCTGGTCCATTTAGCTTTTTCAGGCATAACTACCTCCAAACCTTTCCTGTTTTCTTGTCAATAAGAACAAGCGGGCCCCGAATCTCGAAGCCCGCCATCTCACAGATGTTCAGAATGACCCTACGCAGTTTGTTGTAACGATCTTCGTCTCGGTTGATATTCCTTATGGCGGCGTAAGCCGTTGGGTCGGAATAGCCTTCCGAGTTCTTTCTATCTCTCCCGGACAAATATCAATCACCTCGATTCTTAGCCAGGAAGCGGAGCGTGTGAGCACAGGTCTCGCCGATGCCATAGTGCTTTTCGAGCGCAGGAATGAACCAGCCAGGAACCGGCTTTTTCCCGCACTCAATAGCTGAGAGTTCTGCCGGTGAAATATCCAGCGTCTTCGCCATATCGTAGAGCAGCAGGCTCCGAGTGATGCGGATGTCTCGAACCAGTTTTCCGAATTTATCCAGACCCATATGCTCAATCAGTATGTATCCTCTGGATTGTACCGCTTCATCGGGAGCTGCATTTTTCTGTAAAGAAGATATTTCGTAAGGCATTATGCTTCTCCTTCCCAGAGGACGATTTTACAAGCCTCTTTTGTTTTTCTCAGGTCGATAAGGCGCTGATTGGAGGAGCCACAGAATTTCAGCCGCAGGTCTTTTTTCGCTTCGATGAAAGGCCCATCAACCAAAATATCCATCTGTGAGAGCAGTGATTCCGTGACAGCTCCATACTCTCCAGTCCTGCTCATCAGCTCCTCAAAGGTAAAGCCGGTATAGGTCCAGATAGTTTTGTTCGGGAACTCTCGCCTCACAGCTTCCACAAACGGCAGGAGGTCACGTTGATTGCTCGATTCAAGAGGTTCCCCGCCAAGGATTGTGAGACCTTCGATGTAGTCCGGCTGAAGCAGCTCAAATATCCGGTACTGTGTTTTCCAGATGAACGGCTGACCGGCGTTGAAGTTCCACGTTTCCGGCTGAAAACAGCCAGGGCAGTGATGCGTACAGCCCGAGACGAACAGAGAAACCCGAACGCCCGGACCGTTTGCGATGTCACAGGCCCTTATGAGCGAATAGTTCATCGCTTAACACTCCTCAAAATATCTTTTCGATAAAGAAACCTAAAAGAACAGCTATCGAAAACAATCCGATAGTTGCAATCCTGAGAAGTAGGACCGCAAGATCTTTCCAATCCATTTCATCTCTCCTTTTCAGTTTAGTCGTAGTCGAACTCAAAACTTATCAACTGCGGATTTTTCATCTTTGCACCGCACTGAGAGCAGAATTTACCAAGCCTAAAAGCTCTGGGAGGATATCCACCATCACGACCATCGTGACAGTTGCTGCAATAGTGGAAAGATGACCCGATACTATTGCTCTTTTTCCACTCTGCTTCCAAAGTGGTCTCAGAAATTTTGTACTTTATCTCACTCATAAGTGCAGCACCCGATCCCGAATCTCCTGGGTCCGTCCCTGGTTCCAGAACTGGCTCCCAATGTAGCCGCAGGTACGCCGGGCCACGTTCATCTTCGTCTGATCCATGTTGCCACATTGCGGGCAGCGCCACATGAGCTTGCCATCTTCCTCCACAATCTCAATCTCGCCGTCCCAGCCGCACACCTGGCAGTAGTCGCTCTTGGTGTTCAGCTCGGCATAGATGATATTGTCATAGATGAACCGAATTAGCCGTAGCACAGCAGTAAGATTGTTCTGCATATTGGGAACCTCAACATAGCTGATGGCACCGCCGGGAGACAAGGCCTGGAACTCCGACTCAAATCGTAGCTTCTCGAAGGCGTCGATCTGCTCCGTCACATGGACGTGGTAGCTGTTGGTAATATAATTCCTGTCAGTTACGCCAGGAATGACCCCAAAACGCCTCTGGAGGGCCTTGGCGAACTTGTAGGTAGTAGACTCCAAGGGAGTACCATACAGGCTGAAATCGATGTTGCTGGCCGCTTTCCAGGCCTTACAGGCATCGTTGAGGCGGTTCATAACAGCAATGGCAAAGGGTTTAGCCTCCGGGTCAGTGTGGCTCTTGCCAGTCATGTATTTCACACACTCGTAGAGGCCGGCGTAGCCCAGGGAGATGGTAGAATATCCATCGAACAGGAGCTTGTCAATGACCTCGCCCTTCTCCAGCCGGGCCAGAGCGCCATACTGCCACAGGATAGGCGAAACGTCCGAAATAGTTCCTTTCAAGCGTTCGTGCCGGCACAGCAGTGCCCGATGACAAAGCTCCAGCCGCTCGTCGAGAATATCCCAGAACTTGTCCTTATCGCCGCCAGAGGACAGTGCCACATCCGGCAGGTTCAGAGTGACCACGCCTTGGTTGAACCGTCCGTAATATTTGTGTCGGCCGGGGACATAGTTTTTTGCATTAGCGATATTCCCAACTCCGGCATCGGTGAAGCGGTCGGGGGTCAGGAAGGAGCGGCAGCCCATGCAGGTGTAAACGTCGCCTTTCAGTTCCAGCATCTTCTTCTCGGAAATATAATCCGGGACCATCCGCCGAGCAGTGCATTTCGCTGCCAGTTTGGTCAGGTACCAGTAAGGTGTACCCTCGCGGATATTGTCCTCCTCCAACACATAAATGAGCTTCGGGAAAGCCGGAGTCACCCATACACCACACTCATTTTTCACGCCCTGATACCGCTGCTCCAATGTCTCCTGAATGATGACGGCGAGGTCTTTTTTCTCCTGCTCAGAACGGGCCTCATTCAGGTACATGTAGACGGTCACGAAAGGTGTTTGACCGTTGGTGGTCAGCAGGGTGAGAATCTGGTACTGGATAGTTTGCACCCCACGCTTGATCTCATCCCGGACACGCTGCTCTGTGATCTCATCCAAGAGCTCATTGAAGCTTTTCATGTCGGGATCGGTAAAGGGAGCACCGCAGGCGTGGGTATAGATGTACTGGAACTCCTTCTCGACCTGTTTCCGGATTTTCTTCCTGGAAATATCCACGAAGGGAGCCAGATGCGTCAGAGAGATGGACTGTCCGCCGTACTGATTGGAAGCCACCTGGGCAATGATCTGCGTGGCGATATTGCAGGCCGTGGAGAAACTGTGAGGGCGCTCAATCAGGGTACCGCTGATGACGGTGCCATTCTGAAGCATATCCTCCAGGTTGACCAGGTCGCAGTTGTGCATATGCTGAGCGAAGTAGTCGGAGTCATGGAAATGGATGATGCCTTCCTTGTGGGCCTCCACAATATCAGGCGGGAGCAGAAGCCGCTCAGTAATATCCCGAGAGACCTCGCCAGCCATGTAATCCCGCTGCGTGGAGTTCACAACAGGATTCTTGTTGGAATTTTCCTGCTTGATCTCCTCGTTGCAGCACTCAATCAGGCTGAGAATTTTTTGGTCGGTCGTATTGGAACGGCGGACAAGAGAACGTGTGTAGCGATAGGTGATGTAGCTTTTTACCACATCAAATGCTCCTTGGGCCATGATCTGACGCTCAACCAAGTCCTGGATCTCCTCGACAGCCGGAGCGTGTCCCATGCTCTCGCAGGTTTTGGTAACGGCCTCCGTGATTTCCTGAATCTGCGCAGCCGTCATGCGGCAGACCTCGGGGACACTGTTGTTCGCCTTCGTAACCGCATTAGCGATTTTTTCTGCCTCGAAGATGACCTCAGTGCCGTTTCGTTTGATGATGGTCATGTGACAATACCCCTTTGGAAAAAATATAATTTTGAAATAAAAACAAGAGCGGCGGCATCCCTGTGTAGGAACACCGCCACCTGTGAGCTTCTGTATGGGTTAATAGTTGGATGGAATCGACCAATCCTCACAGAGTCGGGCCTCCATCTTGGTCTGACTGATAGTAATTTCACTTTCAACGTAAGTAGGAGTAATGTTGCCGCTTGCATCCGTAGTCAGAATCCACGTCGCAGAAGTGCTGAGTCCATCCGTATAAAGCCCGTTAGGCTCAGCAAGGGGGAGAATATTTGTATGCGAACCCTGAGCGTAAGCCTCCTGGGGAGACTCCGGAGCAGTGATAGAGGCGCTATAAGGAATGCCATAGCCGATGCAGGTGCCCTGGTAGATCCACTTGCCGGTCATGTCATTTTTGGTATACCAATAGCAAATCAAGTTGGGGTTATCCCGCATCTCGTAGATCTCCTTGAGCTGGGAATACTCAAAGAAATTGGACACGTCAGGAAATCCATACATGTCACTGATCTGCTTCTTGAGTTCATCCGTATACTGGGTCTCCTCGGTTCTCTCGTAGCAACCGGTCATCAGGCAGGTCATCATGACGGTGCACAGGAGCAGAGCCGCGATTTTCATGGTTTTCTTCATTTTCATTTCCTCCGTTTTTTTTAATGATTGAGGCACTGGTTGTAGAACCGACGCAGAGTGTCGTTGTCGATGGAGTCCGTATCGAGGTTGGGATACCGCATGATGACGTATTCCATAATGGTGTTCTTGTCAGCCTCGGTTTCCGCGTCGTTGTACTGCTTGTAGCTGTCGGCGAGGAAGGATGCGGCAGCCTCGGAATAGGTGGTCGTCTGCTTGAAGACCTCCCGCTCCGCTTCCGTCTCCCACTTGCCGACGATGGCCTCCCACTGGATAGCAGTGTAGGTCCCGCC
>ERZ779631.719-NODE-719-length-11050-cov-4.030196_pt1 | contig 11050 bp, 13 predicted proteins | sample MGYA00514193_ERZ779631 | MGnify/ENA primary metagenome ERZ779631 (study PRJEB29562, sample SAMEA4376710) | mouse gut metagenome | isolation source: Cecum | study: EMG produced TPA metagenomics assembly of the A DSS colitis mouse model was used to assess the...
AATCGTGCGCGCTCGACCAGCTACGCGACATCTCCACATAGTTGCCCGGCTCTCACAGCCTATTTCTTTATCTGCCGTATGACAGCGTAGATTATTATATCCGCTTTCCTGGCTAAAGTCAAGAGAAAATCCTCGATTTTTTCCTAAAATTTTGCAGGCAGGCGGATGGCCCCGGCCGCCTGCCTGCGGACCGGGGCCTGGGATGCCCTTCTCAGCGCCCCATCGTGTGCTTCACAGAGGCAGCGGCGTTATCCACCGCGTTTGTGACCGTCTGCATCGCCTTGCCAGCCGAGGTCTTCTTGACGCAGGTTGTGTGCAGCGCCAGATCGGCGGCGGCGCCTGCCGCAGCGCCCAGCAGCATCCCTTTCACAAATCCGTTCATTGTAAATCCCTCCTCTCGTCCGCCCATAGTATTTCCGGCCGGAGGAAAATTAAGCGCCCTGTGCCCATCATTCTATTTGCTAATTGCTGTCAGATCCCTTATAATAAACCCATATAAAGACTGCCCCTGCTGCGGGCGGGTACATTGTACAGACAGGGAGGCAACCCTTACCATGACCACTAAAATTTTCCTGATCCGCCACGCCGAGGCGGAAGGCAACCTGTTCCGGGTGGCCCACGGGCAGTACGACAGCACGATTACACCCAGGGGCTACCAGCAGCTGGCCTATCTGCGGGAGCGGTTCGCCAACGAGCAGATTGACGCCGTATATGGCAGCGACCTGACCCGTACCTGGGCCACCGCCTCTGCCGTCTATGTCCCCAAGGGCCTGGCTTTCCAGCCCCTGCCCCTGCTGCGGGAAATCCGGCTGGGTGTCTGGGAGCAGAAAACCTGGGGGGAGATCCTGCGCATGGACCGGCAGATGTACATCGACTTCAATAAACGCCCCGACCTCTGGTGTGTGGAGGGGGCGGAGACCTTCGGCCAGGTCCGGGAGCGGATGCTCTCCGGTATCCGGCAAATCGCGGCGGCGCACCCCGGCGGCACAGTGGCGGCCACCAGCCACGGGGCCGCACTGCGCACCCTGTTGGGTACGCTCCAGGGGATGAGCCTGGAGGAAATTGGTACAACGGGCCATGGGGATAACACCGCTGTGTCCCTTTTGGAGATAGAGGGGGAGACGATCCGCGTCGTGTTCCGGGATGACGCATCCCATCTCCCTGCCAGTGCCTCCACCTTCGGCCGCCAGAGCTGGCACAAGAGTGACGCGGCCACAGAGCCGGGGCTTTGGTTCCGGCCCGCCGGCGGGGGGCTGGAGGCCTGCCTGGACGATGAGGTCGTGGGGAAGGTTGCCATGGCCCTGGAGCCGGGGCGCGTGCGGATTACCGCATATGAAGTCCTACCCGCCATGCGGGGCCGCGGCTACGGCGTGCAGCTGCTGGGGCAGGCCGTGCAGTACGCCCGGTCCCAGGACAGGGAAACTTTGGTCCTGAACTGTAGCCAGGCACTGGCCGGGTATTTTGCGCAGTACGGCTTTACCCATACCGCCGGGGATGAGATGGTGATGGATCTCCGGCGCGTCATCCGGGATATCCCGCAGCGCGGGCAATAGAGCCGGACGGCCCCCTCCCAGGGATTGGGAGGGGGCCGGTGCTCTTTATCAGCAGGGCCGCGCTACATCTGCACGACCTCATTTTCTGGTTTGCCGCAGGGCACAATGGATGCGACATGGAGGACAGGCCCGTCCCCCTCATAGGGGTCCCAGTGCTCCACCCTGGCCTCCGCCGTCACCTCGACCCAGGCCCGCTCCGGGATTTTGCTGACATCGTAGCCAATGCAGGCCACGGCCAGGAAGGACATATCCTCCGCACAGCAGACCATGGCGAACCGGCCAGGGGTAAAATAGCGGCCATACTGGGGCGGCTTGCACATGATGGCCCGGAACACCACCGTCTTCCCCGCGTACATCTGGGGGTTATCCATGATCTCCACATACCAGAGGCCGTAATCCTCGTCCGAGACGTGGATGACCGGCTGCTCCAGGTCAAAAGCAGAGACCGTGCCGTCCATATAATCCTGGCTGGAGCCGTCCTCCAGCTCCAGGAAGATGTCTGCCCGGCGGTTGACCAGGCGCAGGTTTTTCTGCCGCAGGGCCGTACACAGCTCCGGCGTACAGCGGTTGATGAGGATCATGTCCGCATTGCGCAGCTTCTCCATCATCAAAGAGGCCATATTCTTGGCATACATCTCAAAGGAGGGGCCGTCGGCAAGGGCGATGATTTGGTATAGGGCCCAATTTTGAGGCATGGAGTTGACATAGAAATCCTGAATCTGCCACATGCCGTTGAATTCCACAATGACCTGGTTGGCACGGCACTTTTTACGCTGGGCCTCCAGGAAATAAGGGGTCAGTTCCTCCTGCTCATCTACAGACAATACTGTGACATTGCGCAGGAATTTAGCGTCATAGTCCGTCTCCCCCTCCTCACAGCACAGCAGCAGCGTCCGGTCCTCCAAGGCGAAGCCGTCGGAGAGGATGCCGTTGATAAAGGAGGTTTTGCCGCTGTCTAAAAAACCGGCAATCAGATAGACGGGATAAACCTTGTCCTGGGCCATGCCTTATACCTCGAAAAGAGCCTTCAGACCCGATTCATCCAGCTTGCTGCCAATCACGCAGAGCCTGCCCGTGTAATCAGCGGGGCCATTGCGTACCTCGTGCTCCTCGGGCACGTAGTCAAAGTGGAGCCATGCGCCGTCCTCGCTGGGGACGATGCCCTTGGCCCGCAGCACCGCGCCGTACTGTCCGCCGTCCAGGGCCGCCAGGATGCCCTCCAGCTTCTCCGTCGTGAAGGGCCGGGTGGTCTCTACCCCCCAGCTGGAGAACACCTCATCAGCATCGTGGCCGTGGTGATGGTGGTGGTGGTCATGATGATGCTCGTGATCATGGTGGCAGCACTCTCCGTGCTCATGCCCATGCTCATGATTGTGGTGGCAGCATTCGCCGTGCTCATGCTCATGGTCGTGGTGGCAGCACCCACCGTGCTCATGCTCCATGAGTTCCGCGGCCAGTGTGTTGCCCTCCTCCATGGCGGAGAGCAGCTGCGCGCCTGTGAGCTGATCCCAGGGGGTGGTGACAATGGGGGCCGTCCCATTCTTCTCCCGCAGCAGGGCCACGGCGGCCTCCAGCCGTCCGCTGTCCAGCTTCTGGGTGCGGCTGAGGATGATAGCCCCGGCGTGTTGGATTTGGTTGGCGTAAAATTCGCCGAAATTCTTCAGATAGACCTTGCACTTGGACGCATCGGCCACCGTGACGGCACAGCCGAGCGTCATTTCCGGCATCTGCTCCGCCACACCCTGGACCGCCCGGATGACGTCGCTGAGCTTGCCCACGCCGGAGGGCTCGATCAGGATACGGTCCGGATGGAACTGCTCCATCACCTTTTTGAGCGCCTCACCGAAGTCTCCCACCAGGGAGCAGCAGATGCAGCCGGAGTTCATCTCCGAAATCTCCACCCCTGCGTCCTTGAGGAAACCGCCGTCGATGCCGATCTCACCGAACTCATTCTCAATGAGGACAATTTTCTCCCCTTGCAGGGCCTCGTCCAGCAGTTTTTTGATGAGCGTCGTCTTGCCCGCGCCCAAAAAGCCGGAGATCACATTTACTTTTGTCATAGGGAATCCGCCTCTTTCTCAAATCGTTTCGCTATTTATCATACACCCAATTTTGGAAAAAGCAAGTATTTCCTGGCCTGGCCGTCAAGTTTACAGCGTTTCCAGCTCCTCCAGCCACAGACGGGCGGCTGCGTCGCTGGGCATCCGCCAGTCGCCCCGGGGGCTGAGGGCCACAGAGCCCACCTTGGGCCCGTCGGGGAGGCAGGAGCGTTTGAACTGCTGGGCAAAAAAGCGGCGGTAGAAGCTGTGCAGCCACTTCAGGATGATCTCCCTGCTGTAGTCCCGGCCCCAGGCCAGCTCCGCCAGGCGCAGTACCTTCCTGGGGGAAAAGCCCCAGCGGAGGATATAGTACAGGAAGAAGTCGTGGAGCTCATAGGGCCCCACCAGATCCTCGGTCCGCTGGCTGATCTGGCCCTGGACCGCAGGGAGCAGCTCCGGGGAGACCGGGGTGTCCAAAATGTCCTCCAGCACCCGGGTCAGCTCCTGATCCTTGCGCAGGTTGTCCCGGGCCACATAGTCCACCAGATGGCGCACCAGGGTTTTGGGGATGGAGGCGTTGACGCCGTACATGCTCATATGGTCGCCGTTGTAGGTGGCCCAGCCCAGGGCCAGTTCGCTGAGATCCCCTGTACCGATGACCAGCCCGCCGGTCTTGTTGGCAATATCCATCAGCACCTGGGTCCGCTCCCGGGCCTGGGCGTTTTCATAGGTGACGTCCTGATCGTCCATGCTCTGGCCGATATCCCGGAAGTGGCGCTTGACCGTCTCCCCGATGGGGATGGTGCGCAGGGTGGCCCCCATGCGCTCGGCAAGGAGGACGGCGTTGTTCTTTGTCCGGTCCGTGGTGCCGAAGCAGGGCATGGTGACAGCGACAATATCGCTGGCGGGCCGGTGGAGCATCCCCATGGCCAGGGCTGTCACCAGCAGGGCCAGGGTGCTGTCCAAGCCGCCGGAGAGGCCCACCACCGCCGTCCTGGCACTGGTGTGCTCCAGCCGCTTTTTGAGGCCCAGGGCCGCAATGGTGAGGATCTCCTCGCACCGGGCCGAGCGGTCTGCCTCGTTCTCCGGGATAAAAGGGGTGGGGGAGACATACCGGCGGATTTTGGTGGCGCAGAGGGTAAACTCCGCGTCATTGTGGTAGAGCGGCTCCGCCTCCCGGGCGGGCGGGAAGGGCGTCAGCCGCCGCCGCTCATAGGCCAGCCGCTGCAAGTCGATATCCCCAATGGTCAAGCCTGTGGAGAAGCGGCGTTCCGCCAGCAGCGCGCCGTTTTCCGCAATCATGTTGTGGCCGGTAAACACCAGGTCGGTGGTGGATTCCCCCTCTCCGGCGTCTGCGTACACATAGCCGCAGCACAGCCGCCCGGACTGGCCCACCACCAGCTGGCGGCGGTAGGCGGCCTTCCCAACGACCTCGTTAGAGGCGGAGAGGTTCAAAATAATGGTGGCGCCCGCCTCGGCCAGGCGGCGGGAGGGCGGGTCGGAGGCCCACAGGTCCTCGCAGATCTCTATGCCTATCTTCAGCCCCGGCACGTCCGGGCAGTCAATCAGGTATTGGCCGACGCAGCCGCAGTTGCCCATCGCCACGATGTCATCCTGTATCATGAACAGCCCGTCCTCACGTACCCAGTTCTGGAACCAGCGCATCTCATAGAATTCATTGTAATTGGGCAGGTACGTCTTGGGGACCACCGCCAGTACCGCGCCCTTCTGGATGACCACGGCGCAGTTGAAGAGCTTGCCCCCTGCCCGCACGGGCATTCCCAGCGCGGTCAAAATCTCCAGGTGCTTGGTGGCCTCCAGGATCGTCCGCAGGCCATCTGCCGCCCCCTCCAGCAGGGTATCCTGCAAGAAGAGGTCGCCGCAGGTGTAGCCTGTCAGGCACAGCTCCGGCAGGGCCAGGATTTTAACCCCCTGCTTGTCCGCCTCCCGTATCATGGTAAAAATCTGCTCCGCGTTGTACCGGCAGTCCGCCACCCGGATTTTCGGCGTACCGGCAGCCACACAAATAAAACCGTCTCTCATGGAAAAGCCTCCTCGCTCCGTATTGTAACCATTCTTTTTCTTGAAAGAAAAAGAATCAAAAAGAACCTTAGCGCCAATCCGTACATCAAACATGCGCAGACTGCGCAGCGTTTGTGCCAGGAAAAGCTGCTGGGCCGGCCGTCTGGTACCATCCCCTTGGAACCTGCATAAACCTTCTGTTGCTATTGTACCCCCGGAAAGGAAAAAATGCAACAGTACGTATTACGTCACGTAGTACGTCAGAATGTTCTGTAAAGGATCGCCCCGGAGAGAGTCCGCGCCGCCCCACTATGCGTGAGGTTTGCTGGTAGCGGCAATTTAGGTTTCACATAAGCAAAAGAATACTATGAAAAAAATCGAAGCTGGCTTTCCCAAGCAAAGAAAGCCAGCTAAAATCATGAAATATTGAACGCAGTGCTGTACATCGTAGAGAACGGGTACAAGTGGAATCCAAACAGATACATCAGTGGAGCGCAACACTTCTCAACATATTTCAGCACACCGAACATAAATTCCGGAAGTTTCGGTTTTAGCCACATTCCGCCGGCAGCTATGTATCTCAAACAATTGAACGGCTTTTCGTATACCACTTTTAAATCCGGAAACAATTTATCAAATTCTCCCCTATCCCTTTTCAACAAAATCGAATGATTATCTCAAAAAAACCCCAGTTTACAGGCATTTCCGCAAGATAGCAGCTTGAATTTACTACGCATTTACTACTTATGGATTGAGCCTTGATATGCTTTGAACCTCTTGCGGATAAACCAAACAGGCAGCGCACACCAGTATTGACCTACCATAGATTAGAAAAATTTCATACAGCACCGCACAAGCGGCGTTTCTTACTCTCTATACGGGAGAACAGGAACGCCGCTTTTTATGCCCTTTGTTACGCAGTAGGGGCAGGAAAAGCCTTGATGCAAGCGGTTTTGTGGGCGTGTATCTGGCGCTGACAGTAACGGCACATAAAGCAAGGTGGAGAGATCCGCTTCGGATCCCTCCACCTTGCTGCTGCATTGCTTTTCAATTAAAGAGCCAAGCTATTGCCTGGTGTCATGGGTCTTATAGGCAACCCCCTCCATATCTTTCCAAGTGAAGACGCCATCCTCCAGAACCAGATAACTGCCCACACTGCCATCCTTGGGGATGGAAACGGAGCCCGGATTGAGATAGAGGTAGCCGTCATGCTGGACGCAGGCGGGGACATGGAAATGGCCGTTGAGCAGCACTGTCCCCGGGGCCATGGGCGGCAGGCAGTCCTCATTCCACAGATGCCCATGGGTGGCATAGAGCGTCAGCCCGTCCCACTCCAGCAGCGCATAATCGGCCATGATGGGGAACTGGAGCACCATCTGGTCCACCTCGCAGTCACAATTTCCCCGGACAGCAAGGATGCTGTCCCGGGCAGCATTCAGCATGTCCGCCGCAGCCATGCAGTCATAGTCCCTGGGCAGGGCGTTCCGGGGCCCATGGTAAAGAAGGTCGCCCAGCAGCAGCAGCTTGCTGGGACGCTCTGCCTGGCAGGCCTCCATCAGCTTACGGGTAAAATACGCCGAGCCATGGAGATCCGAAGCAATCATAAGCTTCATGAGAAAAGTCCTCCTTGCGTTTCTTGTGTCCGGCGCCTCTCAGAAGGAGACCACCAGCTGCATTTTCATCCGCTCCTCGCCGTAGACCGCGTGGGGGATGTCCTTGGGCATGATCAGGGTCTCTCCCTCGCCCAGCACAAAGGCCTCCCCGCCGACGGTGAAGCGTCCGGTCCCCTCCAGTACTGTCACCATCGCATCCCCGCCGGAGGCGTGGGTGGAGATCTCCTCTCCCTTATCAAAGGAAAAGAGGGTCATGCTGACAGCGTCGTTCTGCACCAGAGTCCTGCTGACCACCTGCCCCTGCTGGTAGTCTACCAGATCCTTCAGGCGCAGACGCTCTTGCTTTGCAATATTCTTGTACATACCTACCTCCTGCCCGTGTGGAACCCGCACGGATTTTCTGCTATTGTATCAGGCTTTCCTTCTCTTGGCAAGGGAGCTGTCACGGCGTTTCCCGCCGCTCCCGCATCAGCTCGATGGCCTCCTTGCCTGTCAAATGCTCCACGGACAGCTCCAGCATACAGAAGCGGGGCCACTCCTGGCGGATCACCTCCGCCCGGTTCTCATTGCTGCCCGCAGGGGCATACTTCATTGCCAGAAGCTCCGCAGCCGCCCGTTTCTCCGCCTCATCCTCCAAAATCCGGACAGCGCCAAAGGCGATGACGCTGCGGAAATAGGTGGTGTAGGTCTCCGGAACCACCTGGTCCTGATCGACCACGCAAAAGGACGCCTTCGGGCAGCGGGGCAGGGCGTCCATCTTATGCCCCGCCATCGCGCTGTGGAAATAGACACGCCCCTCGTGGTATACATAGCTAAGCGGGACGGCATAGGGGTAGCCATCGTCCCCCAGCAGGGCAAGCACACCTGACGTCCCCTGGGCCAATATCCTGGCACAGTCCTCCGGCCGCAGGGCCTGTTTTTTTCTCCGCATCTCTCGAAACATAAGCGGCTCCTCTTTCCTATTTCAAATTATTTTTTCCGGTGAAGCTTCAACGACAGGTTCCGCCTGTGCGCAATCTCCTGTAAGATGCCCACAGCATACGCGGCCCGCTCCTTGAGGGGCCAGTCCTGGAATCCGGCGGCGGTATGGATGGCCTCCATGGCCTCCCGCAGCTCCGTGACCTCCAAGAGGTTGACCGCCACGCAGAACAATGTTTTGCGCCGCCCGTCGTTGCACTGTGAGAGCAGGGCGTCCAGTATCTGTATTTTCTCTTCCTGTTCCCGGTTATATGCGGCAATCCCCATCGCCTGTGCCCGCGCCATATCCGCCCTGCGTCCCTGGTGGGTGATAAATGAATCAAACTCGTCAAAATGGGCGTACTTTTCACAGGGATAGCGCGGGCAGTCGCAGCAATATTCCGGCGCCCCCTGCTCCAGGCTGCATCTGGCGATGGCGCAGGACTGGTTCCCATTGCCGCATCCGCCGCAATGCCCGCCCAACAACATGGGGCACAGCCCGCAGTTCAGCCCGCAGAGGGAAAACAGCTGATTTTTTCTGATGAAGCCTTTCATGATGGTCCTCCTGACGCGGCAGATTGTGCAATGATCCCATCCAAGGCGGCTTTCCAGCCCTTGTTGTTGATGGTCAGGTGCTTTCCATCAAATTGGTTTGTCACCTGGATGTATTCATTCCCAATGCAATGGATCAGCAGGGGGTCATTCCCATTGGAGAATTCTACCCGGATATCGTACTGGCTGCGGTCGCGGAACCAGACCACAGAGGCCAGCTCCCTGGTAAATGAGCTCTCCAGCAGCAGCGTCTTTAACTGCCGGATCTGGTCCGCATTGAGAATATAGTCCGTCCGCTTCTCCCACTCCCCCAGTTCATATCGGGAAACTGTCACCACGCAGGCATCTGAAATATCCATAACGGAGCCAATCTCCCGGCCGGATACATGGGAAAAGCTGTAGAGCAGGAGCGCGCAGAGCGCGGCAACGGCCAGGCCGCCCCACCCGAGGATCGTTCGCCGCATGTCCTCCCCCCCATTTGAACAGTGGTTTGAAGCCCGGCATCAGGGCCGGTCATCGGACTGCTTCAGCTGCTGGAAGTATGCCTTCAGCTCCGCCTTGCAGGCAGCGTCCAGCTGCTTCATCTCAACGCCGCGGATGGCGGCCTCCAGATGGTAGAGGATGACGACGCAGGTGGACGGGTATTGTGCCTTGAGCCGGAAAACCGCCTGCCTGCTGCCCAGCGCTTTCAATTCCTCCGCCGAGTGGACCCCAACCGTGTGAAGCTTCTTTTCCATGGTTTTGCCAAGCCCCAATGATGTCAGCGCAGCCATAGCGTACCCCCCTGCTCCTGTTTTTGCCCGCCTGCGCGTCATACGCGGAGAGGGCGGCTTCTATCATACTATATTATAAAGCCAGCCGCAAGGGGCAACCTCCCGCAGGGCTACTGCTGGCGGCTGCTGTCGAAAATTTCCAGCCACGGAATTTTCTTGGGAGTGTTGACAGATTGAAAACGATATGTTACAATCTGGTTACAATTGTGACAAACCAAATTCAGGAAAGAAGGATATGAGCGGATGGCACAAAAAACCGAAGGACTCTCCTACAGAAACCATCCCCTGCGCCGTATTGACAAGATCATTTATTACGGTTCCATGGCGGATTCCCATATTATCATGATGCAGGTCAAGGAAACCAAGAAGGAAAAGGATCTCGAAATCGCAACCAAGGTCTCTGTTGAGCTCCAGCGTACCGCCCCGGACCTGAAGAGCCGCGACCGCGTGGTGAAGCGCAGCGAGAAGAACAGCCTCTATGAGGCAATGGATATCTCCGCGATCTGGTTGGAGCGGGCCCTGGCGGGCAAATAAATCCTTTCTACAAACGATAAACAGAGACGAGGTTCATACGAATGAGAAAGCTACTGAGCAAGGCGACTGTCCTGGCCGCACTGGCGGCCGCCATGATGACTGCTACCGCTGCGGCCGCAGAGATCGGCACCGGCGTAGTGGAAGCCGATTCCCTCCGTGTCCGCACCGAGCCCAGCATGGATGCCTCTACGGTCTCTTATCTGCTGGAGGGTACCCAGGTCGAGGTCCATGAGGATCTGGGCGACTGGTTCCAGATCAGCTGGGGCAGCTGCTCCGGGTATGTCTCCGCCGAGTTTTTGGTCTACACCCCCGCTGTCAGCACCACCAGCACCCCCGCGGCACCCCCGCCGGTTACAGATGCCGCCGGCCAGACCGGTGTCGTGACCGCCACGGGCGTGAACTTCCGCTCCGCCCCCGGCACCGATTCCTCTGTCCTCACGGTTATCGACGAGGGGGCTGAGATGGTGATTATGGACGTGTCCAACGGTTGGTGTGAAATGGAATGGAACGGCCAGCAGGGCTATGTCAACGCCGACTATGTTGCGGTTGACGGCATTCCCCTGGTGGACCCCCAGGGCATCATCACCGGCGACTGCGTGAACGTCCGCTCCGCCCCCAGCACCGATTCCGGGATTGTCACCAAGGTGTATGCCGGTGCGCTGGTGGATCTGCTCTCCCTGGAGGACGGCTGGTACGCAGTCAACTGCCAGGGGAATACCGGTTACATAAGGAATGACTTCCTGCGCGTATATGACGGCAGCAGCGCCGGCAGCGCCATCGGCTCCGACATCGTGGATACGGCCCTGAAATATCTTGGCACCCCCTACGCCTATGGCGGCGCATCCTCCAAGGGCTTTGACTGCTCCGGCTTCACCATGTATGTCTTCAGCCTCTTCGGCTACAGCCTGCCCCATTCGCCACCTCCCAGTGGAATACCAGCCGCACCAAAGTGGAGCCTTACGCTAAGCAGCCCGGCGCTCATGTTCTGTTCTGCCAACCCAACCCCA
>ERZ779631.722-NODE-722-length-11038-cov-5.585997_pt1 | contig 11038 bp, 12 predicted proteins | sample MGYA00514193_ERZ779631 | MGnify/ENA primary metagenome ERZ779631 (study PRJEB29562, sample SAMEA4376710) | mouse gut metagenome | isolation source: Cecum | study: EMG produced TPA metagenomics assembly of the A DSS colitis mouse model was used to assess the...
CAGCTTCAGGGGTGTCATTTCTTCCGCCTCCGGCCTCACAGGTTTTCCTCGAAGAAGCGCTCCAGGGTCCGGAGGTTTCCCGCCTCGTCCCCGCCGGAGACCGTGACGGTCACCACGTCCCCGCACTTCACGCCCAGGCCCATGAGGGCCATCAGCCGGTTGGCCATGACAGGCTCCGCCCCGGCCTTTTCCAGGGTGACCACGCTGTCCAGCGCCTTGGCGGCCCGGGCCAGCAGGCCGGCGGGCCGGGCGTGGATGCCGATGGGCTCGGTAATCGTATATGTAAACTGCTTCATAACGGTTCCCTCCCGGAGGAGCTCTGATTCACGCCCGCAAGCTCAAGCTGGCGCAGGGCCTCCTCCTTGTCCCGGTATACACCGCCGCCCATGACCGCCGCGTAGAGCGGGGTGTCCCGAAGCTCCCGCCAGATGGGGAACGTGACATTTCCGTCAATCCAGGTCTTCATGCCCCGGGTGCGGGCGATGTCCAGGGCAATATCCAGCATGGCGGGCTGGAAAGCCCGCCGGGGGTCTCCCACGAAGTTGGTGACCACCAGGGCCTGCTCCACCTCGTCCAGCAGCGGCTCCCACCGGCCGGGCTCGTCCCGGTTGGAGACCGCCAGGCCCAGAGGGACGCCGGCCTCGCGATAGGCCGCCAGCACCTCCCGCGGGTCGGGCAGGTGGCTGACCTGGAGGAACACGATGTCCGCCTGGCAGTCCCGCACCCGCTCCAGGTAAGCCATGGGATTGAGCACGGACAGGTGGAGAGAGCGGCGGCTCTCCCGCCAGCGGCGGCAGATCTCCCGGCACACCCCCATGCCCAGGGTGATGTTGGGCACCGCCACGCCGTCCTCCACATCAATGTGGAGCTGGCGGAAGTGACGGTGGGCAAACTCCACCTCCTCCTGCAGGCACAGCAGGTTTGAGGAGGCGATGGACGGGCTGATCAGCATCATGGCGCTTCTCACGCTCCGCCCCGGGCGGCGCGGGCCTCGGCCATGAGCTTTTTCACCCGCTCCGGGTCCACGGGGTTGTAGAACTTTCCGTCCACCTTGATGCCCGTGGCCACGATGGCCCCGTCCGTCACGCTGAGGATTTCCCGGACGGACTCGATGGTCACGCCGTTTGCCGCCATGACCGGGGTGTCGGTTACTTCCTTGATGGTTTTCACCTGCTCCATGTCGATGGCGGAGCCCGGGTTGGTGCTGTAGACCAGCATGGTGTCCGGGTTCAGGTTGAAGGCCAGGGTTTTGACCACCTCCTTCAGCGGGCGCTCCGCCAGCTGCCGGGTCCCCTCGGGGATGACGGCCGTCATGGTCCTGCAGCCCATGAGGCCCAGGGCGGCCCGGTGGCGCTCCACCCGGCCCGGCTGCACGTTGCCGATGCCGTATACGCCGGCGGCGGCTCCGTGGAGAACCTCCCGGATGAAATCCGCCTCCACCGCCGCGGCCAGGTCGAAGCCCTTCCGGGCGTCGCTGGCCACGCAGACCCCCAGGGGAACGGTGATCTCCGGCTTCAGCTGGCCGATCACCCGGGCCATGGTGGCAATTGTCACGGTTTTTACGTCGTCTGTATAGGGGATGCTGAATTCATTGCAGAACAGCACGCCGTCGATTCCGCCGTCCTGGAGGGCGTGGAGGTCCTTCCTCGCCGCCTCCAGCACGCCCCGGACGCCGGAGGCGGCGTCATACTTCGGGTCGGTGGGCATGGCGTGCATATGTACCAAGCCGATTACGGGCTTGTCTGTTCCGAACAGGTCTTTCATCCACATTTCGCGGGGTCCTCCTTCATTGCAGCAAAATGTTTTTCCGCAGCAGCTCGCTGAGGCCGTCCAGGTCCGCCTGTTCCATTTCCTCCACGGTCTTCCGGTCCTTGAGGAAGTGGATCAGGTTCATCATGATGTCTATGTGCTCATGGTCGTTCAGCAGCGCCAGATTCAGCACGAACCTGGCCTGCATCTCCGCCTCGTCGTCGTCAATTTGGCGGAAGGCCACCGGCTCCTCCAGGCGAAGGGCACAGATGGACTGCCGCTTCACATGGTCGCTGGAGGTGTGGGGGATCGCCACGGGACAGGATTCCGTCAGGCCGGTGGGGTACTCCTGCTCCCGCTTCACGCAGCAGTCGTAGAAGTCCTCGCAGACGCAGCCCTCCTCCAGCAGCTTTCCGGCGGTGAGGGCCAGGGCCTCCTTCCAGTCGGCGGCCTTTCCTTCCAATACAAACAACTCAGTCATGTTCCGAATGCTCCTTCGATTCCTTATGTTCCGGCTCTGTTCCCCCGCTTTTCCCGCCCGGCGGTTCCAGGCGGATGATTTCAACGGAGGGCCTTCGTTTCTGAATGGCGCGGAAGATCTCCTCCGTGTCCTCCGGTGAAAAGACATTGGGGATTTTCACGGCGCGCTTCCCGCCGGTATGGATGCGGATTCGGAGCTTGGGGCTCCACTCGATCTTGCTGATCCGCCCCAGCGCCACCGTGACGCGGCCCAGCAGGCCGTCGTGGAAGCAAAGGCGCTCCGTGTCCAGAGTCAGACGGCAGGTTTCAGGGCGCAGCAGGCTGAGGACGGCGAGCATCAGGACAAACACATAGACCAGGATGTTCTGATAGTCCAGGGCATAGTGTGCGGGGTGGACGATCAGGACCGCCGCGGCCACCAGGAGAAAGAACATGCCGGAAACGCGGTATCTCCGCCTGACCTCGGGCCGGATGGTATAGGTTTTCATGCCGCCCGCCGCCTCCTTTCCAATTTGTTCGCGAAGTCTGCCTGTGTACGATTTCACCACACGTGGAGCAGCTTGCCCAGGATGCCGACGGCCACGCAGTTGAACTCGGCTGTGGTGCTGCCGGAGACCATGGTCGCCGTGCTGGCGATGAAGCCGGAGCTGAAGGCCAGCTGGGTTGCAATGGGGGCCATCCAGCTGTTGATGTAGGTCTTGTAGACCAGGACCGCCGCGGAGGCCACCATGGTCTTGAACATGTCGCCCTTGGCATACATGGAGCAGGCGCAGGTGATGTAGATCATGGAGCCCAGGGTGGACAGGGGGAACATGTGCACGCCGGGGAGGAACGCGATGGCGATGGCAATGGGGATCATGATGCCCACCAGCTGGATGCCGGTCTGGTCGCCCAGGGCCAGGGCCTCGTCCATGCCGATGAGAATCTCATAGTCGTCGCCCAGCTTTTTCTTGAAATAGGCCCGGGCGGCCTTGGAGACGGGGAGCATGCCCTCCATCAGCAGGGAGACCACCTTGGGCATGAGGATGACCGCGGCGGCCAGCGTGACGGAGAGGGTCAGCGTGCCGGACAGGGACTGCCGGGTCAGCACGGAGAGGAGGATGCCCACAAAGAAGGTGAGGACGGAGGACTCGCCGAAGGCGCCCAGCCGGTCGGAGAACCACTGCACGTCAATTTTGATCTTGCTGACGCCGGGGATTTTGTTCAGAATTTTGCAGACCACCCAGTCGATTCCCAGGAGGTAGATCATGTCGTGGTTGCAGCAGGTGGTGCCGGGCAGGCCATAGTGCTCCTGCCAGGTGGGGGCGATGCGGTCCGCGAACAGAAGCACCACAACGACGGTGGCCAGGGCGAACACCACGGCCAGCACGTAGGCCGGAACCACCGGCATGCCCGCCAGAGTCAGCACGTAGTAGAGCATGGAACCGCCGATGATCATGTGGAAATAGTTCCACACGTCGATGTCCATGGTCCGGGTGACCCGGAACTTGATGAGCACGAAGTTCAAAACCATGCCCAGGGGCACGATGATCAGGGAGAAGGAGGTGGACCAGGCGATGGCGGACATGCCCTCCCAGCCGATGTCCACGATGGTGAAGCCGCTGCCCTGTCCATACTGGGCATAGTAGTCAATGGCCGGCTGAAGTCCCGCGATCAGCATGTTCAGCACCACGTTGATGCCCAGGAAGCCGGCGCTGACCCGCAGGCCGTTGCGCAGGGACTCGAAGACGTTCATCTTGAACAGCAGTCCCATGATGACGATGGTAAAGGGCAGGAACACGCCTCCGCCCAGGTCCATCACGAATTGGACGATTGCATTGATGATTTCCATTTACATTAGCCTCTCTTTCCTGTTTGGTCTTTCTCCGCCGTTTTTCTCTCAGCTGTCGGCAAGCTCGGTCAGGATCTTTTGGATCGCCTCGATGACCTCGTCCTCTCCGATGCCGGTGATCAGCCCGCCGACGGGCACCACCACCGTTCCCACGTCCTGGTTGTATTTGGCGGTGGTGAAGCACACGTCATAATCCTTGGCCAGGGCCGGGACGTCGGACAGGGGGGACTTGGTGATCTCCACCGGGAGCCCCGCGTCCTTGGCAATCTTTGCGATCTCCGAGGCGGCGAAGGTGGATGTGGCGATGCCGCCGCCGCAGGCGACCAGTGCGCGTACTGTTTTCATCATTCTGCTCCTTTCTCTGCCGGTTTCAGGTGGTCCAGCTGGCTACAGTATACAAAGGGCGCGGCCGGGAGAAAAGTCCAAAATCCTTCCGGAGAGGGAAAGCATTTGTACTGTTTATTTATTCGCCGGTTTGGTACAATAATCAAGTCAAAGAAGACCCGGAGGAACGTTGAAGGGGGGCGGCGGATGAACCAGCAGACCTGCACCATGCTGAAGCGGATCGTTTTCTCCTGCCGGAAGGCGCTGACGGCCGGCGACCTCGCCCGGGAATTTTCCGTCAGCGGCAGGACGGTTCTGAACTATTGGAAGGAGATCGGGGAGTACCTGGCCCGGGAGGGGCTGGAGCGGGCCGTCTCCTTCGACGGGGGGCGGTTTGTCTTCTCCGGCGGCAGCGAGGACCGCCAGCGCCTGGGCCAGGCCATCGGCCATATGGACTTTTACGACTACCGGCTCAACAGCGAGGAGCGCATCTGGCTCATCTCCGCCTGTCTCTGCGCGGCGGAGCACCCCATGAAAATAGAGGAGTTCCAGGACCTCCTCAGCGCCAGCCGCACCACGGTGAGCAACGACATCCGGAACCTGCGGATCATTCTGGAAAAGCGGGGCATCTCCTTTTGTGAGAACAAACGAACGGGCATCCAAATGCGGTGCGGGGAGTACCAGCGGCGGGAGCTGATTCTGGAAATCGCCCACTCCCTGGATATCGTGCGGGGCTTTCGCGACCCTGACTTCGCCTTCAGCCCCTTCCCCCGGTTCTTCCGGGAGCTCTTCTCCAATCCCGGCCGGGAGGAGCAGGTCAAAAACACCATCGCCCGATGCGAGCGGCGGGGGCTGCTCCGCCTCTCGGACCGGCAGTACTACAGACTGTTCTTCCTGCTGTGCCTCTGCGCCGGGGCCATGTCCGCCGGAAGGACCATCGACGCCCCTCGGGACGCCGCCTCCGGCCCCGCCCGGACTCTGGCGGCGGAGCTGCTGGCCGGCATGGAGGGCCTCCCCCAAAATGGCGGCGAGACGGACTATCTGGCGGAGAAGCTCTCCGGCCTGGGCATCACCGGCCAGGAGGACCTGCCGCAAAAGAGCCGGTCTTATATCGAGTTTCTCACGGACTCCCTGCTGTACGCGCTGTCCTTCTGTTATGACGTGGACTTCCTCTCCGACAGGATTCTGCGGGAGTACCTGACGGCCCATCTCCGCAGCTGCATCCACCGGGTGCAGAGCGGCGTCCCCCTGGAAAACTCCCTCCTCCAGGACATTTTACAGCAGTACCCGGCGGACCTGCGGGTGCTGAAGGACCACATCTATATCCTGGAGCACGGCCTGAACCTCTCCCTGGGAGACGACGAAATCGCCTACATCCTGATGCACATCCTCACCAGCGTGGATCTGAGAAAACTGAAGGCCTTCAAGCCCAAGCTCGCTGTGGTCTGCAACGCGGGAATCGGCACCGGGAACCTGCTGGCCGCCCTGATTCAAAAGCACTTCGACGTGAAAATCGCCTCCGTCTGCCCGGTCCACCAGATGGACGGAGTCATCCGGAACACGCCGGTGGATCTCATCGTCTCCACCATTCCCATCCGGTCCGACACGGTGCCCGCCATCACGGTGAACGCCATTCCAACGGACAAAAACCTCCAGGAGCTCCGGGTGAAGCTGACGGAGATACGGGACGCGAAAATGCGCCTGACCCCGGTTCTCCGGCACTCCTCCCCCGGCGCCGGGATTCCCGACGCCGTGCCGCCCGCCTCCCTGGAGGACCTGATCAGCCCCTCCCGGATTCTGCCGGACGTGGAGGCCCTCAGCTGGGAGGAGGCCATCATCGCCGCCGGGGAACCCCTGCTCTGGCAGGGCTGCATCTCCGTGAACTACCTGAACACCATGGTCAGCCTGGTCCACCGCTACGGGCCCTATATCGTCCTGGCCAAGGGCGTCGCCCTGGCCCACGCCGCGCCGGAGGACGGGATGCTCCAGCCGGGCATCTCCCTGGCCCGCCTGGTGAAGCCCGTGCCCTTCGGCCACCGGGACAACGACCCGATTCAGGCGGTGTTCGCCTGTGCCATGCCGGACAAACCCGCATACACGGCGGCGCTTTTGGCCCTCATGCGGAAAATACGTCGCCCCGCCTTTTTGGAGGCGCTTCTGACCGCCTCGGGGCCGGAGGAACTGATGGAAGTGATTGTGAAATGAACAGCCCCTCTGAAAGCCGGGGGACGGCGATGGTCATCGCGTCCGCCGTGCTGTTCGGCCTGATGCCCCTGCTGACGAAAATCGCCTACGCCGGGGGCTGCGGCACCTGTACCGTTGTTTTCGGCCGCTTCGCCTTCGGCGCGGCGGCCTCGGCCCTGGCGGCGGCGCTGGGCGGCCACCGCCTGTTTGATCTTTCGGCCCGGGAGCTCCGGCGGCTCCTGGTCCTCTCCGCCCTGTATGCGGCCACCCCCGTACTGCTCTACGGCTCCTACCGGCACATCGGCACCGGCCTCGCCACCACGCTGCACTTTACATACCCTGTGACCGTCATGCTGCTGGACATCCGGCTCTTTCACGCCCGGGCGGACAGGCGGTTCGTGCTGTGCCTCTGCGTCTGTGCCGCGGGCCTGCTGTGCCTCTGCGGCCCCGGGGAGGGCGGAGGCCCCCGGGGCGCCGCCCTGGCGGCGCTCTCCGGCGTCAGCTACGCGGTCTACATCCTCCTCCTTGGAAAGAGCGGGCTGCGGCGGGTCCCGGTGACGGTCATCACCTTCTGGCTGTCCCTGTTCTCCGCCGGGGAGATCGGGCTGCTCTCCGCTCTGACGGGCTCTCTCACCGTCCCGCAGGGTCCGGCGGCCTGGGCGGCTGTGGCGGGCCTGGGGGTGCTCAGCACCACTCTGGCCGTGGCCCTGTTTCAAGCCGGGGTGTTTTTGTGCGGGGAGGTGAAGGCCTCCCTTCTGAGCACCTTTGAGCCCCTGACGGGAACGGTTCTGGGCGTCCTGGTGTTTCACGAGGCGGTGACCCCCCGGTCCCTGGCCGGAGCGGGGCTGATCCTCCTGTCCGTGGTCCTGCTGGTCCGTCCGCGCACTCAGACCGGCCGGTAACATGACCGGGGCCGCAGACGACGGCCGCCGCCGCTCCGCTCATGTCAGCCGCCCGGCGGCTGAAGTCAAAACAAACACATCCATGGACAAAAAGCCCGGGACCGGCTTGCAATGAGCCGGCCCCGGGCGTATTCTTTATCCATGGCGGTCCGGGAGTGGAGCGCCCCCATAAAAAATATTCTTCCCCTTGTAATATTTCCCCCTCCCCCGCCGTTTACAAAGTGAATCGGCGCCAATTCAACACAAAGGAGGAAGTCCTTCATGCTTGCGATTTACCTCGCCATGCTGGAGACCGAGCAGGACCAGCAGCGGTTCACGCGGCTGTTCGAAGCTCACGAGAAGAAAATCCACGCGGTGGCCCTCCGGGTCCTGGGAGACCCGGACAAGGCGGAGGACGCCGCCCAGCAGACCTGGCTCCAGCTTCTGAAAAACTGGGACCGGGTGTCCGCCCTGCCCTGGAAGGAGACGGCGGGCTATGTGGTCACGGTTTCCAAGAACTGCGCCCTGGACATTCTCCGGGCGGAGGGGCGGACCGTCGCCTTCCCCGAGGACTGGGACCCGCCCGCCCAGGAGGACAACCAGGAGGAGTACAACTACCTCGTGTCCCTCATCCGCTCCCTGCCGGAGAACTACCGCCTGGTTCTGGAGCTCAAGCTGGTGGAGGAGGAGTCCAACCAGGAGATCGCCCGGCGGCTGGGGCTCAGCGAGTCCAATGTGGCCGTCCGGATTCTGCGGGGCCGGACCATGCTGAGGGAACGCCTGGAAAAGGAGGGATATCATCATGACGCAGTTTGACGCTCTTTTGCGCCAGGCGCTGATGGACGCGAATCTGGCGCAGTATGAACGGGCCCTCCGGAACGCGGAGGCCGGGGAACTGGAGGTCTCCCCCCGCTACCTCCGGGAGCGGACGCGCCTGCTGGCGGACCCCCGGACCTGGGAGCGGCGCCGGACTCAGGGCGGTCATCGGGCGCGGCTGAACTGGCGGCTGATCGCCGTGGCGGCGGCGCTGCTGCTACTCTCCGCCTGCGGCTACGCCTTGGTGACCGGGCAGTTCTCCCAGTGGTTCCCCAGGATGGGGGTGGACCCCAAAGACCCGGAGGTCTCGGAGGAGGTCCTGAGCCGCACGGGCACGGCCATTGAGCAGAGCCAGACCGTGGGCAATGAGACGGCCACCTTGAACGCCGCCATCTGGGACGGGGAGTATGTCCAGCTGTCCCTGGTGCTGGAGAGCCCGGACTTTCCCGAGGAGCTCACGAAGGATTCCCATATTTACTGTGAGGAGTGCAGCCTGAAGCTGCCGGAGGAGCAGCTGAGGGAGTACCTCAGAGGGGACGCCCTGACGCAGTTTGAACGGCGTGGAGAGACGCCCACCCCGGAGAAGGTGGAGGAGCACATCCGGTTCTACATGGACCTGGAGCCCCCGTTCCTCTACCCAGGCTTCGACCTGCGCGGCCGGGAGGGCGATACGCTGACCTTTGACATCGGGATGCCCCTGAACGCGTATGTGGAACAGCCGGAGCTGACGCTGCACGTGGAGAACATCGCCATTTACGAGTACGTCGAGGAGGCCGCGGACCGGACCGTGCGGTGGCAGGACGGGGTGCGCTCCGGCCCGGAGCCGGAGATCCCGGTCCTGCGGGGCCCCTTTGACTTCACCTTCACCCTGGAGGAGCCCATTCTGCCCATCCGATACAAGGGAGACGTGGAGGTCACGGCGGAGGACATCCCCTTCCGCTTCACCGGGCTCAAGACAGCCGTCTTTGACGTGGACGTCGACTTTGAGGTCCTGGCTCCGGTGGAGTCCACCCGCCCCGAGGAATACGACGAGCTGAAACAGCAGAACCCGGACATGCTGTACGACGAGGACGTGAACAAGGCGATCCACAGGGTGATCCACGGCCTGTGGACCGAGGACGGCGGCTACGTGGACCTCTCCCAGCGGGGCGGCGGGAGCGGCATGACCACGTCTCTGGAAGGAGACTGCGAAGGTGACGTGAGCGTCCGCTACCCCCACCCCATCGACCCCGCCACGGTGACGGCGGTGGACCTGGGCGGCACCCGTGTGGAGCTGAGCGAGCTGACGGCCGTGACGGAGCGGGCGGCGGAGAAATGAGAGAGGAGCATCCTGGCGGGATACCGGCTTGAATGAAACCCGTGTATGGCTTGAGCCATACACGGGTTTTGCCTGTGAAAGGGGAAAACGGCTTCCTCCATTGCGCGGGGGCGAAGGGGGAGACTGCCGGATCTGCCATAAGAACCCGCGTGGAGGCAGGGGGATCTTGTTGGAATCGTGCAAAGCGGGGGCTGAAAAACAGCAAAACGTCGAAAAGCGGCTCAACGTATTGACAATTTCTGTATTCCCCAATATAATCACAATAAAGGAACTTGGAACCGGTTCCGGTACCGGTTCCGGGACCAAAAATAATAAAAATGATAATTATATGGGGGAGGTTATGAAAAACTTGACAATCTCGCAGATCGCCGAATTGGCCGGTGTCTCCAAGACGACGGTCTCCAGGGTCCTCAACAACAAGGACGACATCAAAGGGGAGACGAGGGAGCGGATCCTCCAGGTCATCCGGGAGAACAACTACCGTCCCAACAGCGCGGCCAGGACCATCAATAACCGGTCCACCCGGACGATCGGCCTGCTGATTCCCTATCAGGCGGACTATGTCCTGTCGAATCCGTTTTATTATGACGTGATCCGGGGCATCACCGTGGAGGCCGATCTCAACGACTACTATACGCTGCTGATGTATTCCCAGAAGGACTCGTATCTGAAAACGGTCCGGGAAAAACGGATCGACGGGCTCCTGCTCATCAGCTTCGGCACCCAGCACATCAAGCTGCTCCAGGAGCTGCTGGAGACGGACATTCCCATGATCTCCCTGGCGAAGGTCCCCGGCTTCTCCACGGTTCCCACCGTCTCCGTGGACGACTTCGACGGGGCGAAAAAAGCGGTGTCCCATCTGATCGAGCAGGGTCACAGGGATATCGCGGTGATCAACGGCCCCCAGACGCTGGTGGGCCACGCGGAACGCATCAAGGGCTACCGCGCGGTACTGGAGAGCCATGGCATCCCCTACCGGGAGGAGCTCGTCCTGGAGCGGGAAATCTCGGTTGAAAACGGCCATCTCGCGATGAAGAAGCTCCTGGGAGAGCAGACCTTCACGGCGGCGTTCATCTGCTGCGACCTGATGGCGATCGGCGCCATCGAGGCGATCCGCGACAGCGGCCTCCGGGTTCCGGAGGATATCTCCATCGTCGGCTACGACAACATCCCCATGAGCGGCCACCTCAGCCCCGCGCTGACCACGGTGGACCAGTTCGCCTACAAGAAGGGCCGGAGGGCCACGCAGGCGCTGATCGCGCAGATGGAGGGGACGTCCATGCGCCGCAGTCTGGAAATCAAACCGGAGCTGGTCATCCGCGGCTCCACCGCGCGGCGCCCGCGTGAATGACCGAGCCGACAGGCTCCCATACTAATCAAGTCCGCCCCTTTGGATTTAAGGAAACGCTGATTTAATCCCCCGAAATGATAAAAGATGTGATAAAATAAAGGAAA
>ERZ779631.723-NODE-723-length-11033-cov-7.034159_pt1 | contig 11033 bp, 11 predicted proteins | sample MGYA00514193_ERZ779631 | MGnify/ENA primary metagenome ERZ779631 (study PRJEB29562, sample SAMEA4376710) | mouse gut metagenome | isolation source: Cecum | study: EMG produced TPA metagenomics assembly of the A DSS colitis mouse model was used to assess the...
GGTTGACGGCGGGGAGGGTGTTCAGGGGGTCCAGGCCCTTCTCGAACTTGGCGGAGGCCTCCGTCCGCATGCCCAAGGCCAGGGCGGTCTTCCGGATGCAGGCCCCGTCGAAGTTGGCGGACTCGAAGACCACGTCCACGGTGTCCCCCACGATCTCGCTGTTCAGTCCGCCCATGACGCCCGCAAGGCCCACGGCCCGGGTGTCGTCGGCGATGACCAGCATGTCGGGGTTCAGCTTCCGGACGTTCCCGTCCAGGGTGGTCAGCTCCTCCCCGGCCCGGGCCCGGCGGACCACGATTTTCCCGCCCTTCACATAGCGGTAGTCAAAGGCGTGCATGGGCTGGCCGTATTCCAGCATGACGTAGTTGGTGATGTCCACGATGTTGTTGATGGGCCGGACCCCGTTGGCCCGGAGGCGCTCCCGCATCCACTTGGGGGAGGGGGCGATCCGCACGTTCCGGACCATCCGGGCGGTGTACCGGGGGCAGAGGTCCGGGTCCGGGGTCTCCACGTCCAAAAGCTCCGGCAGGGCGCCGGCCGCGCCGCCCCTGACCTCCGGGTCGTGGAGCTTCAGAGGTTTGCCGAAGGTCACCGCCGCCTCCCGGGCAAGGCCGATGACGCTGAGACAGTCGGGCCGGTTGGGGGTGATCTCAAATTCCACCACGTGGTCGTCCGCGCCGATGACGGGGCGGATGTCGTCCCCGGGCCGGATGCCCTCCTCGTGGAGGATGAAAATGCCGTCGGGGATGCAGTGGGGGAATTCCCGCTGCTCCGCGTGAAGGTCCGCCAGGGTGCAGATGTGCTCCCGCGTCATATCCAGAGCCACGGTGTCGCAGACGTGGATATTGGGGCAGCTGGTCCCGACTTTGTGGGTCCGCCCGCCGCTGTCGCACTCCACAAGGAAGCGCCCATTGCCATCGGGAAGGACCTCTGTGACAAACGCGGCTTTCACATCCCCGAAAATTTTGTATCCGGGGACAACGTCCTTGGGAATCGACGGCTTCTCGGGGTCGATGGCCTTGTAGTCGTTCAGCAGGGCGGCGGCGGTAATGACGGCGTAGGGGAAGTCCCGCTCGTCCAGGTTCAGCTCCTTCAAAGAGCAGAGCATGCCCTTGGACTTCACGCCCCGGAGGTTGCCCCGGGTGATGTGCTTGCCGCCGGGGAGCCAGGAGTTGTCTTTGGCCACGGGGATCAGGTCCCCCTCGTGGATGTTCCAGGCCCCGGTGACGATCTGGACGGGCTCGTCCTGGCCGATGTCGATCTGGCAGACCCACATGTGGTCGCTGTCCGGGTGGCGCTCCATTTTGTCAATGCGGCCCACGACGACGTTTTTGATCTCCGCCCCCAGGTCCTCGGTGACCTCCACCTTGGAGCCGGAGATGGTCATGGCCTCGGCGAAGTCCCGGTCACTGACCGGGCCCACGTCCACAAATTCCTGCAACCATTTACGGGATAGCTTCATAGCTTGTATCTCCTCACTATTCAAATCATTTTTGTGACGACATGCGCGTCACAAAAATTCCGATACCCCAGCCGCCCGGGGCGGCGTCACCAGTCCGCAGACTGGTGGTGGGGGATTCTCAAGGGGGAGCCTGCTCCCCCTTGAAGTTCTCAGAATTGCTCCAGGAAGCGGATGTCGTTCTCGAAGATCAGCCGCATGTCGGAAATCTTGTACCGCCCCAGCGCCAGCCGCTCCAGGCCCATGCCGAAGGCGAAGCCGGAGTACTCCTCCGGGTCGATGCCGCAGCCGCGGAGCACCTTGGGGTGGACCATGCCCGCGCCGAGAATCTCGATCCAGCCCTCGCCCTTGCAGGTGGGGCAGCCCTTGCCGCCGCATTTGTAGCACTGGATGTCCACCTCACAGCTGGGCTCGGTGAAGGGGAAGTGGTGGGGCCGGAAGCGGGTCCGGGTGTCCGGACCGTAGATCTCCCGGATGACGGCGTTCAGCGTCCCCTTCAGGTCCGCCATGGTGATGCCCTTGTCCACCACCAGACCCTCGATCTGGTGGAACATGGGGGAGTGGGTGGCGTCCACCTCGTCCTTGCGGTAAACCCGCCCGGCGGAGATCATGCGGATGGGCACGCCATAGCCCTCCATGGCCCGGATCTGCATGGGGGAGGTCTGGGACCGGAGGAGGACGGAGGAGTCCTCCGTCAAATAGAAGGTGTCCGTCCAGTCCCGGGAGGGATGGTTCTCCGGGGCGTTGAGCTTGGTGAAGTTGTAGTCCGCCTGCTCGATCTCCGGGCCGTCCATGATCTCAAAGCCCATGTTCAAAAAGATTTCCTTCATCTCGTCCAGCACGGAGTACATGGGGTGCTTGTGGCCCATGGGGGGCTGTTTGCCGGGAATGGTCACGTCCACGGCCTCCGCCGCCAGCCGGGCCTCCAGGGCCTTCCGGGAGAGGACGCCGGACTGGGCCTCGATGGCCTGCTCCAGGCTGGAGCGGACGTCGTTGGCCAGCTGGCCCATGACGGGGCGGAGCTCGGCGGACAATCCGCCCATCTGCTTCAGAACGGCGGTGAGCTCGCCCTTCTTGCCCAGGTACTTGACCCGGAGGGCCTCCAGCCCGGCGGTCTCCCGGGCGGAGCCGATGGCCTCCAGCGCTCCGGCGCGGATGGCTTCCAACTGTTCTTTCATATGCTGGTACTCCTTTTCATTGAATAGGATGTCTCATGCCTTTTTCAAGAGCTCCGCCGGCGTCTTCTGCATGGTGACGGTGAAGCGGGGCAGCTGCTGCAGGCCCTTGGAGAGGTCGGCGGACTTCTTTCCCGGCCCGGTGATCACCGTCACGGGGAAGAGAGCCTTCAAGCAGGCGTCCGCGTCCGGGTCGGTCTTGCCGAAGGGGTAGGCGAAGTAGGTGGGCGGCGCGCCCAGCTCCACGGTGATGCGCTCGTGGCTGCACCGCAGGTCCTCCAGCACCCGAAGACGGAAATCCAGGTCGGACTCGCCCTTCTTCCGCTGGACGCCGTTGGCCTGCCCGGCCACGAAGTTCCCCATCCGGGTGTCCAGGTTATGGGTGACGTAGCCGTGGGACCCGATTTCCACCAGCCCGGAGGCGGTCATCTCCCGGCACATGTCCCAGGAGAGGAAGCTGCCGGTCCAGTTGTCCTGCATGTAGACCATGATGGCGATGGCGGCCTTGGCCCGGTACTTTTGAAGGAGGGGGTAGGCCAGATCGTAGTTGCTGCGGTAGCCGTCGTCAAAGGTGATGAGAACGGGCTTTTCCGGCAGGGGCTGTCCCGCCGCCAGCTCCCGGGGGAGGACGGTCTGATAGCCCTGCTCCGCCAGCCACTGGAGGTCCCGCTCCAGCCGGCCCGCGGTGACGGTCATCTCGTTGCAGGCCTCCCCGTTGGAGACCACGTGGTGGTACATCAGCACCGGCAGGCGGCAGGGGTAGGCCACCGGCGCGCCCTCCCGGGAGGAGGGGTGAATTTTGGGGACCTCCGGGACGGGGGCGGGCTGAGGTTCGGGCTCCGGCGCCTGGGCGGCGATCCGGGCCTCCTCCGTCAGGGCGGCGGAGGACGGGACGGCCGGGGCGAAGGGCGCGGTGAGGGAGAGGCTGAGGGTCAGCGCCAGTGCCAGGGGAAGGGAGTTCATGACGGTCAGGTCCTTTCTCTGCGGTCTTTCTCTGGATACGTTGCCGCTTCCGGGGGCCGGGGGAAAAGAAAAAACCCTCCGTCCCAAACCATGGGACGAAAGGCACATCCTTCCGCGGTACCACCCAGATTCGCGCCCCGGGGGCGCGCGCTCGAGGCCCCGGTAACGGAGGGCGGACCGGCCGTGTCTCCACGGCGGCTCCCGGGCGAACCAAACGGCGCGTCGCGGACGGGCTCGCAGCCGATGGCCCATCCTCTCTTGGCGAGGCGTGATCGTTATTTTCCCGTTCATCGCGGATATCTTCTACTATTTATAGCACAGAGAATTGAGAAAAGCAAGAGGGAAAATTCGACGGGAAGGAAAAGAGCTACGAGAGAAACCCAGGAAGGGTTTCTCTCGTTTTCAATCAAAAGTTTTCAGAACATCCCACGGGTTCTGAAAACTTGCACAGGCGGGCGAAAAAATCTTTTCGCCCGCCTGAAAGAGAGGCCCTTGGCCTCTCTTTCTTGTTCTTGGAGCTTACAGCTTCTCCTTGATCTTGGCGGCTTTGCCCACGCGGCCCCGCAGATAGTACAGCTTGGCCCGGCGGACGGAGCCGTTGCGGACGACCTGGATGGTGTCGATGGAGGGGGAGTGAATGGGGAACACCTTCTCCACGCCCACGCCATAGGAGATGCGGCGGACGGTGATGGTCTCCTCGATGCCGCCGTGCTTTTTGGCGATGACGGTGCCCTCGAAGACCTGGATGCGCTCCCGAGAGCCCTCCTTGACCTTCACGTGGACACGGACGGTGTCGCCGATCTGCACCTTGGGCGTCTCCTTGCCCAGCGCCTCTTTGTTCAGTTCCTTGATGAGATCCATGGATGCTTCCTCCTGTTGATATAGGCGTTCTTGCCCGCTTTTCCCGCGGATTTTTCCGCGCGCGGCAGAGGACCGCCCTTTGTAGCCTGATCAGGATATCACAATCCCCTTGGGATTGCAAGGGTTTTTTTCACAAAATCCCCGGAGATTCGCCTCAGCCCGAATCCCGGTGGTCCAGGGCGGCCAGGCCGAAGCGGGCCGCCCGGGTGACGGCCTCCCGCTCCGCCTCGTCCCCGGCGGCGTCGTACCGCCCCCGGAGCTCCCGGAGGAACAGGCCCCGGAGGGAGTCCTCTCCCGCCCGGGCCCAGACGTCCGCCGCCATGCGGGTGTGGTCCCGGACCTCCAGGGCGTAGAACCGGTCCGCCAGGGCCGTCTCCAGGGCCTTGGCCCCGGCGTCCTCCGCCTCCCCGACGAGGCGGAGGCGGTAGAGGTGGTCCGCCGTGTCCGGGGGGAGGGCGGCCTCCGCCGCCGCCCGGGGGGACAGGCCCGTCACGTCCACGTCCAGAATCTCATACCGCCGCCGGGCGAAGGGCACGAAATTCAGGGAAGCGACCTCCCCGCCGTCAATCACGCCCTCGTAAAAGCCCTTTTCCCCCAGCTCGTCGAAGCCCCGGCCCTCGATGCAGCCGGGCCAGGCGCAGAGGGTCCGCCCGTACCGCCGGGGCTCCCCCCGCCTGTGGATGTGCCCCAGGGCCAGATAGGCGAGGCCGCTGGCGGCGATGTCCTCCCGCCGGAGGGGGTCGTAGCGGTCCTCCGCCGGGTCGATCTCGCCGTGGAGGAGGCCCAGGTGGACGCCCCCGTCCTCCGGCGCGGTGAAGCCCGCCAGGAGGCTGCTCCCCTGCTCCGGGGAGGTGAAGGCCGCCCCGTGGACGGTGACGCCCAGCTCCGGCAGGCCGATGGAGGTCATGGCGCCCTCCCTGAAAATATGGACGTTCTCCGGCCAGTCCACGGCGGCCCAGGGGCTTCCCGGGCCGTACCAGTCGTGGTTTCCCGGGGCGGCGAGGACCCGGGCGTCCATCCGCCCCAGGGCCTCCGCCAGGGCCTCTCCCGTCTCCCGGTAGGGGGCGGCGCTGTCGAAGAGGTCCCCCGCCAGCAGCACCAGACGGATGCCGTGGCTATTCACATAGTCCGCCAGCCGGAAAAGGAGCTCCCGGCTCTCCCGCCGCCGCTCCGCCGCCCGCCCCGGGGGCAGGGAGGCGAAGGCGCTGTCCAGGTGGAAGTCCGCCGCGTGGATGAATTTCAGCATGTCAGCCCTCGTCCCGCCAGGCCTTGCACACGTCCACCCACGCCGTGAAGTTGGAGGAATACCGCTCCAGCTCGTCACAGGTCAGCTCGATGGCGCTGTTTCCGCTGCCGGCGGCGGGGAAGACCGTCTCGAACCGCCGGAGGGACACGTCCAGATAGACCTTCACGTCCTCCGGCAGGGCGAAGGGGCACACGCCCCCCACGTCGTGGCCGATGAGGTCGTGGGCCTCCTCATGGGTGAGCATTCTGGCCTTGGTGTGGAATTGGGCCTTGTACCGGCTGTTGTCCACCTTGGCGTCTCCCGCCGCCACCACGATGACGGGCTTGTCCTCCACCTTGAAGCTCAGGCTCTTGGCGATCCGGGCGCCCTCCACGCCCACGGCCACCGCCGCCAGCTCCACGGTGGCGGAGGAGATGTCAAACTCCCGGATGCGCCCCTCCAGGCCCAGGGGCCGGAGGTACGCGCGCACTTTTTCAATCGACATGTCTGAAAATCCTCTCTTCTGTCTGCGGTTTTATCGGATATCCACCCGTTCCACGGCGGCGCAGAGCCCCGTGTTTTTGTCCAGGGTGAAGACGGCCCCCTGCATCTTGCAGGGCCCCTCCGGGTGCTTGTACCGCCCCGGCAGGCCCCCCAGAAAATTCTCCACCGACTGCCGGGGATCCACGCCCAGCACGGAGTCCACGGGCCCGGTCATCCCCAGGTCCGTGATATAGCCGGTGCCCTTGGGGAAGACGGACTCGTCGGCGGTGGGGACGTGGGTGTGGGTCCCCCAGAGGGCGGAGACCCGCCCGTCCAGATAGTAGGCCAGGGCCAGCTTCTCGCTGGTGGCCTCGGCGTGGAAATCCACCAGGGTCAGCTCCGCCTCCCCCCGGTCCAGCAGGCGGTCCGCCAGGGTGAAGGGGTTGTCCGCCCCCCAGGCGAGGCCGCACCGGCCCACGAGGTTGACCACCCGGACCCGGAGGCCCCCCAGGTCGAAGATGCCGCAGCCGCGGCCCGGGGCCCGGCCGGAGTAGTTGGCGGGGCGGAGGAGCCAGGGGGCGTCATCCAGGAAATTTCCGATCTGGTGCTTTCCGAAGGCGTGGTTCCCCAGGGTGACCGCGTCGGCCCCGGCGTCCCGGATGCGCTCCGCCTGCTCACGGGTCAGCCCCACGCCGGAGGCGTTTTCCCCGTTGACCACGGTGAAGGCGATGTCCTTCAGCCTTTGCAGGGGCCGCAGGACCTTCTCCAGGTGCCGGAGCCCCGGCTCTCCCACCACGTCGCCCACGGCCAGAATGTGAATCTCTCCGCTCATCGTTCCGCCAGCAGCTTGGTCAGCTCCTCCATGAAGCTGTCGATGTCCTTGAACTGGCGGTAGACGGAGGCGAAGCGGACGTAGGCCACCTGGTCGATGGTCCGCAGGTGCTCCATCACCCGCTCTCCGATGATCTCCGTGCTGATCTCCCGCTCCATGGAGTTCTGGAGCTCCTGCTCGATATCGGCGGCCACCTTCTCCAGCCGGGCCACGGGCACGGGCCGCTTCTCACAGGCCCGGATCATGCCGCTGAGCACCTTTCCGCGTTCAAAGCTCTGGCGGCTGCCGTCCTTCTTCACCACCACCACCGGCAGGCTTTCCACCGTCTCATAGGTGGTGAAGCGCCGGGAGCAGGAGAGGCACTCTCTGCGGCGGCGGATGCTGTTGTTTTCATCGGCCGGGCGGGAGTCGATGACCTTGCTCTCATTGAAGCCGCAATAGGGACATTTCATAAAAGACCTCCTGATCCGCCGCCGGCCATCCGGCGGCCCGCATCCGTACCTACGGGAAGTTCCGGTACTTCCCGGGGAGCGGTTTCGGAGGCGTCCCGGGAACGTTCGGGTGTATTATATCACGGCATTTCTGAAATTGATAGAATTTTGTCAAATCTTTTTCAAAATATTTTCCTGTTTATGGAAAATCCGGCCGGTTCGCGGGGGAGGGATCAAAAAACGGGCCGGTCCCGATCGTCGAAGGCGTAGACCACGTAGGCCGCGCCGCCAATGCCGCGGATCCGGGCGAAGCAAAAGAGGGTGGTCAGGGGGAAGGGCTTCGCCGGGTCGTAGGGAAGGGCCAGATACCGGGTCTCTCCCGCCCGGCGGAGCAGGGCGCCCTGGGCCCCTTTCAGCCTCCGGCAGAGCCAGGGGGCCCGGAAAAGACGCTCCGGGGCGGGGGCGGGCTCCCAGGCCTCCGGTTCCCTGGCCCCGGCGGGGCGGGCTTCCCCCCGGAGGACGCGGCCCAGGGGGGCGGTGAGCCGCCCGGAGAAGCGGCGGCGGATGACGCCCTGGCCGCCCTCCGGCTCCAGCACGCCCAGCCGCAGCTCTCCCCGGTCCCCCACGGCCCAGGCGCACCAGAGGCCCTCCCCCGGCAGGGGGCACCGGGCGGAGAACCAAGTGTACAGGCCCTCCCGCTCCGCCGTGAGCTCCCCGGCGGGCCGGCCGTCCAGAGTCAATGGAAATTTGTCCATGTCCGTCCCTCCCGCCGCCTGAAAATCAAGGACCCGTCTGCGCCATCTTATGCGCGGACGGGTCCGGTTATGTGACTCAGGCCACGGTGCAGCTCCCCCGGGCCAGCACCTTGGTGGTGGCGGCGGTGGCCCGGACGCCGCGGCCCTCGATGGTCATCATGTACAGGTGGTTCTGGACCAGGGAGGCGCCGCCCGCCAGGGAGGTGCCGGCGGTCTCGTCAATGAGCCCCGGGTCCGACGGGGCCACGCACACGGCGGACCCCACCCGCAGCATCACCTCGCAGCCCACGCCGCCGGTGAGGGTCTGCCCCTCGCTGAGGGTCACCACCACGAAGGAGGCGGAGGAGGAGGACCCGCCGCCGGGGACGGCCTGTCCCGTCTGCTGGGCGAGCTTCTGGTCCACCCGCTGCATGATGGAGTTGAAAAAGGTGTCGTTCAAATAGCTCAGGGTCACCAGGGGGTCCTGGGAGGACCCGGCCTCCGCCGCCAGGGACACGCCGCTCATCAGCGCCGCGCTGAGGGCCAGCAGCAAAACGGCCCGGAGCAGCCATCTGTCTTTTTTCATTGGTGTATGTACCTCCTTGTATACCCTCCCGGCGGAACGCTCTTCCGCCGGGAGGGAACCTCAAACCAACTGGTCGTGGGGCAGCCCGAAGCTGACCGCGATCGCCGTGTCCACCTTGTTCATCACCGCTTCTTCCACATGGCCCATGCGCTCCCGCAGCCGTTTTTTGTCCAGGGTCCGCACCTGCTCCAGCAGGACCACGGAATCCCGGCTCAGGCCGCAGCTCTGGTCCACGGGGAGGTCGATATGTGTGGGCAGCCGCGTCTTCCCGGTCTGGGAAGTGATGGCCGCCGCGATCACGGTGGGGCTGTAGCGGTTTCCGGTGTCGTTCTGGATGATCAGAACGGGCCGGACGCCGCCCTGCTCGCTGCCCACCACCGGGGAGAGATCGGCATAGTAAATATCGCCGCGCTTGACACTCGTATCCACAAAGTTCACACTCCGCCGAAAGAAGTACCCGCCATCGAAAGGGGAAGCGCGTCCCCCTTCGGTGAGGCCACTTTCATTCTCCCACGCAGTTTCGGAATTTATACGCCCGAAGGGGACAAATCCCGGCGTCCTCGCCCCACGTCATCTTATGCGGGGGAGGGGGGAGCGGTGTGGAGCGTCAGGCGCCGCCGGCTACTGCGCCATTGTATCATAAAAGGAGAAGCTCGTAAAGTCCGCCGTCAGAATGACCGCCCCGTCCACGGCGATCTCCCCCCGGACGGGGGTCCCGGCCTCCAGGTCCAGCCAGACGGTGGAGAGAATTTTCCCGTCCTTCACCCCCGTCTGGTCCACGGTGACGCGGAGGCAGGGCACGCCGTTCCAGTCCTCCCGGTTCTCCTCCAGAAGCCAGCCGTCCCGCAGGGCGCTCATCAGCCGGGGCAGGCACGCGGCGGGGCTGATCTCCTCGTCGCTGAGGGTCCCGGCGTTGAGGCTGGCGTCCTGGTACTCCAGCCGCCAGTCCGTGTCGCTGAGCACGGCCCACACCCCGGCGATCTCCTCCGGGGACAGAACCTCCACCGTGCTCTCCCCGCCGGGGACGTAGTCACACCGGAGCTCCGCCTCCCAGAGAAGGCCCTCCTGGCCGCAGGAGACCCGGGCCTCCATGGCGCAGCCGGCACAGTCATGGTAGCGGTCCCGCAGGTCCGCCGCCTCCGTCTCCCCGTCCCCGCCGCCGCCTCCGCAGGCGGACAGCAGAAGGAGCAGGGTCATCATTGGTACGCACTTCCAAAGGCGCACCGGAAAACCTCCTCTATGTTCTTTTTTCCCGCAGCTCTGAAAACACCCGGGGGAACGCGGCGATCACGTCCTCCGGCGTCACGCAGTACTCCGTCAGCGCCTCCGCCGCGATGTCCCCGGCCCGGCCGTGGATCCACGCGCCTCCCGCCGCCGCCATCACCGGGGAGGCCCCCTGGGCGAGCAATGAGGCGATGAGCCCCGTCAGCGCGTCGCCGCTGCCCCCCTTGGCGAGGCCGGAGTTCCCGGTGGTGTTCACCAGCACGTTGCCCTCCGGCCCGGCGGTGACGGTCCGGTGGCCCTTCAGGACCAGAACGCAGCCGTGCTCTCGGGCGAAGGCCCGGGCCGCGCCCACCCGGTCCCCCCGGGAGAGGTCCCCGCCGGCGCGGGCGAACTCCCCGTCGTGGGGGGTCAGGATGGTGACCCGTCCCCGGCGCCGGTCCAGAATATCTATATGTCCCTCCAGCGCGTTTATGCCGTCGGCGTCCAGGACCACGGGCTTCTCCGTCTGCCGGAGGACCTCCAGCACCAGCCGCCTCGTGGACTCCCGGCGCCACAGCCCCGGCCCCAGGGCCAGGACGTCACAGCCCTCCAGCCGCTCCAGCAGCTCCGGCAGGGCCCGGTGGCTCAGCCCGCCCCGGCGGTCCGCCAGGGGGAAGGGCATGGCGGAGACACAGCGCACCGTCTCGATCTCCCAGATGCTCTCCGGCACGCCCAGGTACACAAGGCCGCAGCCGGACCTGACCGCCGCCGAGGCGGTGAGATAAGGCGCGCCGGTATAGCCCACGGCCCCGCCCGCAACCAGGACCTTGCCGAAGTCCCCCTTGTGGCCGTCCTTCTTCCGGGGGGGCAGGGCGGCGGCGGCGAAGTCCGCTTCCACGGCGGCGGACACCATGGCCCCGCACTCCGATAAAATAATCTCCGGGTCTCGGCAGGGGACATCCGCTTTCCAACGTCGCCCTATCGCCCCGCAGATGGTCCCCAGGGTGAAGACGGCCCCCTTGTGGGTGTTCACGCCTCCCGTGGCGGCAAACATGGTGCGCTCCGCCCCCTGGCCGGCCTG
>ERZ779631.727-NODE-727-length-10980-cov-5.227002_pt1 | contig 10980 bp, 10 predicted proteins | sample MGYA00514193_ERZ779631 | MGnify/ENA primary metagenome ERZ779631 (study PRJEB29562, sample SAMEA4376710) | mouse gut metagenome | isolation source: Cecum | study: EMG produced TPA metagenomics assembly of the A DSS colitis mouse model was used to assess the...
TAAACCATCTTCCTCCCTCTCCCTCTTGATTGCGAGTTCATTCTACAACTTGACAGCCAAGTTGTCAACATGGCTGTCCTTTTTGCGAACAAATTTGTGAATAATCCAGCAGAACAACGGAGAATCCATGGTTGTTTTGACGAAGGTTTCCCGGGAAACCCCCGGCGGCTCCCCGCTCGCGAACTCCCCCCCCGCTCAAAAAAACATGGCTCCAGCCCTTGCTTTATGGCCGGGACCTTGGTATCATGAGGGGGATCATCCGCAAAGAACCTGTCAATTTTGCGTGAAACAAAGGAGGCCGCGCCTATGAGCCTGGACAAGAAATCCGTCACCCTGGGTCAGAAACAGTACCACATCGCCCTGTCCCCCGGGGACATCGGCGAATACGTGCTCCTGCCCGGAGACCCCGCCAGAAGCGACATCGCCGCCAAGTACCTGGACGACGCCCGGCTGATGGCCAGCAACCGGGAGCACCGAACCTTCACCGGCTTTTACAAGGGTGTGAAAATCAGCGTCACCTCCACCGGCATGGGCTGCCCCTCCGCGGCCATCGCCGCCGAGGAGCTGATCAACATCGGGGCCAAAACCCTCATCCGCATCGGGAGCAGCGCCGCCCTGGACCCCAGGATCCAGATCGGCGACCTGATGGTCACCACCGGCGCCATGAAGAACGAGGGAACCTCTCGCTTCTACGTGCCCGAGGGCTTCCCCGCCGTCCCCGACCTGGAGCTGACCATGCTGCTGCTCCAGACCGCCCGGGAGCTGTCCGGCGGGGTGGGCGTGTACGCGGGGATCACCTCCTCCGACGACGCCTTCTACGGCGAGAGCGAGGAGTTCATCGACAAACTGCGCTCCTGCAAGGTCATGAACCTGGACATGGAGTCCTCCGCGCTGTACACCATCGCCCACCTGCGGGGCGTTCGGGCCGCCACCATCAACGGCACCTCCGGAAACCTGACCAACGCGGAGGTCATCTACACCAGGAAAAACGAAAAGCTCCATGAAGCCTGGGAGCGGGAGATTCAGATCGTGCTGGAAACCATTTACCGCCTGGAGCAGAGCAAGGGCTGAGAGCAAAAAAGGACAGGGCCACAGGGCCCTGTCCTCTCTTTATTTACCTCTTCACTTCTCCGCCAGGGCCTCCAGAAACAGGCTCCGGACCCGTTCCTCCGGGTAGCGCCCCAGCTCCGGCAGGCGGTCCCTGCCGATCAGGCCCCCGCCCATGGAGGCGTGGCCTCCCCCGCTGCCGATGCCCTGAAGGGCCTTGTGCAGCAGGTCCCCGGCGTGGACCTCCGGCTTTTCCGAGCGGACGGACAGCTTGACGCCGTCCTCCCGGGAGCAGAAGACCACCGCCACCTCCACCTCGATCAAGGCCAGGAGGAAGTCCGCCAGAATCGCGATCAGCCCGTCCGGGCAGGGAAAGGGGATGTAGGAAAAGCCCACGCCGTCGTAAAGCCGGATGCTCTCAATCGCCGCGCCGTAGGCTTTCAGGTCGGTGAACTCCAGGTTGTTCCGCTCCAGGCCGGACAGCGCCTCCTGGTCGCACAGGGGGAACAGATAGCCGAACATGCGGATGTCCAGCTCCGTCACTCCCCGGGTGAACTGGAGGGTGTCCATCTTGATCCCGTAGAGCAGCGCCGTCGCCGCGTCCCGGTCCGGCTCCTCGCCGGAGAGGGCGTAATACTCCGCGATCAGGGAGGCGCAGGCCCCCGCCGGGCGGATGTCCCGATACCGGTACTCCATGGGGACGAAGGTGGGGTGGTGGTCGATGCAGGCCACCTCGTCCCCCACAAAGTCCGTGACGTTCCCCGCGTGCTTCTGGGTGTCGACACAGATGATCCGGTCCGTCTCCCGCATCTCGGGCCGCAGGCTCTCGTAGGGGGACATCTCAATCCGGAAGGCCTCCAGCATTTTGGCGGTGCTCAGCTTGTCGATCTTCCCGTCGTAGCACAGCCGGGATTTCACCCCTTGGCGCTCCAGCAGCTTCTGCAGGCCAAAGGCCGAGGCGATGGCGTCGGGGTCCGGGAAATTGTGGGTCTGGATATAGACGGGATACCCCCGGCAGAGGGCGGTCAGCTCACGCAATCCGCTCATCCCGCGCCCCTCCTCAATCATCGGTGCGCACGCCCTGACGGATGCCGCCGATGTCATAGGGCGTGGTCTGGTACACGCAGTAGTTCAGCCAGTTGGCGTACAGCAGATGGGCGCAGGAGCGCCAGCGGACCACCGGCTGGCGGTGGGGGTCGTCCTCCGGGAAATAGTTCCGGGGCGGCTGGATGTCCACCCCGGCGGCCAGGTCCCGCATGTACTCGTTCCGCAGGGTCACCCGGTCGTACTCCGCGTGGCCCATGAGGAACACCTGCCGGCCCCGGTCGGTCTTCACGGCGTAGACCCCCGCCTCCGGGGAGCTGGATAGAATCTTCAGCTCCGGGACGGCCTCGATGTCCTCCCGGTCCACGGTGGTGTTCCGGGAGTGGGGCACCCAGAACACATCGTCAAAGCCCCGGAAGAGAATGAAATTCGGCTCCTCCACCGTGTGCCGGAACACGCCGAAGAGCTTGTGGTCCAGCCGCCGCTTGGGGATGCCGTAGTGGTAATACAGCCCCGCCTGGGCGCCCCAGCAGATGTGGAGGGTGGAGTGGACGTGGGTCTTGCTCCACTCCATGATCTCGCACAGCTCCGGCCAGTAGTCCACCTCCTCGAACTCCATCAGCTCCACCGGCGCGCCGGTGATGACCAGACCGTCGAAGGTCCGGTCCCGCACGTCGGCGAAGGTCTTGTAAAAGGCCAGCATGTGGGCCTGGGAGGTGTTCCTGGACACGTGGCCCGCCGGGGCGATGAGCTCCAGCTCGATCTGAAGGGGCGTGTCCCCCAGGACCCGGGCCAGCTGGGTCTCCGTGTCCACCTTGGTTGGCATCAGGTTCAAAAGCAGAATCTGAAGGGGGCGGATGTCCTGGGTCACCGCCCGGGTCTCCGTCATGACGAAAATGTTCTCCCGCCGCAGCGTGGCGGTGGCGGGGAGCCGGTTTGGAATCTTGATGGGCATCTCAAACGGCCTCCAGCGCCTGGCGGATGTCCTCGATCAGGTCCCGGGCGCTCTCCAGGCCGCAGGACATGCGGATCAGGCCCGCGGGCACACCCGCCGCCCGGAGCTGCTCGTCCGTCATCTGCCGGTGGGTGGAGGTGGCGGGGTTCAGGCAGCAGGTCCGGGCGTCGGCCACGTGGGTCTCGATGGCGGCCAGCTTCAGCCGGCTCATGAACCTCTCGGCGGCGGGACGGCCCCCCTTCAGCTCAAAGGACACCACGCCGCAGGAGCCGTTGGGCAGGTACTTCTCCGCCAAAGCGTGGTACTTGTCCCCCGGCAGTCCGCAGTAGGTGACGGCGTCCACCTTGGGGTGGGCCGCCAGGAACTCCGCCACGGCCTGCCCGTTCTCGCAGTGGCGGGCCATGCGGACGTGGAGGCTCTCCAGGCCCAGGTTCAGATAGAACGCGCTCTGGGGGGACTGGGTGCAGCCGAAGTCCCGCATCAGCTGGGCGGTGCACTTGGTGATGAAAGCCCCCTCCTTCCCGAACTTCTCCGCGTAGGTGATGCCGTGGTAGCTCTCGTCCGGGGTGCAGAGGCCGGGGAACTTCTCCGCGTGAGCCATCCAGTCGAATTTCCCGGAGTCCACGATGGCCCCGCCCACCGCCGCGCCGTGGCCGTCCATGTACTTGGTGGTGGAGTGGGTGACGATGTCCGCCCCCCACTCAATGGGCCGGCAGCCCACGGGGGTGGGGAAGGTGTTGTCCACGATCAGGGGCACGCCGTGGGCGTGGGCGGCTTTGGCGAATTTCTCGATGTCCAGCACCGTCAGGGCGGGGTTGGCGATGGTCTCGCCGAAGACCGCCTTGGTATTGGGCCGGAAGGCGGCGTTCAGCTCCTCCTCCGTGCAGTCCGGGGGGACGAAGGTGGCCTGGATGCCCATCTTCGCCATGGTGACGGAGATCAGGTTGAAGGTGCCGCCGTAGATGGCGGAGGACGAGACGATGTGGTCCCCGCAGGAGGCGACGTTGAACAGGGAGAAGAAATTCGCCGCCTGCCCGGAGGAGGTCAGCATGGCGGCGGTTCCCCCCTCCAGGGCGGCGATCTTCGCCGCCACGAAGTCACAGGTGGGATTCTGGAGGCGGGAGTAGAAATAGCCGCTGGCCTCCAGGTCGAAGAGCCTGCCCATCTCCTCGGAGGTGGCGTATTTGAAGGTGGTGGACTGGACGATGGGAATCTGGCGGGGTTCGCCGCTGCCCGGGGTGTAGCCCCCCTGGACGCAGACGGTCTCAATGCGGTAATCGCTCATGATCGGTTCTCCTCTCCGGTTTCTGATGGGGCGCAATATCTGCGGGTCATTATAAAAGACGGCGGCGGTTTTGTCAACCGCCGGAGGCCGGTCGGGTAGGCATCATGACAGAATATCGGAGGGCGAAACCGCCGCGAAAGGGACTCGGGGGCGCAGTTTCAGGGGGACTTCATCCGGAAGATGAAATCCCCCTGAAAAGGGAATGCGCCAGCCTGGACAGCCGCTCTTTCACACTCTCTTCCGCGTGAAGCAGGCCCCGACGACCGCCCCGATCAGGGCAAACGGCGCTATCCTGACGAACAGCCACTCAAACGCGTGATACATGGTTCCGACCACCGCGGTTTCGGGCTGACCGTAATCCCAGTCCAGATAAGGGCTGTTTAATCTGACCAAGGCCGCGAAAACAGCCACGATAACCGCGCACAGCGAGAGGAAAAACCAGTGGGCCGCTTTTTGCCTCCCTGCCTTTCCTCGGGCGAGCTGCAGGTTTATGACCTCGAGCTTCTCAGAAATCGCGCTCAGGTCGTCGGCCCTTGTCTCGGCGACAGTTTCTCCCAGCAATGTGCTTACGGGCGTCTCAAATACCTCCGAGAGGGAAATCAGCATATCGGCATCCGGGACCGACAGGGCCTGTTCCCACTTAGAGACCGTCTGCCTCACCACGTTCAGCTTGAGAGCAAGTTCCTCCTGGGAAAGCCCCTTGGATTTTCTAATGGCTTTGATATTTTCGTTCAGCATCAGGGAAGGCCTCCTTTCACCGCCATAATACGGAGGAACCCCCGTTGCGTCAAGCAACGCAAATTAACATGCGTGCCGGGGCGGCGGTTTTGTCAACCGCCGGGGTCTGGACAAGGGGGGAAAACTGTGGTATTTTGGAACGGAAACACGAAAACTGGAGGGATCACCCATGGAACACAGCCGCGCGCTGGGGCACGCCCTGGCCTTTGGCACCGTCGCCGTCTGGGGCACCACCTTCATCTCCACCAAGGTGCTCCTCACCGGCTTTCAGCCGGTGGAAATTCTGTTCATCCGCTTCATCCTGGGGCTGCTGGCCCTGTTCCTGGCCTGCCCCCGGAGAATCCGGGGGACCACCTGGAGGCAGGAGCTCCTTTTCGCCGGGGCGGGGCTCACCGGCGTATGCCTGTACTACCTGCTGGAGAACATCGCCCTGACCTGCACCCTGGCCTCCAACGTGGGGGTCGTCATCTCCGTGATCCCCTTTTTCACGGCGGTGCTGGCCCATCTGGTCCTGAAGGAAAAGCGGCCCGGGGGCCGCTTCCTCCTGGGCTTCGCCGTGGCCATGGCGGGCATCTTCCTCATCAGCTTCAACGGCGCGCGGATGGAGCTGAACCCCCTGGGGGACCTGCTGACCCTGCTGGCGGCGCTGATGTGGGCCTGCTACGTCATCCTCACCCGGAAGCTGGGCGCGGAGGGCTGGCCCACCATCCTCGTCACCCGGCGCATCTTCTTTTACGGCCTTCTGTGGATGATTCCGGCGCTGTTCCTCTTTGACTGCCGCCTGGGGCTGGAGCGGCTGGCCAACCCCCTGTACCTGGGGAACCTGCTGTTCCTGGGCCTGGGGGCGTCGGCGCTGGGCTTCGTCACCTGGAATCAGGCGGTGAAGCTGCTGGGGCCCGTGCCCACCAGCGTGTACACCTACATGACCCCCGTGGTCACCATGACGGCCTCCGTGCTGATTCTCCACGAGCGGGTCACGGCCCTGGCGCTCCTGGGCGCGGGGCTGACCATGGCGGGGCTGCTGCTGTCCCAGGACTGGACGGCGCTGAAGGGAGGTGCGAAATGAAAACCGGCTTCATCGAGGGCTGCGTGGACTCCCACGCCTCCGCCCTGGCCGCCTGCCGGGGCGGCGCGGACCGGCTGGAGCTCTGCGCCAATCTGGCCATTGGCGGGACCACCCCCTCCCCCGCCCTGTTCCGGCAGGTCCGGCGGGACTGCGCCGTGCCCGTCAACGTGCTCATCCGCCCCCGCTTCGGGGACTTCCTCTACTCGGAGATGGAAGTGGAGGAGATGGAGGAATCCGTCCGCCTGTTCCGGGACCTGGGCGCCAATGGCGTGGTGCTGGGGGCCCTGACGCCGGAGGGCCGGCTGGACGAGGCCGTCATGGCCCGGCTGACAAACGCCGCCGGAGGGCTGGACGTCACCCTCCACCGGGCCTTTGACATGACCCGGGACCCCATGGAGGCCCTGGAGGCGGCGGTGGGGCTGGGGTGCCGGACCATCCTCACCTCCGGGCAGGCCGGGGACGCCCTGGCCGGAGCGGAGACGCTGAGGGCCCTCTCGGCCCGGGCCGGGGGCCGGATCGAGATTATGGCGGGCTGCGGCGTGCGGAAGGAGAACATCCGGGAAATCCACCGGCGGACCGGCGTGGCCGTCTTCCACACCACCGGACGGCGGGGCCCCGCGGACAGCGGCATGGTCTACCGGAAGGCCGGGGTCTCCATGGGCCTGCCCTCCCTGTCGGAGTACGAGGTCTGGAGGACCGACGAGGCGGAGTTCCGGGCCTGCGCGGAGATCGTCCACGGGCTGGGCGGGGAGGCCTGAGCCCGGTCAGAACGCCAGGTCCAGGTCCACATCCCCCTGGATGCCGTCCACCCGGCCGGCGTGGGTGTACTGCCACAGGTCAAAGTGGTAGTAAAAATCCGGCGTCAGGTCATATTCCGCCAGCCACAGCTCGTAGTCCGTCAGGTCCCGCAGGTCGTAGCGCAGGTAGCCCTGGGTTTGGTTGAAATAGACCGCCGGGCGGTAGCCCGCGTCCTCGACCCGCTTGCAGAAGGCGGCGGCGCAGCGGGTCATCGTCTCACCGTCCAAACCGTCGGTGCGGGCCTCGTCCCCGATGATGGTCTCCCAGTCGAAGGCCACGGGGAAAGCCAGCTCCTGGCCGTTCAGCGTCTCCAGCACATAGTCCGCCTCCTCCTCCGCCTCCTCGGGGGTGACGGCCTGGGAGAAGAAGTAAACGCCCACCTCCAGCCCGGCGTCCAGCGCCCCCCGGAGGTTCTGCGCAAAGGTCTGGTCCAGGAACAGGCCGCCCTCGGTGTAGCCCCGGTGGCCCAGCCGGAGCATGGCGAAGTCGATGCCGTCCGCCGCCACCGCCGGCCAGTCGATCTCCTTCTGATGGGTGGACACGTCGATGCCCGTCCGGGCCCGCCGCCCGCCGGACGCGTAGACCACCCGGCCCTTCTCGTCCACGGAGAAGTCCTCTTTGGAATAGGGGTTGAGGGGCATACCCTCCAAGGGCTCCAGCACCATGTCCCCGAAGCGGAAGGTGACGGGCTCCTCCTCCGGCGCGTCGGGGGGTGCCTCCTCCCCGCTTCCCCGCAAAGCGAGGAACAGCGCCGCTCCCGCCAGAATCAGCGCGGCGACGGAGACCGCCAGGGCCACGGCGCCCCACTCGACGCCCTGCCTCCGGGGACGGGGCGGCGGGGCCTGCCGCCTGCCCTCGGGCGCCTTCCCCGGCCGGCGGGCCGGAAGCTCCCGCTCCTTGAAATCCAGATCCGATCCGGGCAGCATGTCGTTCATAGCGTTTCCTCCACAATTCGACTTTCTTCTATTGTACCACCAATCCGCCGGGTATGCAAAATAAAATCCGGATCCCGCCCGTTGACACGGCGGCGGGCCTTACGGTATAATCGGCAAAACGAGGGCCGGGACGGCCCGCTTGCAAACCGCGGGACCCGCGGTCGAAAGGAGCGCAGTATGGGAGTATACAGCGGGGAGGACATCCTCCGCCTGATCCGGGAGGAGGACGTCCAGTTCATCCGGATGCAGTTCACCGACCTCTTCGGGCAGCTGAAAAACGTGGCGGTCACCGCCTCCCAGATCCAGCGGGCGCTGGACGGGGAGATCATGCTGGACGGCAGCTCCATCCAGGGCTCCGTCCGGGTGGAGGAGTCCGACCAGTTTCTGAAGCCGGACCTGGACACCTTCGCCATCCTGCCCTGGCGTCCCCAGTACGGCAAGGTGGCCCGGATGATCTGCAGCGTCCGCAACCCGGACGGCTCCCCCTTCGCCGGCGACCCCCGGAACGTGCTGGAGCGGGCGCTGGGGGCGGTGCGGGACCTGGGGCTCACCCTGAACGTGGGGGCGGAGCTGGAGTTCTTCCTCTTCCTCACCGACGAGGAGGGGAACCCCTCCACCAGGACCGCCGATCAGGCGGGGTACTTCGACCTGGGCCCCCTGGACCACGGCGAGAGCACCCGGCGGGAGGTGACCCTGGCGCTGGAAAAAATGGGCGTGGCCGTGGAGGCCAGCCACCACGAGGCCGCCGCCGGACAGCACGAGATCGACCTGAAATACACGGACGCCCTCTCCGCCGCCGACAACATCATGACTTTCAAGCTGGCGGTCAAGACCCTGGCTCAGAAAAACGGCCTGCACGCCACCTTCATGCCCAAGCCCCTCCGGGACGCGGCGGGAAACGGGATGCACATCAACCTCTCCCTGTTCCGGGACGGGCGGAACGCGTTCCACGACGAGAGCGATCCCCGGGGCCTGTCCCCCCTGGCGCGGCACTTCATCGCGGGACTGCTGGACCACGCCCGGGGCTTCTGCGCCCTGGCGAATCCGCTGGTGAACTCCTACAAGCGGCTGACGGCGGGCTGTGAGGCCCCCTGCTGTCTGGCCTGGTCCTCCGCCAACCGCTCCGCCCTCATCCGCATCCCCGTCCCCCGGGGGCAGGGCACCCGGGTGGAGCTGCGGAGCCCCGACCCCGCCTGCAATCCCTATCTGACGCTGGCGGCTTGTCTGGCGGCGGGCCTGGACGGCATCCGGCGGGAGCTGACGCCGCCGCCGGAGATCGCGGGCAACCTCTACGACATGCCGACGGAGGAGCTGGCGGCCCGGCGGATCCGGAACCTGCCCGCCTCCCTGGAGGACGCCCTCCGGGCCATGGAGGCGGACGGCCTCGTGATGGAGACCCTGGGCCCCTACGCCGCCCGGTACATCCAGGACAAGCGGCGGGAGTGGGAGGAGTACCGGGCCCAGGTCACCCAGTGGGAGCTGGACCGGTATCTGGTGGCGTGGTGACCCGCCGATGTCCCGCGTGATCGTTGCCTTCACCGGGGAGCGCCTCCGCCGGAAGAGCCTGGGCCTTCTGAACGCGGAGGGCTGGGAGACCGCCGTCTGCGCCTCCGGGGCGGAGGTCATCCGGACGGCCCGGAGACAGGACGGCGCCATGGTCCTCTGCGGCTTCCACCTCCCGGACATGACGGCGGACACTCTGGCGGCGGAGCTGCGGGGAACGGCGGCGGTGCTGGTCATGGCCCGGGCGTCCTGCCTGGACCTGTGCGGCGGGGAAAACCTCTACAAGCTGCCCCTGCCCGCCTCCCGGGCCGAATTCCTGGCCTCCCTGGACCTGCTCTCGAACTTTGAGCGGGCCCACCTCCGGCACCCGCCCTCTCAAAGGAGGGAGGAGGACGCGGCCCTGATCCGCCGGGCGAAGGAGCTGCTCATGGACGTCAACCGCATGACGGAGGAGGAGGCCCACCGCTTCCTCCAGAGGCGCAGCATGGACAGCGGGCTCCGGATGACGGAGGCGGCCCGGCACATCATCGACTCCTACCGCGTGTAGCCCCTCCGGCGGCGGGCTGTGCGCGGGTAAAGCACATTCGTCCGTCCCACAGAAATGCACAAAGCGGGCTTCCGGCAAAACCGGTCTTTTGGCGCAGTTACCGAAATCGGGCGGACAGGCCGGCAAAGGCGTTGACAATCCCGCGTTTTCCCTCGTATAATGAAAGCCATGAGAGAGCAATGGGGCCTCCCTGAGGGGTTCCCTTGCTCTTTTTTGGCTTTTATTCTGCCAGCGAACGGAGTTGTTTTTATGTCATTCGCCTCCCCTCTCTACAGTCCCCGGTTCGAGCACGACGCCTGCGGTATCGGCGCGGTGGTGGACCTCAAGGGACGGAAATCCCACGAGACGGTGGACAGCGCCCTGAAGATCGTGGAAAAACTGGAGCACCGGGCCGGAAAGGACGCCGCCGGGGAGACCGGCGACGGCGTGGGCCTGCTCATACAGATCCCCCACAGGCTGATGAAGCGGGCCATGGCCCGGACGGAGGTCTCCCTGGGGGAGGAGCGGGACTATGGCGTGGGCATGTTCTTCTTCCCCATGGACGCCCTCAAGCGGGCCCAGGCCAAGAAGATGCTGGAGATCATCGTGGCCAAGGAGGGCCTGGAGTTCCTGGGCTGGCGGGACGTGCCCGTCCATCCCGAGGTCCTGGGGGAAAAGGCCCGGTCCTGCATGCCCCACATCTGCCAGTGCTTCGTGAAGCGGCCGGAGGGCTGCGAGCGGGGGCTGGACTTTGACCGGAGGCTGTACGTGGTCCGGCGTGTCTTCGAGCAGTCCAACGTCAACACCTACATCCCCTCCTTCTCCAGCCGGACCATCGTCTACAAGGGCATGTTCCTGGTGGGCCAGCTCCGGCAGTTCTACGCCGACCTGACGGACACGGACTGCGAGAGCGCCATCGCCCTGGTCCACTCCCGCTTCTCCACCAACACCACGCCCTCCTGGGAGCGGGCCCACCCCAACCGGTACATCCTCCACAACGGGGAGATCAACACCATCCGGGGCAACGTGGACCGGATGCTGGCCCGGGAGGAGACCATCGCCTCCCCCGTCATGGACGAGGAC
>ERZ779631.733-NODE-733-length-10948-cov-6.527128_pt1 | contig 10948 bp, 7 predicted proteins | sample MGYA00514193_ERZ779631 | MGnify/ENA primary metagenome ERZ779631 (study PRJEB29562, sample SAMEA4376710) | mouse gut metagenome | isolation source: Cecum | study: EMG produced TPA metagenomics assembly of the A DSS colitis mouse model was used to assess the...
TCCTTCGCGGCGTATGCGTCGGCGATCTCGCCGCTTTTGTCCGCGGACCCGTTGTCCACGATGACAAACTCGAAGTCCCGGCAGGTCTGGGTCAGGATGCTCTCAATGGCCCGGGACACCAGGGCCTCCCGGTTGTAGGTCAGCATGATGACGGAGATCAAGACTCGTCCCTCCATTTCTTCCAGGGGGCACGGCCGCCGCCCCAGAGGCCCTCCAGCAGGCCCTTGTCCCGCTGGGTGTCCATGCACTGCCAGAAGCCCGGGTGCTTGTAGATGCCGAGGCGTCCCTCCGCCGCCAGGGTCTCCAGCGGGGCCCGCTCCAGCACGCACCACTCCTCCGCGCTCAGGTAGCCGAACACCCCCGGCTCCATCACCATGAAGCCGCCGTTGATCCAGCCGCCGTCCTCCTTGGCCTTCTCCCGGAAGCCGGACACCGTGGTCCCCGCCTCGTCCAGGTCCAGCACGCCGAAGCGCCCGCCGGGCTGGATGCCCGTCAGCGTGGCCAGCTTGCCGGAGGCCCTGTGCTGGCGCAGAAGGGCCTCCAGGTCCACGTCGCTGACCCCGTCGCCGTAGGTCAGCATGAAGGCCTCGTCCCCGATGTACTTCTGCACCCGTTTGACCCGGGCTCCGGTCTGGGTGTTCAGCCCCGTGTCCACCAGGGTCACCCGCCAGGGCTCCGCCACGTTGGCGTGGACCGTCATCCGGTTCTCCGCCGAGAAGTCGAAGGTCACGTCGGAGCGGTAGAGATAGTAATCGGCAAAGTACTCCTTGATGATGTGCCCCTTGTAGCCGCAGCAGATCACGAAATCGTGGAAGCCGAAGCTGGAGTAGTATTTCATGATGTGCCAGAGGATGGGCTGTCCCCCGATCTCGATCATGGGCTTGGGCTTCAGATGGCTCTCCTCGCTGATGCGGGTGCCCAGGCCTCCCGCCAGAATCACGACCTTCATGCTTCCGTCTCCCCCTCCAGCGCGGTTCGCAGCGCCGCCGTTTCCGGCAGCGCTCCCGCGTCCATGTCCTCCAGCTCCTTCAGCGCCGCCCGGCACTCCGCCAGACGGCCCTCCCGCCGGAACAGTTCCGCCAGCCGGAGCTTCCCGAACAGGAAGGCGGCGGGCAGGTTTTCCAGCGCGGCCAGAGTCAGGTAGAACCGGAAGAAGGACTCCTCGTCCCTCAGGGGCGCTCCCCCCATCACCAGCTCCGTCATCTGGTCCAGCGCCACCAGACAGCCGCCGTTCAGCACCAGTCTGGCGATATCCGTATGGTTTCGCAGAAAGCCGCTGTCAGCCCCGCTCAGGGGAGACCCCTCCGGCAGGGCGTTTCGCAGCATGGCGGCAAGGTCAAAGTCCTCCGGCCGCTCCTCCGTCCCCAGCAGGTCCAGAAGGCGGCCGGCCAGGGCGGCCCTCTCATTCCGGAGCAGCAGGGCCGTCAGCTCCTCCTCCCGGGCGAACAGCGGCAGCCCCGCGGGCGTGGCGATATGGGCGCAGTCCGGAGCCAGCAGCTCCAGCACCGTCCCCAGGGCGTCCAAGTCGGTGAGCTCCCCGCTGAGGAGGGCCTCCCTCGCCATGCTTTCCATATGTTCACGCCATTCCTCCTGCTCCGGGCAGTCATGCGGAAGGACGCGGCGCGTCAGCGGATGGGCGATGATTCTGGAGCAGACTTGCATCTTCGCGTCGGCGGGCATTGGTGAACGCCTCAGCAGGCCCGTAGTGGTCAGCATTTCAAAAAAATGCCTCTGCGGAAGATACGCTTTCATGTGCTCCAGCACACCCTGTCTTCGGAAGAAGTCCTCCAGGCGTTCAAAGAAGTAGAGGTTGGACTCGAAATAGCTGTCCGAATAGACGCGGGACAGCGTCGAGCCATGAACCCGGTAGTGGTAGGGGGCATACTCATTGACGCCGACGCGCCGGCAGTGGTCCACATAGCTCAGCATGATCAGGGTGTCGCTCCGCCAGTTCAGCCGCTTTTCCCCGATCGCCGCCTGATTGGGCTCCGCCTCCAGGGTCAGAAACTCCTCCGTGACCTTGAGCGCGCTCCACAGCGCTCCGGCGAAGGGGCCCACCCTCGGGAATTCCCGGGCGAATTCCTGCCGTGTCATGACCTCCGGGGCGTCCAGTTTTCGCATGACCCTGGAAACGCCCTGCTTTTGAAAAAACTGGACCGCCCCCGTCATGGCCAGGTCCAGGTGGTTCTCCTCCGCGAAGGGGACCAGGTGCTCCAGAAAATCCAGGTCCCACCAGTCGTCGGAGTCCAGATGGGTCAGGTATTTCCCGGTTCCATAGCGCCGGACGGTCCCGAAGAAGATGTCCGGCACGGAGCCGTTCACGTCGATACAGACCGGGACGATCCGCTTGTCCCGCTCCGCATAGCGGTGGATGACCTCCCGGGTGTTGTCCGTGCTGCCGTGGTCGATCAGCAGCCACTCGAAGTCTCCGTAGGTCTGGTTCAGCACGCTCTCAATGCACTGCTCCAGGTACGCCCCCGGGTTGTAGGCCTGGGTGTAGATGGTCACCTTGGGCATGGGCTCACCTCCGCCCCGCCTGAGACGCCGCCAGGCGCGCCATGAAGGCCCGCTTGTTCTCCTGGGGCGTGGTGGTGGGACGGCCCAGGTCCGCCCGGGCCCCCACGGCGCACTTCACCTCGATCAGGCTCAGCGTCCGCCGGTCCCGGACCTCCTCCAGGGCTCTTTTCAGCTCCTCCGGCGTCCGGACCGTCACGGCATGGGGATAGCCGCAGGCCCGGGCGATGCCCGGCAGGTCCAGGCCTCCCGCCGCCGTTGGCATCCCGCCCACGGACTCGTGGGCGCCGTTGTTCAGCACCACGTGGACCAGATTCTCCGGCCCCGCCTGTCCGATCACCGCCAGAGCGCCCATGTGCATCAGCAGCGCCCCGTCGCCGTCCAGGCACCAGACCCGGGCCTCCGGCCGGTGCAGCGCCGCCCCCAGGGCGATGGAGGAGGCGTGGCCCATGGACCCCACCGTCAGGAAATCCCGGCTGTGGTCCTGGCCCAGGGCCTCCCGGAGCTCGAAGAGCTCCCGGCTGGCCTTGCCGGTGGTGGAGACCACCACGTCCTCCCCGGCGGCCCCGGCGATCAGCCGGATGGCCTCCTCCCGGCGCAGGGCGTACTCGTTCCGGTAGTCCGCCTTTTTGTCATGGGACAGCCCGCCCTTGCGGATGACGAAGGCGGCGTTCCCCCCCGCCTCCAGCAGGGGGCGGAAGCCCTCCATCGCCTCCCGGACCGCCTCCTCCGGCGTCTCCGGGCCAACCACGAAGGAGGGAATCTCCATGTCCTCCAGGAGCTTGATCGTCACCGCCCCCTGGTAGACGTGCTGGGGCTCGTCGTGGACGCCGGGCTCCCCCCGCCAGCCCACCACGAAGAGCACGGGGATGCCGTACACCCGCCGGTGCAGCAACGACGCCGCCGGGTTGATCAGGTTCCCCTCCCCGGAGTTCTGCAGATAGACCACCGGCGTCTTCCCCGTGGCCAGATGATAGCCCGCCGCCAGGGCGGCGGCGTTGCCCTCGTTGGCGGCGATGACGTGCCGCCGGGGGTCGGTGCCGAAGGCGTTCATCAAATAGTCGCACAGGGGCCGCAGCTGGGAGTCCGGCACGCCGGTGTAAAACTCCGCTCCCAAAATTCCGGCAAATACCTCCGCGTTCATCGCGCCGCCTCCTTTGACAAAATCTGGTGATACAGCAGGTCCATGTCCTCCGTCCCCAGGGGGACGGGGTTGTTTTTCAGCCGGACCGGGTTGACAGAGGTCCTCAGAATCTCGAAGTCCCCCGGCTCCGCCGCCGGGACGCCCAGGTCCAGGCGGTCCAGGAGCTCCCGGAATCCGGCGATGGACGCCGGGACCGTCTCCCGGCCCATGGCCTCCGCCAGAGACCGGAGCACCGCCTCCAGCGGCCCCCCGGCGGCCCGCTCCGCCATGAAGGGCCAGAGCGCCGAGACGCACAGCGCCGCCGCGTGTCCGTGGGCGACGCCGTACAGCGTGGTCAGCTTATAGCACATGGCGTGGCCGGCGGTGGTCTGCGCCAGATCGATGGCCCGCCCCGCCAGGTTCGCCGCCTCCAGCATTCCGGCGTTTCCCGCCGGGGTGCCCGCGAGATAGCCGTCCAGATGCTCCCACACGGCCCGGATGGCCCGCCGGGACAGCGCCCGGCTCTCCTCCGTGGCCCGGACGGACCAGAAGGACTCGATCCCGTGGCACAGCGCGTCCAGCATGGAGCTCTTCCGGTGATAGGGCGGCAGGCTCTCCAGCGCCGTGGGGTCCAGCAGCGCGGCGGAGGGGATGGCGCTCTCGTGGGCCACGGACTGCTTCTCCCCCCGGTAGTAGACCACGGCGTAGCGGGTGGCCTCGCTGCCGGTGCCCGCCGTGGTGGGCGCCGCCAGGAGGGGGATGCCGTTGGGGACAATCTCCTGCTCCAGGCAGGGCCTGGACAGGTCCAGCTCCGCCCACAGCTTCACGCATTTGCCGACGTCCATGGCGCTGCCGCCGCCCACGGCGGCAATGGCCCCGCAGCCCCCGGCCCGGAAGGCCTCCACGGCCCTCACCGCCTCCTCGTACAGGGGGTTGGGCCGGAAGCCGGAGAAGCGGACCACCCGGACGCCCGTCCGGGCCTCCAGGCTGTCGAAATACGCCCCCAGGCGAAGACGGCGGATGGACGCGCCGCAGACCAGAAGCAGGCTTCCGGCCCCGGTCTCCCGGATCCAGGCGTCCAGCTCCCGGCAGTCCCCGGCGGGGCGGATGATCCTCTGTTCCATCACAGCGTGTCCGGAATCATCCGGATGATCTCGCCGAAGGGCATCAGCTCCTCGTCGGCCTCCAGGGCCCGGTGATGGCGGAGAATGGTCTCCGCGGTGCGCCGCATGGCGGGCACCTGGCTGCGCATGAGCTGGTTGGCGTAGATCACGATGTTCACGCCCCGGCGGCGGAACTCCCCCTCCGTCACGGCGTGGAAGGACGTGGGCACCACCACCAGGGGCGTGTCCGGGTCCGTTTTGCGGAAGCGCTCCACAAACTCGAAGATCTCGTCCGGCTCCTTCCGCCGGGAGTGAATCATGACGCCGTCCGCCCCGGCCTGGACAAAGGCCGACGCCCGGGCCAGGGCGTCCTCCATGCCCCGCTCCAGGATCAGGCTCTCGATCCGGGCGATGATCATGAAGTCCGACGATTTCTGGGCCCGCTTTCCGGCGGCGATCTTGGCGCTGAAATTCTCGATGCTGTCCTGCACCTGGGCCGCCTCCGTGCCGAAGAGGGAGTTCTTTTTCAGGCCCTTCTTGTCCTCGATGATGACGGCGGAGACCCCCAGCTTCTCCAGGGAGCGGACGGTGTAAACAAAGTGCTCCGCCAGCCCGCCGGTGTCCCCGTCGAAGATGATGGGCTTTGTGGTGACCTCCGTCAGATCGTCGATGGTGCGGAAGCGGGAGGTCATGTCCACCAGCTCGATGTCCGGCTTTCCCTTGGTGGTGGAGTCGCAGAGGCTGGAGACCCACATGGCGTCAAAGGCGTGGGTCTTCCCCTCCTCGTGGACCACGGTGTTTTCCACAATCAGGCCGGAGAGGCCGTCGTGGGCCTCCATGGCGGTGACCAGACCCTTCAGCTCCAGGAGCCTCCGCAGACGGCCCCGGCGGCTGTCCGGAAGGGACAGCTCCGCCCGGGAGCGGCGCTCCAGCTCCCGGTACCGGGGGCTGTCGGAGTAGGGGAATTCCACCAGATGCCCGCCGTAGGAGCAGAGCACATCCAGGACCTCTTCCCGCAGGGGCTTCTGGAAGCCCTGGCGCCAGTCGTCCCCGTGGACGACGATGTCCGGCTTCACCTTCAGCAGCGTGGGCCTGTAGCTCAGCTCTGGCTGCTCCACCACCCGCTCCACGCCCTTGATATTGGCGAAGAGGGCCTTCCGCTCCTCAAAGGGCAGCAGGGGGAAGCGCCGGTAGGACGCCACCGCCGCGTCGGACAGGACGCCCACCGTCAGCCGGCCCAGCCCCGCCGCCCGGCGGAGGATGGCCATGTGCCCCCCGTGGAGCATGTCGGAGGAGAAGCACATGTAGACCGTCCGGTTCTCCACCTCCCGGAGCTTGGCGGACACCGCCGCCAGATCCTCCGGCTGGTCCACCTCTCCGCAGAGCATGTTCCGCACGTCCAGGGGGCGGAGGACACAGCGGTCCGACACCTCGTTCAGGGCCTTCTCCGCGTAGCAATTCCGGTCCCCGGCCTCGCAGAGGCGGACGATCCGGTCCAGCCAGACCAGCCAGTCCGCCTTTTTCAGATGGTACAGCGGCTGCGCCGCCGCGGCGCGGTCGAAGAACTCCACGCCCACCTTCTCCACCCGGTCCCCCCGGAGAACGGCCTTGAAATCCTTCTCCGGCAGGGGGGCGGTGGAGCTGACGGCGACACAGCTCTCCTCCGCCTCCAGGCAGCGGCGCAGGACCTCGCTCTCAAACACCAGGTCCCCGTGGAGCAGCAGCAGGTCGTCCTCCAGCTCCTCCCGGGCCAGGTAGATGGAATGGATGTAATTGGTGCTCTCATAGTCCGGGTTGCGAACGAACGTGTACCGCAAAGGCAGGTTCAGGCTCCCGCAGTACTCCTCCAGCAGCCCCGGAAAGGGCCCGGTGGTCACCACCGCCTCCTCCACCCCCGCGTCCGCCAGAAGGCGGAGCTGGCGGCTGAGGATGGTCTCCCCGGGGCTGAGCTCCGTCAGGCACTTGGGCTGGCGGTCCGTCAGCGGGGCCATGCGGGTGCCCCTGCCGGAATTCAGAATCAGCGCCTTCATGCCGTCTCCCTCCTCAGGGCCTCCTCCAGCCGGGAGACGATGGCCTCCGGCGTCTCCTGGCCGTTGTTCTCAATGATGAAGTCCGGCCGCTTCGGCTCGTCGAAGGGGATGTCCACCCCCACCACGTCCTTCCCGGCGGTGTAGAGGCCCTTCTGGTTCCGGCGGAGGAGGACCTCCCGGTCCACCTTGATGTAGATTTCCCGGTAGTTCTCGATGTTCTCCCGGTTCCACTCCCGCACGGCGGAGTACATGCAGATGCTGCACACCACCACGTCGATGCCCTGGTCCGACAGCATCTTCGCCACCCGGAAGGTCCGCCCCGCCCCCTTGCGGCGGGACTCCTCGGTGTAGCTGATGTCCTCGTTGTACACCAGACGGATGCTGTCCCCGTCCAGGAGGACCACGTTGTCCTCCCGGTCCTTCAGCCGGCGGTGAAACAGGCCGCCCAGGGTCGTCTTCCCCGCGCCGGAGAGGCCGGTGAAGAAATACACGGTTCCCTTTTTGTCCATAGCCCCCTCCTCAGTGGTACAGCGGCTGCTCCAGCAGCGCCGGGTCCAGCTTCAGCTTCGGCATCATCCGCAGGGGCTGGCCCTGGGGGTTGACGAAGCGGAGGCCCCGGAGGAGAATCTTGGCGTTCTCCCGGCGATTGGCCACGATTTTCTCGACATACCCCTCCACGATCCGCTCCGTCTCGAATTGAATGTACGCCTCCCGCTTCTCCTGCTCCTCCGGACTGATCTCCTTCGTCCCGTCCAGGTCCAGGTTCTCCACGCTGGTCACCGTCTCCCGGACCAGCTTCATCCAGGTCCTCCGGATAAAGCTGTTCACCGTGGTGAAATGGTCGATCAGGTCCATCAGCTTCTCCTGGTCCACCGGTGCGCCGTCGTAATACTGGAAATCGTATCCGTAGTACTCGTAGGCGTCCCGGAGGAAAAACTCCAGGAAATACCGCTCGCTGTCGTTGGCGTACTCATCGTACTTCTTGTAGATCGCCGCCGGGTCGAAGCCCCGGACGTTGCCGTCAAAGCTCTCCGGGTCCCGCTCCTCCCCGTTGGAGCAGTAGGTCAGGCTCTCCGTATACGGGATGTCCAGGAACGCCGCCAGGGCCGTGAAGGTGGCCCTGGGGTTCAGCTTCCCGTCCTCAAAGCGGACCAGGACGCTGTCCTTGTACAGCCGGTCCTGGCCGTTGAGCATGAAGCTCCGGTTCAGCACGCGGTTGAAGAGGCCGTCGTCAAACACCCGCTTCTTTCCGTCCTCGCTCTCCTCTTTGGCCTGCATGTCCATGAATTTCACCGCCGCGCCGTAGCTGGTGGTGAACCGGCGCATGGGGGTGAAGGTCTTGATATATTTGAACTCCTGCAAAATCGGGGAATTCCGCAGCGCCTCATAGTCGTCGGAAACCAGAATCGCCGCCTGCGTCTCCTCGTCGACCCGGAGATCATATTTCAGGTTTTCAAAGTGGGGCTGAAAGAAGAGCGCCGGGACGATCCGGGACCGTTCGTCCAGCAGGGGGTTCTTGTCTTTGTCCCGGAGGTACAGAGCCACCAGAATATCCTTGGCGGTACGGTTTTTCATCTCATGGAGCTGCTTTGCCAGACGGTAAGGCCAAACGCAGAATATATTCCGCAGGTCCCGCTGGTTTTTCACCTGATGCAGACTGTTCTCGACGCTCTCGGTGACCTCCTCCACGTTGGAAAACAGCAGGGAGGAGTAAAACAGCAGATTGGGGTGGCTGTCGAAGACCTCGTTGAAGAAGTCGCCGCCGTTGTGGGTGGACAGCTGGGTGTGCCAGATCATCTTCTTGATCTCCCGGATGCCCACCGCCTTCAGCGGATACTTGCTGTAGTCGATGCCGAAGCGCTCCTTGAAGTCAATGGGGTACTGGCTGATCTCCTCCTCCGCCAGGAAGACGGGCTTCTTCTCCCGCAGCAGCGGGCCCACGTTCAGGCACTGGAGATGGGCGCAGAAAACCGCCCAGCTGGTGTAGTGCAGGTAGACGTGGTTCTCCCTGCCCACGTATTCGCTCCTGCGGACATTGTCGCAGAGATATTCCAGCTCATATTGGGAATAAACGTCCTCCGCCAGAACAGGCTTCTCCAGGTCCTGGAAGAAGTTCCGGCTGACGACGGGATTTTCAAAATTGATATAGTCCCCGAACCGCTCCTCCGCCGGGAAGAAGGGGAGGTAGCCGTCGTCGTCATAGGGATAAAACCGGATGGGCAGGTCCTCGAAGGGGACGAAGTCCTCCCGGAAGCAGTAGGGGTATTTTTTCAGCAGGTCGCAGTTCCGCGCGTAGCGCTCCCGCAGGTCCGCCTCGTTGGGGGCGTAAAACGCCTCGGTCATGACGGCCAGGACATCCTCTCGGAAATGGCCCTGGTTGTAGAGATTCCGGAAGCAGGTGTAGGAGATTTTGTAATCCCCCTCGTGCTCCAGAATGTAAAGCGCCGCCTCCATGTCCAGGGCGGGGTCCTGCCCGCTGTTTTCATGGATAGCCAGGGTGTAGGCCCGGCAGGCGTCCTCCGCCTGCTCCAGCGCCGCCAGCTTTCTCGCGATGTCGATGGCTTTCATAAAACCGATTCCTTTCGTGTTTTCATGAACAGGAACAGGGGCGGGCTCGCGCCCGCCCCTGTTTGGCTTTGGGTATGATGGGATGGTTCTCAGCTGTGCGGCGAATTATCCCAGCAGCTGCAGCACGCCCTGAGGAACAGCGTTGGCCTGGGCCAGCATCGCCTGAGCGGACTGGATCAGGATGTTGTTCTTCGTGTAAGCCATCATCTCTTCGGCGACGTCGGTGTCGCGGATGGTGGACTCGGCGTCCTGGATGTTCTCCTGCATCACGGACAGGTTCTTCTGGGTGTGCTCCAGACGGTTCTGGAGGGCGCCCAGGTCGCCGCGGATGCCGGACACGTAGTTGATGGCGCTCTTGATGACGCTGATGGCCGCGCCGGCGCCCTCCTGGGTGCCGATGTCAATTCCATCGATTCCCATGGCCTTGGTGTGCATGTCGCCGATGGAGACCTGCATCTTGTTGAAGCTGTCGGAGGTGTCGCCGATCTGCAGGGTCAGGGCGCTGCCGGTCTTGGCGGTGCCGGAGGCGACCGTGTACTTGTTGGCGGCATAGGTGATGTTCAGGCCGGTCTTCTGGGACAGCTCCTTGGCGATGTGGTCGGCGCCGCTGGCGGCGGACAAGATCACATTGATGGACTTGTCGGTGATCGTCTTGACGGCGTCGTCGTTCTTGGCCACGATGAACCGCTGGCCGTTGATGGTGAACACCTTGTCCTCAATGTTGTTCTTGTCGCCGGAGGAGTACACCTTGATCGCGGTGTCCTTGAAGGTGATCACGGTGTCCTTGGGAGGCTGCGTGACAGTAGCCTTGGAGTTGGTCGCCGTGGCCACAACACCCTTCATGTTGGTGTTGATCTGGAGGGCGCCCACCTGGACGGCGTCGGTGCCGGGCACCTTGGCCTCAAAGATGACCTTGCCGCCCGCGGAGGTCTTGATGGAGAAGTCGTTGCTCAGGGCCTCCTTGACGCTGCCCTTGATGATGGTGGCCATCAGGGACGCGCCGATCTGTCCGGCGGTGGTCAGGACATACTTGGTGCCGCTGGCGGTGACGGCGGTCTTGGAGTCGGTTCCCTGGATGCTGATGGTCACGTTGGCGGACTTGCCGTTGGTCAGGCCGATGGAGACCTCCACCGTGTCGCCCCGGGTCATATTGGCGATAGTCGCGCCGACGGTGATCGTGTACTTGCCGGCCACGGGAGCGGCCTCGTCGGTGACCAGGCTGGTCTTGAAGTTGTTGATGGAGACGCTGCCGCCGTCGGTGGACATGGAGCCGTCCAGCAGGTTGATGCCGTTGAAGTTGGCGGAGTCGGCGATCCGGTTGATCTCGGTGCGGAGGGCGTTGACCTCTTTCTGGAGGTTCAGGCGGTCCACGGGATCGTCATAGGTGCCGTTGGCGGACTGGGTGGCCAGGTAGTCCATGCGGTTGAGCATGTCCTGGATCTCCTGCATGGCGCCCTCACCGGTCTTGATCAGGGAGATGCCGTCCTTGACGTTCTTCTGGGCGGCGTTCAATCCGGTGATCTGGGCACGCATCTTCTCGGAAATGGCAAGGCCCGCGGCGTCGTCACCGGCGCGGTTGATCTTGTAGCCGGAGCTCAGCTTTTCCAGGT
>ERZ779631.734-NODE-734-length-10939-cov-5.681000_pt1 | contig 10939 bp, 8 predicted proteins | sample MGYA00514193_ERZ779631 | MGnify/ENA primary metagenome ERZ779631 (study PRJEB29562, sample SAMEA4376710) | mouse gut metagenome | isolation source: Cecum | study: EMG produced TPA metagenomics assembly of the A DSS colitis mouse model was used to assess the...
CAATCTTAGCAACTTTGACGTTATCGTCCAAATTAATCATCTTCACGCCGGATGTAATTCTGCCAAGAGTCGAAATATCTTCCATACGAAGTTGTATGATAATTCCCTCAGTAGTGATCATCATAATTTCGTGATCGTCATTAACTGCTTTTACGCCGACAACATCGCCTGTCTTTTCTGTAATCTTATAACATTTAACACCTTTACCGCCACGTTTCTGTACAGTAAATTCTTCTAAATAAGTACGTTTACCCATACCGTTTTCTGATACAATCAGAAGAGAATCACCCTGATGATCAAGCTGCATACCGACTATTTCGTCACCATCGGACAGATTCATACCAATCACGCCCATAGAAGATCTTCCTGTAGGACGTACATCCGTCTCTTTAAAGCGAATACACATACCAAGCTTTGTAATCAGGAATATTTCCGTTTCCATAGAAGTCGTCTTTACTTCAATCAATTCGTCATCTTCACGAAGATTGATAGCAGCAAGTCCATTTTTCCTTACATTGCTGAATTCCATCACAGAAGTCTTCTTAACAATGCCTCTTTTTGTAACCATGAAAAGATTCTTATTCTCTTCATATGCTTTAATCGGAATCATAGCAGATATCTTTTCACCCGGATTAAGCTGCAGGATATTTACAATCGCAATTCCTCTGGAAGTACGGCTTGATTCCGGAATTTCATAAGCTTTCAAACGATACACACGACCCAAATTCGTAAAAAACATCAGATAATGATGGGTCGTAGTCATAAGAAGATCCTCAATATAATCTTCCTCTATCGTCTGCATTCCTTTGATTCCTTTACCACCACGGTTTTGAGCCTTGAAATTATCTACTGTCATACGTTTCACATAACCGAGACTGGTCATGGCAATAACAGTATTCTCTTTCGGAATCAAATCTTCCATGTTGATATCATAGACGTCAAATCCAATCTGACTTCTTCTGTCATCACCGTATTTTTCGGCTGTAATAAGCATTTCTTCTTTAATTACACCAAGAAGCAGCTTTTCATCAGCAAGAATCGCTTTTAATTCAGCAATTTTAGCCAATAATTCTCTATGCTCATTCTCCAGTTTCTCTCTTTCCAGACCTGTAAGAGCACGCAGACGCATATCAACAATCGCTTGAGACTGTGCATCAGAAAGTTCAAAACGTTCAATTAATCTTTCCTTTGCAATTTGAGTCGTCTGACTGCTTCTGATGATCTGAATTACTTCATCAATGTGATCTAAAGCAATCAACAATCCCTGCAAAATATGATCTCTTTCTTCTGCTTTATTTAAATCATATTTTGTTCTTCTCGTTACCACATCTTCCTGATGTTTCAAATAATGAATCAACATATCAAGAAGATTCATAACTTTCGGTTCGTTATTGACAAGAGCCAGCATAATCACACCGAAAGAATCTTGTAACTGTGTATGTTTATATAATTGATTCAAAATAACATTAGCATTTGCATCTTTACGAAGCTCTATGACAATTCTCATACCTTCACGGTTTGTCTCATCGCGAAGATCTGTAATTCCATCTATTTTCTTTAACTTGACTAAATCGGCAATCTTAAGAATCAAGTTTGCTTTGTTTACCATATAGGGAAGTTCTGTAACAATAATACGACTTTTACCATTTGGCATCGTCTCAATATCCGTCACTGCGCGAACTCTTACCTTACCCCGCCCGGTACGATAAGCTTCTTCCGCACCTCTTGTCCCTAAGATAATACCACCGGTAGGAAAATCCGGCGCTTTGACAATACTTAATATTTCTTCTATTTCTGTCTGTCTGTTTTCATTCACTCTGTTGTCTATGATCTTAACAACAGCATTCACTACTTCACGCAGATTATGAGGCGGAATATTAGTAGCCATTCCTACTGCAATACCAGAAGTACCATTAACAAGCAGATTAGGATATCGACTTGGAAGTACGGTAGGTTCCTTCTCCGTATCGTCAAAGTTCGGTACAAAATCTACGGTATCTTTATTGATATCTGCAAGAAGTTCCATAGAAATCTTACTCAGTCTCGCTTCTGTATAACGCATAGCGGCAGCGCCGTCTCCATCTACAGAACCAAAGTTACCGTGACCATCTACAAGCGGATAACGGGTTGACCATTCCTGCGCCATATTAACAAGCGCACCATAAATAGAACTGTCTCCATGAGGATGATATTTACCCATCGTATCACCGACGATACGCGCACTCTTTCTATGAGGCTTATCCGGACCATTATTCAACTCAATCATGGAATACAGAACTCTACGCTGTACAGGTTTCAAACCGTCTCTTACATCAGGAAGCGCACGAGCGGCAATAACACTCATGGCATAATCAATGTAAGAATCTTCCATCTTTTTCTTAAGGTCAACTTCCTCAATTTTATCAAAAATTTGATCGTCCATTCCGTAACCATGTACCTTTCTTAGATGTCGAGGTTTTTAACGAATTTCGCATTTTCTTCTATAAAAATCCGACGTGGTTCAACTTTATCGCCCATTAATGTATTAAAAGTAAGATCTACTTCCGACTCCTCTTCTTCGTTAATATTTACCCTTAAAAGAATACGTCTTTCAGGATCCATAGTCGTCTCCCACAACTGGTCGGCATCCATCTCACCTAACCCTTTATAACGTTGAATCTTATTATTCTGATCACGTCCTACTTCTGCGAGAATTTTGTCCAGTTCCTCGTCGCTGTATGCATACCATACCTGTCTGTTTTTTTCTAACTTATACAGAGGAGGCTTAGCCAGATATACATGTCCCTGCTTAATCAGTTCAGGCATAAATCGATAAATAAAAGTGAGCATTAATGTAGCAATATGTGCTCCATCCACATCGGCATCCGTCATAATAATAATTTTATCATATCTTAATTTACTGATATCAAAATCATCATGAATACCTGTTCCAAATGCCGTAATCATAGCTTTAATTTCAGCATTGGCATATATTTTATCAAGTCTTGCCTTTTCAACATTTAATATTTTACCACGAAGTGGAAGAATAGCTTGTGTAGCACGACTTCTGGCAGTTTTAGCGGAACCTCCCGCAGAATCGCCCTCTACAATATAAATCTCACAATTCTTAGGATCTTTATCCGAACAATCAGCTAATTTACCCGGCAAAGCACTTCCTTCAAGCGCCGTCTTACGACGTGTTAAATCTCTCGCTTTTCTGGCTGCTTCTCTGGCACGCTGTGCCAATATTGATTTTTCACAAATTGTTTTAGCCACCGTAGGATTCTGTTCCAAGAAATAAGTAAGCTGCTCGCTCACTACATTATCAACGGCACCTCTTGCCTCGGAATTGCCAAGTTTCTGCTTTGTCTGACCTTCAAACTGAGGATCTTCAATCTTAACACTGATTATAGCTGTAAGACCTTCTCTTATATCCTCACCGGAAAGATTTGCTTCGTTATCTTTTAACAGTTTATTATTACGTGCATAATCGTTAAATGTTTTCGTCAATGCGTTTCTAAAACCTACTAAATGAGTGCCTCCTTCAGGAGTATTAATATTATTTACAAAAGTATATACACTCTCGTTATAAGAATCATTATGCTGTAATGCCACTTCTACATAAACACCATTTTTAGTGCCTTCAAAATACATAACATCGTTATAAAGAGATTCTTTACTCTTATTCAGATATGTAACGAACTCTTTAATACCGCCTTCATAATGAAATTCTTTCTTCTGTTCTTTGCCTTCTCTTGCATCAATAAGAACTATTTTCAATCCTTTTGTAAGAAAAGCAGTTTCTCTGAGTCGAGTCTTTAATGTATCATAATCATAAACCGTATCCTCAAATATTGTAGCATCCGGTTTAAAATGTACTTTTGTACCTGTTTTATCCTGTTCACAATCACCCACAACTTTGAGAGGATAACATACATGTCCTCTTTCATAACGTTGTTTATATATCTTACTATCAGAGCATATTTCTACTTCAAGCCAATCAGAAAGTGCATTTACGACAGAAGCTCCTACTCCATGTAATCCACCTGACACTTTATATCCACCACCGCCGAATTTGCCACCGGCATGAAGAATTGTAAATACAACTTCCACAGCAGGAATACCGGCTTTATGATTGATTCCTACAGGGATACCTCTTCCGTTATCTTCTACGGTAACAGAATTATCTTCATTAATAGTTACATAAATTGTATCACATATACCTGCAAGCGCTTCATCTACAGAATTATCAACAATCTCGTATACAAGATGATGAAGACCTCTCAGAGAAGTACTTCCTATATACATTCCCGGTCTCTTTCTTACAGCTTCAAGACCTTCGAGAATCTGTATTTGATCTGCGCCATATTCATTAGCCATTTGTTCACCATGCCCTTCTTTGATGCAACAGTCTACATGCTGCAATCAGTAAACCCTATATTTTTATTTACTATTTTACCATTTTCTATATGAAAAACTTTGTCGATTTCAAATCTGTTATTCACAAATTCGTCTAAACCTGTACATGTGATAATCGTTTGAATATCACCGATTGTACTGAGCAGATAATTTTGTCTATTACTGTCAAGTTCAGACAATACATCATCCAAAAGAAGTACCGGATTTTCCTTTGTTATTTTTTTAACCATTTCTATTTCCGACAATTTAAGAGATAATGCTGCCGTTCTCTGCTGACCCTGCGATCCGAATTTACGAATATCAATATTTCCTACCTTAAAACAAAAATCATCTCTGTGAGGACCTGTCGAAGTCTGCTTTAATTTAATATCCTTTTCCTGATTCATGTTAAGAATATTATTGTAATCTTCTATCATGACATCAGGTTCATAACAAATAATAAGATCCTCTTTACCGCCCGACAATTTCCTATGTATTTCAAATATAATTTCATTTAATTGCTCTACAAATAATTTCCTTCTTTCTATAATCTTGCTTCCGAAAGAAATAAGTTGAGAATCCCATATATTCAAAGTATCTCTGAGAGAAGGATTAAAATACATATCTTTGAGAAGTTTGTTGCGTTGATTTACGATTTTGTTATAGTGATTAAGATTATAGAGATAAAATTGATCTAATTGACACAACTCCATATCTACAAATCTTCTTCTCTCCGCAGGACCGTTTTTAATAATACTTAAATCTTCCGGAGAAAAGAAAACTACGTTCAATAAACCGATTAATTCTGCCGCCTTTTTAATTTTCTGCCCATCTATTGCTATTCCTTTGGACTTATTCTTGCGTAAATGCATATCAACTCTCGTTTCTATACCGTCTTTTTCAAGATAAGTTCTTATATGAGCTTCTTCTTTATCAAAATTAACAATATCCCTGTCCTTACTTCCTTTATGAGATTTCGTAATAGCAGACAAATAAATGGCTTCCAGAATATTAGTCTTACCCTGTGCATTATCGCCATACAAAATATTTGTCCCTTCACTGAATTCAATATGTAAGGAATCGTAATTTCTGAAATCTGCTAATTCTAATGATTTTATAATCATCAGTTTTCTACCCTAACTTGTTGTCCATCAAACTCTATTATATCACCAGCATGGATTTTTTTGCCGCGCTGTACTTCCACTTCGCCGTTTACTTTAACAAATCCTTCCTGTATTTCTATCTTGGCGTCCACACCGGAATCTACTAATCCGGCTAATTTCAATGCCTGTCCGAGTTTGATATATTCGTCTTTTATTTTAATTGTTTCCATATTTTGCTTCTTTATACTTCATGATTCTTCATGAAAATGCAATCAACTTATTTAATATATCTACATTCTATAAAATTTAAACATTACAAATTTTAAATATTAATTAACCGTCGTAAAATTGACCGGAAGAATAACATAGATATATGTTTCTTCAGCATTTCTTATAAAACAAGGCGCTTTCGGATTTACCATATAAAGATCTACCTCTTCATCCTCAATGACACGCAAAGAATCAATCAAGAACTTAGGATTAAATCCTATCATAAGATCCTTTCCTTCTTTGTTGATATCTATTTCTTCATCCATACTTCCAACAGTGGAATTCATTTTGAGTTCCATTGCCGTATCAGATATACTGATAATAATAGGTTTCTTATCTCCTTCTTTTACGAGAAGTGTAGCTCTGTCTATACAATTCAATAATTCTTTTTTATTTATCTTTACTTTTGTCTCATAATCACTCGAAAGCATCTGGTCAATCTTGAAATATTCTCCTTCTATCAATCTTGACACAACAATTGTTCTGTTAAATTCAAACAAAATATGTTTATTTGTAAAATAAATATTTACATCTTTGTCCATATCTCCTGAAAGAATTTTACTGATTTCATTTAATGTTTTACCCGGAACTACTACTTTTTTATCTTCATAAGAATTTTTCAATCTGATTTTTCTGATTGATATTCTATGACCATCAAGAGAAACTATTTTTAAAGTATTATTATTAATTTCAAACAGCTCTCCAGTCATTAATTTATTATTATCATTATCAGATATAGAAAAGATTGTCTGCCTGATTACTTCTTTCAAGGTAAACTGAGATACTATAACGCTGTCATTTCTTTCAATTTCCGGAAGAAATGAAAAATCTTCTCCTGATTTACCTATAATATTAAATTTAGCTTTTTCACAAGTAATCGTTGTCTTATAAGAATCTGATGTTTCTATTGTAATATCATTGTCAGGAAGCTTTCTTACAATTTCTAAAAATATTTTTGCGTCCAGAGCAATGATTCCCTTATCTATGATTTCCCCATCAATCGTAGTTTCTATTCCTAATTCCATATCATTAGCCGTAAGTTTAATTTCACCGCTTCTCGTATCTACGAGAATGCATTCCAGAATAGACATAGTAGTCTTACTTGGAACAGCTTTCGAAACAATTTGAACACCATTTAACAAATTAGATTTTGTACATACAATTTTCATTTGTGTATATTTTCCTTTCTTACATATGAACAATGATTGAAGCTGCCGTAAATCTATTTATTTATAAATTATTTAGTATTATTAGTAATAATAGATGTTGATATGTGTATAACCCTATCTATTATACTATTTTTCAATAAAAAATAAAACGAGTAGCATGTTAAAAACTTCGTATAACTTCATAATAATTTGTAAGTTATTAACATTGCATTTTTTTATAGTAACTCTTCTGTAAATGAAAAAATATATTATCAACGCTGCTTACACAGGATCTGTGCACAAAAATGTTGATTATTTTATTTAGAAGAAATTGATACTATGAAGGATTTATTTTTTTCTTAATGATATCAATTTTATTTCTGAGTTCTTCGTTTGTTTCTAACTCTGTTGTTATTTTATTAATTCCGTGTATAACAGTGGTATGGTCTTTTTTACCCAGTAGTTTAGCTGTTGCGGCAAGAGAAGTTTCAGTCAATGTTCTGCACAGATACATTACTACTTGTCTTGGTTGAACAAATTCTGAGTTTCTCTTTTTAGATGTAATGTCATCCGGATTCACTCCAAAATGTTCAGCTACCACCTCAATGATCAGAGAAGGAGTAATTTCTTTCGGCTGATTCGGATATATAACATCTTTTAATGCTTCCTCCGCATATTCTAAGTTAATTTCTACATTATTTAATTTAGAGAAGGCAATAATTTTATTGAAGGCTCCCTCTAATTCTCTGATATTTGATTTAATATTATTTGCTATATATTTGAATACTTCGTCGTCAATATTTTTTTTGTGATAAATTTCTGCATTTTTCTTTAAAATAGCCATTCTTGTCTCATAATCAGGAGGCTGTATATCAGCAATGAGTCCCCATTCAAATCTTGACCGGAATCTTTCTTCTAAAGTATCCATTTCTTTAGGAGGTTTATCAGAAGAAAGAATAATCTGTTTTCCGACAGAATGAAGCGTATTAAAGGTATGGAAAAATTCTTCCTGCGTACTTTCTTTACCTATAATAAACTGAATATCATCTATTAGAAGTACATCTACGGTTCTGTACTTTTCTCTGAGCATATTCATTTTTGTTGCGTCGCCGCTTCTTATACAGTCAATTACTTCATTTGTAAAAACTTCAGATGTTACATACAGGATTTTCATGTTAGGATTTTCTTCTAATATAAAGTGTCCTATAGAATGCATTAAATGAGTTTTGCCAAGACCTGCTCCTCCATATATATAAAGAGGATTATAAACTTTTCCCGGAGACTCTGCCACGGCAAGGGAAGCGGAGTGTGCGAATTTATTGTTGCTGCCTACTACGAAAGTATCAAATTTATATTTTGGATTCAGATTTGAATTTTCGTAATTAATATTGTATTTTGGGTTCGATAAATAAGCCCCTCTTCCGGCAGCTTCATTTTCAATATCTTTTTCTAATACAAATGCAACATCGTAAGTATGATCAAACATCTCAGATATAGTGACTTGAAAATAACTTCTGTATTTGGAAGAAATATAATTCAAGGCATGAGCTTGATCAGACGGGATAACAATTATAACAACATTATCTTTCACTTGATGAAAAGTGAGAGGAATAATCCAAGTGGAGTAAGAAATATCAGAAAGTTCATATTCTTTTCTTAATGTTTCTTTGATTAGATCCCAATTTTCTTTGATAATGTCCATTTTTTAACCCCATTTGCTAATTAACTATAACATCGAAATTACCCTACAATATATAATAATACAAATATTCTAAAATATCAAACGATAAGTTTTCCACATGATTTCACACTAATTATAAACAAGTTTACATATTCTTATGATACATTTAAATATGATGTGTATAACTTGTACAATTATAATGAACAACTTCCAATGGCTGATTTAAAATAAAAAAATGAGTTATTAGCATTGAAATAACAGGTTATCCACATTTTATAAACATTATGTGGATAGATTTATGTAAAGTGGACAAGAAAAATCATGTACAATATCTGGTATGTGATTTCAGCATATGATAACAAAATATAGATTTGTAAAAAAAGATATTTTTTTATTTTGTTTTATATTTTTTTAATTATAGAAAAATAGCGTATTTACTTGACGTTTTCGTATTAATTATATATAATCAACATGTTGTTTTTCCAATTAATGTTTAAAATGTCTGCCTTATATAAATATTAAGGTCTGTAAAAAGGAGGTGCATCGGTATGAAAATGACTTATCAGCCCAAAAAGAGACAGAGATCCAAAGTACACGGATTTAGAAAGAGAATGAGTACTCCGGGCGGAAGAAAAGTAATCGCAGCAAGACGTGCAAAAGGAAGAAAGAAATTATCAGCATAGGGCGCAGGTATGTGCCCTTTTTTTCTCCGTATAAAAAAGTAAATTTGCGAAGCAAATTTACTTTACGAGATTTACTTCGTAAACTCGGAAATATGTAAGGGGAAAGGTAAGGTCGAAAATGATTTTTTCAGAATCCTTGAAAAAAAATCAAGATTTCCAGAATGTTTACAGAAAAGGTAAAAGTTACGCTAACAAATATTTGGTAATGTATGTATTGGAGAACAACACTGAAAAAAACAGACTGGGAATATCAGCCAGTAAGAAAGTAGGAAACAGTGTCGTAAGACATAGGTTTGCCAGACTGGTGAGAGAAAGTTACCGGCTACATGAAAATATATTTAATAGTGGTTTAGATATAGTAGTCGTTGCAAGAAAAAGTGCGGCTTCGGTCGGATATGTAGAAATCGAAAGCGCGTTATTACATCTTTCAAAACTTCATCATATCATTAAAATATATTTTTATGATGAAGAATAATTTGCTACGCAGATTGATTAGAAATTGATATGAAAAAATTATTTATTTATCTTATTAAATTCTATAGAAAATATATCTCTCCGATGAAGAGTACAAAATGTCCTTATTTTCCTACTTGTTCAGAGTATGGTTTGGAAGCGGTCGAGAAATACGGCGCTTTGAAAGGAGGACTTATGGCATTTTGGAGGATATGCAGATGTAATCCTTTTTCAAAAGGTGGTTATGATCCTGTTCCTTAGAGGAGCAGAGAAAAATTAAGGAGGTAATCCGTTAGTGTTAGGTGTTTTATTGACAAAAGATACCGGAAAAATACTTGGTCCCATTGTAAAACTTCTGGGATATATTATGGAAGGTATTTTTTATGTGTTGGATAAGATAGGCATTCCTAATATCGGGCTTGCCATTATACTATTCACGATTGTTATGTATCTTCTTATGATGCCTCTTACAATTAAGCAGCAGAAATTTTCAAAATTGTCTGCAAAGATGAATCCCGAACTTCAGGCAGTTCAGGCTAAATATAAGAATAGAAAAGATAACGATTCTATGATGGCAATGAATATGGAGACGAAAGCTATTTATGCAAAATATGGCGTTTCTCCTACAGGAAGTTGTCTTCAATTATTAATTCAGATGCCTATTCTTCTTGCATTATACCGTGTTATATATAATATGCCGGCTTATGTAGGAAAGATTAAGGAAGCATTTTTTCCTTTGGTAGACAATCTGATTGCTCAGGCTGGAAGTTCTGAATTACTCCAATCATTTTCTCAGGCCGGAATGTATGCTAAACAGTTTGAAAATGAGTCCTTTACAGGCGGTGTGACAAGTTACGTTCAGAATACTTTTATTGATGTATTGAATAAAGCATCTTCTGCAGAGTGGCTTAGTATTGCAGATAAATTTCCTTCTTTGTCAGTAGATGTAGATCAGACGCTTGGTTTATTAAACAGGTATAATAATTTCTTAGGTTTAAATATTGCAAATTCACCTTCTTTTACCGTAAAAGAAGCGATGTCTTCAGGTTCTTATTTAATGGTTGCAGCAGCGCTTGCGATTCCGATTTTGTCTGCTGTGACACAGTGGATCAATGTTAAATTGATGCCGCAGCAGAATACACAACAGGATAATAAGAATGCGAATGACCAGCAGGCAGCAATGATGCAGTCAATGAAAACCATGAATATGATGATGCCTATTAT
>ERZ779631.735-NODE-735-length-10929-cov-7.683833_pt1 | contig 10929 bp, 10 predicted proteins | sample MGYA00514193_ERZ779631 | MGnify/ENA primary metagenome ERZ779631 (study PRJEB29562, sample SAMEA4376710) | mouse gut metagenome | isolation source: Cecum | study: EMG produced TPA metagenomics assembly of the A DSS colitis mouse model was used to assess the...
TTCTGTTGTCAATTTTCGGTTGGAATCTCATTCATTGAGATTCCGAGAAGTTATATTCCTTCAACATATACAATACCAAATCGTCATCATTACAGCACGCCGCATACGGCTCGCACACCTTATCGCCATACCACACGCCGCTGCCATCGGGAATGTACCCCCGTTTCACGTACATTCTCTGGGCACTGCCGTAGCCGCTGTGTAATCCCACGCCCAGATACACTTTATCGCTGTATTCCCCGGCAATCTGCTCCGCCACATCCATAAGCCTGCTGCCAATCCCATGGCGGCGATACTTCTCCAAAACACCGAAATCCACGATTTCCGGATATCCCTTATTTGCATATGCGCCCCACTTAGATTCGGGATATACATTGATATATCCGGCGACATTCCCTTGATACTCCGCTGCCAGAACAACCGCACCTTTCTCCTGCCTGTCCCGCAGACGCATCACATATTTCTCAATGGTTGCGTCCCAGCCCTGCGCAATCTCCTCCTGTGTGATGATTACCGCATCCTCCCGCCGCATATCCCGGATGGTAATCTCTTTGTCTGTGTAATATATTTTGTTATGCCGTTCTGTCATCCTGCATTCCTCCTCGACTTCAACTGTTATTTCATACTATTGCTTTCTGCTTTTCCAGCTTGGTTCCTTGACATACCGCATCACATCGTCATAAATTGCAAGTTGTCATACAATCGCACAGAACTTATTATATAGCCATTTCGCTACACCATCAGAATCATTGCTTTCTATAATTCCGGTAGCTATTGCTTTTAATTCGTCTACCGCATTCTCCACAGCATATGATTCATCTGCTATTTCAAACATTTCAATATCATTTTTGCCGTCGCCAAATGCGACAATGTAATCAATACCCAAACTCTCTTTTAATTGTAAAATTGCCTTTGCCTTTGAAACACTTTTGGGTACAATTTCTAACCATTGTTCCCTACTATAGATTTCTTTCTGAAAAATACAATGATATTTTTCTTTGAATTGAATGTACAGTGGTTCCAATTTTTCGTATACATCAATACAAACGAAATAGAAAACATCTCCGAATCCCAACGCACTTTCAAATTCAACAGGTGTCTCTCTTACATCCCCCTTACGAGTCAATAAGAATTCAGTTGTAGCACTATTGCATTTATTTACAAGATAAGAAAATTTTTCTTTGCCTGATATATAGGCGTAAACAATAGGATAAATGCCCCGACGCAGTAATTCATTTAAAATTTCTTCTTTTTCATTTTGGCAAAATGCATTTTGTGCAATAATATCAAAAGTATCATTTTGCAAAATGACAGCGCCATTGTATGTAATGATAGGTATTTTGGCATTCAGTCCTTTTGTTGCTTTTGTAGCTGTTAGATATGACCTTGCCGTAGCATAAGAAAAAAGCACCCCCTCTGACGTTAATTGATTAACCACTTGATTAGTATACTCAGAAGTTTTGGCATCACTTCGCAACAATGTTCCATCTAAGTCTGACACATACAGAGTTTTCATAAATTCCTCCCAGCATAATTCCTTCAACATATACAATACCAAATCGTCATCATTACAGCACGCCGCATATCCCGGATGGTAATCTCTTTGTCTGTGTAATATATTTTGTTATGCCATTCTGTCATCCTGCATTCCTCCTCGACTTTCAATCTACCCTGCTCATTTATAGCGCGCAATTTTCATCTCTTTATCTGTCATGATTTTCTCCATTTCTGCGCTGCTTTTTGCGCATAAACGAGTTTGTGACAAGCATCGCGCAGACACAAATCTCGCGATTGAAAATTTTAATTTTCAATCTTTCCCCTCCGACAATATCCTTTGCCCCATGAAAAACGGCTAAATCCTGTAATGTGGATTCAATACCCGTGTTCTTGCAATCAAAATACCCCACCTGATACCTACACCTATCTCAATAACCGACATAACAATATACGGCAATTCATTTCCCATATTGTCAGCCGGATTAATAGCAAAAATATGAAGCAACAAATTCCATGCAAAATGATATACCATTGCGGACAGCAGTTGATTGTCCGTTACATGAAGCAGGTAATCATAAATGTAGCTCTCCGCAATACACCCGACGGCAAACCATACCATCGGCGCCTGCATTCTGCCGGACAAAAAATAGTGATAATGCCATAGACACCAGATAACACCTATGATAAACGGCCTCAGACATAATCTTTTCAACCTTTTGCCCAGAAACTGATGTAAATATCCACGCCAGCCAAACTCTTCCGCGACCAGTGCCCACATAATAACAATCAATTGTGATAGTGGAATTGTATTGACTGAAAAAGGTTCTTTCAACAGAAAGCAGGAAATGCCCTTTGTCAAAAACATGGTTAAAAACACGATACCAAAAGGAAGGATAAGCGCTTTTATTATTCCCGAACGTTTGAAACTGCCTCGCAGGAAAGAAGCCGTCTCTCCCTCGCTTATGACAACCACCATTGCCGCAATGGACGGAGCCGCCGCCTCAATACCATATAATACAAACTGCGCGGTATTGTTTTCCGTCAAACCATGTAAATAAAGTGCTCCTAACGGAAGAAAAAACGCAATGCCCATAAACAACAGCAGCCTTTTATCTAAAATATCTTTCATCCCATGTCTCCCTAAATGAATTGATAACCCTCTCAAATCCATTTACCATCTGGATTTCATCAAAAAACATATTATAAGCCACGTTCAACGGTGATCTGACTTCCTTCTTTTGTCTTTTTGACCTTGATCTGCTGTGGAATATTCTCCATAAGCTCCTCTCTATGGCTGATAATTCCCACAAGCTTGCCTCTTCCGGTCAAGTTTATCAAAATTTCCATCGCACTATCTATCGATTTGCGGTCTAACGTTCCAAAGCCTTCATCCACAAAGAGCGCATCCATCTGCACGCCGCCGAGATTAGACGACACGGTATCCGATAGTCCCAAGGCAAGGCTCAGCGAAGCCTTAAAGCTTTCACCACCAGAAAGATTTCCCACCGGTCGTCTGTGTCCCGTATAATTATCTAGCACTTCAAGGTCAAGGAAATTATTACTTTTCTTACCGAGAGAATCCTCCTGACGATACAGTTCATATTGTCCGGCGCTCATCGGCCGCAGCCGCCTGTTTGCGGCAGCGATAATCCCGTCAAATCCCGCAGCCTGTATGTATTGCTCCAGTGTAATCTTTCCGTTTCCGGTTGTACCTTTGACCAGATTATAAAGCCGTTGACAGATTGCACTCTCTTTACGCGCTTTTTCTAATTCTTCTTTTCTGTCAAGAATGCTCTTCTGTTTCTCTTCATTCGTATGGATTCTGTTTTCGCTATTGTTACAGTTCTTTCTGATCAAATCTATATTTACACTCTGCCCATCGCATACGGCCTTTAATCCTTCAATGTCTACCACCTTTTTTCCTTTTGCCTCGGACACAGCATCCGCAAGCTGTTTTTCATTCGTCACAACGGTCTGATGATATTCATTGATCACCTTGTCCGACAAAGCAATATCGCTTTCATCCACAACATATACCAGCATTTCCTCTACAGCGGAGAATCCATTTGCACGGACTTCCTGATCCAGCTTCTTCTTTAAATCTTCCGTGTCCTTTTCCTGCTGTTTCAGACTGCCATTCAATGTCGTTAGCTCTGACATGGCAGCGGTAACATTCTTATCCGCTTTTATCTTTTCCTCCTCTGCTTTCGAAATATCATTTAGTATCTCGTTCTTCCTTGTTTCTGCCCGTTTTCTCTGTCTTTTCGCAGTTTCCCAATCAGGAAAACTCAAATTCTCATACGTCTTTAATACGGCTATTGTTTCCGCCAGATCCTGTTTCGTTTTCTGCCTGTTTTCCCTGAGTTCTTCTCTTTTCGAATTAAGCTTCTCCGTTTCGTCTCCCCGTGCAGCTTCGAGATCCTTCTCAGCCTTGTCAAGTGTTCTGCAATCTTCATCAAGGGAAATGCATTTTCTATTGTTTTCCTCTGACATTACCCCCGCCTGCATTTTTGCTTCCTTTACTGCCCCAAGCAGTTCCTCAAGAGACGCTTCCTTCCTATCCATCTTAAGAAACGGGCTTTCCATACAATCCAATATCGATATCCTAAGCCGCCCCTCGAACTCTTCTAATGATGTCTTTGCTTTTTCTGCTTCCGTATTTGTATTGTTCTTTTCCTCTTGCTGCACAGACTCTTGTTCCTGAAGTCTTTTGAAATCATCTTCTGTAATCGAAGCCTCTTTCAGCTTAGCCGGCTCCGGATGATGCACGGAACCACATACTGGACATTTCTCTCCTTCTACAAGCTTTGCTGCTAAAATACCTGCTCTGCTGTCTTCCAGAATACGTTCAGCCTCTTCCCTCCTGCCACTCACCTCTTCATATTTACTGCGCGCATCTATAAATGCCTGCTGTTTTGCAGAAAGTTCTTTTTTTCTTTTTTCCCTTTCCGGAATCTGATGGTCTATGATTACATTTAAATCCGCCAAAAGTTCCTTTATCTTATCATTCTCGTTTTTTGCCTCTATCCGCTTGGCCGGTTGATCTTTTAATTCCTTGACCGTCTTATGAAGGGCTTTTATCTTCTCCTCAAGAGACTTCTCACACTCTTTTATATCCGCCTCTTCAATGCGGATCTTTTGATCCTGCTCTTCAAGTTCTTTCCGTTTCCCTTCGAGTTCTTCTTTCTGCTGGTATTTCTGTTCTTCGTCGGCAATCCTGCTTATCGTCTGTTTTAATATGTCAGCCTCCGGTTCCAGTTTTCTAGCAGCATTAAGCGCATCTTCAGCCTGCTTTGCAGCCGCCTTCGCCGTTTCCAGATTGGACTTTGTTGTTTGAATCTTTTTTCGGGTTAAAGATACCTCATCGCATTTTATCGTCCACGCAGTATAAGCCGGATTCACATTCCGCGTGGCTTTCTTTTGTTTATCCACAAGCAGGATTATTTCATCAATTTCCGCCTTTCTTTCTTCAAGCTCCCCTTTTTCTTTTGCAAGTTTATCCCTTTTCTCGATGAAGCTGTTATTGGTTTTAGCAAGCGCAAGCTTCTCTTTGTTCTTCTCAAGTTCCGCTTCAGCCTTTACCAAATCAGCTTTCATGCACTCTAATTTCCTTCTGTCTGACATGATTAGCTGCTCTATCAGGCTTAAGATTTCTTCCAAATTCCATGCACTTCCGGATCGTCCGGCCCTGCCCTTAAGTTCCTCCAATTCATTAAAGAGCTCATCGTCCTCATTTGCCGACACATCCTGAAAATGCTGAATAATACTGTTTTCAGCATTGCCTTTGTTCTTGTAGCTTGCGTCCATTCGGTCTTTCAACTTGTACTCTATATTTTTATAGCCGTTCGTCAAAAAAATAGTGCGCAATATCTCTGTTCTCTGATCCGTTTTGGCATTCAATAAATCCCAAAATTCCCCTTGCGCTATCATCACAATTTGTTTAAACTGCTTCTCATCAATGTGCAGCAGTTCCTTTACAGCATTATTAACCTGAGTCAGGCCCTCTATCGGCGCCTGCCCCTCCTCGTAAAGAACCGCCTTTTCCTTCTCTAATATCACACCGGAGCCGCGTTGTTTCTTCCTTTCATAAGACGGTTGTCTCCAGACATGAAATTCACGCCCCTGATGTGAAAAATAAAAATCCACATAGCTCTGGGCGGAGTCCGCGGCATATTCGCTTCTTAAATTTTTCGTATCTCTGTATGTTCCGCTGGTCGTTCCATATAATGCAAAACAGATGGCGTCAAATATCGTAGTTTTCCCCGCGCCGGTGTCCCCGGATATCAAAAACAATCCCTTTTCTTCAAAGGCGTCAAACTTTATCTCCGGAAGTTTTCCTGCATAGGGACCGATCGCACTTATAATCAATTTACTCGGCTTCATTTATAACACCTGCCTCTCGTGCCGCTGTCCTCATTACATCCATTTCTTCTTCTGTAATCTCACAACCGTACATCAGCCTGTAAAAATCTCCAATCAGCTCCGGAAATGATTTGTTCTCGGCAATCCTGCTGATATCTACATGTTCAATCGCTCTTGTATGTGAATTGTCATAGTCAATTCGAACTGTATTCGGATATACCTGTTGGAAGATTCCCATTGCATCGTTGATGATATCCTCATCTGTCAGCGTGGCATAAATAAAATCCTCCGGTGCTTTTACATTCTTTTTATCCAGCAGTTCCATCAACGTCCCCTTCATATGCCTTACATCTCTCATAGGCTTTAAGGGAACAAGTTCTATCTTAACCCCTTCCCCCACTGATACCGTAATCAGAGGAACCGACTTCTCATTATTCGCTTCGCTAAGAGAATATTTAAGAGGAGAACCTGCATACCGAACCTCATCTCTTCCGACTCTCTGAGGAGAATGAATATGGCCTAGTGCAACATAATCAAAATCCTCAAAGCAATCATATCCGATTTTTTCAACCATACCCACACTCTGCGTTCCAGCGCCCTCAGAGCCTGCAAGTGCAGGATCCTCTCCTCTTCCTGAAACAAACTGATGCGCCACCAAAATATTTTTATTGTTCTTATTTATAGATGTATTTCTTATAATAGTTCGAACGGCATCATCGTAGCTCTCTATATCCTCATCTGCAAAATAGTGTCTTATCTGAGAAGCTTTTACAAACGGAAGCATATATATATCAATCTCCGTATCCCCATCGGCAAAACTCTCTTTATGAAGTGTTCCGTCAAAGACAGCCGATATGAATATCTGATTAGATGCAAACAGAGTACTCCCGTAGTTCAAACGATCATCCGAATCATGGTTTCCGCTTACCATAAATACTTTTATTCCTTTATCTGCCAGTTTGCTTAGGAAATAATCCAAAAGTCTAGTAGACGCCTCGCTTGGTACTGATTTATCATACACATCCCCGGCAATAAACACGCCGTCTACAGATTCTTTATCTGCGATATCAAGAATCTGATCAAGGATATACCTCTGATCCCCAATCAAGTCAAAATCATTCAATGTCTTTCCTAAATGTAAATCTCCTAAATGCAGAAATTTCATGTTCTTCCTTTCTGTTGAAAAAACTATAGGCAACTTATACGTCTGAAAAAGCAGCACCGATTACCAGTACTGCTTTAAAATAGAATTCATATACATAAATTTTCGTTTCAATTTACGTCCTATATAATCCATCCATTTATCTCATTTCATAAAATTAGGATAAAATAAAGTACACTTTATTTTATCCTAATTTACTTAACTCTGTCAATTGACTATACGGCTATCTTTATTACCTAAACCTTCATAAATACAAATTAATCATCAACAGCTATAATCTCAACACTCCCCACATGTTCTTTGGCGTAAAACAGTACCTTGTATGTTCCCTTTTGATCAAGTTCAACCGTATAGGCTCCGTCAGGATTCGCCTCATCGAAATAAATGGTCTGTCCTACATCTCCTAAAATTCCCATTCTAACAATTTTCAACCTGAGCTTACCCCCTGCTGTCGCACAAGAAACCGACAAAGTCACCGGCGCGTCAATCTGAAACCTTGTACTCATCGGATTCGCGTAAACGCCATTGCCACAATATCTGATACTTTTACTTTCGGACCAATTATTTTCTATTATCTCATCCAGCCCGGCATCCTCTATCGTTTCTTCCGGCATTTCAATTTCCTCCTGTATAGTCGGGCTCTCTGACTCTTCTATATCCTCCAAATCTTCCATATCCTCTAAATCTTCGATGCTGTCATGTTCCATAATCCCGGTAAACGTCATGCCTTCTGTCGCCTCTATTTTAATGATAAATTCACACACAGCGCTTTCTTCGTCACCGATAAACGCAATGCTTCCCTCACCTTCCGCCACATTCAGCTGCACATCAATATCCTTATTTACGCCTTCCGCAATCAGCGTCTGCGTGCCATCCGGCGCCATATAGATTAACTGCAGATTTCCTCTCGTACTCTCCATGAAGCCGATAATGTCCACACTGCCGCCTCCCTCCGATACTGACATATCGGCAATGACCGTATGATCGTCACCTGCCGCTTGATATAGTGTTCCCCGGACCTTACAAGTCGTCTCATCCCGTTCGCTACTGTAACGTTCAAAATAGCTTGTATGAAAATTAAAATCCCCTATTGATGATTCGATATCTTCGCCTGATCTTGATAAGGTGACTACACTGCATCCCGAAAGAACCATACATGCTAATATTGATAAAATAACAATTTTTTTCATATCTTCTTCCCGCTCCCTCTCGCTGCTCACAACACACTTTTCATCGTTCTATTCACTATAACGAAAGAAGGATGGAAAAATCTTCAGAGGAATTTCAAAAGAAAATGCAGCCACATCATTTGGCGTACATTCTAATATTTCACATAAACGATAGAAAGATATGCTGCATCCACCTGCAAAATTTTCCGGCAATTTAAAACTACCCTTCTCAAAAACGGTCAACCGAGTATAATAATAATTAACCGCAGCGGTTAATGCAAAGGAGTCTTATGAACGAGAAATTTTTTGCCTTACCAAAATCAAAGCAGGAAGCCATTATCAACGCCGGGTTTCGTGTATTTTCACAAAACTCTTACAAGAAGAGTCCTATGAGCGAAATCGCGGATGCCGCCGGAATCAGCAAATCTCTGCTCTTTCATTATTTTTATAACAAACGCGAATTATATCTTTTCCTTTGGGACAAGTGTATGGAGATTACAACCAGTTCCCTTAAGGAAAATCTTTCCTTTCATTCGGATGATTTATTTGAAATGATGTTCAGGGGATTAAAGATTAAAGCGGATATTATGCGGCAGTATCCTGATTTGGGCACCTTTGTCGTCAAATCCTATTATGAAAAAGATTCCGATGTATGCGAAGACATTCAGAAATTAATCACAAAATACACCGATTTCAAGGCAAGTCCTATTTTGGCATCGTTAAATACCGAACAGTTTATTCCGGGACTCGACCTGCAGATGATGTACAAAACAATGTACTGGGCGTCTGAAGGCTATCTGTGGGAAAAGACTCAAACAGGCGGTTTAAGCGCCGATGAAATGGAAGAAGATTTTGTCAAAATAATTGATTTCTGGAAAAAAACTTATACCAGGCGAAAGGATTAATATGAATGCAATTCAGACTATAAACTTAACTAAATACTACGGAAAGTCCAGAGGTATCATCGACTCAAACCTAACCGTAAAAGAGGGAGAATTTTTCGGATTTATCGGCCCGAACGGCGCCGGCAAATCTACCACTATCCGCACGTTACTTGGTCTGATTTCTCCCACTTCCGGTTCCGCACAGCTCCTTGGACTGGACATCCGCAATGAACGGGAGAAAATCTTATCCAGAGTAGGCTATCTCCCCTCTGAAGCGGTTTTTTATTCCGGTACAAAAGTTCGTGACATCCTAAAATTATCCGCCGATTTGCATGGAAAAGACTGTAGCGGAGAAGCTTCTTCGTTATGCGACCGGCTGCAGCTTAACCCGTCCCGCAAAGTATCGGAGCTATCCTTCGGCAATCGTAAAAAAGTTGCTATCGTATGTGCTTTGCAGCACAGCCCCGAACTGTTGATCCTAGATGAACCAACCAGCGGACTTGATCCATTGATGCAGCGGGAATTTTTCTCCATCCTCAAGGAAAGAAATGGCGCAGGATCCACTGTATTCCTCTCAAGTCATATTCTCTCAGAAATTCAGCACAACTGCACGCGGGCTGCTATTATACGGGAAGGGCGCATTATAGCCTGCGACAGCGTGGATGCCTTATCAAAAACAAATGCCAAACGGATTACCGTTCACGGCAATGTGCAGTTCCGCGAATCTGATGATATCCGCAATATTGAGGAATCGAATGGTGCCGTAAATTTCCTCTACACCGGAAATATCAGGCTTCTTCTCAAAACACTCAGTGAGCAGGAAATCACCGACCTCACGATATCAGAGCCTGATTTAGAAGAAATTTTTATGCACTATTATGAAAAATAGAACGTACATCACTCTTACAAAACAATATAAATCGTATTTCATTAATTTACCGAAAAAGGAGTGCTCCATGAATATGACTCTAATCAAACATGAATTAAGACAAGGGTGGAAATCCCTTATTATTTGGACAGTTTCTATCGGATTTTTTGTGTCGATATGCGTGTTTATGTATCCGGAAATGGGAAATCAAATGGAAGATGTGAATGATATGTTTTCTTCCATGGGTTCTTTTACTTCTGCTTTCGGAATGGACCGTCTTAACTTCGGCACGTTAATCGGCTTTTATGCTATCGAATGCGGCAATATCTTAGGCATTGGCGGGTCCTTCTTCGCGGCTCTTCTCGGAATCAGCGCACTCGCCAAGGAAGAGAAAGAGCGGACCGCGGAATTTCTGCTGACCCATCCTGTAAGCAGAATACGTATTATCACGGAGAAACTCGCCGCTATTATGCTCCAGATCCTTATTATGAACATTGTTGTTTTCGGATTATCCATCGTATCTGTTATTATAATAGGGGAAGAAATCCCATGGAACGAATTGTGCCTGATGCATTTATCTTACTTCTTCGTGCAGATTGAACTTGCCGGCATCTGTTTCGGCATTTCCGCGTATCTTAGGAGCGGTGGTCTTGGCATCGGTCTCGGTATTGCTATCGTCATGTATTTTCTGAACATTGTCGCAAATATTTCAGACAGTGCCGAATTTCTTAAGTATATTACCCCTTTCGGATACGCCGAAGGCGCAGATATTCTTACCGATAAATGTCTGGATGTCGGAAAACTTATGCTTGGCATGGTTTTTACCATAATCGGAATTACCATAGCATACCGGAAGTACACCCGTAAAGACATACAATAATCTCTTTCTCTTCATTCTATTGTCTATAATAACAATACCCCCGCTGTATGATAGAGGCCGCTGAAAAACATACCGTTTTTCAGGTTTATTTCTATAACACACAAAAA
>ERZ779631.736-NODE-736-length-10903-cov-16.437684_pt1 | contig 10903 bp, 9 predicted proteins | sample MGYA00514193_ERZ779631 | MGnify/ENA primary metagenome ERZ779631 (study PRJEB29562, sample SAMEA4376710) | mouse gut metagenome | isolation source: Cecum | study: EMG produced TPA metagenomics assembly of the A DSS colitis mouse model was used to assess the...
TATGGTCTGCCACCCGTCCGGATTGAATTGCACACAGTGCAGCCAGGCAACGCGGCCGGGGAGGGCGCAGGAGACGGTGATGGGAGGTATGTGTAGATTTAGAATAGGACAACTATTAACAAGCATAGATTGTATAGAATATACAGATGGAGGAAATATGGACAATCAGCAGACCAATCTATTATGCCAGACTGACATTCAGACAGTTGACATCCAAAATCTGGTTGACATCAGCGATGTCAAAATAGACACCACTATGAAAAAGACGGACAGAATACAAAATTTTATCAGGGATATTAAAAATCCTTATTGTTTCCGATGCAAAAATACTGTTGTGAAGGTTTCTTTTTGCAGCGAAGGCGGATCTTTTCAGGAACTGCTTCAGGATTATTTTAGTACCCTGTCTCATTGCGAATAATCTGAAATCCTTGCTTTTGCGCCTTTTATTATATATGATAGAGGGGAAGCAATGTGCATTTATATTTTTAGGTTATTCTGAATTTGTTTTTGGAAAGGATGAATGATCATGAATGTAAATGACGAACTAAAAGAATGGATGGCGGCAGATTACACCCGCCTTTCAAAGGAGGATGGTGATAAAGAAGAAAGCGACAGCATCAATAACCAAAAGGCTTTGATTCAGCACTATACCGAAAGCCACCCTGAATTATGCCTGGTAAGGCACTATTCCGATGACGGGTATACAGGGGTAAATTTTAACCGGCCTGGTTTTCAGAATATGCTTGAAGGTATCAAAGAAGGACAAATCAACTGTATCATTGTTAAAGACCTGTCACGATTCGGACGCAATTACATAGAGGTCGGACGTTATATAGAACGAATCTTCCCGACTCTTGGCATCCGTTTCATTGCAATCAATGATAATTATGACAGTCTTTACAACAACTCATCTTCTGACCAGCTCCTTCTGCCGTTCAAGAATTTAATCAATGATGCTTATAGCCGGGATATATCAGTAAAGGTGCGCTCCAATCTGGATGTAAAGCGCAGGCAGGGTGATTTTGTAAGCCCCTCTGTCCCCTATGGGTACAAGCGTTTGGAAACGGACAAAAATAAGCTTGCCATAGATGAGCCTGCCGCCAATATTGTCAGGCTCATTTTTGCAAAAAGAATTGAAGGTCAGAGCAACCAGCAGATTGCAGCTTTATTAAACCAGATGAAGGTGCCCACACCCATCAGGTACAAACAGGAAAGCGGCAGCCACGCAAAAACTGCTTTCCAGGTCTACAGCACACCGAAGTGGTATGGTACTACAGTAAGGCGTATCCTTGAAAATGAAATATATACTGGTACGATGGTTCAGGGAAAGACCTACCGGCCCAATTACAAGATCCGAAAACCTGTCGCAAGACCGCAGAAAGACTGGTTCCGCAAGGAAGGTACTCACGAAGCTATTATCAGCCGAAATGATTTTGATCTGGTTCACAACATACTGGATACAGATACGCACCAGTCCGCCGGACAGGAAACGATTTATCCCTTCTCGGGCATTGTATACTGCGGCAACTGCCATCAGAGCTGCAACCGCAAGCAGACGGTAAAGAAAAACAAAAGCTATTTCTATTATGGCTGCTATCTTTCCAACCATACTACATGCTGCAAAGGATTCTGTATCAATGAGTCCTATCTGGAACAGACTGTGTTAAGCACGTTACGTCAATACATAAATGACCTGACTGATATGGAGCAGATGCTTTCCCACCTGGAAAACATTCCCATCCAGCAGGCCGAAGTAAAGACATTGACACAGGAAATCCAACATGCGGAAGTCTCTTTGCAAAAATACCAGCAGCTCCTTTCCTCCCTTTATGAGGATTACCATGAAGGCTTGCTAAACAAGGATGAATACCTGGACTTAAAGGAATCATATCAGGAGCAGGTAAATGAACTGTCAGCGGCATTGAACAACATGACCACACAGCAGGATGGACTGACTGCCGCATTCAAGGCAGATACATCCCATATAGACGAGTTCCGAAAATATATGGAATCTCCCGTCCTCAACCGCAAAATGCTGATATCTATGGTAAAAAAGATATACATTTATCCCAAAAACCGCATACACATTGTTTTTCGGTTCCCAGATGAGTTTGAAAAGCTGCTGCATTTCCTGCCAGACGCTGTTTCCGATAAGCTCATAGCAAGGGAGGTGTAGACGGATGCCGCATAAAAGAACAGGCAGAATTGCTGATACAGCCGCCATGAACGCTTTTGGTACTGCTCCTGATGTTTACCCAACCGGATTATACCTGCGCATATCAGGGGAGGAAGCTGCAAAGGGAGAAAAACTGAATAACCAAAGGGACTTGCTGTTAAGCTTTGTAAAAACTAAAACAGAATTAAAAATTGTGGATATTTACTCTGATAACGGAGAAACCGGAACGAATTTTGACCGTCCTGAATGGAACCGTTTGATGGAGGATGTAAAAAAGAAACGTATCTCATGTATTGTGGTAAAAGACTTGTCACGTTTTGGAAGGAACTATATAGAAACCGGAAATTACCTTGAAATGGTGTTTCCTGTCTTAAAAGTCCGCTTTATAGCGGTCAATGACAACTATGACTCAGAACAGTTGGAAAGCAGTGCCCTTCAGCCGTTAGACACCATGATCAAAGGCATCGTGAATGAAGCCTATGCAAAAGACATCTCCCGCAAGATATTTACTGCAAAAGAAATCCAACGGAAAAACGGACTATATTACGGGAATGTGCCACCTTATGGCTACTGCAAAGATCCGGCTGACCCACACCACCTGATTGTCAATCAGGAAACAGCACCTACAGTACGGCAGATTTTTCAATGGAAACTTGAAGGTATGGGAAATTTTCAAATTGCCCGGCTCTTGAATGAAAGCAATATTGCAGCACCAATGCGTTATCAGTTTCTGGCAGGCGCTGTAAAAGCTCCGCGTTACGAAAACAGCATCTGGCAGGGCGTTACCGTTAAAGTCATCCTAAGCAACCGCACTTATACCGGGGATCTGGCAATGGGGAAAAAGAGGAAAAACCTCTCTAAAAACCTTACCAAAATCAAGAATATCCCTTATGAGGACTGGATAATAACGGAAAATACCCATGAGACCATCATAAGCCGTGAAATATTCTTTGAGGTCCAGCGTATTTGTATGCAGGAGCTGGAAAAAAACAGGGCAAGCCGTTACTGTCATTCAGATATTGATTCGCCGGATGATATTTTTGCCGGATTGGTTTACAGCGGGAACACAGGACTCAAGATGTACCGCACACGGAACTATTATGAAAAGCATGGCATGAAATATCGTTATACCACTATTTCACAAAGGGATGCGGACTACTCAAAATGTTCAATCATCAGCATCAAAGAGGAACAAATACAGGAAACTCTTGTCTGCCTTCTGAAAAAGCAGATGGAATTGGCATTAGAACTGAATGATTACCTTGCAACGGTACAGGAACATAAGACATTTCTTAACAGAAAGGAGGCTTTGGAAAAACAAATCAAAGAACTTGCCGCAAGGCATAAAGAACTTACTTCTATGCAGTCAGATTTATACCTGCATTATTCGGAAGGGTCACTTGCCCGTGAAAAATATCTTGCGCAAAAGGAAGAATACAGACTGGAAAGGCTTTCATCAGAAAGCCGTCTGGCAGAACTGAAATCCACCCTTGAACGCTTGAAAGTGCGCTTTTCCCCACATAACCCATACATCCGGCTTCTATTGGAATTCTACGAAGGCGATTTCTTGTCAAAGGATCTTTTACATAGGTTAGTTGACAAAATTTATGTCTACGATTCCAAAACACTTGAAGTTGTCTTCAAATATCGGGATGAAATAGAACCTATACTCAAGTTCCGGGAAAGCGGGGTGCTGCAATGAAAAGCAATCATCTTTACGAAAATTTTATGGGGGACAATATCCTTGCCTGCTATCTGAGGGTATCCGATGAAGATTTTGACTTGAAGCAGAATGTCCTGAAGGATGAAAGCACCAGCATCAGTGCCCAGCGGCGGCTGATACACAGCTATATTGAATCAAAGCCTGAGCTGAGGCAGATGAACATAAGGGAATTTCTGGATGATGGTTATTCCGGTACAAATTTTGAACGGCCTGCAATTCAGGAAATTTTTCAACTGGTGTCCGAGGGCAGGATAGGTGGCATTATTGTAAAGGACATGTCACGGTTTGGACGGAACTATATCGAAACTGGCTGTTATATTGAACAGGTTTTTCCTTTAATAGGAATACGCTTCATAGCCATCAATGATTCCTTTGACAGCTCAGAGTATATTGGTAATACACCCGGACTTGAAATGGCGTTCAAAAATGTAATTTATGACTATTACAGCAAGGATCTGTCATCCAAAGTAAAGAGCATCAAGAAGATACAACAGAAACGCGGGGACTTTGTAGCAGCAAAACCGCCATACGGATATATTATTTCCCGTGGCGGCGATGGCCGGCACTGTGACCGGCACAAGCTGGAGGTTGATCCTGAATCTGCAGAAGTTGTAAAAGACATATTTCGCCTGACGCTTTCTGGATGGAAGCCAGTTAAGATTGCACAATGGTTAAATGAACTTCTTATTCCTACCCCTGCACAGAGGTTGCACAAACTTTACGGCTTTCAATGCGGCGGTTTCACAGAAGACCAACTGAGGTCTCAATTTTGGAAGCCAGGACAGGTCACAAAAATCCTTCAGGATGAGACCATGACGGGAGCGACCGTCAATAACCGCGTTCAGGTAAAAGGAGTGGGCAGTAGAAAGTTCAAGCGGCAGAAAACGGAAGACCATGTGATTGTCAGGGATACCCATGAAGCTATTATTGACAGGGATACATTCCTTCAGGCAGCTGATATTATCCGCAATCGCAAGACTGTACGCACTGACAACCGGCAAAAGAATGAAAACCTGTTTTACCAGAAGATTTACTGCGGTCATTGTGGTTGCAGGTTGAAACATGAAGTACATACACGTCATTCCCGTATTGATGCGATTTATTATTGTCCCCATGCAAGACCTTCAGGCGGCGGTACATGCAGCTTACATTCCATAAAGGACGAATTACTAAAAGAACAGGTGCTTCGCCCGCTGCAGGTTCAGGTTCAGCTTATTTTGGACAAACAGATGCCTCTCCCAAAGTCTGACAAAGAAAAGCTTCAGAGCAGACTGCGGGCAATTTCACGGCTGCTGGAACAGAATAAGGGGAAAGTTCCCCGCCTCTACGAGGAATTCAGAACGGGGAACATAAGCCGGGAACAATTTGTCAAACAAAAAGATGCTATATCATCTGCAAACAATGAGCTTGACTCGGAAAGGGGTGAAATAGAAGAAAAATTATACACCATAGAATCCGCACAGAAAAAAACTGAGTCAGAGTCGCTTCTGGAAATAACCAGACTAAAAACCCTAACTCAGAATGCTGTTGATCTATTTGTAAGTAAAGTCGTTGTAAATTCTCCGGATTCCATTGAAATCACTTGGAAGTCAAAGGATTTATTTGATGAAATTTACAATAGGAATGCCTAAAAATCAGCATTCCTATCGAAAAATGAATGATATACAAAAGATTGTAACTATAAACCGGTTTGTCTGTCTGAAACACAATACTCGACGATCACGATCGGGACCGATGTCTTTTTGAGCAGATAATAACTACTGTTATCTTTTGCCACGCGCTCTTTCTTGGGTTTTAATGTCGTGATCAGCTGCCTCTGCATGATCTCCGCCGCGTTTTTGCTGCTGACGGAATCCTTGTAGTAGAACACCTGGACACCGCTTACGGAGGAGTCCGGATAGCTGTTCTGATGTATGCTGACTGCGAGCACTGGCTTTGCCTCCTCGATGATGGCAAGGCGGTTTTTCATATCCCGGACCTTTTTGTTAGAATCCGTCTCTTTGTACAATCCGTTATCATCTGTCCTTGTCATGACGACATTGATGCCGTTTTCCCTGAGATTGCGTTCCACCTTTAGGGCGATCGCGAGATTGATATCTTTCTCCAGTGCATTGTTGATACCGATCTTGCCAGGATCGATCCCGCCATGTCCGGCATCTACTACAATCGTGATCTCATCGCCATTTTTCTGGAATGCCTTTTTTTCTGTCTCCTCTATCGTACTCACAAACTGCGCGGACTCCCTCGCCAGCAGGATCATAGCCAGCACCAGCAGAAGAGTCAGGACTTTCGTTGCCTTTTTGTTTCGATCTGCATTCATTCCTCATACCTATACCCCAAATACCGTTGCTATATTGTATGAGGCGCGATCCCGTTTCATCACTGAATTTATTTTGCATAATATATTTTGCAGTTCTCTGCCCATCTGTAGTCACTATGCTATATTCAATTTGTCATTATTATAAAAAATACACAAAATTGCACTACTTTAGTTCGATTATCCAACAAATATTTGACAATTTTGGCAAATGTAGTTATACTGTAATCAAAAAATTCGAGAGGGGATATTTATGGATCTGGGAGTATTGAAAAATGAAGAGCGGCGTATGAATTTGATCATGTTCCTGTTTATGACAGCCATACCGATCGTCGCCGTCATCTATGTTGTTCTGTTCAACGGAGGCAAGGCGCGGGATACCATTGCACTGGTCATGACGGGAGTCAGTATACTCGTCAGGCTGCTGCAGAAACCACTCGGCAGATCTGCCAAATACCTTTATGTCTCAATTCTGCCTGTCATCGGCGCCGTGACGATCGTCGTTGGAACCCCCGCATGCTTTGGCGCGATGGTGGAAGCCTATTTTCTGGTTCTGTTCCTGTCTGTGCCTTACTATGATCTGTCCGTGATCAAAGCATGTGCAGCTGCCACTCTGATCACTAATATCGGCGCAATGATATTATTTCCCAGTGCATATTTTGCCATGTATACGCTTTCTATCTGGATCTTTATATGGATGGTGTACACGCTTGCCATCATCGTGGCAGTATTTATCGTATGCAGGGCCCGCACGCTGTTTGCAGACGTGGAAAAAAAGGAAAACGAAGTGGAAGGCATGCTCGAGAATGTCAGAACTGCATTTGAGGGACTGCAGCATTCCTCCTCAAGGATCAATGATGCGCTGCAGGACTTTGGCAAGATAACAACCGGCATCGCAGCATCCACAGAAGAAATCTCAAACAGCGCGGACCTTCAGATCGGTCAGGTCAAAGGAAGCATTGAGATATTCAATGACTTGAACAACAAGATCATAAACTCAGAGGACCGCGTTGCCCAGACAGTAGAAAATATGCTGCAGTTAAAGGATAAGAACGACAACGGGATCAAGGCGATCGAACAGCTTTCCCTCAAATTCGGCGAAAACATAGAATCCACTAAGGTGGCATCGGAAGGTATCGCTGTGCTCGCGCAGAAATCGAGCTCCATCGTTGAGATCATCGAAAGCATCAGCCAGATCGCAAAGCAGACCAACCTCCTTGCCCTGAATGCCGCAATCGAAGCTGCCAGAGCCGGAGAAGCCGGAAAAGGGTTTGCCGTGGTCGCAGATGAGATCAACTCCCTGTCCGCAGAATCTGCATCGGCAACCCAGAAGATCGACACGATCCTCAAAGATGTCATTGCAAGCGTGGCAGATATCAACAAGGTGATCGACAACAACACGGCCATCGCCATGAAATCCAGCGAACAGCTCGCTGACACCGTGAAGATCTTTGAGACGATGCTCAACTCATCCGAGGAAGTGATCTCTGTGACAAATCTGTTGAAGGACGATCTCGATAATATCGTTTCCATCAAGGACAGGCTGCTGGAGGCGATGCAGAGCGTAGAGGATATCTCCCAACAGTCTATGCAGAACACCACCGACATCAGCGCATCCACTGAGGAACAGGCAGCCGGGATAGAAAACATCATAAAATATATGGAAAACGTGCAGAACAATATGGACCAGCTGGCTTCTGTCCTGAATGCAGGCACCAAAACAAGTTAGACCGCGCTATCTTGCGATAATGCGGCCAAGAAGACAGCTAAGCATAAAAGCAGCGATGTCTGCAGCGACAATGGTCGAACCGACCGGTGTCGAGAAAAGTATGGACAGTATGATCCCTGTGAGCGCACAGATGACGGATATGACTGCAGCGTAGATCACCACACCCTTAAAATTCTGTATCACACGCATTGCAGACAATGCCGGAAAGATCACAAGGGCTGAGATCAGAAGAGAACCGACAAGATTCATCGCGAGCACGATGATCACTGCTGTGATCACAGCGATCAGATTGTTGTACAAATCTGCCCTCAGCCCTGTCGCTCTGGCAAAGTTTTCATCAAATGTGACCGCAAAGATTCGGTTATACAAAAAGATAAATACAGCAGCCACGATCGCCGACATGACCACACACAGCCATACCTCCGCCTTCGTGAGTGTCAGGATCGAGGTCGAACCAAAGAGCGTGCTGCACACGTCCCCGGAAATGTTTGCCGATGTGGAAAAAAGATTCATCACAAGATACCCGACTGCAAGTGATCCGACAGAGAGCATGGCGATCGCTGCGTCGCCGTGTATCCTTGGATTCTGCCCGGTTCTGAGGATCAATATCGCCGCGATGACCGTCACAGGCATTACCACGACCGATGTACTGCCAAGATCGATGAGTGTCGCGACCGCCAGTGCACCAAATGCCACATGTGACAGACCGTCTCCAATATAGGAAAACCGCTTTAGCACCAGCGTGACGCCAAGCAGCGATGAACACAGGGCGATCAGCGTACCGACGATCAGTGCGTACCGCACAAAAGGATACGATAAATAAAATTGTAATGTCGAAATCATGCTCCTCCTCCTCTCTACTGCTGTTCCTCCATCGCGCCGAGCTCTTTCCAGAAATCACTTCTGACATATTCTTTCGTTGTTCCGACAAACGACTTTTCCTTTTCCACATGCAGGATACGGTCCGCATACTTTACCGCGGCGTGTATGTCATGGGAAACCATGATGATCGTCAGCCCATCGCGGTTTAATTCTTTGATCAGCTGATAAAATTCCACTGTGACTCTGGGGTCCAAACCTGTCACCGGCTCGTCAAGCACCAGAAGCTTTGACGATGCGCACAGCGCTCTTGCCAGCAGCACACGCTGCTGCTGCCCTCCCGACAGATCGCGGTAACACTCCTTTTTCAGGTTCCAGATATCCATGCGTTTCATGTTTTGCTCCGCAAGCTGTTTCTGTGTCCTGCCAAAAAACGGCTTCCACCCACATTTAGGAAGTGTTCCGGACAATACGATCTCCCACACAGACGCCGGAAAATCCTTTTGGACAAATGTCTGCTGCGGCAGATAACCTATTTCATGGGCTTCCAGTCCGTCACCGTATCGTATATTTCCTCCCATCAACGGTGTAAGCCCCAGCAGTGTCTTCATAAGCGTACTTTTTCCCGCCCCGTTTTCCCCCACGATACACAGATAATCTCCTTTTTCAACCAAAAAGCTGATGTGTTCTGCCACAGGTGTCCCCTCGTAACCCAATATGAGATTTTCACATTCAATATAGGACATTCTACTGACCTCCTAACTCCTTTCGCCCACCCTGCCGGGCACTCCGATCAGGATGGTGATAACGCCCGCCGCAGGACCTTTAGATTTGCCTCCATCACATTCAGATAATTAAGCCCCGCCCTGATATCTCTCTGTGAGACAGACTGCATCGAATTCAGAACAAGGATCTGCTGATGCCCTGTCTTCGTGTTCTCGATGATGACCTGCGCCAGCCTGTCATCCGAACCGTCAAGCACAATGACAGCCCCCAGTCCCAGCGCATCCAGCTTACTTATGAGGAACGCCACGGTCCCAAAACCTGCCTCTGTCTCTGCACTGCATCCATCAAAAGCCGCATAGTAATCAAGTCCGTAATCCTCCACAAAATACCGAAACGGAAACCTGTCTGCAAAGAGCAGTGTATTACCGCTGCTTTTCCGGACTGTCTCTGTATACTGTGTGTCGAGCGCGTTCAGCTCCGCAACATATCTGTCGCTATTCCTTCTATATAATTCTGCATGGTCACTGTCCATCCCCGTCAGCTCCGCCGCGATGTGCTCCACGATCAGCTTTGCATTTCGGATCGAAAGCCAGACATGCTCGTCATACTCATGTTCATCGTGTCCGTGGGCGTCATGCCCATGGGCACCATCGCCATCATTTCCCTCCACATGTTCCTCCTCAACAAGTCTTTCACTGACTACTTCCATCATATTGATGACGCGCATATCCGGATTGACCGCCTCTTTCAGCGCATCGTCAACCCAGCCGTCGGACTCCCCACCCACATAGATGAACAGGTCACAGTCCGAAACCCTCGTGATATCCAGCACTGACGGCTGAAAATTGTGGAGGTCGCCGCCCTTGTCCATGAGCAATGTCACCGAGACATTTTCCTCGTTGCCCTGAATGAGATTTATTGTCCAATCATACTGCGGAAACGTTGTGCAGACGATCTGTAACCTGTTATCGTCCGTCAGAGGCGAAGCGTTCTGGGCACATCCAGTCAGCAGACACAGATAGAATATGGCCAACATTATTGTTAATGATATTTTTTTCATCAGTCCAACCTCTTGTCAAAATTGCAACTCATTTGCATTTTACAATTATATACGTCTGCTTCCATAATGTCAAGAAAATTTTTACATCACCGCCTGTGACGTTTTTTCAAGGCAAGCGAGTAGGGGAATGACCTTCTCCACTACTCGCACGCCAGGCACCCTTCTGCTTTTGCTGACATTCTTCCTCTGGGTTCCTGTGTGCAATCGAGCAGGGAAGAGCCATCTTCACTTCTCGTGCGCCGGGCACCCTTCTGCTTTTGCTGACATATTTCCTCTGGGTGCCCGTGTGCAATCGAGTAGGGAAGAGCCATCTTCACTTCTCGTGCGCCGGGCACCCTTCTGCTTTTGCTGAC
>ERZ779631.739-NODE-739-length-10878-cov-4.688996_pt1 | contig 10878 bp, 8 predicted proteins | sample MGYA00514193_ERZ779631 | MGnify/ENA primary metagenome ERZ779631 (study PRJEB29562, sample SAMEA4376710) | mouse gut metagenome | isolation source: Cecum | study: EMG produced TPA metagenomics assembly of the A DSS colitis mouse model was used to assess the...
GGCGCAACCACTAAAATTTCAATTATCATAAGTGGCAAAACCTATCACAATGAAATTTCAGCGGCAAAGATAGGCTATTTCTTCGGTTTCGCTTTCTTTTCGGGGAATGAAAAACCGACATTGAACTGTTCGTCCAGTACCAGCGAAGCATCGAAAGCCTTGCCGTTCTTGCCCTTGAACCCCTTGATTAGCCCGGTCTTGCGTTTCGTCACCAGCTCGACAATCTGCTTGTCGGAAAGCTGCTTGTCGCACTTGTTGCGGAATATGGTTAGCGTGCAGTCCACGTTGGAACACTTCGCCACTTTCGGGTAGAACAGGATGCGCCCGTTATTGCATTTGGGGCAGGGGCAGGTTTCACCAGTAGCAACAGATAGCTGCTCCGATAGCAGTTCTGTGGTGATTTGCGTTGCGTACACCTCGATACCCTTTCGGAATGTGTCGGCATCCATGTTTCCCGCTTCTATCTTGGAAAGGGCGGTTTCCCACATACCCGTCATTTCGACATCGGCAATCTTCTTGTCCTTGACAATCCCATAAACGGCAAGCCCCTTGTCGGTAGGCACAAGGTTCTTCTTCTCACGCACGATGTACTGGCGGGCGAACAGCGTTTCGATAATCGCCGCACGGGTGGCGGGCGTGCCTATCCCGGCATCTTTCAGGCTGGCTTTCAGCTCGGCATCTTCCAGTTCCTTTCCGGCGTTCTCCATTGCCGCAAGCAGGCTGCTTTCCGTGTGCAGCGGTTTCGGCTTGGTCTGCTTCTCCAACAGTTCCACGTTGGAAATCGGCAGGCTTTCGCCCTCTTGGAGCGGCGGCAGGCTGGCGGCTTCTTCGTCCCCGCCCGTTTCCTGCTCGCCGAACACGGCACGCCACCCGGCTTTTTTCATCACAGACCCTTTCACCGTGAAGTCGGTATCTCCCCCTGACAGCAAGGCGGTGGTAACGTCTTTCACGCACTTGCCCGAAAAGGCTTCCAGCATACGCCCGGCTACCAGCTCGTAAACCGCCCGCTCGTCTTTGGAGAGTTCGCCGGGCAGGTTCTCGGTAATGATTAAGGCGTGGTGGTCGGTCACTTTGCCGTCATTCACGCTGTGGCGGTTCAGGGGTGTGCCGTCCAGCCCGGCGGCATACCCGGCAAAGCGGGGGTATTGCCCTAACAGGGCGACACGCTCCGGCATTTCATCGAAAACGTCCTCCGATATATAGCGGCTTCCGGTTCTCGGATAGGACATCACTTTCTTTTCATACAGGCTTTGCGCTATGGAAAGCGTCTTGTCAGCCGAAAAGTTCAGCTTCGTGTTCGCTTCCTTTTGCAGCGTGGTAAGGTCGTACAGAAGCGGCGGTTCTTGGTTGGCTTCTTTCCTCTCAACGGATTTCACGGTAAGTTGTCCGGCATCCTTAACCCGTTGCAGGGCGGCTATGGCTTCGGGCTGCTGTTCCCACTTGGCAGTAGATTGGACGGTGAAACTTATTCCCCCGCTGGCGGTATGGGCTTTGAGTTGCCAAAACTTGGCGGGTACGAAATTCCTGTTCTCCAAATAGCGGCTGCATATCATCACAAGTGTGGGTGTCTGCACCCTACCCAGCGAGAACACCCCCTGCCCGGCGGCTACGCTCAACGCTTGGGTGGCGTTTATCCCAATCAGCCAGTCCGCTTCGCTGCGGGATTTGGCAGAGAGGTAGAGGTTATCGTAACATTCGCCCGGCTGCAAGTTATCCAGCCCCTCACGGATTGCCTTGTCGGTAAGGCTGCTTATCCACAGGCGCACGAAAGGCTTGCGGCAGTTCAGGTAATGGAAGATATAGCGGAAGATTAACTCACCCTCACGCCCGGCATCGGTGGCGACAATAATCCGGTCGCACTGGTCGAACACTTCCTTTATCACTTTCAACTGTTTCAGCACACCGGGGTCTGCCTTGTAACCTTTCTCCGCTTTCACCTGACGGGGGATTAGCTGGAAATCGGGCGGCAGTATGGGCAGGCTCTCCCTGCGGAAGTTCGCCACGCCGTAGGCTTCCGGCATGGCAAGCTGGATTAAGTGGCCGAACGCCCATGTCACCATATACCCGTTGCCGGAAAGATAACCGTCATTACGCTGGGTCGCCCCGATGATGCGGGCGATATCCTTTGCCACGCTGGGCTTCTCTGCTATCAATGCAATCATAATTCTTTACTTTTTAAGGTGGGTACTACATTTTCATTCCTTTGGACTTCTTGGGCTTGTCCGCTTTCAGGCTCTTGTCCTGCGCTTTCTCATGCTTCTCTTTCTGCTTGGCGGTGGGCTTGTCCTGACCCTGTTTCAGCGGCTCTTTGCCCCGTTTGGTGGCTTCGTTGGTCTTGCCCTCCGAATTGACCGCTACCTGTATCCGGCTCTCGGCGGCGGGGGTAACGTCTTTCGGCTTCACCTTGTCGGGGGATTTGCCCTGTGTGCCGGGCTGCACATGACCGTTGAACTCAACGCCCTTGCCGTCCTTTATCCCGGCTACCTGCTGCTCTGCGGGCTGTTGTCCCTGCTGCAAGAATTGGACGGCAGACCTCGGCAGGAACTCCAAGCCACGCTCCACCGCACTGACCTGCAAATAGGCACTGCGCTTCGTGCCGTCCCTAAATTGCAGGTTTTCCATTTTCACCGCTTGCCCGGCTTCAAAGGCGGCTTTCTGTTCTGGGCTGACTTTCACGCCGCAAATGGTATCGGGGCATTTCCACTTGTCAGCCCGCATATACTCCAGTTCGTGCGTGTACCTGTCCCGGCTGACGAACACGGGGATTTGCCCGCCGCTTTTCGGGTCTTTGATTTCAGCGATGCCGCCCAAGTTGCCAGTGCCTTGCAAGTTGCCCTGTTCCTGCTTGGTGAACCTGTGTTCATGGAACGGGCGTTGCAACAGTTTCTCGTCCTGCTGCACGCCGTGCAGCTTGGGTACTACCGTGCCGTCCTTTGCCTGATAGAAAGAGAGCTTGACATCTGTAGGTTTGAGGTAGACGCCGCACACCGGCCCCGAAACTGTGTAGGTGTTGCAGGACTTGTAGCCACGCATCACCCGGTCGAAGTCCCTCGTGTTTTTCAGGGTGTCGGCGGTGATACCGACTTTTTTCAGGTTCTCCCAGTCGATTTTTGCCGGGTCGAAGCGGTAGCCCTGCTTGAACTCGTGGAAGTCGGGCTTCGGAACTCGAAGCATTTCAGCCCGCTTGCCGCCCTCCGGTGTGGGGTTGCGGTGGTTGTCCTCGATTGCCTTTGCGTTCTGCTCCGCTTGGGAAGCCTTGACGCTGAACAGTTCCAGCCCGGAAGTGTCCTGAAACTTGCGGAAGAAATTGGAAATGAAGTTGCTGAACACATCGCTGTTCTTGTCCACCTGCATGAACTCGCCGCTATGTGTCGGCGGCACGGTCTGCAAATTGCCCTCCTTGTCGATACCCTTAACGGCACTCACCTTGCCCTGCTGTTTATCCAAGACCAGCAGCACGTCTTTTTCCTGCCCCTCTGCGGGCGGGGTCATTCTGTTTGCCATAAATAATTGGAATTTTAGTGGTTACGGGAATAGTCCCGTCCAAAGGTAGCGACTAAATATGCTATATTTGGATAGGCAGAAAGAGGTGTCCGAATTTGTCCTGCACTGTCTGAATTTGTCCGGGGGGTAATTACTGCGAGCAATATTCGCAGAATTGAAAAGGGCATAAAAAAAGAGAGTGATTGATTTCACTCTCTTTCGATGAACCCTTTGTGAACCCTTTTAATGGTTTTCAAATGCTTGTTAAACAGTAAGTTTTGCATTTTATAAAAGCAAAAACATTCAATTATGAACCCTTTGTGAACCCTTTAAGTGTATAATGAGTGCCTTTTCCTGTTGTTCCTTGTATTTCCAGCCAGTTATCCAGTTGCGACAAAATTCGATAAGCAGTAGTTTTACTGGTATTTAACAATTTCTGCACATCTGAATTATTTATACTTCCATTTTGGGCGGCATACTCAATAATGGGTATATACCTTTCATCCACCCGCTGCGCCAATAGCTGCGAACGTATATCGGTATAATAGGTAATCATCAGACCGCTTAACATTTCAAGTTTGGGCGGCAACAACTTGTATGCGCTGACAGCTTCCAAGATACGCTTGTAGCCACGTCCCCAGCTTTCAATATCCCCGCTTCTGAAAAAGGCGTTGGCGATTAACGGATTATAGGGAGAGGACGGGTGGCTTTCAAAAAGTTTTTCAGTCGTCCAGCTTTCCGGCAACTGCCCGGCGTTCCAAAAGGTGATATGGTCGGGGAACACGCTAATCTGAATGGGTACGGCACTGGCATAGTCTTTATGTGCCACACAATTCATCAGTGACTCCCTGACAGCTTCCACCGGGAACTGCGGTGTTTCACGCCGGGAAATGCCCTCGTATGAAATGTGATAAATCAGGTACTTGGTCTTTATCAAATCCATTGCCTTATCCACCTGCTCCATTAAAGAGCCGTGAACCTCGTCCTGAAACTCCAAGTTACCCTTATCATCCCGGAAGAAACCTATCTTGATATAAGCCCCGGTTACAAAGCGTTCGGGGTCGGGGTGGAACAACAGCAAGGCGGCACGGGTCGGGCGGTTGGTTTGGGTGTCAATCAGCCGCAAATCGTGCAGCAAATTTTCGGTAGTATCTTTCAACACATCTTCGTCCACACGCCCGCTTCTCGCCGCTTCCTTGCGGAAACGGTCTAATGCGCCGGGGGAAAGTTCCTCTATGCCTGCCCACTCTATGGGAAACTCGTCCCAATGCCTGCCAGTACGTTGCAGGATAAAACGGTTCAACGCCGCACCTTTCAACTCCTGTTTCGTGCTGCCGCTACGATAGTGGTACTGACCTTTATAATTGATAGGATTGGAATAAGGCGGTACGTCAATCTCAATATATTTCAGCCCGTTTTCTTCCAGCAGGTTCACGTCCACGATGATACCCAGCACGTCACGTACTTTGTTCGGTATATCCTCCAGCAGTTTGTCGGCATCGGCAACGCCGACTACCTTACCGTTGTCATTCATACCTATATATATCTTGCCGCCTGTGGCGTTGGCAAAGCCGCATATCCATTTCAGATACTCGTCACGCCAGCTTTCTTTCCATTCCGTATTTTGGTTTTCATTCATAATCATTTCTTTGTCTGCAAAATTAGTAAAAATACTGTCTGTCAGGAAAGAATATCGGTTATTCTTCCTCTTTTATAAGGTGGCATAGCTCCGGGTCGTTCTTAATCCGTGTTATCTCGTCCTCGACTATCTGCCGAACTTCCTGACGGATGCGGTCATAATTGGCTTGTATCTCCTCCTGCATCCGGTCGTTGCCGTCCTTGTCGGTGAAGTCGATTATCTGCGGCAACTTCACGTAACGGGCGGTTTCCCGCTTCACCTTTTCATTGTCCACCACGATTTCACAGTGGAAAATCTTCTGCTCTATCCGTTCATCGAAATTGTCTGCCACTGCCCCCACGAACATACCTTGCGTGAGGTTGGATATTTTGCTGGCGGGTATCAGGCTGTCCATTTGGGTGCTTATCGAGGTGGATTTCTCCCGCTGGTTGATTGTCATGCTCTGCCGTTTCTGCAACACCTTTCCGAAACGTTCAGAAAGGATTTTTGCCGTTTCACCGACTACCTGACCGCTGAACACGTTGCCCACGGTATTTTGTATCACCCGGCTTTCCTTGTCCCCGTAATCACGGGTAAGCTGGCTGTAATCCTGAAAGCCCAGCAGAACCGCTACCTTGTTGCTTCGTGCGGTTGCAATCAGATTGTCAAGCCCTCGAAAATAAATCGTTGGCAGCTCGTCTATTATCACCGAACTTTTAAGCTGACCTTTCTTGTTTATCAGCTTCACGATACGGGAATTATATAATCCCAGTGCTGCCGAGTAGATATTTTGGCGGTCAGGATTGTTGCCGACAACCAAGATTTTAGGCTCTTTCGGGTTGTTGATGTCGAGTGAAAAATCATCGCCCGTCATTACCCAGTAAAGGGCGGGTGAAATCATCCTTGAAAGCGGGATTTTCGCACTGGCTATCTGCCCCTGCAACTGTTCAACTGCCGAACTTTCCCATGCGTCCACGAACGGAGAAAGATAATTTTCCAGTTCGGGGTAGCTGCGCAAAATGGTGAATACATCGGCGTATTTTTTGTTCAACAGTTCAATGGCATGGGGGAATGTGCAATACTTACCGTCCTGATAGATACGGAGATACCAAATTATAGCCGCCAAAAGAATAATCGGGCTTTCCACAAAGAAGTCGCCCTGCTTGCTTATCCAGCTTCGATTGAGGTTAAGCATTATCGTGTAGCTGGCTTCATAGGCATCCGCAATGTCCGACATGAAGCTGGCGTTTATCGGGTTGCATCGGTGGCTCTTGCGTGGGTCGTCAAAGTTGATAACGTAAAACTTAGGCTTTACCTTGTAGCCGTCTAAGTGGTTAAGCAAATGATTGTAAGCGATTTCCGAAAGGTCAGGAAACTTGTAATCATAACAATAGAGTGCAAAACCTTTCTCGATTTGCTGTTTGATGTAACTGTTTACCACCGCATACGACTTCCCGCTACCCGGTGTTCCCAGTACAAGGCTGGCACGGAACGGGTTCACGACATTTATCCAGCCATTATTCCATTTCTTCTTATAGTAGAACCGGGTAGGCAGATTTACGGAATACTCGTTCTCGATAAGCCTTGTTTCCTGCTGGAAACTTTCGTTCTCGGTATTAAAGACATCATCCATGAGGTTGTTTTTCAACAACCGGGACATCCACGTACCCGCCATGAGCATACAGATATAGCCCGCCGATAGCGTAACGATATAAAACACGGCATCCGCCGTATGTGGCAACGGCAGTTCCAGCATCCACCAGTTCAGGAAAAACAACACGACACCAGCCGCAAGGCTGCAATGTATCTTCGTCCACGTTATCTTTTCCTCTTTCACGCCCTTAGTGCCGATGCACGACAGGGCGAGGAACACCACCGAAAAAAGTTTCGTCCAAAGGGCGGACGAGAACAGCCCGGTGGTACGCTGGAAGTTCCACAGTATCTTGTCTATCACCTCAAATGTCACTCCCCATTCTTTCAGGGTGGAGTAACAGAACCAGTACACGTTTATTCCCACGAATAGAATACTGATAGCCCGCATAAAGTCCATGACCCGTGCAAGCCCTCTCAAATCATCTTCCTGTTGCATGATTGTAATGTTTTTTAAGTTAGTCGATGCGCCTTGTGCGCTTCTTTTTCTTCTTTCTCTTTTGGCGGGCGGTGTCCTGCGGCTCGTCACCGCCTGATGCACCGCCGCCCAGCAAACCGCCGAAAGCTCCCAGCACGGAAGCCACCTCCGGAACGATATCGGATTTCGGCGTAAAACCCGGCTGTTCCTGATGCGTGGATTGGTCTTGCTGCGGTGCTGACACTTCGGGCTGGTGCATCTTTCCGGTTTCGCCCGAAAAGCGTTCGTTGAACACGTTCGCCGAATACTCCTTGCCCAAGCGGGAGCCGTTCAGCACCACCCGGCTGTCATGGTCGATGAACGTAACGCCATATATGCGCCCGCTGTCGTTCTGCCGGAACACCACGTCAATGCCCTGCTTCTTTAGCTGCTGTTCCAGTTCCTTGCGGATGCGGGCGGTCTGCATGGCAGTGGCGACAATCTTCCGGGTTCGCTCTTTCAGTTTCCTGTCCTTGATTGCTTCGCCCGATTTCTCCATTCTGCGCTGCACCGCTTCATAGCCTACCGACTTTCCGATGCGGGAAGCCTTTACCGGGTTGCCTGTCTTTTCGCCCTTGTCGTTCGTGGCAGAATAGACAATGCCCTGATAGGGCTTGCCGTTCACTTCACCCTTGACTTCCTCGGCGCAGACGTTGTAAACGGCAAGCAAAGCCTTGTATTCCCCGAACGACTGGAAGCGGTAGCCATAGCAAGCCGCTTTCACGGTATTGCCGATTTGGTGCTTCACGTCCCCGGCTGCATAATCCACCTTTTTAAGTTCCGGGCGTTCGGCACGCTCCTTTCGCTCTGCCGGGTGCAGCCCGTATTTCTTTTCCAGTTCACGGGTGATTTGCTTGCTGCGCCGATGCTCGAACCTGTCATTCAGCGGTCTGCCGTTCTCGTCCACCCGCAACCCCACGATGTGGATATGGTGGCGGTCGATGTCGGTATGCTTGTACACCAAATAAGGCTGGTCGCCATAGCCCAACTTCCGCATATACTCTTTGGCTATGTCGGAAAGCTGCTGGTCGGTCAGCACGTCTTCCGGGTGCGGGTTTATGGAAATATGAAGTATCGGCTTCTTGGTGAATAGCTGGACAGGCATCTGCATTTCAAAGCTGCGCATACACTCGCCGATAGAGAAATTCCCGTCCTCGCCCAACAGCATCCGGTTGGAGAAAAGCACCTTTGCTTCCTCGCTGTCCACCTTGTTTTGGTTGTAAGCCAGTGCGCCGAACATATTGCCGCCAGTGCTTATTTTGGCAACCATAGTTCCTTGCACTCGTTTGTCAGGTCGATAACCTGACGGTTTAACATAGATAATTCAGTGGTCGCCTTCTCCAGTTTATAGAGAAAAGCCAGTGCTTTTTTCTCGGAAAAGTTACTATTCAGAGCCTTTACCACTTGGTTGTAATTGACCGCTACGGCTCTGAATTGTGCATAAAATTCGGTCAGCCGGGCGCAATACTCGACCGCCGACTTGTCCACTTTCACCACCCGGAACGGCTCGCCGAACAGCCGGGCGGCGATGAAACGGGACTTGCTCGTAACGCCCGACTGCTCCCACTGCGAGAGGAAGCGGGCGTTCTCCCGGTCGTTCAGGTAAAGGACATGGCGGTGCTTCGCCGGGTCTGCGAGGGCGGGGCGACCGCCCTTGTTAGGTTTTCTTGTTTCCATACTTCTTTGGATTAAAAAATTACGACTTCGGAGTGATTTTTACCCCCGCAAGGGGCAAGGCGTTTTCAGGCACGGAAAACGGTTTTGTATGCTACAAAACACACCTTGCTATTTTCTGACGAAAATCGAAATCCGTCACGGACGGATTGGGGTTAGCGTGAAGCGGTAAGCCCTGCCGTTCACCAGCCCGTTTTTACACCTGCGCCCCCAGCGGTTCGTTACTCCGCTGCAAAGTAACAGTGATTTATAATGCTGTAAAATAGGCAGTTGGTGGACAAATCGGGACAGCACAGGACAAATCGGGACAAGGTTTTCAGGGGACGTTTTTTCTCCCTTTTTTTGCATCGGATTTCAAGATTGAAAGCAAGATTGAAAGAAATATTCCAATCAGGAAAGAATGATTGAAAGCATGATTTCAAGAAAGCATGATTGCATTATTTCAATATTCCAAGAAAGAATGAAAGCAGGAAAACAAGATTGAAATAAAACAGTCTTTCAATATTTCAAGATTGCAACATGGAAAGAATGAATGATTGAAAGCAATAAATAAATCAACCAATAATGAACGAAAGCAATATGGAAAACGAGAAAACACCCCTTTATGTCGCCTTTTCCACACAAAAGGGCGGGGTCGGCAAAACAACCTTTACCGTGCTGGCGGCGAGTTACCTCTACTATCTCAAAGGCTACGATGTGGCGGTGGTCGATTGCGACTACCCCCAACACTCCATTGCCGGGATGCGAAAGCGGGATGCCGAGCAGGTCGGGGCGGATGAAGATTACAAGCGCATGGCGTATGAACAGTTCACCCGGCTGGGGAAGAAAGCCTACCCGGTGCTGTGTAGTTCGCCCGAAAAGGCGATTTCAACGGCTGACGAATATATAGCCGCCGGACACGTGCCGGATATTGTCTTTTTCGACCTACCCGGCACGGTGAACAGCGAGGGCGTGATAAACTCCCTTGCGGGCATGGACTACATCTTCACCCCCATTTCAGCCGACAAGGTGGTGCTGGAAAGCAGCCTGTCGTTCGCAATGGCTATCCAAAAACTATTGGTGAAGAATGAAGCCTGCCGACTTGCCGGGCTGTACCTCTTTTGGAACATGGTGGACGGGCGGGAGAAAACAGACCTTTACACCGCCTACGACAAGACGATTAAGGAACTGGAACTGCCGCTGATGAAAACCTTTATCCCCGATACCAAACGCTACAAAAAGGAACTGGTAGCGGATAAAAAGGCGGTGTTCCGCTCCACGCTCTTTCCCGCCAGCCGCCCGCTGGTGAGGGGAAGCAACTTGGAAGAACTGATAACCGAAATAACGTACTACATCAAATTACAATGATATGGCAAAGCAAAGCGGCGGGATGCCGAAGATAGACGAGGATTTCATGAAAGAACTTATCTCGCAAGGTGTCCCCAGTAAACAAGATAATAATAAGACGAATGATGTACCGCAAGAAACACAAACAGAAACGGTGCAAGTAGAGAAACCGACACCCCGCAAGCGCAAGGGCGGTTCGGGCGACTACCGGGAAACCTACTTTCAGAAAGTGGAACTGGCAGACCGACAGCCCTTGTACGTGAGCCGTTCCACGCACGAGAAGCTGATGCGTATCGTGACGGTAATAGGCGGGCGAAAGGTAACGGTAAGCAGCTACGTGGAAAACATTCTGCTGCGCCACTTCGAGCAGTACCAAGATGAGATAAACACCCTGTACGAAAGCAACTTCCAAAAGCCTGTCTGACTATGGTAATCCATTGCATACTTACCGGGCTTTTGGTGTACTATATCGCCCTGTGGCTGTGGTATCGCTACACGGACAGCCGGACATCACCGGGCAGAACGGATGATACGCCGCTTCCACGAAACGAAGTTTCAGGCTACACGCTGATAGGTGAAAGCCGATACAAGGGTGGACTAATCGGGACAGCGCAGGACAAATCGGGACACCTCCCGAAAGCGGCTGAAAATGATACTATTTTTGCGCCGC